>Ga0316204_10011054_pt1 | contig 11427 bp, 14 predicted proteins | sample 6monrhotite_MG_2_FD_205661 | JGI IMG/M metagenome (GOLD analysis project Ga0316204, IMG submission 205661) | Microbial mat bacterial communities from mineral coupon in-situ incubated in ocean water Damariscotta River, Maine, United States -... | ecosystem: Environmental > Aquatic > Marine >...
TGAAACCATCAAGGCCAGCGGACTAAAGTTCCGCGCGAACAGGCCGAACACAAGACCGTATCTGACAAATTGCTAATTGCTTCGAAAAAAGTCTTGCTTTGCAGGCGCCATCCACACAGGACGAAGCGGTCCCTCGCTAACTAAGATCGAAAGACCGCTTCTGCTCTAAAAGTCTTGCGTTAGCTACGGTGATGAACTTCTTGCAACCCGTAGACCTGGGTCGGAATACCTTCCATCCTCGCCTTAATTTGCAAAGACAAGAACTGCGAATAATGCCGCGACTGGTGCAGATTACCGCCATGCATCCATAGGTTGGGGACCTGCGTTGGCTTCCACATATTCCGTTGCTCGCCTTCCCACGGGCCGGGGTCTTTGGTGGTGTCTGAACCGAGGCCCCAGCATTTCCCCAGTGTGTCAGCCATTTCCTGGCCCATTAGATCAGCGACCCAGCCATTCATCGAATTGTACCCAGTCGCATAAACCACCAAGTCCGCCTCCAGATGGGTGCCGTCATCAAGGATGACGCCCTTTTCGTCCAGCTCAGCAACTTGACCGCGTTTGAGTTTGATTTCACCGTCAATGATCAGCTGACTTGCCCCAACATCAATGTAATAGCCGGACCCACGCCGAAGGTACTTCATGAACAGACCGCTTTCGTCATCGCCCCAGTCCAACCAGAACCCAGCTTTTTCCAATCCGTCGTAGAAGTCTTTGTCCTGCTCTTTCATGGCCGCATAAGCAGGGATCTGGAATTCATGCAGGATGCGATAAGGAAGCGATGCGAACACCAGATCGGCTTTCTCAGTTGTCATACCCCCTTGAACGGCCCGTTCGGAATACAAATCGCCCAAGCCGACCTCCATCAAGGTTTCGGACCGGACGATATGGGTAGATGACCGCTGCACCATGGTGACATCTGCATCCGCTTCCCAAAGTGCTGCGCAAATGTCATGGGCGGAGTTGTTCGAGCCAACGACAACAACCTTTTTGCCGGACCATTCATCTGGACCGTGATGTTCGGATGAGTGTTGCTGCACCCCTTTGAACTTATCCATGCCAGGAAACTCGGGCATGCGTTTCTTACCGGACATGCCCGTCGCCATGACAAGCTGCTTGGGCTTCAGTACGATATCTTCGCCGTTCCGGTCCACAACGATTGTCCACTCGCCTTTAGCCTCATCAAATTTGGCAGACTTGGCCGTTGTCTGCGTCCAGTAGTTGAGTTCCATGACCTTGGTGTACATTTCCAGCCAGTCACCGATCTTGTCTTTGGGTGAAAAGACAGGCCAGTTGTCAGGAAATTTGATGTAAGGCAGGTGGTCATACCAGACCGGATCATGCAGGCACAAAGACTTGTAGCGGTTCCGCCAGCTGTCACCGGGTCGTTCGTTCCGTTCCACGATGATGGTCGGGACGCCAAGCTGACGCAAGCGTGCGCCCATCGCAATGCCGCCCTGACCCCCGCCGATGATCACACAATAGGGTTGGGTGTCGTAGCCAAGCTCGGCCTCTTCGCGGGCGCGCTCTTCGGCCCATGTGGCACGGTTCTTTCCTGCGCCATGCTTTGCTCCCATGGCGCGGTTGAAACCAGCCGGTTCCTCATGCCCCTTCAATTCGACCATTGTGGTTAGGAGGGTCCAAATTTTGTCGCCCTTCAGGCGGATCAATCCATAACCTCGCGCAATCTCGGTTTCAAACGTGATCCATGCTGTGGTCACGCCGCCGTCTTCATCCGCGATCTCACCATCCGCGATTTTCCAAGCACTGGGTTTTGTCGTTGCCAATTGATGCGACAGCATGTCTGCAACTTGGTCTTTTCCTTCAACAGTTTTGATGTTCCAAGTGAAACTAACAAGATCGCGCCAATAGCAATCATCCTCAAACATGTCGCAGGCGCGCGCGATATCGCCTTTCGCGAGCGCGTCGCCAAATTCGTCCAAAATCGCCTGAGTTTGATCTGAAATCGTGGTGTCGAGCATTATTTTCTCCCATTACTCTATCCAGTGTGGCTTACGGTTGCGCAAGAATGCGATATATCTCCCCCAGATGACCGCAATAAAACAAAGCTTCGTCCCAAGCGTTCTTAATGCGTCTATCGTGCGTCACCGATAGCCTACGATGAGAAAGCCTACCGACAAAGCCGACCTTCGTCCACGTCGCAGAATTTGGCACTTTGGGCTCACAACGGCCGTTCGCTGCGGCTTGTTCGAAGGTCTGCTGTGAGGCCGATAGCGGCCAGCTGCCGCGGTCACATCCTATGGTTTCTTTTTCAACCATATGAATGTTTTCGTTGTTATTATTGAGTATATCCCTGAGTTTTTAATCCTTTAACCACAATGGGCAAATAAAATGTGTTGCGTGCTCCCGCAACCAAACTTATCATTATATAACAGTAAGTTAACCACCGCCCTTGGGTGGCCTTTTGCCTTGGCAAAATCGCCGCGGAAGCACGCGGCGAAGCAGGTGAAAAAGCCCTTGTTTTAGCTAGGATGTTACCCCGGGCGGCTGGGCAGCCCAGGGTAGGTTTTTCGTTTGGCGATTAAAGGTTGCCCTTGTTCATTTCACTGGCGATATGATCGGCTTGCCGAATAGCAAGCGCCACAATCGTCAGAGTTGGGTTTTCAGCCGCACCGGTCGTGAACTGGCTGCCGTCCGAGATGAACAGGTTAGCGATATCATGAGTCTGACCGTGTTTGTTCACCACGCCATCTCTTGGGTTCTCCGACATCCTGTTTGTGCCAAGGTTATGCGTTGACGGGTAGGGTGGTGTCGGGAAGACACGCGTTGCGCCAACCGCGTCATAGACCGCCGCACCTTGCTTATAGGCATGGTTGCGCATGGCAATGTCGTTGGGATGATCATCAAAATGCACATTTGGTGCCGGCAGGCCGTGTTGATCCTTCACATCGTGGTTCAGCGTGATGCGGTTTGTTTCCTGAGGCATGTCTTCGCCCACGATCCACATGCCAGCCATGTTTTCATAGCCGTCCAACGCGGTCGTAAATTCGCGACCCCATGCACCGGGATCAAGGAATGCGGCCATAAAGGGCAAACCCAACCCCAAGGTTTCAAGTTCATACCCACCAACAAAACCGCGGGACGGATCGTGGCGGGATTCGTCCTGAATGATGCCTGCCATGGTGGTTCCACGCCACATTTTTACGGGTTTGTCGAACACCGCGTAGACCGATCCGGTCATGTGTCGCAAATAGTTGCGTCCAACCTGACCGGAACTGTTTGCCAGGCCATCAGGGAACATGCTGGACGCAGAATTCAGTAGCAAGCGCGGACTTTCGATTGAATTCCCAGCCACGCAGACAATGCGTGCCTTTTGCATCTGCTGGTTGCCGTCCGCATCCGCGTATAGAACGCCGGTAATCTTTCCGGAGTCATCATGTTCGATCTTCAGAACATGCGCGCGTTCACGTACTTCAAGGTTACCGGTGGCTTCCCCCCTTGGGATGTCGGTGTAAGCGGCAGACCATTTTGCCCCCCATTTACAGCCCTGAAAGCAAAAACCGGTTTGCTGGCACGCCATTCGGTCATCGTAGTCTGCCGAATTGATTGCCATGCGGCCGGTATGCACCTCTTTGTAGCCAAGGGCTTTCGCTCCAGCTTCAAAAACCTTGAAGTTGTTGTTGCCCGGCAATCCAGCCCGGTCACCAGTACGGGTGACGCCCAGCTTGGTTTCGGCCTTTTCATAATAAGGCGCCATTTCCGCGCCATCTATCGGCCAGTCCAGAAGGTTTGCACCCTGTACGTCACCGTAGTTGGTTTTCGCTTTCCATTCATGGTCCTGAAAGCGCAGCGATGCGCCAGCCCAGTGGGTTGTCGTGCCGCCAACCGCCTTAACAATCCAGGCGGGCAGGCCCGAAAAATCATTGGCAACGCGCCAGTCACCTGATGTGGTGCGGGCGTCGAGCCAGGCTAACTGGCCAAAACTTTCCCACTCATCGTTGATGTAATCTTCGGGCAGATATCGCCCTCCGGCCTCAAGCGCGACAACGCTCACGCCTTTTTGCGCAAGCTCGTTTGCCAGAACACCGCCGCCAGCGCCGGTTCCGATTATGACGACAACGCTGTCGTCGTTCATGTCATATGGTGCAGCCATTGTTACGTCCTCCCTCAGATCCAGTTGATGTCGTCAAAGCCACGGTCGATGTAACCGCCTTTGCTAAAGCTTTCGCCCTCATAACCAAACAACGGCCAAACGGCCTTTTGGTTGTAGAGCCCGGTCACAAGACCGCCGCGTACGGTTTGGAAAAAGCCGCTGTTTTCCATGCCGCGCAAAATGTCGACGCGATCACGCTCCCAACCGGTATCGACGTAACTGACGAAACCCAATCCAACAGCAGCGGCGTTCAACGCGGCGATGCCGGATTCGACGGTTTCTGCACTATCTGCGTTGTCATAGCCTTTGACCGCCGCTGCATAGAATTCGTCAGCCACGTGATCATGTGGGTATATGTCGCGTGCCATCTGGATCAGGGTTGCCATTGTTTCTGGTTGAAGGTGTTCAACCTCCATAGCCCAGGCGGCTGATGTGCTCGCCACATAGCCGGAACCTACGACAAAAGCGGCACCTGCTGCCACACTGTGCGAAAGTAGATCCCTTCGCGTCAGTGTTAGTTTTTGTGATCCCATAGTCATGGAGTCCTCCCTATCTTTAGTTTGAGTCAGTGATAGCGTCCGTGCCTTTGCAGCACTTCGATTTGGTAGCCGTCCGGATCCTGCACAAAGAAGAACCGGGCCAGCAAACTGCCGTCTTTTTTAAATTCTACGATCTTGCGTGGCGCATAACCTGCATCGCTGAAACGCGCGTGCTCAGCATCCAGATCTTCAACACAGAACGCTATGTGACCGTAGCCATCGCCAAGGTCGTAAGGTTCAGTTCTTGCTTTGTTGATTGTGAGTTCCAGCTCAAAGCTGGCTTCAGGGTTGCTGAGATAGACGAGTGTGAAATCGTCAAAATCCATCCGTTCGGCAGACGTAAGCCCAAAGGCATTTTCATAGAAAGAGACCGAGCGATCTTCCTCCAGGACGCGAATCATTGCGTGGATTGCTTTTGCCATTGGCACCTCCCTAACCCGAACAACTGCGTGATCTGGTAAGGGTAGCGAACCAATTTAGGGCCTTGGTAGTAACGAGCTACTACACCTGAAATTTATTCAGCAGCGATCGATTCTGGTGCTGACGACAGATGGTGCTGCCGTATCAGGCAGGCACAGCGAAGCAATGAGGTGAAATTAGGAGCTTCTCCTCTAAGCTCAAGGACTTCGGAATGGAGCTTGGATACAAATGCAGGCGTTGTGAGCCCCTCGTTCTGCGCTATTCCGTCAACGATTTCCCAAAAAGATTTTTCCAGGCGGATGCTCGTGCTCTGCCCGTTCAGGCGCAGACGCCGCGTTTCGGGCTGATAATCTTTAGGGTCTTGTCCGGCAAAAATCTGACACATGACTTGTCCTCCCAAACAGTCATTAGAATTCTAATTTTGATGTGAATCCACAAATTAGCAAGTTTTTAGATTTTTGGCTCAAATCCCGCGATGAGCTGGCGCAACCCGAATGCGGCACCAATAACGATCGCTGCGAGCGTGACGGGCGCGCTGAATGCCAATAGTGAAAACGCTGACAACCCCTGGCCAATGCTGCACCCCATTGCGACAACCGCTCCGAACCCCATCATGCAGGCTCCGAGAATTTGCCTGCGCAATTCCCGCGGATCTTCACATGCTTCCCATCGGAAATGGCCTTTGATCAGACTGCCGATAAATGAGCCCAACAATACCCCAAACACAGAGCTAGTACCGAAGCTGACGGAACTTCCGCTGGAGGTCATAGCGTAGAGCATTGTTTCACCGATTGGGGCGGAGAATGTATGCGATACAATGGGAACCACGTCAAAGCCGTGGCGCGCGACCCATTGCGTGCCCGCCCAGCCGCTGACGATTGCCAGGCCGACGACAACGCTCCAGAACAGGGCCTCTTTTGAACGGCGTATATTTGGGGACAAAAGCGCAAGAATAAGAACGAGAAGACCGATGCAAAGGCCGATCGGGATAGTCGACAGCCCTGTTTGCGACGCTAGGGAATGCGCGAAACCGGGCGGGGTTCCAACCACAGGTTCGGACGGAAAAACTGTTATGCGCAGCTTGGCAAGCGGACCGGATAGCGTAACGTAGGATGCCAGCCCCATGACCAATACAATCACAAAAGACCGCATGTCCCCGCCGCCCAGACGCGCGAGTGCACCGAAACCGCAGTTTCCGGCAAGCGCCATGCCATAGCCAAAAACCAAACCACCAATGATGCTGGCAAGCGGGTTCCAGGTCTGAGACAGGTAAAAAGCCTGTTGGGTCTCAAGTAGTCCGAAGCCTGAAAGAGAATATGTGCCAAATATAGCCACACCAAGTGCAACGAGCCACATGCGAATCCGAAGATCATCCCCGCCATAGAGCAAATCTTCGATAGCACCCAGAGTGCAAAATCTTCCTAGACGTGCAGCAAGGCCCAAGGCGACGCCACCAAGCAGCCCAATGATAGCGACAAGCAAGGCGTCACTCATAATTTCCTGCATCATTTGGCCTCCTTCTCCGGTTAAAACCGGAAGGTCATGGCAACCGATCAGCAGTTACTGTTTACTCGGTCTTGCAAAACAGATCGTATACCACTTCCATGATTTGGCGCGAACGGTCATCTGTCAAGCTGTAGTAAATTGTTTTGCCGTCACGGCGGGGACTCACGAGTCCTTCATGGCGCAAACGGGAAAGCTGCTGTGATACGGCTGCCTGGCGTGCGGATAGAAATCTTTCAAGTTCGGTAACCGATTTCTCGCCGGTTGCGAGGTAGCAAAGGATCATCAGGCGGCCCTCGTGGCCAAGTGCCTTTAGAAAATTCGACGCTCGGGTCGCGTTTTCGTGCATCAAGCTCATATCGTCTTTGGACAAGGTTTCATTAAATACTGGCAGCGCCATCTTTTTCTTCCCGAGGTCGTTCCATCTGATCGTTCGCAAATACCCTTGTTTTATGGGTCGCGTCAAATGCGGTTCTCGTTTCATTTCTCACAAGTTTGTGCAAGTGCTTTGCCCCTTAACCTGCGATATTTGTATTTGGTACTCGCATGGGAATCCTTTGAAAAAGAATTCCGAGCAGGCCCCAAAAGAAATCTTCTCCCGGATAACCTTCGATGCGCCCAACTTCTTTGCCATCATCCACAAGGATAAAAGTGGGTGTAAAACGGACCGGAAGCTTGAATGTGAGATCAGATGGTTGTGGGTCATGAAGGTCGATACGCCGCAATGGTGCGCGCGCGCCTTCTTCGGTTTTCGGATAAATGGGCGCGATTTCTTCGTTCCAGCGCATGCACCAAAGGCACCCTTGCTCTTCAACCAAGATCAAGCTGGTTCCGGCCCAAGCCGTTGAAAAAAAGCTAAGTATACTAGCCGCAAGCAATAGGGATTTTAACAAACTTAGCATGGTTAAACCACTCGAATGCATCAGACCATTTGACGACCAGACAACAAACAACATAATTTGAATATGTGAATGAATCAAGAACTGGAGTCAGTGAGTGTTCGATATCACCTATGCCGGCGCTGTAATAGCGGGGCTCCTATCATTTCTTTCTCCCTGTGTTTTGCCGATCGTACCGTTTTATCTCAGCTACCTTGCCGGAGTTGGTATGAACCAGATTTCCGCAGATGCGGTGATTTCGGTTTCCGTCCGTCGGCGCGCGGTTTTGTCCGCACTCCTTTTTTCTTTCGGAGTGATTACGGTCTTTATAGCCATGGGGGCAACGGCGACTGTTTTTGGCCAGTTGGTTCGTGAATGGTTTGATGTCCTTCGCTGGATGGCTGCCGCATTGATCATCGTCATGGGTTTGCATTTCCTCGGCGTGTTCCGAATTGGGGTTCTTTACAGGCAATTCAGGACGGAAGCGGGGGATACATCAAACCTCAGTTTTTTGGGGGCCTATGTTATTGGCCTCGCTTTTGCTTTTGGATGGACGCCATGTGTGGGGCCGGTTCTGGCGACAATCCTGTTTACCGCAGCGGGCGCAGAAACCGCTGGGCGCGGGGCCGGGTTGTTGTTCGCTTATGGTGTAGGGATGACGTTGCCGTTTGTGATTGCGGCAATGTTCATCGCACCTTTCATGCGCTGGATGGCCCGATTTAGACGGCATCTGGGCCTGATTGAAAAACTGATGGGCCTATTGCTGATACTGTTCGGGCTTCTGATCGCAACGAATTCAATCAATTACATAGCTCAATGGATGCTGGATACTTTTCCCATATTTAGCCGCATTGGGTGATCTGAAAAGGAGAGACGACTATGAAAAGTTTTTTTACATTTATCGCCGTTGCGTTTCTTGCCTCAACATCCTGGGCCGCAGAACTTGGGGATGATGGTTTGCACAAGACTGCATGGATGAGAGATACGTTTAAAGACCTGAACGAAGATCTGGCCGAGGCGAATGCTGAAGGCCTGCGCCTTGTTTTGATTGTTGAGCAAAGGGGCTGCGCCTATTGCAGATCGATGCATGAGGAGGTTTTTCCGCAACCAGAAATCGAAAGCTATATCGAAGAGAACTACTTTGTTGTTCAATTGAACCTACATGGTGATCTTGATGTGACAGATTTCGATGGCGAAACGCTTTCGGAGAAAGATATGGCTCGAAAATGGGGAATTCTCTTTACGCCAACCATCCTGTTCTTGCCTGAAATGGTGGAAGACGGCCGATCAGCGCAGCAGGCATCTGTCGCAATGATGCCGGGTGCTTTCGGTGCAGGTACCACCCTAGACTTGTTCACATGGGTCAATGAAAAACGATACGAGTCAGTGGGTGAAGAGGATTTTCAGCGCTATCACGCCCGGCGGATTCGTGAGCGAAACGATGGAAGCACAGACTAAACAGCCCGAACAAAACAATAAATTCGATTATTTGAATTTATTGTTGCGTCGACATAAAACAGTGCGCTACGTTTAACCCGAAAGACAAAAAGAAAAGTTTTCAAGTCTTAGGGAGGACACATGAAGCGAACCATATTATTCGCAGTCGGGCTTGTCGCTGCTTCGACGGTCGCGATGGCGGGAACAACAGCACCGTCTGATGTTTCTTTCGACGATCAGGGTGCTATCGCCAATACACTCTCCGGAGCGGCAGGAGACCCGGAAAGTGGTAAGACGATTATGAGAACGCGCGGGCTCGGCAATTGCATAGCCTGTCACGAGGTCAGCGAACTTTCAGACTTCCCGTTTCACGGCGATATCGGCCCTTCACTTGACGGAGTTGCTGGTCGTTGGTCTGCAGAAGAGCTTCGCGGCATTGTTGCAAACGCGAAGATGACATTCCCAGACACCATGATGCCGGCGTTTTACAAAACCGATGGCTTTATCAGGCCCGGCAACGGTTTTACCGGTAAGGCCGCCGAAGGAGAGCTGGAGCCATTGCTCAGCGCTCAACAGATCGAAGATGTTGTCGCATATCTGCTCACGCTCAAAGAAGAATGAGCACGACATTGTTTAAGGAGCAATCATGAATTTAACACGTAGAGACACACTATTGATGGCCCTCGGCGGCGCTGTTGTTGCAGCACTGCCAATGCCGGTATTTGCTGCTGCGACTGAGGACCAGATCGCGGAATTCACTGGCGGGGTGGAGCCCGGAACAGGGGGTATAACACTCACCGCACCCGAGATTGCGGAGAATGGCAATACTGTTCCGATCGAAGTCGATGCGCCAGGCGCGGTATCCATCATCATCCTTGCAGCAGGCAACCCGAACCCGGGTGTGGCAACCTTCAACTTTGGTCCGCTTGCCGGATCTCACGTCGCCTCCACCAGAATTCGTCTGGCTGGTACGCAAGATGTGGTTGCTGTTGCAAAAATGGCTGACGGAAGCTTCGTGCAGGCCTCGCAAGAGGTGAAAGTCACAATCGGCGGCTGCGGCGGCTGACAGGAAGGGATTGAGACATGGCAGAAAATGTTAGGCCTCGCGTACGTGTTCCAGCAACCGTCGCGGCCGGAGAAACGATTACGATCAAAACCTTGATCAGCCACAATATGGAATCTGGTCAGCGTAAAGATGGCGATGGAAATGTCATTCCTAGATCGATCATCAACCGCTTTACCTGCGATTTTAACGGTCAGAATGTCATTGATGTGACGCTTGAGCCAGCAATCTCGCGTAACCCATTCTTTGAGTTTCAGGCAACGATCTCTGAAAGCGGCACATTCCAGTTCACCTGGTATGACGATGATGGCTCCGTCTACGAAGAACAAAAAGAAATCGCCGTAGAATAAGATGACGCGACTGGGAGGAAGATCAATGAAAGCATTGGCTCTTAAGGGAGTAGCCGCAGTAACAGCGCTGTCGTTTGTGGCTGCGTCTGCTTTGGCGGACGAAAACGCAAATCTGGTCGTGAATGGTGAAATCGACATGACCATTCGCGCACCTGCGCCTGATCATATGGAAAACATGAGCGAGGTTATGTCTGGCTGGCTTTTCCGGTCAAGCGAAACGCAAGCCCTGCAATTAGACGACTTCGAAAATCCGGGCATGATCTGGGTTGATGATGCGCGTGAAGTGTTTGCCAGTGAAAGCGGATCGGGCGGGGAATCCTGTGCCTCGTGCCATGACAGCCCCGAAGCACTTGCTGGTGTTCGTGCTGTTTATCCTAAATGGGATGAAGAGCATGGCGAGGTTCAGACGCTTGAGATGCAAATCAACGAGTGTGTGACCGAGCGGATGGGTGGCGAACCCTGGAAATACACTGGCGGGACGATGGTCAATATGACTGCACTGCTGGCGTCAGTCTCGCGGGGGATGGCAGTCAACGTTGCAATTGACGGGCCCGCACAATCCACTTGGGAAATGGGGCGTGATCTTTATTACTCACGTACCGGCCAACTGGAGCTAAGCTGCGCGAATTGCCACGAAGACAACTACGGCAATATGATCCGCGCAGATCACCTATCGCAGGGTCAGATCAATGGCTTTCCGGTCTACCGCCTGAAGAACGCCAAGCTGAATGCTGTGCATTCGAGATTCAAGGGCTGTGTACGTGATACGCGTGCACAAACATATTCGCCCGGATCACCAGAGTTCATTGCACTGGAGCTTTATGTTGCCTCACGTGGCAATGGCCTTTCAGTCGAAGGACCATCTGTTCGTAACTAATTTTCAACCCGCACCGCGTGATCGGTGCGGGTTTTTTGTAAGGTTAAACATTCAATTTAACGCATGCGTATTTTACGAAAGGTATTCACATGATCTCTCGCCGACATTTCTTGCAAGCGGGCCTCGCTGCCTCAGCAATTTATGGCGCATCCGGTTTTGGGAATTGGTCACGACTGGCGGCACAACAGGCGCTGACACAGGAAGATCTTTTGGGGTTTGATACGACGGGCAACGTGACCCTTGTGCATA
>Ga0316204_10011055_pt1 | contig 11427 bp, 8 predicted proteins | sample 6monrhotite_MG_2_FD_205661 | JGI IMG/M metagenome (GOLD analysis project Ga0316204, IMG submission 205661) | Microbial mat bacterial communities from mineral coupon in-situ incubated in ocean water Damariscotta River, Maine, United States -... | ecosystem: Environmental > Aquatic > Marine >...
GTCATCATGGTATAATCAGGGCTCAGAGTATCTTTGGGCAAGGAACAACGATATCTTTTAGCATTCCGCTGCAAAGTAAAATTGGAGCTTTGAGCCCAGGGGAAACTCAAATCAATCACTCAGATTTGGAACTGGACAAGTCTTAAGCCATTAAAACACTCAATTATGCATAAAATTTTATCGGTCGACGATGAACCAATCAATCAGGCTATCGTAGAAGAATTATTTAGCCCTCAGTTTGAAGTTGCTCTATTATCGTCAGGAGAAGAATGTTTAAGTCAAATAGAAGCCATCAGGCCAGAGCTGATTCTTCTGGATGTATCCATGCCAGGTATTGACGGCTATCAAACCTGTTGTGAGTTAAAAGCCAATGAAAGTACTCGACATATCCCCATCGTTTTTGTTTCTGCACGCAGCACCCTGGAAGATAAAATAAAAGGTTATGAGGCCGGCGGTCAGGATTATATTACCAAACCATTTAAACATTCTGAACTTGAGGTCAGAATTAAGCAACTTATTGAATCTGGTTGGCAATCAAGAGTCGACATTGAACCGAAAAATCGTCCCACAGAGCGATTTACACCGTCAATTATGAATGTTTCCGGGGATTCCGATATTGCACTGCAATTTTTTGATGTCAGTTCAAATTGTCATACGCTGGATGAGCTGGGGAAAATGCTTTTAAAAACCTGCGAACAACTACATCTTGATTGTGTCATTCAATTTCATTGTGATCCTGGCAGTTACAATTTTTCCAATAAAGAGATATCCCCCCTGGAACTGTCACTAATAGAAGAAACTCTGGATAAAGGTCGTTTTTTTGAATTTAACACAGGAATGGTCGTTAACTTTCCGCATCTATCATTACTGGTGAAAAACATGCCAAAGGGTGATGAGCAGCGTTATGATCAAGTAAAAGTTATGTTAGAGACTTTTTTAAGTGGCGTAGAATCAACACTCAAAGCACTAATCTAAGAAAGAGAACTTGCCTGATAATAGGACGTTATGTTTACAATGATCAATAATATCAGGCCGGGTTTGAATCAATATTATGAAACGCTCAGGACAAAGATTATCAGCAAATCAAGGATTATATCCCACGAATAATGAGCTCGACTTTATTGCCACAATCCAGATAGTTAATTTCATCAATACTCATTATTTTAGCCATGGCAATACCACGACCATGAGTGTCAAAAGCACGTTGAGGGTCCAGTTTCAGAAAATTTTTCCACTCAAAGCCCTTACCCTCGTCTGCAATTAGAATTTTATTAATAATTCCTTCTCTTTTGAAATTAACCAGCACTCTTTTATTTTTAAATTCAGGCAGTTGTAGGCGTCTATAGACTTCATCTTTCCATTTTCCCTGGGCCACTAAAGAAGACTTTTCCTCATAGCAAATTTCAAGATTACCATGTTCAACCGCGTTAATGAGTAATTCAGAAATTCCCGTGACAGCCCGATCTGGTTTCGCACAGGCATTGGCAAGAATCTTGGCCAAATCATTGGCTTCATCAATCGTTTGAAATTGGAACTGCGCCTCCTGCAAGGTCGCCAGACCTCTGACACTTTCTTCCAGTTCAGAGGTCAGCAAGTCATAACGCAATTTATCTTCAATTGCGGTTCTGACTATAGAACGCAACATTTCATCATCAAACGGTTTGGTCAGATAATAATAGGCACCAGAATTAATACCTTCGATGATATTTTGTTGGGAGGCCTTTGCCGTCTGGAGAATAACCGGGGTCGATTTTAATATACTGTGGCATTTAATTCTGGAGAGAACCTCCATGCCATCAAGCTTTGGCATCATACGATCAAGCAAGATCACATCAAATTTATCGGGTTCTGCTTCGAGCTGGGTCCAGGCATCTTCGCCATCTACAGCAGTAAAGAGGGTATAATTCTCGTTTTCCAGATATTCTTCGATAATTTCTAGATTAAACGGCTCATCATCAACAACCAGAACTGTTGCATTTGAACCATTCATAATAGCTTTGCTCCAAAACCATTCAAAAACAAATTTTTCTCCATTAAACTTGAAAGTCTTTAGCGTGAATTAAAAGTCTTCGCCATATGAAAGCTTACAATTACGTTCATATTCAAGTTTAGTCAAAAAATTTTTTTATGCCAGTTTTTGTAGAACCAGGCAGGCATTGGTGCCACCGAAACCAAAGTTGTTCGTCAGAATGGTTTCCAGTGTCGGATTATCGACCCTTTGCGTCACAATCGGCATATCGCTTACTTCATCATCCATAGTTTCAATGTTTGCAGATGCAGCAATAAAATTATTCTCTAACATCAATAAACTATAAATGGCTTCATGCACACCAGCCGCTCCCAACGAGTGTCCGGTTAACGACTTGGTAGAACTCAAGGGTGGCACGCTTTGATCAGAAGCGGCAAAAACTTCTCTAATGGCCTGAATTTCCTTAACATCACCAACCGGGGTACTGGTACCATGAGTATTAATATAATCAATCGGCTGACTAACGGTACTAAGTGCTTGTTGCATACAGCGGACAGCGCCTTCACCTGAAGGTGCCACCATATCAACACCATCAGAAGTTGCCCCATAACCGGTAACCTCCGCATAGATTTTTGCCCCCCGTGCCTTAGCATGTTCAAGTTCTTCCAGCACTAGCATGCCACCACCACCGGCAATAACAAAGCCATCACGGTTGGCATCATAGGGTCTTGAGGCCGTCTCAGGTGTTTCATTGTATTTACTGGATAAAGCACCCATGCCATCAAATAGCATACTCAAGGTCCAATGCTCTTCTTCTCCGCCACCCGCAAAAACAATATCCTGTTTGCCGAATTGGATCTGTTCCACCGCATTACCAATACAGTGAGTACTGGTGGCACAGGCAGAACTAATAGAATAGTTAAGCCCCTTAATTTTAAATGGCGTGGCCAGACAGGCTGAAACCGTACTGGCCATTGTCCGTGGCACCATATAGGGCCCCACTCGACGAATACCTTTTTCGCGCATAATATCGGCAGCCAGAACCTGATTCTCGGAAGAAGCTCCGCCTGAACCCGCGATCAGACCAGTTCTAATATTAGAAACATCTTCATCAGACAGGCCTGCATCATCAATGGCCTGTTGCATGGCAATAAAAGCATAGGCTGCTGCACTTCCCATGAAGCGCTTAACCTTGCGATCAATAAAATCATCCAGATTGATTTGGACGCTGCCAGCCACATGGCTGCGCATCCCAATTTCTTTATATTCGTCTTTAAATTGAATACCGGACTTGCCATTGCGAAGAGATTCAAGAACTGCTTGCTTGTCATTTCCAAGACAAGAAACAATACCCATTCCCGTCACTACTACTCGCTTCATTATCAGATCTACCATTGCTTGTAATTTATCAGTTTGTTATTTTAGCCTTGTTCGGCCTGCTCGTCATTAATTCTGGGCAAATATTTTCTGCAAAATTGATCAATGTTAAGAAAAAAAGGATATTAAATCAGTTTTTTACCTACTATGCGTTTAAATTTGGAAAGCAAATGCATGAAATTACTGGAAATTATTGGCTTATTTAAAAAATACACCTAAAATTAGAGCCAAGGTCAAGGTTTTTGTCCGGTGACCGATATAATCACTAACATCTAAATTTTCAGGGTTTGTACATGCCATTACCTTTTGCATCGGTTAAACGTTTCATCACTACTACAAACCAGATTCTTTGCCTTATAATAATATTACTCATCCCTCTTTCCACACCGGCAGCCCAGCAGGTTGAAGCTCAACCCCAGAGCAGTGATGTTCGGGTCCTGATTGACGTTTCAGGCAGCATGAAAAAAAATGATCCCAATAATCTGCGTTTACCGGCATTACGCCTGCTAATTGGATTACTGCCCCCGGATAGCACTGCCGCAGTCTGGAACTTTGGCACTAATGCAACGCCCCTGATTGCTTTAGGCCTGACTAATGATAAATGGAAGACCGATGCCCGTAAAGCCAGTAGCAAAATTCACTCCAGGGACTTATTTACCAATATAGGAGCCGCTTTGCAGGCCGCCATTGCCGATTGGGAAAAGAGCCCGTCAAAACTCAGCCAACGCAGTATCATTCTGCTGACAGACGGTATGATTGATATTGATAAAGACGATAACAAAAATATCCAGGAACGCAAACGGATACTAACGGAACTCTTGCCTGAAATCGAAAAAACCGGTGCCAATATCCACACAATTGCCTTATCTGCTAATGCCGATCACGACTTTTTACAACAACTCTCAACCAAAACCGATGGTGGATATGAACATACCGATTCAGCAGAGCAATTAGAAAGAATCTTTCTGCGCTTATTTGAAAAAACCACCAAACGCGATACCGTACCGTTGGTCAATAATACTTTTCTAGTCGATGATTCAATCCTTGAACTGACACTGCTGGTTTTTAAGCCCAAAAATGCCAGGCCAACAATGGTAATTGAACCCAATAAAAAGAAATATCAAAAAAATGACAAACCCGACTACGTTAAGTGGCAGTCTGAAAATAATTATGATTTGATTACCGTTACAAACCCTCAAGTCGGAGAATGGTCTATTAATGCAGAAACCGATCCGGATAATCGCGTGCTGGTTGTAACCAATCTGCAGGTACAAACAAACCGCATTCCAAATAATCTATTTCTGGGCGAGACTCTGAATATCTCATTATTTATGACTGAGCAGAACAAAAAGATAAGCGATGATAATTTTTTACAATTCATCTCCATGAGCGCATCTCAAAAAGAACCGATAAAAAAACGTTGGTTTTTACATGATAACGGCTTACGGGGAGACAAAGAGGCTCATGATGGTATTTTTAACGTTGGCGTGAGAAAAACCCTGGAAACCGGTAAAAACCAATTTACTTTTCAGGCCAGTAGTGAAACATTTAAACGAGAAATCAATCATTCTGTTATTGTTCATGACATAATGTTGATTCATACCCGGGTTGACCAAATTCAAAGAGACAATAAAAATTATCATCAAATTTTCGTCACCCCCAATCTGGAGTTTATAAATGCTCAAAAAGTTGACATCAGCGCACAATTGCTAGCAGATGATATTGCTGAGCCCATCGATTTACAACAAGTCAATCCGAGTCTTCTGGAGTGGTCTTATGAAAGCGACAAACTGGATCCGGAAAAAAATTATCACATTATAATTAATATGCAAACCAGAGCGCGCAGTGGCCGCCCCATAGATTTCACTTCCGAACCAATACAACTGACCCTGCCAAAATTTGATAATTTACTTTTATCACCGGATCAATTAATCAAGGAAGATGAACCACAGGAAACTATAGCAACTGATGAAATTGAAGAACTAGTATTGGAACAACCCCCAGTAACGGATGACAGTGATTCAGACTGGCTTATTGGTATTATTATTGCCGTAATTATCAATATCATTTTAGGTGTTGGCGGCTGGTTTGGTTATCGAAAGTGGCAACAAAGCCGAGAAAATGCTTATGAAGATATTACTGGAGAGCTTGAATAATGGAAGCATTAATTCCTAAATTATTTATTATCACTGCAGAAGCCAGCCTGGTGCTCTTTTTGATATTACTGGTGATAATAGTTTTTAATATCAAGGCCAAACGCAAAGATCTCAAAGCCGCAAATAAGCTGATCAGTGATTATGTTAATAGTAAAGAAGAACGCCTTGCCACAATTAAAACACAGCTGAAAAAAATAGGGTTTTCCGGAAATATCGATGAACAGGCTGAACAATTATATAATCAGGAACGATCATTACTCAAAGACTTTGTCAGTATTTATCTACGTCGCGACACCTATCGCTTACTGGACTATCCCGATAGTATCATGGAGGTTGATGACCGTTTTCTAAAGACCAGCGGTTCTGGCAACTCATCTCCGGACACCTCTGAAGTTGAAGCCCCACTTAGCGAAGACTTAAGTAGCGAAGAGAATGCCAATGCCACTATTTTGGCTCGTGAGCAAGCTGAATCCAATGAAGCCCATTTAAAAGAGCTATCAGAGTTACGTTTAAAAAACACCGAATTGAATGAACATTTATTTGAAGCATTGGAGACCATAACCACCTTAATGACCGAACATGGTAAAAAGACCGGCCAGGAAGTAGAAACTAATGCTCAAAAAATTCTGGAAGCTATCATCTATTTACGCGATAATCGTCTGGGAAATGACACTGATCCAAGCATTCTGGCTCCACCTCCTGATGACGGACATGATCAGATTGAAGATCCCTGGTCAGTTGATTTGGCCAATAGCGATGGTACCTTAGATGACAGTACTGCGGTCAACCTTGGAATCAGCGAGGAATTAAATACCGATCTGGATTCTCTGAATGACGAAGCTGACGTCGTGGAAAATACCGCTGGCACAGCAACCCAGACGGAGGAAAGCGAACAAGCGCCTGCCGAAGAAGGAGACCCCTGGGGCGATGCTTTGGCGGAACAGGCGGCGACTGAGACCCAGGAAGAAACTCAGACAGAACAGACAGCCTCAGCACCTTCTGAGGAAGATCCCTGGGCCGATGCTCTTGCGGAACAAGCGGCGACTGAAGAAACTCCGGCCGAGGAAGAAGATCCCTGGGCTGACGCGCTGGCGGAACAGGCTGCTACTGAAGCTGAAACTGATTCGTCAGAAGAGGATGACCCCTGGGCAGCTGCCCTTGCGGAACAGGAAAAATCTGAAAAGAAATAAATCATGCACAAAAACACTTTATATTGGCATGATTATGAAACCTTTGGCATCGATCCCAAACGTGATCGCCCGGTTCAGTTTGCTGGCATCCGGACTGATGAAGAGCTGAATATTATCGGTGAGCCACTGGTCATTTATTGTCAACCCGCCAATGACTTTTTGCCCAATCCACAAGCCTGTCTGGTTACCGGGATATCACCGCAAACAGCCCTGGAAAAAGGCATCATTGAAGCACAATTTATTGCCCGAATTCATGCGGAATTCGCCCGGCCAGGAACCTGTGTCGTGGGTTACAATAATATTCGCTTTGATGATGAATTTACTCGTTTTACCTTGTATCGAAATTTTTACGATCCTTACGGCCGCGAATGGCAAAATGGTAACTCACGCTGGGATATCATTGACCTGATGAGACTAACCAGGGCTCTGCGACCCGAGGGTATTAACTGGCCATTACGAGAAGATGGTCAAACCAGTTTCAGACTGGAAAAACTGAGCGAGGCCAATCACATAAGTCATGAGTCTGCCCATGATGCCCTTTCTGATGTTATAGCCACAATTGCAATAGCTCGTCTGGTTAAAGAACAACAGCCGCGCCTGTATCAATATATCTATGAACAGCGTTTTAAATACAAGGTACAGGAACTGATCAATCTACAAAAACAAACACCATTGGTTCATATTAGTGGTATGTATCCTGCTGAAAACGCTCATATGGGCATCGTCGTTCCCGTAGCCATGGATAGCAACAACAAAAATGCCGTGATTGTTTACGAATTACATACTAATCCTGAAGCATTGCTCAAGATGACGGTTGAACAAATCAAACACCTGACCTTTACTCGTTCGGACGAATTGTCAGAAGGTGAACAACGTTTGCCTCTAAAAACCATTCACCTGAATAAATGTCCGGTTGTGGTGCCTTTAAAAACATTGACCCAGGAGAACATAAACCGTTTGCAGATTGATCTGCCCCTTTGTGCTAAAAACCTGGAGCAACTGAAAACGGATCAAACATTATCACAACGAATTCAGGAAGCGTTCAAACCGTCTTACTCAGAGCCTTCCAGTGATCCGGATCAGAACTTATACTCCGGCGGATTTTTCTCACCCGCTGATAAAGAAAGAATGGAACAGATCAGAAACAGCAGCGAAACTTCACTGGCTGAACTGGAGTTTCGCTTTGATGATGAACGCCTTGATGAAATGTTGTTCCGCTATCGTTGTCGAAATTACCCCGATACGTTGTTAATGACTGAAATTGAGCGCTGGAATCAATACCGAATTCGGCGCATCACCGATCCTCAGGGCGATGCCAGCATTAAACTGGATGAATACCGACAGGAGCTAAACCGCTTAACACAGGAAAATACAGAGCCTGATTCAGAAAAAAGGCGTCTGTTGCTTGAGCAGCTGGCCGCTTATCCTGCCTTAATCGGCTTCGATGACAGGGTTTGATTCATTTGCTGTCTGATATTGAAATCTTATATGCCGACGATGATCTGGTCGTGGTCAATAAGCCAAGCATGTTACTTTCTGTTCCAGGTCGTGGACCCGACAAACAGGATTGTCTGGTCAGTCGCCTGGCGGTGGAATTTCCCAGTATTTTGACTGTTCATCGACTGGATTGGGAAACTTCCGGCCTGATCGTACTGGCGCTAAATAAAGCCGTTCATCGTAATCTGAGTCATCAGTTTCAGGAACGTCAGATCAAGAAAAACTATACTGCCGTGGTCTATGGTCGACCGGATAAAGATAACGGAGAAATTAATCTGCCACTGCGTTGTGACTGGGAAAACCGTCCCCGGCAAATTGTTGATCATGAGCAGGGAAAAGCATCTCAAACCTTCTGGGAGTGCCTTGATAAAGGCACGGAATCATCACGCCTATCATTAACGCCCATTACCGGTCGTTCCCATCAGCTTAGAGTTCATTTGCAGGCTATCAACCATCCTATCCTGGGTGATCCTTTATATGCTCACGCCGAAGCACTGGCTATGTCAGAACGATTATTATTACATGCAACTCGTTTGGAATTTAACCATTCAGGGCAACATAAACTGGTGCATTTTCACTCTCCCCCACCCTTCTAAATCACAATTACCAAGAGTTATAGCAATCTAAAAAATCGTCTGGCATTTACTGTCGTCAGACGAGCAAGCTCCTGTTCATCCCGATTTATAAGTTGCGACAAAGTTTTAACGATATGAGGGAGAAATTGCGGCTCATTTCTTCTGCTGGATCGTTTCTTCTTTATGCCTTCGGGTGATTCATCTTTGGGTAATTTTAAATCCCGGGGGAACAGATACGGCGCATCGGTCTCAACCATGAGCTTATCATCCGGGATAACAGCAACACAATTTTGTAATTCTTTGCCGCGTCTCTCATCACAGAGCCAGCCGGTAATACCAATATGCAGCTCCTGTTCCAGACAACCTTCTAATTCAGATTGTCCTCCGGTAAAACAGTGCGCCACCGCATCGACCAGTCCGGAACGGTATTTTTTAATTAAACGTATAAAATCTTCCTGGGCATCTCTTTGATGTAAAAAAACCGGTATTTTTAATTCCACGGCCAGTTCCAGTTGTGCTTCAAAACAGCTTAACTGCTCAGCCGGTGTGGAAAAATTGCGATTAAAATCAAGACCGCACTCACCCAGGGCTAACACGTTACTGTGTTTTAATAATTCGCTTAATTGTCTGATACTCTCTTTAGTAAAGGATTTAGCATCATGCGGATGAATTCCTGCGGTTGAGTACAGCAAACCAGGGTATTGCTGAGTTAACTTGTACGCTTCGAAACTTCCCTCAATACTGGTGCCAGTAACAATCATAGTATCAACTCCAGCCTTCCTGGCATCGTTTAATACCTTGTCTATATCATTTCGAAATTGCGAACTGGTGAGATTCAGGCCAATATCAATCATAATTATCGACTAATTTCTCGATTATCGTAGCCATTGTCTTCATGTCATATTGAGCCATTAATCGGGTTAGTTTTTGGGCTAGTTTAGCTTCTTCACTGCCATAGGAAGCCAGTTCTGCCAATAAGACTTTCAAATTCGATAAAGAGTAGTTTTTACTGGCTTCCAATAAACTCTCGCATAAAGCTCTGTCAATATGACATTGTTTAAAATCGATATCCAGATCATCAATTGGTTGTGAATGAATTTCATTACCATGTTCAAAATTAATATCCAGATGAGTTTTCATACAATCAAATACAGCTTCAAAACGATATGGCTTGGAAATAAAATCATCAAACTGGTTCTGCACATCTTCTTCATCGGGATTATCCATATTACAGGCTGTCACCGCTACACAGACTATGGTATCGCCATACTTTTGTTTGATTTTTTTTACTGCCTCAACACCATTCATTACCGGCATGTTAATGTCCATAAAAACAATATCTGGTCTTTGTTTGGGATCACGCGCCTGAATATATTCAATTGCTTCAAGACCATTACTGGCAGAGTCAACCCTGGCATTAATTTCAAGTAACATATCGACTAATAGATTTCGGCTCAGATCAATATCATCCACAACCAGCGCTTTGACTGAATCCGTGGCTGCTAGACGAATGACTTCTGTGCTGGTTGCCTGTCTGATTTCAAAGCCGCCACTGGACGGTTTCAATTTCAGGGTAAAAGAAAAATCACTTCCTTTGCCGACAGTGGAGGTAATTTTAAGTTCAGAATTTAATAATTCTAATTGTTTCTGAGTAATGGCAAGTCCCAGGCCAGTACCGCCTTTTTGTATTCCTGCCGTTTCCTGATGAAATGCTTCTAAAATATTCTCACAATCACGACTTTCAATTCCTGGCCCGGTATCAGAAATCGCAAACGAAAAATAATCATTTTCGATCTTTTTTACCCGTAAGTATACGTCACCCTGTTCAGTATATTTAACAGCATTACCAAGTAAATTAAATAATATCTGTCTAAGCTTTTGTGGATCACTATAAACCGGGACGTGTCCGGACAATTCAATTTCATCATGCCACAACAAGCCTTTTTCCGAACACCGCTCATGAAATATTTGTGCAAGATTTTGAAGTAAATCATTGAGAACAAAATTAATATTATTCAGGTCCATTTTACCGGACTCGATTTGGGATATATCCAGAATATCATTCAGCAGATCCAGTAAATGATTACCGCTCTCTTCAATAATTTTCAGTGATTTTAATTGTTTGCTGGAAAATCCACTTTCACGATGTAACAGCTGAGCATACCCCAAAATTGCATTGAGAGGTGTTCGTATTTCGGTAGACATGTTGGCCAGGAAAATGCTTTTTGCTTTATTGGCTTCCAAAGCTTCATCTCGGGCAACGGCCAGATCAGCGGTTCGTTTATCGACCAGCTTCTCTAATTGATCCCGACTTTCTGTCAACTCATGGGCAATTCGGTTGCGTTCTGCGACCTCTTTCATTAATTCCAGATTGGCATGTTTTAAATTTTTTTGTTGCTCAAAAACCTGATCCAGCATTTTATTCAAAAACTTAGCCAGATAACCAAACTCATCATGTTGATTCAACATGAGTCGCAAATCATGTCTCCCTTCTGATATTTGACGTGTTGCTTCAACCATATTTAACAAAGGTTTCAACACCAGTAAACGAATAACCCAAGTTAATACCAGCCCAAGCACAATAACAATGATAATCATCAGCACGATAATATTCGAGCGATGTTTAATCATTATAGTTTCTATCGGCTGATGCGACAAAGTCA
>Ga0316204_10011056_pt1 | contig 11426 bp, 6 predicted proteins | sample 6monrhotite_MG_2_FD_205661 | JGI IMG/M metagenome (GOLD analysis project Ga0316204, IMG submission 205661) | Microbial mat bacterial communities from mineral coupon in-situ incubated in ocean water Damariscotta River, Maine, United States -... | ecosystem: Environmental > Aquatic > Marine >...
AAAAAAACGGTTGTCTCTAAGTCGGATAAAGAATCTGCGACTATGCGTCGCTACGGGTCACTGTTCGATGAAATGGAGCAATGCCTTTCAGTTATTGTGCCCTGCGGTCCTCTCATCTTTACGCGTTAGGTGAGGACTGATTGTCTGAAGGGTTGAGGTAGTTATTTACCGCTTTCATGGCTGCGTTCCATGTATGTTGAAATTTAGGCATGAGTTTAACTACGTCTTGGTGATTGTTTACGCTTAATAACGAGTCTAGCTCAGTGGCAATGAGGGTTATGCTGGTGATGGCTAGATTGGCTGAAGCCCCTTTTACTTTGTGGGTGAGCATTTTTGCAGCGTCGAAGTCTTTTTCATCCAGTGCGCAGTTAAGTTCGGTCAGAAAATTCTTGTAGTTGTCTGCAAACAGCGCGAGTACGTCTTGATAAACGTCGTTATCTTCCCAGGTCTCCAGTGCTTCCTCAATATCAATGTGTTTTACTGGGTCGTCAACAAGGCTGTGTATGTCGGCATCGTGAGTGGCTTCAATATTTAAGACTGCCGTTGGTGTTTCTATGATTTCGATAAAATCATTGGGAAGCTGCTGTGCTATGGTGCTGTAGAGTCTGTTGAAGTTGATTGGTTTACTTACAAAGGCGTCCATACCTGCATTTTTGCATTTGAGTTGGTCTTCTACGAGTACGCTTGCGGTCATGGCGATGATAGGAACATGTCTATTGGTATTGGTTTCGAGGTCGCGAATTTTTTCGGTTGCATCGAAGCCGTTCATTACGGGCATTTGAACGTCCATTAAAATAACGTCGAAATCAGTTTCTTGGTATGCATCAATCGCCTCTTGGCCGTTGTTGGCTGTGGTGATTTTGTGGCTTTGTTGTTTGAGTCGTGTTGCGGCCAGTATTTGGTTTTCTAATACATCATCAACGACCAAAATGTTAAGTTCGCGGTTGGCTTTCCAGCGCTTATGGGCTTGCTGAAGTTGTTCGAGTTGTTCAGGGCTAACGTCTGTCTCTGGTAGCTTGGCGGTGAAGAAGAATGTGCTGCCGACATCCAGCGTACTTTCTACCCAAATGCGCCCTTCCATGAGTTCAATAATTTGTTTCGAAATAGTGGTGCCTAAGCCCGTTCCGCCATGAACGCGAGCAGAGGACTGATCAGCCTGAGTAAAGCTTTCAAAAATAGCGTCCAGTCGCTCAGCCGGGATACCAATGCCGGTGTCAGCGATACTAAACAGTAGATAGTCGTCATTGTTGGCCTCTACTTTCATGCTGACGTTGCCTTCCTGTGTGAATTTTAATGCGTTACCTACGATGTTAATTATGACTTGCCTTAGCCGAGTTGGGTCACCTTGGTGATAGCGGCCAACGTTGGGGTCAATGTCGACAGCGAGTTTAATGCCTTTGCTTTTCACGGTAATGATGAAAGGGGAGATTGCTTCGTCGATGACTTCATGCAAGTCGAACAAAATATGCTCCAACTCCATTTTTCCACCCTCCAGTTTTGAAAGGTCGAGTATTTCATTCAGTAAATTAAGTAGTAGATGAGCCGAGCGCGACACGGTGTGCAGGTGATTGCGTTGTTCAGCCGATAGCTGGGTATCCAATACCAATTCAGTCATGCCAATGATGGCATTCATGGGGGTTCGTATTTCATGACTGGTGTTTGCCAAAAAGGAGGATTTTGCTTGATTAGCTTGTTCGGCATTGTCCTTTGCTTTAATCAGGTCTGCTGTCTGTTCTTTGACGAGCGCCTCTAAATGATCTCGGTGTAGGCACAGCTCGCGCTCGGCTGCTTTATGATCGGTGATATCGATGATGTCGCCGACCAGTATTGTTTTATTATTGATGAGGGCCATGCTTGCGGTAAACCACAGAGGGAATGTGCTTTGGTCTTGGCGAATGCCCAAAAGTTCTTGTTTGAGCTGTTTTTTATCGACGGTGTTGCTTTTTACTCGCTTCAGATACTGGTTTAATTCGCAATGACATTCTGTACAAAACAGCGTAGTGATATCTTCACTAAAGATGCTCGCTGCTTCGTAATCAAATAAGCGTTCGGCAGCGGGGTTAAAAGAAAGAATCTGTCCATCCTCATCAAATGTGATGATGCCATTTACTGCAGTGTTGAGTATCGCCCTTGAGCGCTCTTCGCTCATACGTAACATGTTTTCCATGGCTTTTTGGTCGCTGAGGTCAACAGTGGAGCCTACGAAAATATGTTCGTCATCTAGCGTTATATCGTTGATGGCAAGCCACATAGGAAACAAGGTGCCGTCAACGCGTTTTGCCGTTACTTCACGGCCGAAACCAAGTTGTTTGCGATTGCCTGTTTTAAAATATTTGATTAGATATTGGTCGTGCTGTGCCTGGTCCGTCGGGGGCATGAGTATACTAACGTTTTGACTAAGTGCCTCTTCAGATTTTAGCCCGAAGATATGTTCTGCAGCTCGATTAAATGACATGATGATGCCACGAGAGTTGATGGTAATAATGCCAGTTTCCACCGTTTCCAGAATCGCCCCTGTACGGCGCATATGGTATTTCAGTTCTTTAGTCGTTTTTGCGTGTGCATTTAATGTTTTTTGCAGCCCGACGATGATGGGATTGATTATGCGGGTGAACAGGCTAGAGGCCAGAAGGACCAGAATAAATGCGATTCCCAATATTATGTACGCGGTATGGATGAAAGGTGCGCGTACTTCTTGCAGTGTAGTTTTGGCGACGATGGCAAATAAATGACCTTTGATTGATACGGGACTGTATGCTGCGAGTACAGTTTTACCGTTGTAATCATCGGTAATGGCCGAGCCAGCTTCGCCATCGAATGCTTTGCTGATGGTGGTGTCGAGGGCGGGCAAGGGCATTTGTCGGCCATCTAAACCGTATAAGTTACTTAGGTAGAGTATGTGATTTTGATGCAGAAGAATAATCTCATGGCCTTTGTTTATTTTTTCGACTAGCAGAAATTCGCTTGATCCTTCGTTTGCCTGGGATTGTTGGTAGGCATCTGCGATTTGGCTTAAGGTCGCTCTGATCGTGATATCAGATCGAGGAGCTGATTTGGGGCTGTCGAGATTAAAGCGGCTTATTGCTTCGATTAACACGCGTTGATTGCTGACCATATTGAGCAAATTAGTGCGCTCCTTGGCCAATACGTCGTTGTACAAAATCCAGCTTGCCATTAAAACAGCTGCAAACACCACTGAGGCCATCAGGGTGATTAGTATGACTAAGCGCTTCTTGCTGTTAAGGTTTTCAGTTTTCATATTGGGGTTGCGAGGAATGAGCGTTTGCAAACCGTTTGCCTTCCATAGCATTTATCCTATTAAAATATATAAACCACACCTTAAAGTTACAGACTGTGTATTGGGGCTTTTCAAATAATGGTTACCAAAGGTTCAGAGAGCATGCTCTGGTCCGTTGCCCCTTAAGCAAGTAGCGGTCATTGGCATTAAGACTTAAGGTTGACTGTCATCACTTGACAGCTTTGTGTTTTCACTCTCAGCAATTTTTTGTGCGTTAGTTGACAGTTAGGCGAGTAAATTTCCAATATCGAGACTTTTTATCTGCGGTTTACACTGGAAACTGTTGAATTGTTGGAGACTGTCAGCTAGGGGTGAGTTTGATATCTACTACCTGTGCGGGCTATTCGCACATAGCTTTCACACAAGTTTACGAAGAGCCAAAAAGCTAGTTAATAAGCGTTTTCCAAACGATGGCCTAAGTGAGCGTATTGCATTCTTCCCCTTAAAAGTTGTTGTTAACAAAAGTTTTCTTGCTCCTTCTAAAATATTAGTCATAAATTGACGTTAACTATTAATTAAGCCTGCTAACCCGCGCACATTAAAAAGGGTACCAATAACCGTGAAATCTGCACCTGCAAAAAAATTAACCGTGTTGTGGGGGGGCATTGCCTTGTCGTTATTCATGGTATCAAGTTTGGCGATGGCGGCTACGAAAGACGTGAAAATGGTGGTTACCTCTGCCTTCGTATCAGATAAGGGCATTGGCATTTACGAAGATATGGCAAGTTATTTCTCTAAGAAGTTGGGCTGGAATGTTGAAGTGGTCTCAGGCCTGTCTTACGCTGAGTCAGACGATATGCTTGATAAAGGTGTGATTCAAGTTGGTTACGTCTGTGGTTTGCCTTATACGCACAAGAAAGCTGAGGGAAAATATGATCTGTTAGCCATGCCTGTGATGAGCATGAAAAAAGGCACCTATCCTGATGCTAACGGTTATGAAGACATCCCTGGTAAATACTACTCCTACACCATCGTGCGCAAGGGTTCTCCCATCTCTAGCTGGGAAGGGTTGAAAGGTAAGAGTTACGCGTACAACGACCAGGGTAGTAATTCTGGCTATAACATGCCTCGTTATAAACTGGTACAAATGGGTAAAAAAAGCTGGGAAGAGCAATTCTCTAAAGTGGTCGTCTCTGGTACCCACGAAGAATCCATCCGCTTGGTTTCAAAAGGCATCGTAGACGCCAGCTCAGTAGACTCATTGGTACTCGATTATGACCGCTCTATCGGCGACCTCGATGCGCTTAACGTCAAAATCATTGAGAGTCTTCATCTGGGTGGCGCAGGAGCCCCTCCAGTGGTTATCAGCAAAAAAGCTGATCCTGAAATTCGTGATGCGCTGAGAAAAGCTTTACTTGATATGCACAAAGATGCTGACGGTCAAAAGATTTTGGAAAAAGCCTTGGTATCCCACTTCGCTGCGCCAGATGACAGCAACTATAACGACATCCGTAGAATGGAAAAAGCTGCGCATGATGCAGAATTTATAGACCACCAAGAATAAGCATCAATCTACGTTGGTCAACATTCTTAGATGCTGGCTATTCACCTGTGACAACCCAGTCGGTTAAGTGAAAGCTGAATCCGTTTTTGAAGCTACTGATTCAGGAGAAGGCTTAGATCTCAATACCCTTGTTGGCGTAGAAGCTACGTTTTGAATCACAATAGGATGAGCCATGTTAATAAACCGAGTGTCTGCCTTTTTAATGCCTCAATACTCGATTAATCCGTGGCACTTTAGGCCATAAAAAAGAGAAGGTAGCACCTTTACCTTCTTCTGAGGAGAGGGAGACAATACCACCTTGCTCCTCAACAATTTTTTTAACTAAACTCAAACCAACACCGGTACTTTCTAGGGTGTCTCTAGGGGTAAGTGTCTGGAATATTTCAAACACTTTGTCATGAAACTGAGGATTAATTCCGGGACCATCATCGGCGACAGAAAACTCGTAAAAGACCCCCTTGTCTTGCACATCGACATCAATACAACCGTTATCGCTGGAGCGATATTTTATCGCGTTACTTATTAGGTTGGAAAACACTTGGTCCATAGGGATTCGTGCGGCTTCTAGTGTTGGCATATTATCACCCACGCGGATGGTCATTGGCTCGGGTACGGGCATTGAATCAATAACATCTTCCAGTAGTTTCTGTACATTGACGGTCTCAAAGGTGTGACTCGTTCTTCCTATCCGAGAATAATCCAAAATCCCATTAATTAAACTTTCCATGCGATGCACTCGGCCTCTTAGCAACTCCATTTGCTGGCGTGTATCATCAGTCAATATTTCTTCAATATCCTCTTCGATCCAATTGGACAAGTTTGCAATGGCTCTAAGTGGTGCCTTCAAGTCATGCGATACGACATAAGCAAATTGATCCAACTGTTTATTGGAACGCTCAAGCTCAAGAAAAATTTGTTTGCGCTCGGAAATATCCTGAGCCAAAAGTACAATACCCTCTAGCTCTCCTTGACTGTCACACATTTGGGCGCCGGAAATAGATATATCCACATCGTTGCCTTGTTTATCCCGACACAGCATTTCCATATTACTGACAGTGCGTTTCGACTTTATTTCGTCAAAGAGGCTAGAAAACCCGTCATCACTATCAATAAATACAGTGATATTTTTGCCAATTATTTCTGATTCATTACGATGAAATAATGTGGATGTAGCTTGGTTGATACGTTGAATATTGCCTTCCATATCCAACACGAATAAAGCATCGGCCATGGAACTGAAAATATTTTCGACATAATTTTTTGACACGGTACTCAGGCTAAGCGCCGTTCCCATATTATTAAAAGCGTCAGCTAAGACACCGATTTCATCATTGGATTTGATAGCAACTTTGACGCCGAAGTTACCTTTACTCATTTTGATAACGGCATCTTTGAGTTGAACTATTGGCATAGATAAGCCGCGAGCCAGTACAACACCCAGCACAATGGCAAAGACGATAGCTCCTGTGCCGATCACCATTGTTGTAAGCTGGGCATTTAATAAATCTTGCTCCATTGCGGAGGCATCTTGTGCGACCACTAACGTTGCCACTGCTGCGTCGTTAACCACCAAGGCTGAGGCAACAACCAAATAAAGATGGCCATCAATGCGCTCTCGAGCAATGCTGAATTGGGGCTTTTGGCACAACTCATTCATCGCATTGTCATCGCAAGCGGCTTGTACCCTTTGATACACTTCCTCTGCCAGTGGTGCGCTTGAAGCCAACTGACCAAAAGACGTGATCACTTGGCTATGGGGGTCGAACAAGCCAATCACTTGTTCTGGGTCTGCCAGACTTTGCAACACTTCCTCACTAAAGATATAACCAGCTTCGAGTACGCCGACGGCCTTTCCTTTACGCAGCACTCTTGCGCTGCCATGAATGAGAAATTTTCCCAGCAAGGGTTCGTAACCGAAATAACCCTCGTGTTCACCATCATCATGCAGAGAAGCGCCAGTCTGATCCCCAAACACGCTATATAAGTGCTCACCATCCAACTTACGTACCTGAATGAATGACAGCTGCAGGCGTTCTTTAAAGTCAGGTAGTATGCGAGAGAGATCTTGAGTATCCCCCACAGCATTGGCGTAATAGGTGGCCCTGACCACGTTGGAGTCCTGCGATAGAAAGCGCACGTAATTTGTACTGCTTTCATAGAGGGTGTGCAAAATTGTTTTGGAAATTTGTGTTGCGTTACTTTTAGCAAATTTTTGGTAGGAGCTATGTATCGTCCTCGTCATGGTGACATGATTAACATAAATAATAGCGACCACGGACAGAAGCACAACAAGAACAAATGATGCGGTGAGTTTTCTATTAATATTCATGTGTAATATTGACGCTCGGTTTTTGTGCTGACCAGAAAAATAGAATTCATTTGTCAATGATAGGGCAACGCTTGGCATGGCGTTAACCCAGGGTCATTAAAAATATCGCCAATACCCCGCTTCCTTGAAGGTTGATTAATTATAGTTGAGCTTTTTAAAAAGGCGTCGTATAAGCTGCATTCTTTATTAGCTCTTGTGGGGTATAGCCTCCCATTATCAACACCTACCAAAATAGCGGTATATATCTTCACCTATTGCTGCAGCGTATCGCATTAGTTCGACGGCTTATGTACTGCGTTGAAAGATGTCAACATGGCCTGGATTGAGTTCTCCTATTTAATCTAATACCCGTGTGACTTCGATGTCTGAGGGTAGTTGTTCGCAAATAAGGTTTGCCACTGCCAAGAGTGCTGGCTGACGAGGGAATGTAGATCGATGGATTAATGATATCTGTCGATATGCACCGGGAACGGCCAGCGGTCGTAGGACAAGGTTCTGTGTAGTACGCGCCAGTCGGGCTGCTAGTGCTGGCACGAGTGTGGTACCAAACCCCGCTGCGACTAATTGCAGTAGAGTCTCCAGGCTCGCAGCACGTAAATCTGCCATATCGCTTTGAGCCCCTCGTGCTTTGATTTGGCAGACCCCCATGACTTGACGTGCCAGGCAGTGTCCTTCGGCCAACAAGAGCAAGTCACTGTTATGCAAGTCATCAGCCTCAATTTCCGATTTTGTCGCCAGCACATGATTGTTGGGATGGGCTAGCCAAAAGGGTTCATTAAATAATGCCAGACTGCGAAAACCAGTCTCATCCAGGTTTGTTGCTAACAATGCTGCATCGATTTCATGCCGATCCAAGCGCTTTAACAATACATCAGTGAGCTCTTCATACAGCACTAATTTAATTTGCGGATAGGTGTGTTTCAGTGGTCCTAGCACCCAAGGCATCAAATACGGGCTTAAGGTTGGGATGATGCCAATACGCAATGGCCCAGCCAGAGGGTCTTGGTGGGCGCGGGCTAGCTGTTCAATAACATCGGCTTGCTCCACCAACTGACGGGCATTGATCAGCATGGATTTGCCAAACTCTGTTACCGCCACCGAACGATTACTGCGCTCGAATATTTTCACTCCCAATTCGTCTTCTAACTTTTTGATTTGGCCGCTTAGGGTAGGTTGGCTAACAAAGCAGCGCTCTGCTGCTTGACCAAAATGCCGTGTTTCAGCAACGGCTAACACATATTTGAGATCTCTCAGATTCATATTCTCTCTACCGCCTATTTGTTGATAGGTAATGGCTATCAATATAGTAAATATAAACGATTTTACCAATACTTGGGCTAAGTCTACTATTTAACTCAATTAGGTTGATGAATTTGTTAAGTGGAGGGCCGACAGCATGACCGTCTTAGTTCAGAACATACGACGCTATAGTCAAGCAAATCCCCTTATTTGTTGGGGAGCAGCGCAGCAGCGACTCGCAGTGGTGATGGTATTGGTGGCGCTAGTACTGGCCGTACCAGGTAGTTGGCAGGGTGTAACGGAAGCTTTAAGCGATGCCTATTTAGCGGTGTCGATTTTCGTGGCGGGCACCCTGGCTCTGGTCTACGGCGCGGAGCGGGCCTTCAAAACTGATTTAGGGGTTTGGCTGCAACAGTACCAACGCTGGCAGGTGCCGGTGGCTGCAGCGTTGGGGGCGTTCCCTGGCTGCGGCGGTGCTATTATCGCTATCACTCAATACAGTCGCGGTTACATGAGCTTTGGCGGTGTGGTTGCCACGCTGACCGCGACCATGGGTGATGCCATGTTCCTGTTGTTGGCCGACTCTCCCCAAACGGCGATGAGCGTGTTAATCATCGGAGTCGTGGTTGGTGTAATTAGTGGCTATAGCGTGGATGCCATTCACGGTCGTGATTTCCTGCGCCCTGAATCCAGCACCACATCGACTGAGAATACTCAATCAGCGGTAGCGATTAAGACTAAGCACTTAAGTCGCACTGAGCAGTTGTGGGTCGCGCTGATTATTCCCGGATTAATCATTGGCCTGTTGGCTGCGATCCAAATCGACGTTGATCAATGGCTCAGCTCATGGACAGAGGCAAACCCTGCTTTTGTATTGGGTGTGATCGGGGCCGTCTTTGCTGTATCAATGTGGTTGCGTAACGGTGGCGAATTACAGCACAGCTGTGCGGTTGGGGAAAAACCTGCGCTTGCTAGAGCGGTGATTCATACCACTAACTTTGTCACGACGTGGGTGGTGTTCGCCTTTGTTGGCTACGAAGTATTGATCGCGAGTACAGGCATCGATTTGGTTAATGCCTTTTCGATTTGGGGGCCATTGGTTCCCGCTGTGGCTGTGTTAATTGGCTTGATTCCTGGCTGTGGCCCGCAGATTTTGGTGACGTCGTTTTATCTGTCAGGTGCTATTCCACTGTCAGCGCAGTTGGCCAATGCAATCTCCAATGATGGCGACGCTTTGTTTCCCGCTATCGCGGTAGCGCCTAAAGCTGCATTGGCGGCCACGGTTTATAGCGCCATTCCCGCGCTGATCGCCGGCTATGGCTGGTATTGGTTAGTTGAATAAGCGGCGCTGCCATGAGGTGGTCCATAAAATACAATCCGTTAGGCACTATTTCTATTCGCCCATCCCTTCTGGTTTTTCGAAAATCTATGAATCTTTGTGAAAATGCTAGATCGGCTATTAATTAGAGACTATTTGTGCCGATAGTTACTACTGCGTTGAGGGGGATTGCTAGCTCCGTTTGAGTGAAGGGGCGAGTGAAGGCAGAGTAATACTAATAAATTCAAAGCGATAGGGTAATAAAATGAGTCAATTGGGCGTAGCTTCGAGAACGAAAATAGCCGTCATTTTATGCGCGGTGGTTATATTGATGGGGGCATACGTGACGTTGCAATACGGATTAGATGGCTGGTTCTTGGCTATGGTCACTGTCGCTTTGGTTTTTGCTGGCTTGTTGGTCGGTGGTGGACGGGGTGATAAGGCGACCGTTGAGCAGGTGATTAGTGTGTCGCAACAGGCCATGCAGGGACAATTCTCCACTGCTGCTGCAGCGCCGGATACGGTGACCGAGTTTTACCAGCTTATTAAGCAACTGGATCTTTTTTTTACAGCGTTGTCCGGTGTTCTGGCGGGCTCAGATAAAGAGCCTATCAAAACGCCAGCGTTAAATTCAGAGTTTAGTCGTTATCTAGCACAGGTGGTTGCTGTGATGCAACAAGTTACCGGAGGTCAGGCGGATAATGAAAAACATATCATGGCTCAGCAGCTCAATGCCTTAAACGGCAGTCACTTGGTTCAAAATTTAAAACAAAACCAGGCCGATTTAATTGCTGTGAATGAGCATATGACTTCAGCCCAAGCTATCTCGGGTCAGGCATCAGATCAAGCCAGTACCTGTAATAGCGAAGTGGGGGCGGTGGTGGAGCGGTTACAGAAAATGGCCGATATCATTCATCGCAATGATCAGTCTATTGGTTTGCTTAACGCCAGTACTGGGGAGATTACCAAAGTCATCAAGGTCATCACTGATATTGCTGAGCAGACTAATTTATTAGCACTAAATGCGGCGATTGAGGCGGCACGTGCAGGTGAGTCAGGGCGAGGTTTTGCTGTGGTGGCCGATGAGGTGCGGACGCTAGCCGAACATACCAAAAAAGCCACCTTAGAAATTGCCCCTGTGATTGAGGGGTTCAAGAAAGAGGCGGAAAAAATGCTGAAGGATGCCAGCGCCTTACAAGGCATTGCGACGGAATCCTCAGACAGTATAGGCGAGTTTGGCGAGCAGATGTCCAGCTTGTCGACAGCTTCTCACGAGGCATCCAGATTAATGAGTCATGCAACGGATATGTCATTTGCTGCTTTGGTGAAGCTTGATCACATTCTTTACAAACAAAATGCGTATCGTAGCCTCGACAAGGGGCCTGACTCTGCCGAGGCTCAGGCGATTTCAGTTGATCACCATAATTGTCGTTTGGGTAAGTGGTATGAGACCGGTGAGGGGGCAGAGCGTTTCAGTAATATGCCCAGTTACCCGCACTTAATCGAACCGCATTCCCGAGTTCATGATGGTGCGCACAGGGCACAGGAGTTAGTTCGAGTCGGCGAACTTGATGATGATATGGCGACTGAGTTAATGCAATGTTTTGAATCAATGGAAGTCGCCAGTACTGAGGTGATTGATCTGATTGGGCAATTGACTGTTGAACGCCAAACTCGTGCCTAGTCGAGTAGCGACGGTTAACGCTGATAAATAGGCCTGAGTGTTGGCGACGGATTT
>Ga0316204_10011058_pt1 | contig 11425 bp, 14 predicted proteins | sample 6monrhotite_MG_2_FD_205661 | JGI IMG/M metagenome (GOLD analysis project Ga0316204, IMG submission 205661) | Microbial mat bacterial communities from mineral coupon in-situ incubated in ocean water Damariscotta River, Maine, United States -... | ecosystem: Environmental > Aquatic > Marine >...
CTCTCAGAAAAAGCGGAAAAAACGACGCCCCCCCCTCAAGATCTTTTTCGTTGATCCGACCGGAGTATGTGAAGAAGGCGACAGCTTAGCGGTGAGTTCGCCAAAAGCGAGGAAGCTATGAAAGTCAACGGCACCAACTCAGTCACTCCAGTCTACGAAGTGGCGAAGCCTCAGCGCCAGACTGAACAGCCCACCTCTGCTGGTGGAGCGCCGTCCGACCAGGTGAAGATCTCGCCGGACGCCCAGTGGATCAGTGAGCTCCGCGCGGAGGCCCGGCGCCAGCCGGCGATCCGTGACGAGCTGGTCAGCGAGGTCCGCGCCCAGCTCGACGCTGGCACCTTCGAAGCAAGCGTCGACATGGACGCTGTCCTGGAAGGCCTGCTGGCTGATCTGTGAGTGAGTCGGACCCCCGGCTGTCAGTGCTGAGCGCCCTGTGCGAGGTCGCCGAGGATCAAGTCCTCGCGGCCCGGGCGCTCGACCACTCACGCCTGCGGTCCCTGAACGTCACCTACTCCGACCTGGTCTTCGAGCTGAACGTGCTCCTCCAGGAACCCACACCCCGTGATCCGGCCTTCCAGCGCCGCGCAGAGGCGCTGCAGAGGCGGCTCGCGACGGCGCACGGGCGCCTCCAGCGTATTGCTGGATCCATGGTCACGTTGTTCGGCAAGGTCATGCCCATGACCCCACCGACTGTCTACAAGAGAAACGGCCGACTGCGCTGACCACACCCAGGTCGGCGACGCCGACCCGGGAGCCTCGAACTGTGTCACTGCTCAGCGCCCTGAATACCGGCCTCTCCGCCCTGAACTCCACCAGCACGGCGATCGAGGTGCTCTCGCACAACGTCTCCAACGTTGGCACCGAGGGCTACTCCCGCCAAAGCCTGGACCTGAACACCGCCTCGCCCGTCAACCGGTCCGGCCTGTTCCTGGGCCGCGGCGTCAACATGCTCGGCGTCAGCCGCACCGCTGACAGCCTGCTGGGGCGTCGCCTCATCGGACAGACGGGCCACGACGCCTCCGCCAGCACGCTGCGCGACAACCTCGCCATCGTGGAGAGCTTCTTCGACGAGACCCAGGGCCTCTCCGTCTCCGAGCACCTCGAGCAGTTCTACGACGCCATGGGCGAGTCCACCGCGGACCCCTCGGACGACGGACTGCGCATGGCGACGGTCGCCAGCGCCAGCGCGCTGGCCGACGCCGTCAACTACACCGCCGCGGGTCTCCAGGAGGCCGTCGCCGGCTTCGACGAGGCCATCGGCGGCACGGTAGAGACCACCAACAACGCGCTGATCGAGCTGGCGGCGGTCAACGAGTCCATCGCCGCCTCCGGCGGCGCCAGCGGCGACCTGCTGGACCGCCGCGACCAGCTCATCGAGCAGCTGGCCGGCACCCTCGGCGCCACGGCCTCCATCGAGCCGGACGGCCAGGCGACCCTGCTGGTCGGCGGCCAGGCTGTGGTCACCGAGGGAGAGGCCCGCACCCTCTCGACGGGTACGGACAGCGCCGGCAACGCCACGGTGCGCGTCTCGGTGGGCGGCGGCTTCGTCGACGTCACCGACTACGTCGGCGGCGAGGTCGGCGGGCTCGTCGAGTCCCGCGAGCTGACCGGCGGCTACCTGGATCGGGTCAACGAGTTCGCGGTCACCTTCGCGGACAACTTCAACGCGGCCCACGCCGCCGGCTTCGACAGCAACGGCAACCCCGGCGAGCCGCTCTTCACCTACGATCCGGCGGATCCGGCGAAGTCCTTCGCGGTGAACTCGGACTTTGAGGACGAGCCCGGGCTGCTGGCCTACGCCGGCGACGCCAGCGCCGCCGCCGGCGACGCGCTCAACCTGCAGGCGCTGCTCGACCTGGAGGGCGCCGCGATCTTCGACGGCGGCACCCGCTCGGGCGCGGCCTTCCTCTCGGCGCTCACCGGAGACGTCGGCCGCGACGCCGCCGGGGCCGCCGCCGCCGCGGACCAGTCCGCCGCCGCGCTCAACGATCTGGGCGCGCTCCGGGAGGCCATCTCCGGCGTCAACCTCGACGAAGAGGCCGTGAGGCTGGTCGAGGTGCAGAGCGCCTACCAGGCCGCGGCCCGGGTGATCTCAACGACCGACGAGATGCTCCAGACGCTCATCCAACTGTGAGGGATTCATGATTACGCGCACTACCCAGAGCGGCTTCGCGTCGCTGATGACCTACAACATCCAGAAGATCTCCAGCCAGCTCCAGGACGTCACCGTCCAGGCGTCGACCGGCGCTCGGATCGGCGCCCCGTCCTCCGCGCCGGAGGACCAGGGCCTGCTGATCCGGCTCCGGGCCGCCCTGAGCGATCAGCAGACCTACCAGGACAACGCCGAGAGCGGCATGTCTCTGATGGACGTCGTCGACGACGCATTCGCCAGCGCCAACACGGCGCTGGATCGCACGCTGGAGCTGGTGGTCCAGGGCGCGAGCGAGACCTACAGCTCCGACGATCGGGCCGCCCTCGCCGAGGAGCTGCAGTCGATCCGCGACCAGCTGGTCTCCGTCAGCAACACCGACTTCGCCGGCCGCTATGTCTTCGCGGGCACGGCCTACGATGCGCCCGCCTTCGACGCCGACGGCAACTACCAGGGCAACTCGGACATCCCCACCATCCGCGTGGGGGAGGATCGCTACGAGGACTCGGGCTTTGACGGGGGCGCCGTGTTCAGCGACGCGTTCAGCCTGCTGGATGACATCGAGGCGGCGCTCCTGAGCGACGACACCGACGCGCTCGCCCAGCTCACGGCGGACACCTCGGCGGTGCTCAGTGACGTCAGTCTGGCCCGGGGCCGCGCGGGCACCGGCTTCAACCGCTTCGACGACGCCCGGGCGCTCTCCGAGAACATGGAGCTGGCGGTGACGACGCGCATCACCGAGTTCGCCGGGATCGACGAGACGGAGGTCTACACACGCCTCTCGGAGCTGCAGACCGCCTACCAGGCCGCCCTGCAGATCACCTCGGCGGGCATGGACGTGAGTATGTTCGACTTCATCTGAAGTTTTTCAGACATCACACAAATAAACTAAAGAGCCGCCGGACACAGTCCGGCGGCTCTTTACTTTTAAGCGTTTGAATTTGCTTGTTAAAAGCTGGTCGACATTTATCTCGAAAAACTTGAATTCACCGCTTAACGCCCACGAAATGAGATCCGATGTGTTTCCTGTGGGGGGAAAGCCCGGTCGCCCAACCGAAAGCGCCCCACAGACGTAATACCCAACTGGAGAACGCACAAAATGGCTCTCACTGTCAACACGAACATGGCCTCCGTTAAGTCGATCACCAACATGTCGCGGACCAGCCGCAGCTTGCAGGGGTCCTTCGAGCGCATCTCCTCTGGACTGCGCATCACGAAGGCCGCCGACGACGCCGCTGGCCTCGGTGTGGCTGAGAACCTGGACGCCCAGGAAATCTCCGCCCGCCAGGCGATGCGCAACGTGAACGACGGCATCTCGCTCATCCAGACCGCTGAGGGCGCCACCAACGAGGTCGCCAACATCATCAAGCGGATGCGCGAGCTGGCCGTGCAGTCCGCCTCGGAGACCCTCGAGAACACCGAGCGCGCCTACATCCAGACCGAGTACCTGTCCCTCGAGGAGGAGGTCAACCGGATCTCCGCCGTCACCGAGTTCAACGGCATCCTGCTCGCCGAGGGTACCAACACCCAGATCGCCGTCCAGGTCGGTGTCATGAACACCACCAACGACCAGATCACGGTGACCTTCAGCGACCTGCGCTCCACGGCGCTCGGCATCGACTCCGGCACCATCGGCCTGGACAGCGCGGCCAACGCCTTCGCGGCCATCGACGACCTCGACGATGCCCTGGACCTGGTCAACGGCAGCCGCGCCGGCCTCGGCGCGAGCCAGAACCGCCTGGACAGCTCGCTGCGCAACCTGGAGACCTACGCCGAGAACCTGGCGAGCGCCCAGAGCCAGATTCGCGACGCGGACTTCGCCTGGGAGACCGCCGAGCTCTCCAAGAACCAGATCATGCAGCAGGCTGGTACGTCCATCCTGGCCCAGGCCAACCAGATCACTCAGGGTGCCCTCTCCCTCATCGGGTAGGCGCGCTGAGCTCAAGCACCTCGCCCCGACCCGGCTCTCCGGGCCGGGGCTGAGGTTGTTTCTCAACCTGAGACCTTCCCTTTCAGGGATCTGTCTTTCCGACAAGTCGTGACTTCAGCGGGCCGGTTCCTGTGCCGTTGGGGTGAGCATGGAGGGTAGTTATGCCCAGTATTGATGGCATCGTCTCTGGACTCGATACCACAGCGCTCATCAACTCGATTCTCGGCGTGGCCGCGGTCCCGCAGGCAGTCATGCAGGACCAGCAGGCTGAGTGGGAGGAGCGCCTCGAGGCGGTCTCCGGTGTCAAGACCCGGGTCGAGAGCCTCGCTGAGACAATCGAAGGTCTGGATACGATCGATGAGTTCGCCACCTTCGCCGCGACTGTGTCGGACGAGGACTACATCACGGTCGACGCCGACAGCGACGTCAACCCCGGCGCGTACGACGTCGAGGTGTTCGCCCTCTCCGACTCCGAGGTCGAGGTCTCTGACGCCTTCGCGGATCAGAGCTCCACCGGCGTCATCGCCGAGGGAACCCTCAGCATCACCTACGGCGCCGACACCTTCGACATCACGGTCGACGGCACCAACAGCTCACTGTCGGCCATCGCCGCCGAGATCGACGAGCTGGACGGCGTGACCGCGTACATCATGGACACCGGCGACGCCGGCACCCCCTACCGCCTCGTCATCCAGGGCGACGACACAGGCGCGGACAACACGATCACCATCGACACCTCCGCCCTGACCGGCGGCGGCGGCGCCGTGCCCACCTTCACCGAGACCTCGACGGCCACCGACGCCCAGATCAGCATCAACGGCGTCACGGTGAGCAGCGACACCAACACCTTCGATGAGGTGGTGCCGGGGCTGACCATCGAGGCCGAGGCCCTGACCGCGGGGGCGGTCACCGTCGACGTCTCCACGGACGACGAGGCGCTGGTCGAGAAGGTCCAGGGCTTCGTGGACGCCTACAACGAGGTGTTGACCTACTACAACACCAACAGCGTCTACAACGCGGACAGCGGAATCCGCGGCGGGCTCGTCGGCGAGAGCGGCGCCCGCAGCGTGGTCGAGGGCCTCGGACAGCTGATCTCCCAGGGATACGACGGCGTGAGCGGGGACTACACGGCCCTGTCCCAGGTCGGCATCTCCACCACGAGCAACGGCACGCTGGAGCTGGACGTCGAGGCGCTCAAGGACGCGCTGGCGGACGACTACGACAGCGTCGAGGCGCTGTTCACCACCGAAGATGACGACACATCTACCTACGGTCCGCTGGCGACGATCCGAAACACGATCGAGGATCTGTACGTCGACAGCGACTCCGGGACGCTGACCAGCCGGATCGACTCCATCGAGAGCACCATTGAGGACTACGAGGAGCGCGTCTCCGACTTCAACGACTACCTCGAGAGCTATGAGGAGCGGCTGCGCCAGCAGTTCACCTACATGGAGACCGTGCTGGGAGAGCTTCAGTTCCAGCAGTCCTTCCTCTCGGCGCTGATCACCAGCACGACCACGACTACCTGACAGGAGACAGACGATGCGCGGAATCGCCGCATACAAGTCGAGCAACGTCCAGTCCGCTTCGCCCCAGCGGATCATCGTTATGCTCTACCAGGCCGCTCTGCTGCGGCTGACGAAGGCCAGCGACGCGCTGGAGCTTGGTGAGCACGAGGATGTGCTTGCCCACTCCCGCCACGTCCGGGCAATCATCACCGAGCTGCGCGCTGCCCTCGATCACGCGGTCGCGCCGGAGCTCTGCGCCCACCTGGATCGCATCTACGGCTGGTGCACCCTGGAGCTGTCGCAGATCGAGCGCGCCGACAACAACCGCCGGACCGGTGGGACCGGTGGGACCGACGAGGGCGCGACCCCGACGTCCGTGAAGGAGGACGTGGAGCGCTTCGCTGGCGTCTACAAGGCGCTGGAGGTGCTCCTGGATGGCTGGGAGGAGGTCGCCCGATCGGGCGGCCGTGAGGCTGCGTGAGCCCCGAGGCGCTCATCGCGGAGTTCGAGGCGCTGGCGTCGGCCTACGACGCCGACGACGCCCCCGAGCAGACCCGCATCGACGAGGCGATGGCGACGTCGCGGCTCCTGGCGCCCACGCTGGACCGCGAAGTCCTGGTCGTCTTGAAGACCGCCGTGGATGCTGCCTTCGAGGCCGCTGAGGCGCACTGCCAGCGACTCTCGTCGCAGCTGGTCCAGCTCCAGGACGGCAAGCGCGCCGTGCGCGGCTACGGCTCGCTGAAGTCCAACAAGGAGGGCCAGAGGATCCGGGTCAAGGCCTAGAGTTCTGTCGCCTGCTCCTAAAGAACACGGCCCGCCGTCCGAAGCGGTGGCCGTGAGTTCGAGCCAACACTACTTCCGCGTCCACCTGGACCTGCCGCTGGCGATCCAGGTGATGGATCCGAGCGGCGGCGCCGCGCTGCGACCCGTGCTGGCGCGGCAGCTCGCTGTGCGCGCCCGCGATGTGCTCGGGCGTATGAGCGCCAGCCACCACGGTGACCTGCGCGACGCGCTCGGCAGCGTGCTTCAGGCTGTCGAGGCCCTGGAGCGCGAGGTGGAGATGCTCCACCGCAAGATGTTCCTGTCCAATCAGGGCATCGTGCTGCGCAGCCGCCGCGTCGCCCTCGGCGGCGACGGGCTGACGCTGCTGGGGCCGGGGATCGAGGACGACACGCCCGGCGAGGGTGAGCGCGTCCGGGTCTACCTGGCGCTCTCGAGCACCGCCGGTGAGCAGCTGCTCATCGTGGACGGGCTGGCCGACGGGGGCGAGGTGCGCTTCGACGACGTGGAGCCGGCCCTGCGCGATCGGCTCATCGCCTTTGTCTTTGACTATCAACGCCGGGAGCGCCGCCGTGAGCTTGATTCTGCTTCTTCTGCTTGATCCCGCGGCGGCCCTCGAGCTGCCCGGGGAAGTGACGGACCCTGAAGAGGCGGGCATTCGCCTCGCCTTGCGCGCGACCGGCGAGAGCCTCGCCGATCCCTCGATCTCTTCGGTCTACCGGCCCAGCGTCTTCACAGGCGGTGTGGGGGTGGTCGTGCCGTTCTACAGCTTCCTCCAGGCCGACGTCGAGGTCTCGTACTCCCGCATGTCGGGCCAGGAGCTGAGCCAGTCGAGCTCGACCCACAGCGAGACCTCCGAGACCCTGGAGATCATCCCGCTGTCCGTGGTGGTCGAGGCCGTGTACTCGATGTCCAGGGGCGAGATGTTCGCGGGGCTGGGCCCGGCGATCACGCCCTTCAAGGCGATCCACTCGCCCAACGAGGACAACGACGGCGCCACCGCCACGGTGGGCGGCAAGCTCGCCCTGGAGATGCGAGCGGGCATTCGAATGGACACCGGCATGATCCAGCCGCCGCTGGCAGCGGTCGAGGGCCGCCCGGTGCAGGCGCTGGACTTTGAGCTGTACGCCGGCCGACGGCACCAGTTCCACCTGAAAGATGAGGGCTACAACCTCGGCGCGTGGCGGGCCGCGGCTGGCCTCGCGGTGAGGTTCTGAGATGGCCCCTTTCAGCCTGACGCTGGGACTGCTGACCGGGCTCACCGGCGCGGCGGACGCCGCTCGAATCGCCGCGCCGGACGGCACGCTGCCCGACGCGGGGCGGCTGGTGTTCGAGCTGACCGAGGGCGCCCAGGCCGAGGTGATGCCGCAGGTGAAGCCGCGCCGCTACGAGGTGGTCGTGCGCGGCAACATGAAGGACCTGGACGCCCAGCTCAAGGGGCGCTCGGTGCTCTTTCTGGACGTCGGCGACGCCTGGAGCGTCGGCAGCGGCACCTGGCTCATGGAGTTCGAGACGTCCAGGCCGGACATCGAGCTGACGCTGGAGCGCCGCGACGGGCAGATGATCCTGAGCTTCGAGCCGGGCGCGCCGCGGATCCGCCAGCCCGCCGCCGAGGTCCCGACGGTGGAGGCGCTGCTGTCGGGCGCCCTGCAGCGCGACCCTGCGAAGCGGCCCCGCCGAGCTCTGGGCGCGCTGGACGGGGAGGCGGCCTACCGCTTGGACCCCGACCGGTACCCGGCGGGCTTCACCGCCTGGGAGCCGGAGCTGCCCCGGAGCTGGGAGGGCGAGCTGCTCACGCCGCGAGGCGACGAGGACTGGTGGGAGATCGACCGGTATCGACAGGTGATCACCGAGACCAACAAGCCGAACCTCGAGAGCTACGGCCTCTACCGCCTGGGCATGGCTCACCTGAACCTGGGCTTCCCGCGCGAGGCCGCTGCCTACCTGGACCGCGTCGTCACCTCCGACGGGGCCTGGCCCGGCGCGCCGACGCAGCTCGCCCGCGCCCGCGCCGCATGGACCGTCGGCCGCTGGGATGAGGCCCGGGACCGCTGCGCGGATGCGGCGGCCGCCGGGGCTCGGGACGCCGAGGTGCTGGAGTGTCTGGGGATCGTCTCCCTGGAGACCTCCGATCCGGCGCCGTCCGAGACCGGCCGCGCGCTGGCCGCCGCGACCGGCCGCCCCGAGGCGCTGCTGCTCGCCGCCCAGCTCCTCCAGCGCGACCACCGCCACCAGGAGGCGCTGCGGCTGCTGAGTGAGGCCTCGCTCTCGCTGGAAGGCGACCTGCGCACGATCGCGCTCATCAACCTGGGCGACACCTTCTACGCCCTGGGCCACAACGAGCAGGCCCGCGAGGCGTGGCGGGACGCCGGCGCCGACGTCGAGGCGGCGCGGCTGACCGCGCTGCGGCAGCGCATGCGCCACCTCACCCAGGAGGGCGTGGACACCTGGCTCGACAGCGTGCCGGATCTGTACAAGGTGATGACCCGCGAGGACCGCGCCGGGGCCGAGGCCCGCTACCTGCTGGCTCAGATCGCCGCCACCTTCGACGACCTCGACGGCGCCATTGAGCACCTCGCCGCTCTGGTCGATGACCACGGGTCGGTCATCGAGGGCTCGGACGTGCCCGCTCAGCTCTGGGAGCTGCTGGATCGGCGCTTCCGCCAGCTGGACAAGGCCGGCGACTCGCTCAAGATCGCCGCGCTCTATCGGGAGTTCTACCGCCGTGAGGTGAAGACCGTGGTCGACGACACGGCCGGGCTGGAGGCCGTGACCAAGGCCTTCGAGTCCCTGGGGCTCTTCGAGGAGGCCCTGGATGTGCAGCGCGAGGTCTTCGCCGTGCACACCCGCCTGGAGCGGGACGAGCCGGAGGCGCTGGTGACGCTGGCGCGGCTCTACGTGCTCAGCAATCGTCCCGCGGAGGCGCTGCGCACGCTGGACTATCTGGAGGAGGTCCTGCCCGGACTGAGCGGGCCGGCCCGCGGCGAGGCGCTGCTGGTCGAGGCCTCCGTACACTACGCCGAGGAGCGTCTCGAGGAGGCCATCCGCGTCTACCGGCAGGCCGAGCGCTTCCCGGCGACCAGGGCCCGCGCCAGCGCCCGGCTGGCCCTCATCGAGGCGGAGGCCGGCTACTGTGATCAGGCGCTGCCGCGCCTCACGAGCCTCATTCGTGACAGCGAGGGCGAGGAGGTGCGGGAGATCGCCGAGGGGCGGGTCCACCTCGCGCTGGCCCGCTGCCTGCTCGAGGCGGGCCGCCCGGAGGAGGCGATGGTCGCGGCCCGGGAGGGCGCCGGTCGGACCAATGACGAGGTCAGCCGCCGCTACGCGACCTGGATGGTCGCCGAGGCGGCCCGGCAGGCCGGGCTGGACGGCGGCATGGCCACGGACGCGCTCAAGGCCAGCGACGATCTGTGGGCGGCCCTCGGCGAGGACGCCGAGGCGGACGACGCCCTGCGCGCCCAGGTCGAGAAGCGTCGGTAGGAAGCGCTCAACTTCTGCCCCCCCTGTCCGATTCGGGCAGCAGCACACGGAGGGAACGTGGCTGACATCTTGTTCAACTCGCTCTACGGTGGCCTGGAGAACGTGCTCGATCTCCGGTCGAAGCAGCACGCGCTCACGGCGACCAACATCGCCAACGCGGAGACCCCGGGCTTCAAGGCGCGCTTCATCCCTTTTGATGAGGTGCTCGGCGAGGCGGTGGGGCGGCCCACGCGGCTGGGCCTCAAGCAGACGAACGCCCGGCACATGTCGGCCTCGTCCGCCGACGTCTACAACCCGGAGATTCAGGAGATCGAGCCCCCGCCCTGGGCGGAGGACCAGAACTCGGTGATCGCCGAGCACGAGACCGTGAGGCTCACTGAGAACGCGACGATCTACAAAGGCGTCACGCGGGGGGTGAGCCGCAAGCTCGCCATGCTGCGGTACGTCTCCACCAACGGCCGATAGGCCCCAAGCGAGGTGCTCTGATGGACATCATCGACACTCTGAATATCGCAGGTCAGGGGCTGAGCGCGCAGCGCGTTCGGCTGCAGACCATCTCCTCCAACATGGCCAACGCCAAGACCACGCGGACGGCGGAGGGCGGCCCCTACCGCCGCAAGGCGCCGGTCTTCAACGCCACGTCCATCGACGAGTTCGGGACCGCGCTGGAGCAGGCCCTCGCCGGGGTCGACGTGGAGGAGATCCAGGTCTCGAAGTCCGAGGGCCAGCGGGTCTACCAGCCGGACCACCCGGACGCGGACGGCGAGGGCTACGTCACCTATCCGGACATCGACATCTTGAGCGAGATGGTCGATCTGATGACCACCCAGCGCAGCTACGAGGCCAACGCCAACGTCATCGACGTCACCGGCGACCTCGCGGACCGCGCCCTTGAGATCGGGAGATAACGATGCTCACCTACATCGTCGGGAACACCGAGGGCGCCATACAGTCGCCGCGCGCCGTCCAGGGGCCGCGCTTCCCCAACACCCAGCGGGACTTCGCCGCCGAGCTGGAGGCGGCCATCGATCGGGTCGACACAGCCCAGGAGGACGCCGATCGATCGGTGCAGAATGTGGCCAGCGGCAAGGACGTCAACCTGCACGGTATGACCATCTCGCTGGAGAAGGCGGACATCGCTCTGCGGACCATGGTGACCGTGCGGGACAAGGTCGTCGAGGCCTACCAGCAGGTGATGAACATGTCGATCTGACCGACATCTTAGCGACTGTTCGTCGATAAACGCGCCCGATCCTTGAAGGATCGGGCGCGTTTCGTTTTGTGCCGCGAAAAACGCCAACTCAACGCTCAAGCATCCACCCCGTTGACCGATATCGATCCGGCAACCAATGAAGACACCAACCACCAAACCCCAGTTTGCTCAGCAGACCCTCGGTCAGGTCAAGCGGTTCTATGAGAGCCTCGAGACCTCACACCGCTGGATGCTGCTTGGCTCCATCGCCGCCACGCTCGTGGGGCTTGTGATCGTCGGCGTCTGGGCCAGCAACGATCCGCACACCACGCTGCAGTCCGGCCGCACCTACGACGACATCATGGCCTCCGCCGCCGCGCTCG
>Ga0316204_10011059_pt1 | contig 11424 bp, 8 predicted proteins | sample 6monrhotite_MG_2_FD_205661 | JGI IMG/M metagenome (GOLD analysis project Ga0316204, IMG submission 205661) | Microbial mat bacterial communities from mineral coupon in-situ incubated in ocean water Damariscotta River, Maine, United States -... | ecosystem: Environmental > Aquatic > Marine >...
CGAAATATTAAAACGCAAACCGGATTTGTGTGTGAGCGGAATTAACCATGGTAGTAACTCCTCTATCAACGTTATCTATAGTGGCACAATGAGTGCTGCGGTTGAAGCAGGCACGATTGGAATACCGTCCATAGGATTCTCATTATTGGACTATTCGTTGGAAGCCGACTTCACTCCTATCAAAAAATTTGTAAAAACAATCGCCTTAGAAGCCCTGAAAAACAACATGCCGAAAGGGGTGGTTTTAAATGTGAATTTTCCTAAATTGAAGGAGAAAGAAATTAAAGGTATGAAGGTATGCCGACAAGCAAACGCGCATTGGATTGAGAATTTTGACAAGCGAACCAACCCATTAGGACGAGATTATTACTGGCTCACGGGAGAATTTGTGAACGAAGACCGCGGGGAAGATACGGACGAGTGGGCGTTGAAAAACGGATATATATCCATAGTTCCTGTGGAATACGATTTGACTGCTCATCACGCCATTAAGGATATTAATACCTGGGATATATAATGAAAAAGGAAATCTTCACTGGAATACTAGTTGGTCTCATATGCAACACCCTCGGCGTTCTATTGTGTACTTTTATCATTGCAACATATAAAGGGCTTCATTTTGAAAGCACCTTTAATATGTACTATGCATCTGGAAATTTATGGATGCTGATTTCTCTGGGCGCACTGCCCAATTTGGCTGCCTTTTTTGGGTTCCTTAGAATCAACCGCGAATATAGAGCACGTGGTGTGTTGCTTGCCACATTTGCCGCAGCAATCACCGCCTATTTAATTTATTTTATCTGAAAGGCGAATCGTAAGTTAGTTGGCATTATGATTGCATAGCATTCTAAGATTGCCAATAAAAATAATAAACATGAAGTACTATCTACTTGCTGGAGAAGCCTCTGGAGACCTACACGGCGCCAACCTAATGGCTGCGCTAAAAACTCAGGACCCCGAAGCCGAATTTCGCTTTTGGGGAGGAGATTTGATGCTAGAACAAGGCGGTACCTTAGCCAAGCACTATCGGGACCTAGCATTTATGGGGTTCGTCGAAGTACTCGCCAACCTTAGGACTATTCTAAAGAATCTGAGCTTTTGCAAGGAAGACATTCGTAGTTTTCAACCAGACGTCATCATTTTTATTGACTACCCAGGTTTTAATCTACGCATTGCAAAGTGGGCAAAGCAACAAGGCATCCCAACGCATTATTATATTTCACCTCAAATTTGGGCTTGGAAAGAAGGCCGTATCAAAGCCATTAAAAGGGATGTGGACGCCATGTACGTCATACTTCCCTTTGAAAAAGATTTCTACGAAAACAAGCACCAATTCCCCGTGCATTTTGTGGGACATCCCCTAATTGACGCAATCGCCAAACGTGATTTAGTAAATCCCGTGGCCTTCAGAAAAGAACATCAATTAGACGAACGCCCCATTATAGCTTTGCTCCCAGGAAGCAGAAAACAGGAAGTGTCAAAAATGCTAGAAGTGATGCTATCCGTAACGGCTCAGTTTGAAGGATATCAATTTGTGATTGCAGGTGCACCAAGCTTAGAAGCCAGTTTTTACGAACCTTTTTTAAAGAAAAGCAATGTGTATTTATTGCTGAATAAAACATACGATTTACTCAGTCTATCCACCGCTGCTTTAGTCACCTCCGGAACAGCTACGCTGGAAACGGCATTACATAAGGTGCCACAAGTAGTCTGCTATAAAGGAAATCGCATTTCTTACGAAATTGCAAAGCGCGTCATCAAACTAAAGTACATATCGCTGGTAAATTTAATTCTTGACAAACCAGTGGTTACCGAATTAATTCAAACTGAATTTAACAGCAAACGCCTCACGAAGGAACTTCAACATATCTTGGATGAGTATCACCGTGCCGTTTTGTTTCTGGACTATTATGATCTGGAAAATAAACTTGGAGGCAAAGGTGCAAGTGAAAAAACCGCCGGACTAATTATAGAAGCTATAACTAAATGAAGGTGATCCTAAAAAAGCGCCAAGTGGTATCAGTACGAAAAATAAAATAAGTACAACAGCGACTACTTTGAATAGCACTCGATTCTTTTTTGCTGAAAAATATAAGGTACCGTCTTGATTTTCTTTCAATAAAAAAGGGGACACCAAACTTATTTCTGAATCACTGTACCAAGCACTATTACACGATGGAACTGATTTTAGGATGCTATATATCCAAACCCAAAAAACAATAGCAAACAAACGTGTCAATATGCTTCCCACCTCTTGAATGGTAGGATCATCATAAAAAGGCAATACGTCCCGCAGCAGTAAAATGTTACTCAAATTTTTGTGTTTACCTCAAAACTATTAAATTTAGGGCACTTAACCTATCGTACTTCATGAAAAAGCTTGTACTACTCGCCCTTCTCAGTTTGCTATTGACATCCTGTGGAGCTTCTAAAAAATCGACCTCATCGGTCGGGAAAAGAACCTCAACGACTACGACCGTTTCTTCTAAAAAAATCACCAAAGTCATACAGCATGCCAAGACTTTTGAAGGCACGCGTTATAAATTTGGCGGTACCGATCGTAAGGGAATGGATTGCTCTGGCTTGGTATACGTTTCCTTCGGAAAAGAAAATATTGAACTCCCGAGAGTTTCCCGTGACATGGCCAAACGAGGCACCAAACTAAAACTGAATCAGACTGAAAAAGGAGACTTAGTTTTCTTTAAGACCAGTAAAAACAGAAAAACAATCAACCATGTTGGCTTGGTAGTGGCAAATAAAAGAGGGGAAATTCAGTTTATACACTCCACCACTTCCCGGGGTGTTATTGTCTCTTCCCTTTCCGAAAAATATTGGAAGAACGCCTTTGTCGAAGTTCGGCGTATCATTTAAATTAGTACATTTAGCTAGTACTCCCCGGTTTATCTTGAAACTTAAGATCGACCGACTTCATGAAATTTATCAATTATCCCATGCTTTGGGTGGCCTCTAGTCTCACCGCAGGCATCATTAGCTCCTATTATTTCAATTGGAATCATAGCCGAATCGCCTTATTTGGAGGCCTTATAATTGTTGGCTTCACGCTCCTCCTTATTTGGGTATTGGAACGCGGCCGATTAAGGCAACGGATTTTCTTCGGTTTACTTACCTGGGTATGTTTCTTCTGCGTTGGTTTCACCAATTACGAATTGCGCAAACCGGAAAGCAAGCCACTCCATTTTATGCATAGCCAAGGATTTGAAACACCCCAACTCCTTCAGATTAAAATCAAAGCAATCTTAAAACCCAATGCCTTTTCACAACGGTATCAGGCCGAAGTAATCGGTCTGGGATCGAAATCGGTCACAGGCAAAATTCTTTTATCACTCGCAACCGACACCACCCAAAATACATTTGCGATAAATGAGCAACTGCTTGTGCATGGTCATCTCACTGCCATTACTGGGCCCCGCAACCCAAATCAATTCAGCTATAAAAAATATTTAAAAAACCAAGGCATCTATTTTCAGCTAAAGACGTCCTCACCCTATATTCTAAAAAAAAGTAGCGGCCCACTTTCCTTTCGGAGTTTGGCGGAGGAGTTAAGAGATCACATCCTTCGAAAACTAAAACAAACCGAAATTCGCCCGAAACAACTCGCCATACTGCAAGCCATAGTCTTGGGATACAAAAAAGATTTGGATGCGGTTCAATACGAGCAATTCGCGGCAGCCGGAGCCTTACATATTCTAGCAGTTTCAGGTTTACACGTTGGCATCCTCTTTTTAATTCTTTCTCGACTGCTCTCTCCTCTACAGAATTTTAGATTTGGAAAACAGTTCAAATCAGTGCTCATCATTTTTGCCTTATGGGGGTTCGCTATCATTGCAGGGCTTTCTCCCTCTGTGGTTAGAGCAGTGACCATGTTCTCCTTCTTTGCACTAGCCGGGATGCTGGATAGGCCTACCAATAGCTATAACACCTTATTGCTATCATATTTTCTGTTACTCTTACTTGCACCGGAATGGTTATTTCATATCGGGTTTCAACTGAGTTACCTTGCTGTGTTCTTTATTTTATGGGTGCAGCCGAAATTGTACAAATTATATGTTCCCAAGTACAGATTAGACCGCCTCTTATGGAGTATTACCACAGTCACTTTCGCCGCTCAACTCGGCGTAGCCCCTTTGAGTCTATTTTATTTCCATCAGTTTCCTGGCTTATTTTTGGTGACCAATTTGGTGATTCTTCCATTTTTATCCATCCTACTTTTGGGTGGATTGGTGGTGGTTATTCTTAGTATGATCGAACTATTGCCCCATACCATAGCCCAGGCGTATGATTGGGTGCTGGCGCTGCTGGATCAATTCATTGCATGGGTGGCAATGAAAGAGACGTTTCTTTTTGATGAAGTTCCTTTTTCCCTATTAATGTTGTTGAGTGTTTATGGAATTATCGCTGCTTTTTTGTTTTACTCCAGGCAACCGATGCCCAAGCAGTTCGTGGCTACCCTGACGGCTGCGACGCTATTTTATGTCGTTCTTACTGCGGAAAACAAGTGGGCACACCAAGAGCAATTGATTGTTTTTCATTCCTTCGGAAAAACCACCATTGGATACCAACAAGGCAGATCATTGACGTGGTTTCATTCAGATTCGATCATCAGAACCAACGAATCCCCGCTCAAAAGTTTTGCCTTAGCACGCCGGATCCAAGCCATTCATTTTGAAAAACTCCCAAGGATATGTTCGTTTAACAATGACATTTTGATCATAGTGGATAGCTCGGGTCTCTACCCAAAATCGCCACATCCAATCGTTTTATTGACGGCTGGAGCAAAAGTCCATTTGGAACGTCTTATTGACGAACTGCAACCAAAATTAATTATTGCCGACGGCAGTAATTATCCTTCGCAGATAGATCTATGGCGACGCACTTGCAATCAGAAACAAATTCCATTTCACGATACTTCCTTAAACGGAGCACTCATGCTCGAACGAAAAAGAAAGGCATATAAAAACCCGAGTTAGTTTACAACTCAGGCCTGTGTTCTTTTATGCCACGAGGTTTAAAATTTACCTTTGAATTTGTCCTGATATGCCCGCCACGCTTCCACTGAGGTCAAGTCTTTATAGTCGTCATTGGCAATCATCTTTAGGTATATTTCTATCTCTTGGGGCGATTTATACCCAGTCACAGCTTGGATCAAGGTCCCATCTTCTTCAAAAAAGACAATACTGGGATAACCTTGCAATTTTAAGGCATCTGCAAAGAAATGTGTCGCATTTCGTCCCCTACGTTCGGGTTGATAATTGGGATTGGTATAAGTAAAATCCTGATAGGTGATCGCTTCGGGACCTTCTGCATTAAATTTTACCGGATAATAATTTTCATTAATAAAGTCTGCCACCTTTTTATTACCAAAAGTGTTTCTGTCCATTAATTTACAGGGACCACACCAATTGGTGTAGGCATCCATGATGATCTTTTTGGGTTCTTTTTGTTGCGCAGCTAGCGCTTCATCCATAGTGAGCCAGTTCACTTTTTGCGCGGTCATCAAACCAACACATAAAAAAGAACACAATAAAATAATTTTCTTCATCTTAAAAAAGTAGGTTTTTGGGGTCGATTAGCTTTTAAATTGGGGTTGAAAGCTGTCGATGTATTCATTAAATGCTTCTTGGGTTACAATGGTTTTCCACAGGTCTGTGCCGAAGAATTTTAGATATACCTCCAATTGCTGTGGCGTTCGATACCCTTTTACTTTATTGATTAAACCGCCTTCCTCATCAATAAACAGCACCGTCGGGTAAGCTCGAACACCCATATATTTAGTGAATTGGTGGGCACTATTACGTCTTGAGGCCTTGGCGGGATCGTAGCCGGGATTCGTAAATGACTGTCCGTTGGCATTAATTTTTTCATTGCCTTCCGCATTAAATTTCACCGCATAAAAATTGGCGTTGATATAATTGGCAACATCTTCATTGCTGAAGGTATTTCGATCTAATAGCTTGCACGGGCCACACCAATTGGTATACATATCGACAAAAATTTTCTTTGGATTTTTAGCCTGGGCAGCAACTGCTTCGTTCATGGTCATCCAATTTATTTTTTGCGCAGAGACACTTCCGAAGGCTAATAAAAGGGCAAAAAGTATAAGTTGTTTCATCGTAATCATTGTCTTTTGGATTGTAATATAACAAAAAACGTTCCACAATGGGAACGTTTTTTTGTCGATTGTATTGCCATTATCTTACGCCGTGCATCAGTTTTTTAATGACAGGGTATAATATAGCGGAGAGTACTCCAAGTCCAACCGCGACCGCAGTCAACAGCCAAAAGAAGTAACTCAAACCTTCTGTTTTTGCAATGGCTTCTGAAGATTCACCAAAGACTCCAGCTAGTTTCATACCAATAGCAACCGCCAAATACCAGATACCAAACATCATGGCAATCATGCGGCCTGGCACCAATTTGCTCACGTAAGAAAGTGCTACAGGAGAGATACAAAGTTCTCCCATGGTATGGAAGAAATAAACTAAAATAAGCCATATAATACTTACAGAAGCCGTTTTAGCCCCAACGGGAATATCAGAAGCCCCTATTGCTACACAAGCCATACCAACCCCTAATAAGAACATACCTAGGGCGTATTTCATATTGGCGTTTGGATTGTATTTACTTTCCCACCATTTTGAAAATAAGGGTGCCATCGCAATAATAAATAGTGAGTTTAACACACCAAACCAGGAAGCCGGAATTTCCGTCTGATCTTTCATAAATTCAGTGTATAGCATCCAAACAGCTATGGCCCATATGATCACAAAACTGGTCGCTAAAATAATATTAGACAGCCCATATTTGGCAAAAGTCTTTTTAAATAAGCGCATCAATACCCAAGTTATGATACCGAGCGGAATAAGTGTCATTAAGGAATTCACCACTTTAAAGGTGAATCCAGCAGTGCCCTCTAAAACACGGTCCGTATAATCTCGTGCAAATATGGTTAATGAACCTGGCGCTTGTTCAAAGATGGCCCAGAAAAATATGGTTACAAAAGCAAAGAACACCACAGCGAGCATACGATCTCGGGTAATCTTATCATACTTGGGGATTCGCATAATGAGGAGCAGAATAAACAAGGCGAGCGCCGTAATAATAACCACATTAGGTCCATCTAGTCCAAAGAGGGAGAAGTCAAATAAATTATAGGCCCCTTCTGAAATTTTAGAAACCGGATCATTTAGAATCCAGGCAAGTCCTAGGGTTGCAGCTATAAAGATTAAAACCTGTTGAAATTTGGTAAACGGATTTAGCTTAGCACCGGATGCCACAGCAGCAGCTTCTGCGTCTTCCGTCTGATTTTCTGGCTTCAGTCCTATTTTTCCGAAGATATCCTGAGCCAACCAAAACTGTAATAGTCCGAAAAGCATAAAGATACCGGCGACTCCGAAGCCCCAGCTCCAACCTACCTTCTCTCCTAAATAACCACATAGAAGGATTCCTAAGAAGGCTCCAGCATTTACACCCATATAGAAAATGGTGTAGGCTCCGTCTTTCTTTTCAGGTTTGGTCACATACATTTCAGAAATTATAGAGGTCATATTAGGCTTGAAGAACCCACTTCCGAAGACCAGTAGCGTCAACCCCGAATAGATAAAAAAAGGCGTCTCTAAGGCCATACAGGCATGTCCCAAGGTCATTAGTAAAGCACCAATCACTACCGCCCAGCGATACCCAATTTTTTTGTCGGCCATATAACCACCCAGTAGCGTAGACAAATACACCAAAGAAGTATAGGTTCCAAAAATAGCAAAGGCGTGTTCCCTTGGCCAGCCCCATCCTCCATCGAGTAAAGAAGCTGTAAAAAACATGACCAAAAGCGCTCGCATTCCATAATAGGAAAAACGCTCCCACATTTCAGTAAAAAAGAGTACAAAGAGACCCGCTGGATGCCCTATGACTTTGTCTTTAAATAGACCTTCGATTTCTTCAGTATTCATCATACGCATTGGTTTAAGTTGAAGTATAAATACAACAAAGCCCTATAGTTTCCTATAAGGCTTTTCAAATATGTTTATTGTTTGTCTGCTAATTCGAAACCTTCAGCTTCTTCATTCATGATACGCTCGTTATCTTCCGCACCATGGGTTAGTGATTCCAGTTTCTTTCTAAACACCATGACCAATAATCCAAATACAACACAGAAAATGGCTATTCCAGTAAAAATAGTGTATTCACCAAGTGATTCAGAAGCTTCACCCAATAGACCCGCTAACTTGTTTCCAAATCCTGTCATGGCAAAATAAACTCCCATCATGATCGAGGCATATTTCAATGGAGCGAGTTTCGTAATATAGGAAAGCGCCACTGGCGAAATACATAGTTCTCCAACTGTATGGAATAAGTATGCTAAAACTAACCAGTACATAGCTGAAGATCCATTTGACTCGTATTGTCCAGCTGCTGCAGTCATAAAGAAGAATCCAGCGCCCATAATTATAAGCCCTAGTATCATTTTGAATAAGGAGGTCGAAACCTTTCCTTTCAACTTTCGCATGGCCCAATAGGCGGCAACGCTAGTTCCTAAGAAAATAATAAACATGGCATTGAGTGATTGGAACCATGATGCTGGCACTTCCCATCCCATGAGCATTCTATTTGTTTTTTCAGAAGCATATATATTCATAAGTCCTCCAGCTTGCTCGAAAGCTCCCCAGAATACAATAACTAGTAAAAAGGAAATGAATAATACGACCACTCTATCTTTTTCGATTTTAGTTAATGGCCTTTTAGAAGCAGCTTTCTCTTCAGCGTCACTTGAATTTCCAATAAAGTTTCCAACGTGTCGTAAATGTTTTTGTCCCGCGAGGTACTGGATAAGACCTAACGCCATTCCAATTCCTGCTAATCCAAATCCGTAGTGCCATCCATGAACTTCGCCAACATATCCTACAATTAAACTGGAAAGGAATGCACCTACGTTAATACCAATATAGAAAATGGTAAATCCTTTGTCACGACGAATATCACCTTGCTTGTACAGACCACCTACCATGGTAGAGATATTAGGCTTTAACATTCCAACTCCAGCAATAATCAATCCTAGACCCGAATAAAAGGCCCACATTTGTTCTATCGCCAAAATACTATGACCTGCTACTAGTAAAATTCCTCCAAGCAATACCGACTTCCGTTGACCTAGCAATTTATCTGCAATGACACCTCCTGGAATGGAAGCTACATAAACAAGCATGGTATACGTACCATATAAAGAAAGTGCATCCCCATTTGACCACCCTAATCCAGCATTCTCTGCGGTTGCCTCTCCTACAAGATAGAGTACCAAGATGGCTCTCATTCCGTAGTAAGAGAATCGCTCCCACATTTCAGTAAAAAATAAAACGTAGAGTCCTACTGGATGTCCAAAAAGCTCTTTCTGTTTATGTTGTAAAGTAGTCGACATATAATTTAGTTATTGGTTAGTAAAAAATAGCTATGCTGTGGTTAATTTTTTATTTGAGCAACTTTCATTGTTGGTTCTCCTAGAGATTCCTTGATAAATTTGGTCATTTTTCCATACAAGTGCAATCTTGTGTTTCCACCATAAATTCCATGATTTTTGTCTGGATACAACAACCAATCAAAATCCTTATTTGCTTGCACCAATGCTTCTACTAGGCGCGTGGAATTTTGAACATGCACGTTATCATCTGCAGTTCCGTGCACCAATAAAAAATCACCCTTCAATTTGTCTACATGCGTGATGGGTGAGTTATTATCATATCCATCCGCGTTTTCCTGTGGCGTTTGCATATATCGCTCCGTATAAATAGTATCGTAAAAGCGCCAGCTACTTACCGGAGCTACGGCAATGGCCATCGCAAAGGTATCTGCGCCTTGGAATAAACAATTGCTTGACATAAACCCTCCGTAACTCCAACCCCATATTCCAATTCTTGAGGCATCAATATACGAGCGTTCTCCTAACTTTTTTGCAGCGGCAATTTGATCTTCCACTTCATACTTACCCAATTCCTTTTGCGTCATTTTCTTAAAATCACGCCCTTTTAAACCAGTCCCTCGACCATCTACACAAGCAATTATAAAACCTTGCTGTGCTAACATTTGATGCCAGTAATCATTCGAGCCATTCCAACGATTAGATACTTGCTGCGAACCTGGACCAGAGTACTGATACATAAAAAGTGGATATTGCTTATTGGGATCAAAATCGAGTGGTCTGATGAGATACATATTTAACTCCTCTCCATTCACATTGATTGTTGAAAACTCTTTTTCCGACAATTTATAGCCATTCACCTTATTTTTTAAAGCCGCGTTATCCTTAATGCTTCGCACGGGTTTTCCAGTAAGCGCCTCGTTTAATGTGAACACATAGGGCGTATTGGTGTCAGAAAAAGTATTGATAAAATAGGAGTAATCTGCACTAAAAGAAGCGCTGTTATTTCCAGTTCTCTGAGACAAACGGACCTTATTTTTACCTTTATTAGTTATCGAATAGACGTCTCGATTGATGCTTCCGTTTTCTGTACTCTGATAATAAACACGAGCTGTTTTTGGGTCAAACCCATAATAGTTGGTCACTTCCCAATCGCCTTTGGTCACTTGATTGATTAGTTTTCCTGTTTTGTCGTAATGGTAGATGTGATTCCAACCATCTTTTTCGCTCGTCCAGATAAAACTATTATCGTTTAAAAATGTTAGGTTATCGGTAACGTCCACATACGCCTTGTCCTTTTCTTGCATCACCAATTTAGAAGTAGCGTTTGATGCATTCACAAAAACCAAGTCCAATACGTTTTGGTGGCGATTGGTCATTTGAACACTGAGCACATCGGCATCATTGGTCCATTTGATGCGGGGAATATAATAATTGTTATAGGCAGACACATCCACTTCAGACGTAACCGCCTTGTTTACATCGTAAAGATGTAATGAAACTTTCGCGTTCGCTTCCCCAGCCTTTGGATACTTAAACACCGTTTGTGTTTGGTACAATTCTTTTCCATAAACATCCATGGAAAATTCCGGTACATTAGTTTCATCAAAACGGATAAAAGCCAATCGAGAGCCATCACTACTCCAATCAAAGGCTCGCACAAAAGCAAATTCCTCTTCATAAACCCAGTCTGTAATACCGTTGATAATTTTATTCTTTACTCCGTCCTTCGTGACTTGATTGACTTCCCCAGAGGTTAAATCTTTGTAATAGATATTGTTGGCAAAGCCATAGGCTACTTTTGTGCCATCTGGGCTAAAAGAGGGTTCCTGAACTTTATTCTTGGAGAGCAACGTTAGTGTTTTCGCATTCACGTCATACACATAATACGTTCCCAACGAGGATCTTCGGAACACCTGTTCCAACTGTGTCGAAATTAATATTTTCGATTCGTCTTCGCTGAAGTCATACGAAATAATGTAAGGTACGTCCGCTAATTC
>Ga0316204_10011060_pt1 | contig 11422 bp, 13 predicted proteins | sample 6monrhotite_MG_2_FD_205661 | JGI IMG/M metagenome (GOLD analysis project Ga0316204, IMG submission 205661) | Microbial mat bacterial communities from mineral coupon in-situ incubated in ocean water Damariscotta River, Maine, United States -... | ecosystem: Environmental > Aquatic > Marine >...
CCCTATGCAGACTTTGATTGATGGAAAACAAATCTGGATGGATAAATTTGTAGACCAAATTTAACCTGACAGTCACTAGCTGAGAAATCGGTAACTGTCAGATAGAGTCTGAACTATTACACTTTAATAACGAATAATTTTATGAGGGCGATGTGCCAAATGCATTAAGCTTACTCTCCACCTGAACTGCCTCTGCTACTTCTACCCTTTTATCATCTGCATCCTTCTTATCCACCCGCATAGTATCTAGTTTATGGCTATTTTCAACATCACCTTGATCTATGGAATCCCCCAGAACAACCCCAGCAGCAGCTAAGTTTTCTTTTGAGACAATTACTGCATTCTCTTCATCCATGCCCGCATCGACTTTTTCGGCAATATCTTTTGCCTCAGCCTCGATAGTTTTTCTGGCTTTATCGTGTTCATCAGCTTCAGCCATCCAATCGGCTATTTTCTTATCATAAGCAGCTAAGATCAGCATTGCCTTGACCATCTCGTCACGCGCTGCTCGCTCAATATCCTCTTTGGACATGCCTTTTGTGTTTATGCCGCGTTTTTCCAACTCCGCCTTCATGCGGTCTGGATCGCCGCTTTCAACCGCATCGGTTATGTCTTCAACATCTTGGATTGCATCTTTATATTCCTGAGAATCGCGAATTTCTGCGGCATTAGCGCGCGCTTCATCAGCCATCTCTTGGTGATAAGCCGCTTGAGCAGCCATATCCCCCATGTGGTCTTGAAATATCTTACCAGATAATTTCAGTGTAGCGTTAAGCTTTTTCTTACGCTTGTCTTCGTCAGTTTCCTCGCCAAAGTTACCCTTAGAGGCATCGCAAACGACTGTCGCGATATAGCTCTGGTTATTACCATCACCATTAATACGGCGCACGGCGTGTTCTTGCTTTTTGGCGGCCTCTTTTTTAACAAGATCGTCTGAGGCATTTAATGCCTTCGATTTTTTTTCATTGTCACTCATTCGAAGTCCTCCCCCTCTTGGCTAGGGTCGTGACACCAATCGAGCGCTCTATTTGCGCGCTTTTCTATGTCAGCACGGCCTTTTTCAGGAATTTGCCAACCATAAGTGTGTAGGGTATTTGTAAATTCATCCCACTCGCTGTCGAAGTTCTTTCTTGAAAACTTAAAGTTGATTAGCTCCTCATAAGGGTGACGCATCTTTTCTTCGCCAGCTAGCACCCTCTCAAAATTTTTATACCCCGCAGCATCGCGTGCAAAGCGTTCCTTCACCTCATCGGGTGTTAACTCTGCAAAATCTTCAAAATTATCGTCTAGTTCGCTCATTATCTCTCTCCCTTAGGGCACTCTTGCGGTGCTTTAATAGATTGTATTGTAAGGGAAAAGCGCTTACAGACGATTAATTATGTCTAGTATTTATCTAAAATACCGCCTTTCTCCAGCAAAGTCAGGGGGAGAGTCATAATCGGGCATCTCTGATGGGGATAAAAAGGGGCTTTTTCTCGAAATATAAACGTCCTTATGCTAATTTTTAACTATGACTGATAAAAAAGGAAGCCGCGCTGATCTTACACCAGATACAATTAAAAGAATTCTCCGATGCCAAGAAAGAACAGGGATTAAAGCTACAAGGTTTATGCGGCAATTCAGTCACATTGCCCCTGCAGGCTTGTCGGCACCGATCATTGAAACATGGGTATATGGTTCTGTTAAAACAGCAGAGAGGGAGTATATTGATTTTGTACTCAAGCATTATGCGGAAATAGAGCAAGAGTTTAATGCTCTACAGGCTCGTGAATGCTTGGAACGTATAATAAAAACACAAACTGAAAAAGTTGAAATTACTCCTGAAATACTAGCCGAGCTAAAACACCACCGTAAACGTACCAATAAAGCTCCTATGGCTCTCCTGAAAGGTCTCAGAGCAGAATTGCCCAAGGGGCTTACTTCCGCCCAAATCAATAATTGGATGGCTGGTGTTAAAACAGTTAAAAAAGAGTATCTTGATTACGTGCTAAGACTTTGGCGGGAAATGCCAGATTACATGGAAACACCAGAAATTTTGAAGGCTAAAGACCCTAGAGTACCCGTTACACCCGAAATCATTCAAGAAATTCGCTTCCACCAGAGAAGAACAGGGGTAAAAGCCAACGGCTTTATGAGGCAATTTAGAAGCTCTGCGCCTGAGGGGCTTACGGATAACATTATTCAGTCTTGGACGGATGGCGGCACTAAAACTATTAAGACGGAGCATCTTGATTTTGTACTGGAAAGCTATGCAAAAATGAAGCAACAGCGGATCACTCTAACATTTCCTGTTACAGATCAGTTTAAAGCATGTGAGCTTCGCACGGGCATTAAATCCTTTGATCTACTTGATCACGCATCAGCCCCGCCCGATGGTCTTACCTCAGCCATAATAACTGGTTGGGTCAAGCGGGAAACCAGAACTGCTCGCAAAGACTATTTTGATTATGTTCTGACCTTATGGAAGAGTTTGCCTGATTCTTAAGTCCTAAATACATATAACTTTCTCAAGATTTCTTCTATGTTAGAAGGGGCAATATTTTGTTCCGCGCCACAACCGCGCCACAAGCCCAAAATGCTCAATTCAGAAAATGGCGGAATCATGCGGGCTACAGCGGGGCGCTAATTTGTGGCAGGAATTACGATTTTGGACAAAATCCAATAAAAAGGGGCATCCAGAAGGACACCCCTGTTTCTCTATAAACCTTTATATCTGCGACTTACAGAGTCTTAGTTCAAATGGCGCGAGTGACGAGACTTGAACTCGCGGCCTCCGCCGTGACAGGGCGATAAAGGCATTAATATTTCAATGGGTTATATTTACGCGCCACACCCACGCCACAACAATAAAGCTTTAAATGCGGGAAATAGAGGTGAGCATACCGCCTCTATCATTCGCTTCTGCCTCACTGCGTACAAGCAAGTGTCCATACGTATTGAGGGTGGTCTTGATATTACTGTGTCCCATGAGGGTCTGGATACGCTTTAAATTGACTTTATTGTTCATATTAGAATCAAACAAGACAGACGCATAAAAGTGCCTGAGATCATACGGCGAGTATTTATTCTTAAGGATCGTTTCACCATCAAGAAGATGCTCCGTTACTAAGCCAGCTTCCAAACAAGCCGCATTAAAGCCCCTTCTGCGCCAATGGTCTGTCGATTGCCAGTGACCTGTTGATGTTGGAAACACCAAATCATGTCGGTTTTCAATTGTATGGTGGCTTATATAATGCAGCACCATCTCATAAACCTCTGGACTAAGGTCAATGAAACGCCTACCTGCTTTTGTCTTAGTAACAGAAAGCCGAGTGCCAGGTCTTTCAATGGCGCGTTTAACCTCAACACCACCATCTTTAAAATCAGAACGTGCCACAGCAAGATATTCCTGTGGGCGCATGCCGCTATCAGCCGCCAGATAAAGCATGGGGCGATAACGCGCCCACGTCTTTGCAATACGCTTATTAGTGCTCCCAGCCAACCTGTCGGCTGCGCTGAGCAATTCTCGCACTTCGTCCACTGTCGGTATAACAACAGGCTTGTCATAGCGTGATTCAGCTCTAATCGTAATATCTGCGGCAATATTTGTGGCTATCATACCGCGCAGTGTCATTTCCTTCATTACAGCATAAAAGGATGAAAGAACCTTATGAGCGCGGTAGCGGCTAATGCTGGTTTTAAGAAGCCATGAGCGGAAGGCTATTACATCAGGCGATGTCAGAGATTGTAATGATTTAGGCCAGTCATAGGATTTCATGACATTTGCGCGGCGGGTATATTCTTTGAGCGTATAAGGCGTTATCGGGTCGCGCCCGTCACGTCCTTCTTTTTCACAGATTTGTAGCCATTCATCCACAGCCTGTGCAACTGTCTTAATATGTGTGTCTGCGTGATTGCCTTGATCGCGCTTGCGGCTATCTTCACGGTAAGCCCGTGCTTGTTTCATTGTAGTGAAGGATTTGTAGGCATAGCCTGTTTTGGTCGCTTGGTTTGCGTACCTAACTTGATAGGATGTTTCCCCTTTTGAATTTGTCCTCTTTCTAATATCCGCCATTGTCTCCTAAGGGTGTTATTTAACCTTCATTATTATACCTTAAATTATCATCCGCAGCCAACTGAAATTGATGATAAATCCCCAGTAATCTGCCCTTTTCTATCTTTAATCGACCATCAATCGGGTCAATAAAAAACGGGAGTTTACGTTTGCCATGGGCATCTGGTTCAGCGGCACGTTTAATCTGTCGATCATTAAAATCAATGCCAATTTCAGCAAGTGTTTGCCTCGCTTCGTCTAAATCAAGATAATGTGGTATGTGCATATCCTCCCCTTTTAAAAACTTGGCCCCCCTCAATCAAAACGATATTCATCGGCTATGGTTTTATATGGCCCTTCTGAATATATCCTTTTCACAGGGCTTCCATTATAATATGATGGTGGTAAATCATCGCCAAAGCCATTAGATGGCCGAATATACAAAGTTGCATCGATTGTGTAGCGAATACCATGTTCGCTTTCGGCCTGCGCCAACAATTCACATAAAGCTTGCCTAATGGCGTAAATAGTATGTTCGCCTTTGATGCGTATCTGCATATCCGACCCTCCATACTTCCATTATACCACCTGTGATTGCTAAGAATTACTTAACATAACTCATGTTAGAAACACCTTTTTATCCAATAAGTTAGATTGAACCGACCAACTAATTGAGAAATCAATTTTATTAGAAAAGCTTAATATACAGCGGTCATTCTGACCGCTGATGGCAGCAACAGGTTAAGGCGGGTTCACTCAGTCACAGGCAGGGCCTGCCCCGAGGTCGGGAACTTGTTCCCGCAACGCTTGACCTTGACGGATGAAGCCAAGAGAAAAAAGCATTGCCCATGCAATAAGTTTAAATTTATGCGAATAATGGTACTATGAGTACCGAAAAAGAAATATAAATAAATCTAACTAATGTGTCATGTTTTTACTCTTAAAAACTTGCATAATGTTGATGAGTGCTTTATGCTGTAAGTGTAAGGAGCATGAAATGAGCATTGCGCAGACAGTTGAAAAATTTGTAGAGCAAGTACCAGACGGTCAGATATTCGGTTATCAGTCGATGCCGAACTATGCTCGGTCTCCAAGTGCTGTGATTAAGGCAGTAAACCGCTTAGTTAACAAAAACCAGCTTGAACGCCTTTCAAAAGGTAAGTTTTATGTACCTAAGAAAGGCTTGCTTGGAGTTATGAAACCCTCTGATTCTGCACTTATTCGCTCAACCTTATATAAAGGAAAGAATTTACGTGGATATATAACGGGCATGGCACTTTATAATCAACTTGGCCTCACGACCCAAATGCCATCAACCATAGTGATCGCATCTAATGGTGGTACGCAAACAAAAGATTTCGGCACCATTCGCATTAAAACTGTCATTGCGCGTGCTCCTGTTGAGGAAAAGAATGTAAAGATTTTGCAATATCTTGATGTTTTAAAAGATATTAAGAAAATTGGTGATTCAGACATTAATCTCTCCCTTAAAATCATGCGCCAAAAAATTTCTAAACTATCTGCTAGCGAACAAAAATTGCTGATTACCACTGCAAAGGACTTTTACAGCCCTCAAGTAAAAGCTTTAACAGGCCTGCTCATGATGAGCTTAACAGGAGATGTAGTTAAAGCTTTGCAAGAAACATTGAACCCAACCACCATATTTAAGTTAAGCTTGGATGAAACACAGTGGCCGCAAGCGCAGACATGGAATATTAGATAATGAAACTACATGAAGATACAGAAGCTTTTGCCGAATTAGTAACCGCTGCCGCAACACATATAGGCCTACCCGAGGCTTATGTTGAAAAAGACTATTGGGTAACAAGGGCACTCAAGCATTTATCACAATCAACGCACCACGATGTTGCTATCTTTAAAGGCGGCACATCACTGTCTAAAGCTTACCGCCTGATTGATCGTTTTTCAGAAGATATTGACCTCGCCATATTCGCGGGTGACTTATCTGGCGGGGCTAAAAAGCGTTTACTAAAAAATATTGAAAAAGTCGTTGCGCGTGACCTGATTGAAATCAAAGAAGATGTTCGCATATCTAAAGGCTCAAATTTTCGCAAGACGGTCTATCAATATCCAAGAAAGGCTGATGATGAAAATTTTGGGCAAGCGTCCACCGAATTGCTTATTGAGGTAAACAGCTTTACAAACCCTGAGCCTTTTGATGAGCGCGAACTGCAAAGCTTTGTCGCTGAAATGCTTCGCGGTACTGGCAAAGGCGAATTGATAGAGGCTTATGAATTACAGAGCTTTCCTGTGCAGGTTTTATCCGTCAAGCGCACCCTCATTGAAAAAATACTTGGTGTTATCAAAGACAGCTATAACGCCGACCCAGTGGCACGGCTATCCCTGCGCATTCGCCACCTCTATGATATTTGCCTGATCTTAAAGCAGGAGGAACATCGAGCTTTCGTAGCTGGTGATGAATTTGCCTCTCTCTGCAAGGTATGTATCGAGGATGAGCGCATTTTATTTAAAGACACTGCTGGACTATTTGATAAACCCCTAGCAGAAGCACCGATCTTCTCAAACTTCAAGGAATGGCGACCATCACTGGAAGTCACTTACTCAGGTGCTTTTAAAGATTTGGTTTATAGCGACTTGCCGAGCATGCAGGATATTGATGATACGCTGGCTTTTATTAAAGAACATCTTTAACCAACCAACCTTCTTGAAAATTTTACAAATATGGTGTAAAAGGACGTAGCTCTTGGTAGAAGCTTGCCGCCCGTCGTTGCAAAGCTGTTGACAGCACTACTTTTACTCATATTTTCTTGTTCAATTTTTTGTTCAGGCTTGAGAAGTGGTTGACGGGTGACGCTTATATGCAAGTCAGGAGAAAAATAATGTTGAATGAAAATATTCAGCCATCTTCGATTGATGGTATTAAACGTCTAGCTAATCAGATTAAAAAATCCAAAGGGTTGCCACATCATGAAGCATTGAATGTTGCTGCAAAAGCTGCATCATTCGAGAACTTTGCTCATGCTCGTGGGCAATTAAAAAATCACTCGAAGGCTACGGTATATGGCAACCAGCTTTTTCTTAGCGTTTATTGGTATGACCGTGACAGTTACTCTACTGGTCGTGAAACTCTGGAAATCAACCTATCAAAACCATTACTTGATATATGCACGAAATATGAATTGAAAAATGTTCGTGGTTTGGGGCGGTTTAGGCAAGCAGCTAAAGATCACCTTGTTAAAGATGATGTAGATTCCTCACAAAACGATGCTAGGCGAACAATATGTGCAGCAGTTAGAGCGTTACGTTTTATGGAAGCAACAGGTTTAAAGCCTTCACGAGACTCCTATGCTGCATATCCAGATAAAGATAGTAATAATAAACTTCCTAAAAGTGACCATTCCACAGATTGGCATGACCCCTTAACAGGACAATTTATATTGATAGATGAGCCCTATTTGGATATGAAAGTAAATATTGATCAAGCTGCACTAACTGAGCGTGCTGCATGGGCTAAAAAACATGGCTGGCATTTGCAGGCTTCAAAATGGCCTGGAATGTATAATCCATATGACTGTAGTTTATTTGTTGCAACGGATGCATCCACTGAATTCAATTTTGGAGAATTGATCAATAAAATTGATGCCATTTCAGAGCCATTAATTGAAGATGATTGGGACGGTATCTCCGCTAATAATCATGATGTTTTTGCTAGTCCTCTTGCAAAAACATCTCAAGACATCAGGAGAGCTAAAGCAAAAGGTACAATTTGGCGTTTATCGACAAAGAAGACCGTTCCCCTAAGATTACAGTCATCTTATGACGAACGTCGCCCTAATGCAGTTATGCCTATAGCAGACCATCAAAATGCAGCATTAATGATAAAGGCAATTTTGCAATCTTCAAATAGGCCTTGGAATGTAAATTCCCGCCTCAACACTGTAAGAAGTCGTCTGGAAGATTGGTTTTTTTCTGAACATAGTAAAACGGAAACTGACAAACATGACTTATTTTATTATGGAGAAATTGAGGATGATCATCTATATGTTCTCAAGGCTCAGTCAAAAAAAGGAAATATAGAATTGTTGAAGATGCTAAAAAGCATATTGAAGAAAAACTATATAGATTGCGAGCCATTGAAAAATTTAGTTCAAAAGATCGATACATCTATCTCATATACTAAAAGTTCTTAGAGCCAAAAGTAATCTATTCAAAAACATGAATTAGTCCAATTTCTTATATGAGATTGGACTAATAACCTCTTTTCTTTCCTACTGATTCTGTTATAATTTACATATTCAGATGATCTGAATACCCGCCTTGGCTAGAGGATACTGCGAGGAAGTTTCATTAAGCACTGATTTATAGTGCAAATATGAACAAACAAACCCGCACTATATCCCCCCTTTCTGGGAATGAATATTTAAACAACAATTCTGATGATTATTGGGATGCTAATAAAGGCAAGCTATTGCCTTTTTGTGTTGACCGAGTTGAAGCTGCAAGGATAGTTGGAGTTTCAACAAGTACATTTGATAAGCTTGTAAAAGATGGGCGGATGCCCAAACCATTTTATATTGACGGCAATGTACGATGGGAAACTACAAAACTTATCCGATCTTGCAAGGTACTTAGTCTCGCTAAAGCTCCTACTGACAATCCATGGAATAGTTAGTTAAGGGATGGAAAATGCCAGTATATAAAATGAGAGATGGTAGCGGTGAGGTTAGGCCCAAATATGTCGTCGAAGATATGGACAGGCACGGCAATGTCAGAACTTATCTCCGCCGTAAAGGGCAAAAGAAAATCAGGCTTTACTCACCAGTCGGAACACAATCGTTCATAGATGAATATCAGTTCGCATTAATAAATAACTACAGCCTCAAAAAGCCGCCTAAGATTGAGGATAAGCCGCAAATTGCGACTACATCTTTTCGATGGCTATGCCAACAATACTTCAAATCTGCTGGGTATAAGCAATTAGCTACAAGCACTCAAACTGTTCGCAGACAGATATTAGATAGAATATGTATCAAAGATGGTGACAAGCCTTTTGCTTTATTAGAGCCACGACATGTTCGTGCTCGCCGTGACGCTAAAGCAGACAAGCCAGAAAGTGCCAATGGGGAACTAAAAGCCTTACGTCAGGTTTTTGCTTTTGCAGTTGAGTATGACTTGGCAACTACTAACCCTGCTAAAGAAGTCCCATATCTAAAATCTCATTCAGAAGGGTTTCACTCATGGACACGAGAGGAAGTTGAGCAATTTGAAAACCATTTTCCAATTGGTACGAAAGCTAGGCTTGCTTTTTCAATGCTCTTGTTCACAGGGCAGCGTAGATCAGACATTGTTGGTCTTGGCCCTCAACATGTAAAAGATGGCTGGCTGGCATTTACTCAACAAAAGAATAAGTTACGTAAGCCAGTTAAGCTTTCCATTCCGATATTACCAGAGTTGCAGGAAATTTTCGATAAAACCGCTACAGGGAATTTAAGTTATCTCGTAACTGAATTTGGTAAACCATTCACATCAAATGGATTTGGCAACTGGTTTCGTAAGCGATGTAACGAAGCTGGACTTCTAAAATGTTCAGCGCATGGGTTAAGAAAAGCAGGTGCGACGATAGCTGCTGAAAATGGCGCGACTGATCAGCAATTAATGGCGATGTTTGGTTGGAGTACTTCCAAGCAGGTTAATCTATATACTCGTGCGGCAAATCAAAAATCTTTGGCTGAAAGCGGTATGCATCACCTTGTGAAAAAATAACGGAATTTAGAAAAATGTCTCACACTGATGTAACAGTTGAATTAATTATTCTGTTTCATCTGGCCTATACGTGCCGCAGTATCAAAATCATTAGCAGCATCAACCTTTCTCCCCAACTCTTGATAAATAAGAGCGCGTATTCTATGTGCCTCACCAAGCCTGGGGTCTACTTCTATCGCATGATTGATGTCAACCAAAGCACGTGAATGTTCATTTACAAGCCTGAGCGAATCTGCTCGCGACATGAGTGACAGCATATGATCGGGGTAAATCTTAAGCACGCGAGAGTAAGCCTCAATAGCATGGGGGAACTGTCCAAGCAAAGATAGCGACAGCCCTATATTGTAGGTAGTGCCATAATCCTCAGGGTTAATCCTCGCAGCATTTAAATAGTCCCCTAAGGCTTCATCATAAACATGACGCTGAAAATATATATCTGCTCTAAGTTTATAAGCTGGTGCAAAATCAGAATTTAGTAATATAGCACGCCCAAGGTCTTCAACAGCGCCATCTACTCTCCCAAGTTTTCTGAGAGTTAACGCACGATTATGGAGCAAATCGGCAGAATTTGGTGCGGAGCCAATTGCTAAATCATGATCGGCCATTGCTCTGTCATACTGACCCATCTTTCGCAGCGCTGTTCCTCTTGCGTGTAATGCTAGGATATAATCAGGTTTATCTTTTAAAACACGCGTAAAGTCCTCAATGCTGAGAGAATAGTCATGCAACTGAACATAGGCGACGCCACGATTAAACAATGCCGTTAAGTTACTTGGGTCTTTATTCAAAGCTTGGCTATATGAAGTTATAGCAGCGCGCATGTCACCATTAGCATATTGTTCATTGCCAATTAGAACTATTTCGTCAGAAGTTTTTTGGTTTACAATAGCAACACCGTCTAACGGCTCGGCAGCAAAGCCACTTTGCACCTGTGAAACTGAAAGTAAAACTGAAAGCACTAATTTCGTGATAAACACAACATTCTCCTATATGTTCTTATACTCACCACTCAATTCTCAAGAGCATTTTTCGCTGTAACAACCCAAGTCGCTGCACCCAGCATTATTCCATTCTCGGTGACATAGGGCACTAGCGCTTCTTGCAGATCATTTAGAATTTTTGAAATTGTCTCACCGTCAGGCTCAGAATTTGTGATTGCGTTTGCAGCTGGCCCTAATTGCGTTAAGGCATATGCAGCATCGGCAATATTATGACCAAAAGTTACTGGAGATACATAGGGAGATGCCTGAATGTTCGAAAATCCCGCCGAATGTAATATTGTCGATACTCTTTGAGGGTCAGCAAAGGCAAAAGGCCCCGGAGCATCCTTATCAGCCGGCTCTACAGGCGATAGATATTTTAATACAATACCAAGGGGCAAGCTTATCCACTGATTATCGCGCGGACTTTGCCAACAGGTGAAAGCCAATCGTCCAGTTTTATCAAGAGCACTTCGAATATTGCTAAAGGCAGCAATGGGGTCATCAAAAAACATTACACCAAAGCGAGAATAAATTAGGTGTAATAGTTCAGACTCTATCTGACAGTTACCGATTTCTCAGCTAGTGACTGTCAGGTTAAATTTGGTCTACAAATTTATCCATCCAGATTTGTTTTCCATCAATCAAAGTCTGCATAGGGGTT
>Ga0316204_10011061_pt1 | contig 11421 bp, 13 predicted proteins | sample 6monrhotite_MG_2_FD_205661 | JGI IMG/M metagenome (GOLD analysis project Ga0316204, IMG submission 205661) | Microbial mat bacterial communities from mineral coupon in-situ incubated in ocean water Damariscotta River, Maine, United States -... | ecosystem: Environmental > Aquatic > Marine >...
CGGAAATTCCCTGCAAGCAGGAACCAACAATAATATTGGCGATATCCATAAGTAATTCAAGCTCAAGGTTGTCATTTATTTCACCTTTGTACTTCATCAGTTTCGCAATATTCTTAAAACTTGAATCGTTGAAAATTAATAGTGCCTCACCTGCCATATCGGGACCAATAAAACCTTGGCAAACGGATGAAACTGTTTCTTCTTGCGCTGCGAACTGAAGTGCCATATTTAGTTCTGTGAGTTCAATATGGTTAACTTTAGGAATAGGTAATTCGATAAAAACATTTAAAAATCGAGCGAGTAGGTCGCCCGCACGCCCCATAGCAACATTAGCAACCTCCTGACAGGCATCTAAAAAGGCTTGTTCATCCGTTAAAATACTTTCTGATGTAAGCATAGAAGCAGAAGAATCTGTGACTTCAGCTTGTCTAGTTTGAGTTTCGCTTTTGTCTGAAGTATTCTTGTAAAAGCCTGCAAACTGAAGGGTATCAATCAAGCGCTCTTTACTAATTGGCTTTTTCACGAAATCAAGCGCGCCAAGCCCTAAAACTCTCTCTTGAGCAGTTGGCTGGATATCGCCAGAAACAACAATAATAGTAATATCTAATTGATGAGCGTTAATTTCTTCAAGAGTCTCGTAACCGTCTAAAACAGGCATATTTAGGTCTAAAAAAAGCAATTGTGGAGATTCCTCAACAATCACTTCAATGGCATGTCGTCCATCTTCAGCAAAAAGGACTTCAACATCCCAATCATCTGGCAAGCAACGAGCTAGCTGTTTTCTAGCCATCCGTGAATCATCGCAAATTAAAATTTTTGTCGTCATGAACTATCAATGCCGTTATTTTAGTTGTTGTTTTAATAGTATTTTTTACTAACTAATATTATCAATAACATGATCTTAACCATAGCAAATTATTTCGATAATACCAGCTTGAGCGCCAAGTTAAATAGTTTTTTTCTTTATGAATTGGATTTATTGATATGCTTATAATAAGAAAAAATGGGCAAATTGCTCTAATATTAGAATTGAACTGACTTTTAATGAATCATCAAAAAATGCCTGTAACTGAAAAAGTATCAACAGAGCTATCAAAAATAACAAAAAAACGTCTCGCCCTTGAAAGCTTGATTCGAATAACCGCAAGCATTCAGATTCAACAAGAAAGCTTGCGCGAATTATCAGTTATTGCAAAACCTTCACAAGACTTCCCCGCAAAACTAATTTTGCATATAAAACAACTTAGCTATCGCATTGGGGATTTACCGCTTCCAGAACTCATCACCCGACTCGATAAGATAGAACAGGTCATGGCGAGCAGTTTAAATCAAGTTTTATTATTAGCAAATATTGATGCCAATGAGCTAAGGGATGAGCAACTCGATCACCTTTCAATTGATCAATTCATTGACTCTATCGGAAACTTTAAACGCCGCACCCAAACAGCAGTTGCGCTAAGATTTATACTAAAAGAGCGCGGTGTCGCCATTGCTCCCTATTCTTTATCAATTCCTCAAGAATCGATTGTTGTACACATTGATAAGCTTAGACAAAAAGAGAAAAAATGTGTTAAACAAATTAGAAAAGAGATCGTCATTATTATAAAAGATAGTGACCAAATAACTCGGATGAATGGCTTAACCGAACAAATGAAAGCTGAAATTAACAATGTTCGAAAAGCCATGCAGGTTAATTTAGAGCATTTAGACCGCGGAGGAAGTGTAAAAGATATTCCTAATGTGTTTGAAACCATTGTATTAGAAAGTGAGATTGATAACACACCAACAAATAGGGTTCATGACGAAATAGAGGACTCAGATGTAGCAGAAATATCTAATAATCAAAAGTTAGAAAACTCCGCTGCCAAGAACAGTCCCCCAGAAAAAACAAGTACAAAAAAAGAATCCTTTTGGTCACTATTTTTAAAATGGCTCAGTTCGCCTTGGAACGTGAGTTGGAAGTCAATCAAGAAGCAATCTAAAAAATAATGACCCGCTAAAAACGGATCTTTAATTTTCTTCTCAGTTGTCCAAATAAAACAAATAATACATCGATAGTCTAGAGCATATCAATGACGCGATAGACAATCAATTTATAGTAGTAAAATGCTGTATTATTAATGTTATTGCTTGTTAATTCCTGTAACAATTTGCTTTGCACCTTTTAATAAGGTTTCCCTATCAATAGGCGCCGGAACTAAAGTGCCTTTCTGCACTGCCTGTCTAGCTGCAATTAAATCAATCCAGCGTTGTAAATGAGGTAAATTACTGATATCAACTCCCGGCCATTGATAAATTTTAGCCCAAGACCAATTAGCAATATCAGCAATAGAGTAATCACCAGCAAGGTATTCATTATCTTGTAGCCGATGGTCTAGTACTGAAAGTAGCCGTTTAGATTCAGTCTGATAACGTTCGATAACCGCAGGGATTTTCTCAGGGAAATATCGAAAAAAAACATTCGCTTGTCCCATCATAGGGCCAACGCCTCCCATCTGAAACATTAACCACTGTATAACTAATGAACGTCCATTAACACTGGTAGGAATCAACAGACCTGTTTTTTCAGCAAGATAAACTAAAATAGCTCCTGATTCAAAAACCGAAAAATCATCATTTGTCTTATCAATAATTGCCGGAATTCTACCATTTGGATTAATCGCTAAATAGCTTGGAGCTAACTGTTCGCCAGTACGCAGATCGACAGTTATGGTTTCATAAGGTAAACCGGTTTCTTCAAGCATAATAGATGCTTTCCAGCCATTGGGTGTTGGGGCTGTGTAAAGTTCAATCATAAGAGTATCTTATTTAATCTTGCATTAAGAAGTAAAAAAATTAGCTTTTTAGCTTGTTTGTAAAAGCTGAATAATATCCGATTAATAGCCTTTTATTGAATAATCGACTGTGAACTCGATGTTATCAATACGGTGGACAACTGATTCGACACTACCGTCGGAGTAAAGATTAAGGTAACGATATCCAGGAGCATTATCATCTGCGGAAAAATCTTTTGATTCTGGTTTAAATTGTACGCAGCTAGCAGGGGTGGCAATCCAACTGATTCCATCCAGTTGTTTTTCAAATGCTTGATGAATATGCCCCCAAAGTACACATTTAACCTGTGGGTGTCGGGAAATTATTTCAATAAGTTCATGGTCGTTTTTTAGTCCAAGATTATCAAGCCAAATACTTCCAACTTCTAAAGGTTGATGATGTAAGGAGATTAATGTGTGTTTGTCTTGATGCTGAGTAAGGGTGTTTTCTAGGAATTCTAACTGTGATGGGGCGAGTCTTCCATATACTTTCCCAGCCACGGAAGAATCAAGTAAAATGATTTGCCAATCTCCAAGTGTAATATGTTTGGCTGAAAATACACTGTCGTTTGACAAGTACATTGCCATTGTCTCAGGACTATCGTGGTTGCCAGCGAGCCAAAAACTTGGAATGTCCATCTTTTTAAACCTGTTTGCGATGTATTGGTAGGCATCAGGAGAAGCATCTTGCGCTAAATCACCAGTGGCTAACAATAGATCAGGACGCCATTCTTCTTTACTCACTCTTTGGCAAACCGCTTCAAAACTTTTGCGGGTGTTTACGCCTAGCAAGCTGCCATTTGGATCGGCAAAAATGTGACTGTCAGTTATCTGCACAACCCGAACCACATCCGCTTGAGACGGCGTGATTGCGGGCGGTATATTTTCATTGTTAGTATTATCCATGACGTTTTCTCTTTCTATTACACCAATATCCTATTGGCTTTAGCTAGACAGTAATTAAACTTAGTTTGATTAAGTTTTTTTGCATTTTTGAATGCAGTAACAAAGGCTTTCACCCAAAAACTGATTGAGCTGTCTTTTTTCATCGGTATGTTGATGAAACCGATTTTTACCTTTCATATTTTTGTTTTTTATTATTGGTTTTAAGGCTTTCGGCCCTATTTCATCCATCACTTCTAGTAATTTAACATCATGATAAAAACGAACCATTAATTTGATTCCTGATTTATCGATAATGGTTGGAAGTTTCAAATTAAGCATCATTGTTGTTGTGTATCGCGCTCTTTCAATTATCGTAAAATTTAACTGATAACCCGAATCAGAACAAAAAATCATTGATTCTTTAAGCTTATTATCTAGAACTGTATTTTTACTTATATCTAAAAACGGAAGTATTTTTAAAATTAAATAATAATTTTTCTCACACTGAGAAATAAACTCAGTCAAATTAGGTTTGTAATTTAACTTTGTGGTTTGTTTTGTAATCAATCGAGCAATACCGTTTGTTTTATTATAACTTTAATAGTTATCACTTTGATTTATTGTTATTAATTTGGTTTAGAGGCCAGTGATTTTTACCGCCAATTTCGCTAATGTTACTTCATTTTTAACAATAAGTTCGCCAACCATTTGATATTTAGAGTGATTTTATCAAATTATTGCTTATTTTGTGAACAAATCCCAGCTTTTACTTCCATAGCGGTAATTCCGCAGACAAATTTAGTTTTAACCATTGCAGTGCAATAATGGTCATTGCGTTGTTGAACTTGCCTTTATCTAGCCATTCAAAAGCGGTTTGAGTGGAAATGCAGTGAACTTTTATGTCCTCGTTTTCCGTTTCTAGACCTGCGTAGTCAGCGACTCTTTGGCTATCGACGGAACCTAAATATAGCCACACTTTTTCGCTTGTCCCACCAGGACTAACCAAATATTCATAAATTTTTTTTAACTTGGTTATTTGGCTACCGGATTCTTCAATTGATTCTCGTTTGACGACTGATTCAGGTGTTTCATTTTCCTCAATCATTCCGGCCACCAGTTCAATCAACCATGGAGAGTCGGCGCTATCAATAGCTCCAGGTCTAAATTGTTCGACAAAAATAAGTCGATCACGTTTTTGATCAAAAAGTAAAACGGCTGCGGCATTTCCTCTCTCAAAAACCTCTCGAGTATAGATTTTACTCCATCCGCCTTTAAAAAGCTGGTTGCTGAGATGGTATTTATTTAACTTAAAAAAACCGCAGTAAAGAGGTTCTTTTTTTACTAGTTTGTATTGCATTATTTTCTCTCAAGTTAGCTTGTGTTTTTGAGACTCATTATCATCTAGATTAGAGTAAACTTACATGGAATTTGAAACAAGCAACGCTTGATAATTAATTAAAGTATTTTTGCAATCATTAATGGCAAAATTGAGCGGGCTCAGGCAAAATAAGTGCTAAATAATAACGAGATAAAGTGACTAAGATGGATATTGAACAAGCAAGATTTAATATGATCGAACAACAAGTTAAGCCTTGGAAAGTTTTTAGTCAAAAGGTATTAGGTGCAATGTCGGCACTTCCGCGTGAGCAGTTTGTCAGTGAAGAGCAACAAGGTTTAGCCTATGCCGACACTCAACTTTCACTTGGTCATCAACAGTCAATGCTTGCACCTCGAGAAATTGCGCGGCTAGTTCAAGCTTTAGAATTAAGCTCAGATGATAAAGTTTTAGATATTGGAACCGGTAGTGGCTATTCAGCCGCCTTATTGTCTAAGTTAGTTGATCAGGTGTACTCTGTTGATATAGTTGAAGATTTTGTTAAAGCTGCACAAAAGACTTTGAAAAAGTTAGCGATTGATAATGTTATCGTTGAAGAAGGTGACGCGTGTGAGGGCTGGATGGCTCACGCACCTTATAATGCGATTTTGATTACTTCTTCAATGCCTAGTTTAACTAATAATCTAAAAAGAAATCTGGCAAAAAATGGTCGAGTGATAGCTGTTTTAGAACACAAAGGAATATTGATGGCGACTCTTTCTCAGTTAGATGAAAGTGACGAGTGGCAACACGAATACCTGTTTCCAGTGGATACCGCGAAGATGATTAACTCGGAGATCACTAATCAATTCGTGTTTTAGCTGAAGATACATATTCATTTACAAATGGTGTCATTTTCTAATACTTTACTATGAAGTAACCTTTTGGTAGGTGAGTTACAATACCAACACACCAGCCATTTCTAAATGGAAATAATCAGTTCTAGCCAATAAAAGCTAGGGAACAGCAACCAAGGTTTATGAAAGGTAATAAAATGAAAAAAACATTTAAGATAGCTTTAAGCTGTGTCGTGTTAGCGACTGCCCCCAATCTTTACGCCGATAATTTATTAGAAATTTATCGTTTAGCGCAAGATAGTGATCCAACCTTTTTAGCAAGTGAAGCAGGAACAAGAGCCTCTAGTGAGCGAGTTAATCAAAGTATGTCTGGATTACTCCCACAGTTGAGTGCCAGTTACAGCGTTTCAAAGTCTAGTTCAGATTCTTCAGGAACGACTACTTTTATTGGTGCGATTGATAATCCTTTAACTGACGATGTTGATGAGTCGCAGCCTCGTAATTCAGCCAGCAGTTCAGATACTACTTCCGATGGATATTCAATAAGCCTTAGGCAAGAAATCTACAATCATTCGACTTGGTTGGGCTTAAAACAATCTGAAAAACGAGCTTTGCAATCGAAAATTAATCACGAAGGTGTTAAACAATCCCTAATCGTGAGAACTGCAGAGGCTTATTTTAATGTGTTAGCAGCTCAAGATAGTGTTGCTTTTTCTAAGGCTGAGACCGAAGCTGTATCAAAAGAACTTGCCCAAACTAAACAACGGTTTGAAGTTGGTTTAATTGCAATTACCGATGTCCATGAAGCGCAATCTCGCTATGACTTGGCTAACGCTAATCAAATTGCATCTCAAAATGGATTGGATAATGCCCATGAATTACTGCAACAAGTTACAGGAAAGTATCATTATAACTTATTGAGTTTGAAAGTAGATATTCCTTTACGTAACCCTCAACCAGAAAATATTAAAGAATGGGTCGAGCGTTCGGAATCTAACAACATTAATATTAAAGCGGCCAGTGTTGGGTTAGATATTGCTAAAAAGAGTATATCTATTTCTCAAGCGGGTCATTATCCGACTATAGATTTAAGTGCTAGCTATTCTGATGGAGCGAGTGAAACAGATTCTGCAGGTACTCGGTTTTTTGGGTCTTTTGCAGATACTAGTGCATCCAATAGTGATGGCGATCAGCAAAGTAATTCAATCAGTTTGAATGTTAACATTCCTATTTATTCAGGCGGTAGAACTAACTCTCAAGTAAAAGAATCAAAAAGTTTGTATCAACAGGCAGCACATAATTTAGAAGCAGAAAGACGCCGAGCGGTTAGTCTTACTAGAAGTTCTTACCTAGGTACGGTTGCCGCTGTCAGCTCAGTGAAAGCTTTAAAACAAGCAGTTATATCTTCTGAAAAATCATTAGAAGCGACTCAAGCGGGTTTTGAGGTCGGAACACGAACGATTGTTGATGTGTTACAACAAACGCAAATTTTGTTTAATTCAAAACGTCAGTACGCTCGCGCTCGTTATGACTACGTACTTAATATTTTACGATTGAAGCAGGCAACAGGAATGTTGACAGAGGAGGATCTCGCGCAAGTGAATAAGCTATTGCGTTGATATTTAAAGTATTTGTTTTTTTAAAGGGGCTATTTAGCCCCTTTTTAGTATTCAATGGTTATGTCGTTACTCATACCTAGCAACTCAAGCATGATTCCCCTATAATCTGCCCATCAAAAAATTATCCTAATCAAGCCATTTTTAAGGCTCATTCACGGCAAAAGAGACATGGCAAAAAAGAAAAAAACACCTGACAATACCATCGCAACAAATCGCAGAGCGAGTTTCGACTATCATATCGAAGAAACCTTTGAGGCGGGTCTAGCACTGCAAGGTTGGGAAGTTAAATCGATGCGAGAATCGAAAGTGACTTTGGCAGAAGCCTATATTCAATTGCATCAGGGCGAAGCGTGGCTTTATGGTTGTCATATATCGCCATTAAAAACAGCATCCACGCATAATGTCATTGAGCCTACCCGAAATCGAAAACTATTGTTGCATGCTAATGAACTGGTCAAACTACATGATGCTCATCAAAAAGGTGGTTATACCATTATTCCGCTTTCACTTTACTGGATTAGAAATTTAGTGAAGATAAAAATTGCCACAGCCAAAGGTAAAAAATTGCATGATAAACGTGCCGCAGACAAAGCAAAGGAATGGGCGAAAGATAAAGGAAGAATTTTGAAAGCAAGTCGTGATCAATAAATAGAGATTGGGCAAAAGCTAAAGAACAAAAACTAAAGACCAAAATATAAAAAACGAAAGATAAGAAAAATCATTATGGAACATATCTGCCGCAGCGCATTGGTTCATTTTACAGCCCAACAAATGTTTGATTTAGTTGACGACATAGAAAGCTATCAAGTCTTTGTACCTTATTGTGAGTCGTCTAAAGTTATTGAGAGAAACGCTAATCAAGTCATTGGTCAATTGAAGGTCGCAAAAAGTGGCATAGCAAAATCTTTTACCACCCGAAATACCCTTGATACACCTAATAGAATTCAAATGGAATTGGTTGATGGACCATTTTCTCACCTTTCCGGAACTTGGACATTTACAGCCTTGTCCGAGCAAGCTTGCAAAATAGAACTGGATTTAACCTTTGAATTCTCAAATAAATTGACGACGGTTCTTTTTGCTAAAATATTTGCTCAATTAATGGAATCGATGGTTTCTGCATTTACAGAAAGAGCGGAGAAAGTTTATGTCGACTAATTTATCTGAAGCTAGCTCGTCAGAAACAAATGCGACTGACTCGAATGGTAAAAAAATAACGATTGAACTAATTTATCCGCTTCCTCACGAACAGAAGTTATTTGAAATTCATCTAGAGCCAAAGACGATTGTATCTGATGCCATTAATCTATCAGGTATTTTAGAGCTGTATCCTGAAATTGATTTAGCTGACAATAAAGTAGGGATATTTGGCAAGGCTTGCAAGTTAACCGACTCTTTACATGATGGCGATCGGATTGAAATTTATCGATCTTTGATAGCAGATCCTAAAGAAGCAAGAAAGAAACGAGCATTAAAGAAAAAATAGATTAAAATATAGGAGCTAGGAGCTAGGAGCTAGGAGCTAGGAGCTAGGAGCTAGGAGCTAGGAGCTAGGGGCTAGGTTCAGGTCTTAATATTAACCCGTCGTTTGACACCATTAACTGATAAGTTTGACTTTTATCAGCGGCTACGTAACTTGCAGAGCCGTGTTCAACATCCACCAAAAATGATAATTGATGGTATTCTTTACGCCAATCAGAAATATCTTTTTGACTCTCATCTCTCAAAGAAAACAGCGTAGGGCTGCTTAGTTTTTCTACTTGAATATCTTGATAGCGACCTCTAATACGATCAAGACGATAAGCGGTTCTAAGTCCCAGAATATTTGACCAAGGTTTCCACTTTAAAATATTTGATTCAATCATGATCTCATCACCAGCTAGATCAAACTGTTGAGAGTTACCATTCTTAAAATTAAGGATGGCTTTAAACTGTTTACCTTCATATTTTTCAATAATTAAATCGGCAATATGTGACTCGTGAGTGAGCGCCTGATAACCTTTTGCGGTCACAATTAACAAAGAGGAGAAGGCGGTTAAGACTGAAAAAAAGATTAAGCCGCTAAGCTTGCGTATAGAGCCAATCAATTTTAGTTTTTTTATTCTAAATAAAAGTGTTAATAAATAGAATATTGACAATAATCCAGTAATTAATGCAGTGATCAATAGGTAGTCAAGATAGTCGGTAATTGGCATGATTAATATTTTTTACTGACTATTTGAAGATGAAAAAATAAACGAATGCAGCTGAAAGTAGTGTGGTAGCAATTGCTGCAATCTTGAACTTTGCTGATGATTTATCTTCTTCTTTAGGTTGCTCATTAATAACTAAAGCAAAAACAAATTCAGAACCAGCGAACGCGACAATATCGCCGATATTTAAATATTTTTCAACAATCTTTTCACCATTAACAAAAGTGCCATTTGATGAAAGAAGGTTCAAGACTTTCCACCTTTCATTATCTGATATGATTTGAGCGTGCATTGAAGAAACACTTGCTTCGGTTAAAATTATGTCGCTGTTAGGACGACGTCCAACTTCAATTTTTGATTGGTTTAAAATAAATTGTTGACCAATAACGTCGCTACTAACGCCGATAAGTGCTGGTGTATCCGAAGCTTCAGGCTGGGATTCAACAATTTCTTTTGCAATCATTCTATTAACATCATTCACTTCAAACACTTGAGTGCCTTGAGGACCCGTTTTAGAAGTTAGTTTTTCGTTTGAGCTCATAATGACTCCTTAAAATCTTTACTTGCTTGAAGACAAATTGATTTGAATCATTTGTGATCAAAATCGAATGAATAGAACTAAAAACCAATTAGTTTTTGAATTTTGGATAAAATACTAGGTGGATTTTTGATCGGGGAGTCAATGATAATAATGCTTATGTTATCTCGTCCTCCATTATTTTTTGCTGATTCGATTAGTTTCAAACATTTGTCATCTAAGTTAATCTCAGCCGCCATTATTTCGGCAATTTTTCTTTCCGATACTTCATCAGTTAAGCCATCACTGCACAATAAAATTTGCTGTTGATATTCCCATTCATTATTTAGTAGGTCTACTTTTACTTGTTCGATTTCTACCGAACCTAAGCATTGAGTGATCATGTGTCGTTGAGGGTGAGTGAGGGCATCTTGCTCGCTAATAAGGCCTGCATTAATTAGTCGAACCATCAAAGAATGATCTTCAGAAATTTGGGTCAGGCTGCCCTGAGTTTTATCCCATAAATAGGCGCGACTATCACCAACCCAAGCAAGCTGGTAATTGCTATCATCACTAGTAAGTGCAACAATCGTTGTTCCCATACCAGCACGAGCTGAATCAGAATTTCCGGCATCTATAATTTTTTGGTGAGATGTTTGTATAGCAAAGTCGAGACTTAGACCTTCGGAGGTACTTGAACGAACTTCTTGAATCGCTAATGCGGATGCAACTTCGCCACACGCGTGACCGCCCATGCCGTCGGCTAATAACCACAGTCCAGATTCTGAATAAATACTATCTTCATTCAAGTCTCGCAGGCAACCAACGTCAGTTAATTGAGCGGAACTAAATTGAATGTTAGGGTTAATAGCCATGTTTATCCTAGCGAAGAGCCCGTTTATTCTTATTTAACAACCAAACAAGAAAAACTCGCGATTTCAGCTTAATTATAAATAGTCTAGCTAATTTAAGTGTGTCATAATTCTAGGGTACTTTCGAGTATTTATCCTTACTAAATCAACATTTTAGAGCCAGTTTGAACTTATTTCGGTTTATAACTGTCTAAATTCGTGAATTTAGGATATTTGGGGGCGACATGGCTTCGACGAGGATTACAAAACTTAAGGTGCATGCCGAGGTGTCAGCGAACCTCGTAAACACTAGCTGAAACACTATAGTTGCAAACGATAACAACTACGCTTTAGCCGCTTAGGCTAACTGTT
>Ga0316204_10011062_pt1 | contig 11418 bp, 11 predicted proteins | sample 6monrhotite_MG_2_FD_205661 | JGI IMG/M metagenome (GOLD analysis project Ga0316204, IMG submission 205661) | Microbial mat bacterial communities from mineral coupon in-situ incubated in ocean water Damariscotta River, Maine, United States -... | ecosystem: Environmental > Aquatic > Marine >...
ATCAAATGGGGGCCGAGAGCTTATTAGGTCACGGTGATATGTTGTATTTGCCACCGGGCACGGCATCGCCTCAACGCGTCCACGGTGCTTTTGTCGATGATCACGAAGTACATAACGTCGTTGAAGCTTGGAAATCGCTGGGTACGCCTGAGTACATTGATGAGATTCTTGAAGGTCCTGAAACGACTACGCCTGATCTGGCTGCCATTGACGGCCCAGGGGGCGGTGGTGAGGAAGAAATGGATGCGCTCTACGATCAGGCCGTGGCGATTGTCACTGAATCGCGCCGAGCATCGGTGTCCGGCATTCAGCGTCGTTTAAAGATTGGTTATAATCGCGCTGCGCGCATGGTCGAAGAAATGGAGCGTGCTGGGGTTGTGAGTGATTTGCAATCAAATGGCATGCGTGAAGTGTTGGCACCGCCACCACCTAAGGGATAAATGATGTTAGTTGCTATAGTGAACCGATTACGCCAAATTTTGATCTTTGCTTTGTTGCTAAGCGCGCCTCTAGTTCAAGCACAAGATGATGAATTGACACGATTCTTTGTGAGCTTCACGACCTTAAAAGCTGACCTGGAGCAAACCACTTACGATCAAAATGGCCGCCTGTTGCAAGAGCAAACGGGCAGTGTGGTGATTCAGCGGCCAGGGCGTTTTTTGTGGGTATATCAGTCGCCTTATGAACAGCAGATCGTCGCCGATGGTGACAAAGTTTGGCTCTACGATATCGATCTCGAACAAGTAACTGTCAAAGCGCAGGATAGCGCCCTGGGCAGCACGCCAGTCTCTTTATTGATGAATGGCGATGGTTTGGCTGAACATTTTGATGTTGAATTTGCTATGGAGCGTGGTGGCCTGACTTGGTATAGCCTAGCGCCCAAGCAAAAAGATGGCTCGTTCGAACGCTTAAGCCTGGGTTTTGGTGACGGCCAGTTGCGTAGCATGGAAGTGCAAGACAGCTTTGGCCAGCTTAGTGAATTTATTTTCAACAATATGCGATTGGATGAAAAGATCGATCCCGCCACGTTTAAATTTGAGTTGCCTGACGGTGTTGATGTCATGGATGAAACGGCGGTCCAGTGAACGATCTGTTTGAAGACGAACGTAGCAGTGCTTGGCAGCCTCTGGCTGAGCGAATGCGGCCCCAAACGGTTGAAGAATACGTTGGCCAGCGTCATCTGCTAGCCGAAGGTAAACCACTGCGCAAAGCCATTGAAGCGGATCGGCTCCATTCGATGATTTTCTGGGGCCCACCAGGCACTGGAAAAACCACCCTGGCCCGTTTGATTGCTAAACATGCCGAGGCGCAATTTGTCAGTATTTCTGCGGTACTCGGTAGCGTTAAAGATATTCGCGCCGCTGTTGCGCAAGCCAAACAAGCGCGTGACATGAGTGGTCGCACGACTGTTTTGTTTGTTGATGAGGTACATCGTTTTAACAAAGCCCAACAAGATGCTTTTCTGCCCTATGTCGAAGATGGCACTTTTATGTTTATTGGGGCAACGACAGAAAACCCCTCGTTCGAACTCAACAACGCCTTATTGTCACGAGCGCGCGTCTACGTGCTACGAAGTTTGGAAGCCGTCGATATTCGCTGCCTGATTGATCGAGCCCTCAATGATCGGGAGCGGGGTATTGAGCGGCCCCTAAAAATGGCAGAAAACTTACGCGATGAATTAGCCCAAGTGGCTGATGGTGATGGTCGCCGAGCCCTGAATTTTTTGGAGATCGTGACGGATCTTGTCTCGGGCGATGAAGTCACGGAAGATGATTTAAGTGAGGTTATTGCCGGTGGCGCACCACGTCGATTCGATAAGGGCGGCGAAGCCTTTTACGATCAAATCTCCGCCCTGCATAAATCCGTGCGAGGCTCGAACCCTGATGCCGCTTTGTATTGGTTTGTGCGAATGCTTGATGGGGGTTGTGATCCGCTCTATGTTGCTCGTCGTGTTGTTCGTATGGCCAGTGAAGAGGTGGGGAATGCCGATCCTCGGGCGCTCACTTTGTGCCTCAATGCTTGGGATGTACAAGAGCGTTTGGGCAGCCCTGAGGGCGAATTAGCCGTCGCCCAAGCGGTGATTTATTTGGCCTGTGCGCCAAAAAGTAACGCGGCCTACATGGCCTATAAAACGGCCGTCAGTGAAATTAAATCTGAAGGCTCGCACGAAGTACCGATTCATCTTCGCAATGCACCGACAAAATTAATGAAAGAGTTGGGCTATGGTCATGAGTATCGTTACGCCCATGACGAGCCTGAGGCCTATGCAGCGGGTGAAACCTATTTTCCCGATACCATGCCAGAGCGACAATATTACCTGCCCGTGCCGCGGGGCTTGGAAGTTAAAATAGCAGAAAAACTTGCCTATTTGCGCGGCTTAGATGCCAAGGCGCGAGGGCGTTAGTATGATAGCAAGTCAACTTTTTGCCATTGCTGCCGGCGGTGCCTTGGGGGCGGTGGCTCGCTTTGTTGTATCCACAGGTGTTTATGCCTGGTTGGGCCGTGATTTTCCCTACGGCACCTTGGCGGTCAATGTGCTGGGCTCCTTGTTGATGGGCGTGTTGACGGTGTTGCTGATTGAGCGCTTGAGCTTGGGGCCTGAGTGGCGTGCGGTAATTTTGATCGGTTTTCTGGGGGCGTTTACCACTTTCTCTACCTTTTCCATGGAAACAATTAACTTGATAGAAGCAGGGGCCTACATCAAAGCATTGATGAATGCTCTACTCAGCGTAGTATTATGTGTCATTGCCACCTGGGGTGGTGTATTACTTGGGAGGCAGCTATGAAAATGATCGAAGTGACTATCGTTCGTATCTATCTCAATGAAGAAAATAGCAATTTAGACAGTTTAATGAAGCGCCTACATGATTGGGAAAAAGTGCGCGGTGTGACCGTGTTTCGCGGCATTAGCGGATACGGTGCCTCGGGCCAGTTGCACAGTGCGTCGTTTGTCGACCTGTCATTGGACCTGCCCTTGGTGGTCGAATTTTTTGATGAGCCTGAGCGCGTTGAGAAAATTCTCGAACATTTGAATTCTGAAATTAAGCCTCGCCACCTGGTCAAATGGTCGGCGTGGGTCAATGAAAACTAAAGATCGAAAGGAATACACATGCTAGATCCCCGTTTGCTGCGCAACGCCTTAGAGGACACCGCAGCCCAACTCAAACGTCGTGGTTTTGACTTGGATGTTGCCAAAGTTACCGAGCTAGAAACCCGCCGCAAGGCACTACAAGTCAGTACGCAGGAGCTGCAAAATGAGCGTAACAGGCGCTCAAAATCCATCGGCAAAGCTAAGGCCAGTGGCGAAGATATCGCGCCGCTGTTAGCTGAAGTAGGCAAGCTGGGCGATGATCTCAAAGCCGCTGAAGCCGAGTTGGGTGAACTGCAACAAGCGCTAGAAATCATTGCAATGGGGATTCCAAATATTCCTCATGCCTCCACCCCCGATGGTGAATCGGAAGATGATAATGTTGAAATTCGTCGCTGGGGTGAGCCTAAATCGTTTGGTTTCGAGCTTAAAGATCACGTCGATGTGGGCGAGGGCACAGGTGGTCTGGACTTTGAAACGGCGGTTAAAATCACCGGTTCACGCTTTGCTGTGATGACGGGTGATGTGGCCCGCATGCATCGTGCTTTAACCCAATTTATGCTCGATACTCATACCCGTGAACATGGTTACACCGAAGCCTATGTGCCTTACATTGTTAACGCAGATAGCCTACGAGGCACCGGTCAGTTACCAAAATTTGAAGAAGAGCTATTTAAGCTTTCTGGCGATCAAGAGTTTTATCTAATCCCCACCGCTGAGGTGCCTGTTACTAATATCGTTCGCGATGAAATCATTGATGCCGATCGTTTGCCGGTAAAATTTACGGCTCACACGCCGTGTTTTCGCAGCGAAGCCGGTTCTTATGGTCGTGACACACGCGGCATGATTCGCCAGCATCAATTTGAAAAAGTTGAAATGGTACAAGTGCTGCGGGCTGAAGACTCTGAAGCCGGTCTGGAAGAATTAACCGGCCATGCAGAGGCCATTTTACAAAAGCTAAATCTACCTTATCGCGTGATGGCGTTGTGTACGGGAGATATCGGTTTTGCTAGTCAAAAAACCTTTGATTTAGAAGTCTGGTTGCCAGCCCAAAACACTTATCGTGAAATTTCCTCTTGCTCTAACTTTGGCGATTTCCAAGCACGTCGTCTGCAAGTGCGGGCTCGTAATCCTGACACTGGCAAGCCTGAATTGCTACATACCGTTAACGGATCAGGCCTAGCGGTAGGTCGTACCTTGGTGGCTGTGCTAGAAAATTACCAACAAGCCGATGGTAGTGTGATTGTGCCTGATGCGCTCAAACCCTATATGGGCGGCATTGAGGTCATTGCTGCGGCATAAGTGTAAAGTGTATTTGATGTCGATTTAAAAAGCCGAAGCGCGTGGGTGTTTCGGCTTTTTTTGTGCTCGTGTTGGGGAGATGCGTTCAGTGTAAGTATTAGCTAATTGCCGCGACTATAGTTTGGGTCGTTATTCTTAGCGAGGAAATCAGTGAAAACAATATTATTTGTCTGTGTAGAAAACTCATGCCGTAGCCAGATGGCAGAGGCCTTTGGCCATATGTTGGGTCAAGGCGTGTTGGATGTTTATAGCAGCGGTTCGGCCCCGTCGGGTCAGGTGAACCCCAAAGCCATCTCATCATTGGCTGAACTGGATTATGATTTGTCCCGGCATGTGTCTAAGCCGCTCAGCGATATTCCACAGATTGAATATGCGATGGCGATTACTCTGGGATGCGGAGATGAGTGTCCAAATGTGCGCGCAACACATCGCGAAGATTGGAAAATTCCTGACCCCAAGCATTTAGATTCTCGGGCGTTTAATCAGGTGAGGGATTTAATTCGTGATCGGGTGGCCGATTTGCTTGTTCGACTAGCTTAAGTCGCCTACTTTGTTGGGCTCGTTTCAGCATTTGTGATTTCTAGGTGGTAGAATTGACAGCTATTTTTCCTTAGCTGGAGCAGCTTCTTTGGATTTTTTGCCTATTTTTATGGATTTAAAACAGCGCAATATTCTCGTCGTGGGCGGGGGTGATGTGGCTGAGCGTAAGATTGATTTGATGTTACGCGCGGGGGCCAAAGTAACGGTGGTGAGTCCGCAACTCTGTGGGGTATTACAAGGCTTAAGCGACGCGGGTAAAATCCTCCATCTTGTTGATGAATACGATGAACAATTGCTTCTGCAAGGCGTGACCTTGGTGGTTGCGGCGACTGATAACAAGGCTGTTAACCAAGAGGTTTCTGAGGATGCTCAAGCCTTGGGAATTCCCGTTAATGTGGTTGATCAGCCTGAGTTGTGTACGTTTATCCTGCCTTCTATTGTTGACCGTTCACCGGTAATGGTTGCTATTTCTACCGGCGGAGCTTCACCGGTACTGGGTCGTATGCTCAAAGCACGTTTGGAGACCTTAATTCCAGCGTCTTATGGCAAATTGGCGCAACTGGCACGGCGCTTTCGTGAGCCAGTTAAACAACGTTTATCGACCCTAGGTCAACGTCGCCGTTTTTGGGAGCGAGTCTTACACGGGCCTGTTGCAGAAATGATGGTCAGTGGCCGAGACGAAGCCGCCGAAGCGGTTATGCAAAATGCGCTGGATAGCGTCGATGAGCGTGCGCTTAGTGCAGGTGAAGTGTATCTCGTCGGCGCTGGGCCGGGCGATCCAGATTTACTTACCTTTCGTGCGCTACGTTTGATGCAGCAGGCTGACGTGGTGCTCTATGACCGTTTGGTGTCACCACAAATATTAGATTTGGTTCGTCGTGATGCAGAGCGTATTTATGTCGGCAAAAAGCGTGATTTACATGCCGTTCGCCAGGAAGAGATCAATCGACAACTTGTTGACCTAGCCAAGCAGGGTAAACAAGTGCTGCGACTTAAAGGTGGTGATCCTTTTATTTTTGGTCGAGGTGGTGAAGAGATCGCTGATTTGGCTGAAGAGGGTATACCTTTTCAAGTCGTGCCGGCGGTCACTGCGGCGGCAGGTTGTGCTAGTTATGCGGGTATTCCACTGACCCATAGAGATTATGCTCAGTCTGTGATGTTTGTGACGGGTCAGCTCAAAGATGGCACGGTCGATTTGGAATGGAAGGCCTTGGCTCAACCACGCCAAACTGTTGTTGTATACATGGGCTTGGCGGGCTTGGATATTATTTGTCGTGAGTTGATTGCTCACGGTGTATCGGTCGATATGCCCGCAGCTATTGTTCAGCAAGGTACCTTACCAGAACAAAAAGTGTATACCGGCACCTTATCGACCTTGCCAGGGATTGTCGCCACGAACGAGGTGCGAGCACCGACCTTACTTATTATTGGTGACGTTGTTAAGCTCCACGGCAGTTTAGATTGGTATAAGCCTGTACTGTAGGTTTATATTAACTCCCTCCTTTCAAAGAGGGAGTTAATGCGTGGTCTCAAGGGATACTAGATGCTCGACGATGGTGGGACAAAACTGCACACCTGCTTGATGTTGTAATTCGCCCAAGGCCTCTAATTTGGTCAGCGTTTTTCGATAGGGCCGTTTGGTAATCATGGCATTGTAAGCATCGGTCGTGGCTAATATTTTAGCCTCGGTCATAATGTGCTCGCTTTGCAGTCCGTGAGGGTAGCCTTGGCCATTGACCCACTCATGGTGTTGGGCGACGATCTGTTTTAAATCTTGTAGTTCACTTTGATCTGCATGGGTGACCATGCCAATGATTTGCTCACCAATCAGTGTGTGTTTTTTAATCTCAGTCCACTCGCTATCGCTTAGCATTCCATCTTTTTTAAGAATGGTGTCGGGAATATACAGTGTGCCTATGTCATGTAACATGGACGCTTGTTCAAGTAACCGTAAGCGTCGGCTGTTTAGGCCCATGTGGCTGCCTATTTCAATCGCCAAGGTACGGATTTCCTGCGAGTGGCTAATGCCATTGTTGCTATTCATGCCGCGCTGGTTTTCCATTAAGCGTACCAAGGCACCCAAGCTGCGCAGTAATGTATCAGTGTCTGTGTCCTGCTGAGGTGAAACGTCGTAAGCGGTAATCATGTTGCCGCCATTTTCTTTTGAATGATACATGCGACGATCAGCCGCACCAATTAGGGCCTGTTGATCGGTGCCATCCTCAGGATAACTTGCAACGCCGATACTTAGAGATAGTTTGATGCGTTTTTCTTTGTCACTACATTGTCTAGCAAAGCTTTGGCGTAAGCGGTTGGTTAACTCAATGGTGCCTTCTTTGGCAGTTTCCGGCAGGATTAATGCGAACTCATCGCCGCCGTAACGATAGACCGTATCGTTGCCCCGTAATAAGTTCAAAAACACATCACGTGCCCGGATTAATAGGCTGTCACCATAGGCGTGGCCATGTAGGTCATTAGCTTGTTTGAAGCCGTCGACATCAATAATGATGGTCGAAAATGGTCGCCGATAACGCTGGGCTCGGCTGAATTCTTTGGCGAGACGCTCATCGAAATGTCGGCGGTTGAACAGGCCGGTGAGCGAATCTGTAATACTTTTTTTGTACAGCTCTTTTTGTAATGCTAGACGCTCAGCGATGTTTTCAAGCGCACATAATAATAAAGGTTGCTGGTTTTCTTGAATTAGGTGGTAAGTGATTTCAACCGGTAAGGTGTCGTGATTGGCGCATTTGAGTGTGCTTTCTAGGCGAGTGGCATGGTGCTGGTTGTTCTCAGTTGTGGCTAGCTGAATAAGGTCAAGGCCTAATAGCTCTGATAAATGTAGCTTTTTAAGGGTGCTAATATTGTAGTTGCTAAGTGTGCTAACGGCTTGGTTAGTATATAGAATAGTGCCGTCTAGTTGGCTAACAATGATGCCTTCAAGGTGATTTTCTAGCCATGAGTGGAGTGTGCTGAGGGAGAGTGGGATGTCGTTTGAGAGTGGAGAATTGTCTTGCACAGAAAGGCTACCTCAGTTGCGCTATAGGTTTCAAAAACCTAGCGATATAGGTGGTATTGCGTATTTTCTTAAAGCTGAATGTAGCATAAATGGTAAGCCTGAGTGAAGTACTCACCCCCACCCAAGCCTACTATTTGTGTGTTAATGGATTAGATTCGGTCTACTGATCGCTGTTGCCACAAGCTTTCGGCTAAGGTCAATGCTTGGGCCTGAGTTTCTGCCTTACCCTGGGTTTTAAGCGTTATTGCCATCGTCATAATGATGGCTCCGTGCGCATATTCATCTTTTTTCTCGCCTCGCCAGACGCTCACTAAATCTTGTAAGTTCAATTCTGTCGGTTTGACGTGGCGTTGACTAAAAAGTGCTGGCCAGCATTCTTCCTCGGCTACACCATCAATGACAGTAAATGCGGTGCTATCAGCATCTGGGTTACATTCCACTTCACCGCCATCGCCTTTGATGACGGCCATGCGAGGTTGATTGAGTAATAGCTCAGCCTCTTGATGAATGGCTTGATAACCGGGATGAAAAATCGATTGCATCGAGCACGGCGCATGCAGTGGGTTTAGTTGTCGAGCCAATGTATGCACGGGGGAGCGCAGACCAAGAATGGGGCGTAGCTCAATGATTTTGTGCAACACAGGGGACAAGTGTTCTAAACCCAGGTAGGAAAAATTGTGTTGTTCCAACTGGTTGCTAACCTCAGCCCAGTTCTTGGCAACAGGTAGCTTTAATGCTTCGAGTACTTCTCGAGTATACAGTCGCCCCGCAGTGTGGCCACTGGCACCATGCATAAATACACGAATGCCGGAGTTAGCCAGGGCCAGTGTCGCCAAAATAAACCAAGGTAGGTGGCGGCGCTTGCCTGCGTAAGTGCTCCAATCCAAGTCCACGCTAGGCATGTCTCTGGGTATATCGAGTTGCTCACGTACTGCCTCCACGAATCCTGCGACTTCTTCGCCCGTTTCCTCTTTAATTCGCAATAACATCAAAAAGGCACCAAGCTGCTCGGGCTCGATCTCATCGCGAAGCACCATAGCAAATGCATTGCGCGCTTCAGTTTGAGTCAATGAGCGCGAGCCTTTTTTTCCTTTACCAAGAATGCGAATGTAAGGTGCGAAGAGGTGTTCCTGTGTCATGCTCTAGATCTCTTAAGTGGGAAAGCCTAGGGTGCTAGTCTAGCACCGTCACCCAAAAAAAAGCCCCGCATAAGCGAGGCTTTTCAGATTTGCCAAATGCTACTCGTGATTAATCGTCGTTGCTGAAAGCACCAATCAAATGTAGCAATGCAGTAAACAAGTTGTAGATGGCAAGGTATAAACCAATGGTGGCCATCAAATAGTTAGTTTCACCACCATTCACGATGTTGCCTGTTTCATACAAAATCAGACCACACATCAATAGCACAACTGCACCAGAGATAGCCAAAGACACCATGCTCATGTCCATGCCAAAGACCCAAGAAGCGATCATTGAGATCAAGGCCAAAGCAATAACAGCAATCATGCCAGCCATCAAGAAGCCGCCCATGAAACTAAAATCTTTCTTACTCGTTAACACATAAGCTGACAGGCCTAGGAAGGTAATGCCTGTTGTAGCCATTGCATTCATCACGATCATGCCGCCGTTAGCCATGGCTAGATAATGATTCAAAATAGGCCCTAAACCAAAACCCATCAAACCAGTAATTAGGAATACAACACCTAGGCCAGCAGCCGAGTTAGCTGTGCGGGGTAGAGCAAACCAAATCAAACCCATGGCAATTAAAGAACAAATGATGCCAGTGAACATGGGGGGCTGAATAGCCATGGATAGGCCAGCAGTCGCAGCACTGAATAATAAAGTGATAGACAATAACGTGTATGTGTTACGAACAACTTTGCTTGTTTCGACGGAAGAAGTGGCTACACCACTTGGTACGCTGCTAACAGGATTCATTTTTAAGTCTCTCTTAATAGATAGGTGTATCTTAGATGGTAATTTCTCTTCTTGCGCGAGTCTACCATTCATAACAATAATTGTTGATCGTTTTTTTAGGGTAATGCTTTTTAATAAAGTTCAATTAAATGAATAAAAAAAGCTGGACGTTTTCAATAGCTTTGGTAGAATGCGCACCAAGTTTGGAGAGGTGGCTGAGTGGCCGAAAGCGGCGGTCTTGAAAACCGTTGAGGGTTTATCCCCTCCCAGGGTTCGAATCCCTGCCTCTCCGCCATATAAAGTGGTAAGTCGCTGATAAATAAGGAAAACTTATTTTGATGCGGCTTTTACCCATACTTCTACCCATACCCATCCAATAATCGAAAATCTCACACCGGTTTTATTCGAACTAACGATTATAACTATCAGCAATTGTCTTTGTCACTGTTGAGAGTGTTTTAATCGCTAAGAACTTCCTTGATGTAGCCATATGAACTATCCCTATCTGGGGTGTTTGAACTCGGCTAAAACCCAAACTAACTCTAATGCATCGACTAAATGTTAATTACTGCTTTGCTCTATCTTTTGGGCGCGATCCGGGGCGGCTAAGGCAAAAGGGATGCAAAACCTAAGAAGATTCTGTCGTTACGTGATGGGCTTAGCTGCAAATGCAATTCTGGCTATTGGATTGGCAACTGGCTTTGGTTGCAAGAATTGAGTCAAAAAGGTCGGGCTTGATGGTCTCTTGAGGAGATGTGTAATCTTAACAAGACTGACAGTCTTGTTACTGGTTAAGGCTGTATAGGATAGAGCCACTTAGCATAACTTGATTATTCCCCCTGTATTTACCCTAGAAACATATTACCAGCAGTTATGTTCAGTCTAGGTGTGATTACCTTAACTCCTTTATTGAGTAGCTGGGTCTCAATCAAGAGTCTAGAGTCTGCCGCTTTTCAATGAGTGTTTTTACTACAGTTTGAAGTTCCTCTGTCGTTTTTCCTGAGGCAAACGCACCTAACATGGCGTCTACTTCATGGGCTAGCCAGCCGACAGAACGGTTACCAAGGCAAATTCCAGGAGGAAACAACCCCTCACTGATTCGACGATAAAGAGTGGCGTGACTCATTCCGGTTCGGTTTAATACCGCTGGCTTTCTTTCAATTCGGATTGATTGATGCTCAGGCATAGTGACTCTCTGGAAGTTTGATTGTAAGGCACTTATATAGCGCTATCTGTTCAGTGTTGTGGATCTTCGTTTGTTCACTGGTTGCCATTGGGGAAAATGGATGAGGTGATCATTCTATCTGGGTCTATCAAATTGAACTCCCCTGGTAACAAGCCCCTTGAGGTTAGTTTTAAGAGGTGTTTTGTGTGGTGTTAGAGAAACTTCTTAAAAAATGCCACATGCAGATAGGTCGTTATCCCTGTGGCAAGCAAGAACGGCGGGATAATGTATATCGGGTTCATTGGGATTGGCGGCACAAGGTAAATGAGCCATAAGAGCAAAAAAGATGCTGCCAAGCTGCGTTTGGCACGATGGTAGATAAATCCTGAT
>Ga0316204_10011064_pt1 | contig 11417 bp, 5 predicted proteins | sample 6monrhotite_MG_2_FD_205661 | JGI IMG/M metagenome (GOLD analysis project Ga0316204, IMG submission 205661) | Microbial mat bacterial communities from mineral coupon in-situ incubated in ocean water Damariscotta River, Maine, United States -... | ecosystem: Environmental > Aquatic > Marine >...
TGATGATGGCGGCGGTTGTCCTAGGGACGATCGTCGGAACCGGTGCCCGCGCAGCTCGCTGCGATGTGATTGAGTTGAAGTCGGGGCAAAAACTGCAGGGGGAAGTCCTCAAGGATGCCGGCGAGCAACTGATTCTTGATCTGGGAGTCGACATTGTGCGGGTGCCCAAGTCGCGGATTAAGACCCACACCAGCGACGACAAACCGAAACAAGCCGCGCCGCAGGCAGTCGAGGAGAACGATCTTTACAGCTCTGCCAAGTTGCCGGTTCGTTCGGTCAAGGATTTGACGCAACAATTCGGCGAAGCGGTGGTCTTGATCACCACGCCCGGCGGACTGGGCTCGGGATTTATCTTAAACGATCGCGGATATTGCGTCACGAATTACCATGTCGTCGAGCAGGAAACCCGCATCGCCGCAACTGTGTTTCATCGCAGCGGCGAAGGGGAGTTCGTGCGGCGGCAAATCAATGATGTGAAGATTGTGGCGCTGAATCCATTTTTGGATTTGGCGTTGCTGCAAATCCCCGTTCAGACAGATTTGAAATTCAAACATGTCTTCATTGCCGAGGATGATGAGCTGCGCGGCGGCGACCCCGTCTTTGCGATCGGTAATCCTCTCGGTTTGGAACGTTCGGTCTCTCAGGGGATTGTCAGCAATCGGAATCGTAATTTCCAAGGGCTGGTGTTCATCCAAACCACGACGGAGATCAATCCCGGCAACAGCGGCGGGCCGTTGTTCAATATGCGCGGTGAAGTGGTCGGCGTGACTAACATGAAGCTTTTGTTTGGAGAGGGTTTGGGATTTGCTATCCCCGTGGCCTATTTGAAGCAGTTTTTGAATAACCGTGAGGCCTTTGCGTTCAACAAGAACAACCCCAATACAGGCTATCGCTACCTCGATGCCCCACGGCGCAAAACTGCCGGTGGTCCGGAGCGGAAAAAAACAACGACGCCTACCCCCTAGTAAACGTGCCATTCAAGTACGCTCCGTTTTATCGGGAGTGTCGCAACGCACCTTTTATCAACGATCGACGGATTCTCATCGTAGCAAAGTGCAGGGACGATACAGGCCCGCGCACTCTCAAAGATTGTTAATCGGCTGAAACCTTAAGAGGTCAAAGATTGAGGGGTGGTTCCCGACAGTCGAGCCTCTCAAGCCAACCGTCGATTTTAGGCGCGAGTTGATTTCGGGCTACGACATTTCCGGCTTATCGACTAGACTTGCCGGGCGTGTACACTAGAATTTCGTCAGGCTGTGGCGGACATCTCCGTTCACAGGCCGAAAGGCAAGCGATCGATGCGTCACGACGACTTATTAACGGCTGCGAATGTGCGGTGGGCGGTTCTGCCGCAGCGGCCGATGAAATCCAGAAAGGATCAAACGAGACCCATGAAACAACTTGTCCAATTCTGCCTGAGTGTAGTGGTCGGCTCGACCTTAGTCTTCGCCGCCGCACAATCGGCCCGCGCCCAGGACGAGGCGATTTCCAGCGTACGACGTTTGCCGATGAATGTTTATGCGTATTTGAGCGTTCGCAATACCACCGAATTGAAGGAAAAATTCAATGCGTCGTTGTCGGGGCAGATGTTGAACCATCCCGATTTGGCAACGGTCCGCGAAGGCATCGTCGAGGTCATTCAAGGGAAATCCGAAGAATTCGAAGAGAAGCTCGGAGCGAGCTTGGAAGAATTCCTGTCGATTCCTCAAGGGGAAATCACAGTGGCCGTCGTTCAGCCTCCTGGAAAACCGATTGCTCCGGTCGCCATGATCGACTTTGGTGATAAAGGCGATGTCGTGAATACGGTGCTGGCCAAAATCACTGAAGGCATGCAAGAAAAAGGGATCGAACGCTCGACTGAGGAGTATGAGGGCAACGAGATCGTCTCGCTTAAAGAGGATGTGGCCGAGGGGCAAGCCCAGCCTACCGATTTTGATCTGGCGTATTGCATCAAGGATTCGTACCTGATCATCGGCAAAGGGAGCGACGTCGTTCAGACTGTCTTGGCGCGGTGGGACGGTGAACATGACAGCACGTTGATGAGTAACGACGTCTTCCGGTATCTCGTCAAAAAATGCAGCGGTGAAGGCGAGACCTCCCCTTCGTTGATCACTTGGTACGTAGACCCGATCGGGTTGGTTCAAGTGCTCGCAGCTTCCAACCCACAAATGGGCATGGTTGTCGGCTTCCTACCTTTGACCGGTTTGAGCAACCTCAAGGCCGCCGGGGGAACCGTGTCGATGGGAGAAGGGGAGTTCGATTCCGTTTCCCGGACGTTGTTCTACATGGAACAACCAACAACTGGACTTCTCAATGTCTTCAATTTCCCCCCCGACTCACAAGTGCCGCCGGCATGGGCCCCAAAGAATGCGACAAGCTACTTTGCCATCAACTGGGGAATTGATAAAGCCTACCGTTCCATTGAGACGTTGGTCGACACCTTCAGGGGACCGGGTGCATTGGCGATGGTTTTGGATCAGTTGTCCGATGCCCAATTCAACGGGGACGTGCATCTGAAGGACGATGTGATTGATTTGCTGACCGGGAAAATCCGGGTGGTGGGGGACATGCCTGATGTCGACGATCCTGAACATACGCGATCATTGTTCGCCATGGAGGTCAAGAATGGCGAGGACGCCAAAGCTGTTTTGGCCAAGATTGCGAACATGGAAGGGTTTCCGGTTGAAACGCGTGAATACCGGGGTGAAACCCTCTATGAAATTACGGTGCCTGCGGGAATGGCAGCCCAACTGAATCCAGGGCAAGCCGTTGGCGGCGGTGAAGATCAGTTGATCGGGATCGCGGTTGTCAAGGACCATTTGATGATCGGCATGGACGTGACCATGCTGGAGCAAGTGATCCTGGGAGATGCGGATGCCGGCAAATTGTCCGACTCCGCAGCGTACCAATCAATTGCCAAATATTTCCCTACAGAAACTTCGACCGTGACTTTTACCAAGACCGATGCCGATGTGAAAACAGCGTATGAGTTCATCAAATCGGGGAACAGTGGTTTCATGTTCGGCGAAGCATTTGAAGAGATTGATTTCTCCCAATTGCCGGATTTCGAGACAATCGCAAAATTTCTCCCGCCGCGCGGCAGCTATATGGTGCCCGATGAGCAAGGGTACTTTTTGCAGAGCTTTTCGCCCAAGAAGACCGAAGCGCCGTAATCGAAACTCGTCGACGTGAACATCGACGCCGTTCAGTAAATGGCAAATGTCTACGGTTCGCGATTCCCCGATGGGGAGCGCGGACCGTTTTTTATGGACTCGGAAGATGATTCTCCGGAGATTTTCGCGATTTTTGCCAACACGGGCGATACCTGGGGCTGATGGCGGTGTTTAATAGGTTGTGAACGAACAATATCGGTCTCCCTCCGCGGGATAGTTGGTTCCCGCGGCCGCGAACATTTTTCGACCCTCCGATTCAGGAAACACAATGATGAAAGTGACACTTTTTTCGTGGTTCGCGGTGTTTGGCCTCTGCCTGGGGCTCTCTCCGTTAGTCGCCACGGCAGATGACGCAGCAGACGGTCCCCAACCGGCCGATCTGTTTGAGAAATTAGACAAAAACAGCGATGGCCAAATCGATGCGGATGAGGTCGGCGAGGCACGGGCCAAGTTCTTTAAGCGTTTAGTCCGTGTGGGAGACGAAGATAAGGACGGAAAATTGTCGAAAGACGAATTCGTCGATGCCACCAAGCCTGAACCCAAGCCAACAGCAACCGCTGGCGATGGGGGTAAGGGAAAAGGTAAGAACAAGAAAAAGGGGGGCGGACGAGATCCCAAAAAATTGTTTAATCGGCTCGACAAAAATGGTGACGGCAAAGTGACCCAAGACGAGATTCCCGAGAAGCAAAAAAAACGCTTTGATCGCATCTTCACGCGGCTGGATAAAGACGAATTGACGCTTAAGGACTTTGAGAAGTTTTCCGGCAAAGGCAAAGGGGGCAAGAACAAAGCCCAGGGCAAGAAAAAGCCCGACGCTGACGGCCAGAAAACTGCCAAAAAAGGCCCCGGCCGCGGTGCTGGTCGCCCTGAGGGACGGCCGGATCCCGAACGTATGTTCAAACGGTTCGATAGCGATGAAGACGGTAAGTTGACCGTCGATGAAGTGCCCGAAGGTTTCAAAGATCGATTTGCAGCCATGCTCAAGCGTGCCGGCAAAGACGAGGATGGCAGCATCAACTTGAATGAGTTTCGCCGCGTCGCTCGAGCGGGTCGTGGCGAGGGAGACGGACCGGGACCGCGGCGTGGAGCCGGACGCGGACGTTTCGGCGGTCCCCCACGGCCTCCGGCGTTTTTTGCGAAATTGGACGCGAACGACGACCACAAATTGAGCAAGGAAGAGATGACCAAGATCTTCGAATTGTTTGATGAGCTGGACAAAAACGAAGACGGTCTGCTAGATGGGCCAGAATTACTAGGTGCCCCCGGACGACGTGGCCCGGGCGGAGAACGACCGGCATTCGGACGACGCGGCGAGCGACCGGAACGGGGACGACGTCCTGAAGGTGGCGAAGCACGGCGGCGCGGCAGGGGCGGTATGCTGCTGGAGCGTCTCGACGAAGACAAAGACGGCAAAGTCTCCAAAGAGGAAGCAGACGAACGCTTGAAACGTCATTTCGACAGGATGGATAAAAATTCTGACGGTTTTCTGGAAGGTAAAGAACTGCGATTCGGACGGCCCGATGGTGGTCCAGGCGGAAGGGGCGGCAAAAAGGGTAAGGGGAAAAACAAAAAACAGTCCCCAGAAAAGTCTGATGAAAAACCGTCCGATGCACAGTCCGATGCAACGGACGGCAAAGACGCCTAGCGGTAGCGGCGGCCATTTCGTCGCCAAATACAATAGAAAAAGTGTTTCTGGCCGAGTGGCTGATTTCTCGAAATCGGCTGCTCGGTTTTTTTGTAGTGCAACCGCGCATCTTGCGTAGGCCCTTCCGCACTGATACGCTATCAGGGCAGCACCGCTGTATCGGCAATTGAACGATTCGATTGAAATTACCCACTCCTCCGAGATCCAAGGTAGATCAATGACGCAAAACCACACGGGGCAGGAAAGTGGAGTTTCTCGACGCGATTTTTTGCGAACTAGCAGCGCCGGTCTGGGGGCTGCCGGCATGGGACTGGCCGCGACACCCTCCCTTGCCAACACGGACCAGACGCGCGGTACACAAGGTGAGCGACGGGTGATTCTGTTGTTCCTCAACGGCGGACCGAGTCATTTGGATACGTGGGATCCCAAACCGGAGGCACGCTCGGAAATCCGCGGTCCGTTTTCGGCAATCTCCACCAACGTTCCCGGCATTCAACTCAGCGAGCATTTTCCTTTGATGGCGGCGCGGGCCGATCAATACGCGTTGTTGCGCGGCGTCTATCACGAGGAATCGCCGATCCACGAAACCGGCCATCAATTGATCAACACCGGCTTCCTCTTTCGCGGCGGCATCGAGCGGCCCAGTGTCGGATCGGTCGTGCGGCAGTTGCGCGGCAACCGTGCTGACAACGGATACGTCGTTTTAGGAGGACGACTGGGAAGCACCGGAGTGAACATCCCCCACGGGCAGGATGCGGGGGGATTGGGGCGGCAGCGTGATCCGGATTATCTCACCGCCAGCTCTGTGTTGTCCGCTGAGCCGGCCCCTGCCTCCGACCGGTACGGCCGTACGTCCTTCGGGCAAAATTGTCGAGCAGCGGTGCGGTTGGTCGATTCGGGTGTCGATTTCGTCACGGTCAATATGTTCGAGACAGTTTTCGGGCAAGTGAGTTGGGATTGCCATGCTAATGGCGGTGACTTGGCTACGACACTCAGGGACTATTCTCAGACGGTTTGCCCGATGTTCGACCGCGCCTATACGGCGCTGTTGGACGATTTGAGCGAACGGGGTTTATTAGCGTCGACGCTCGTATTGGCGGTTGGCGAGTTCGGACGAACGCCGCGGATCAACGCACGCGGTGGCCGCGATCATTGGCCCGGCGTCTGGACGGCGATCGCCGCTGGCGGCGACGTTCAGGGAGGCCGTGTCATCGGAGCCAGCGACCGGCACGGGACCGAACCCAAAGATCGCCCGGTGCATGCCTCCGAATTGGCCGCGACGCTTTATCAGCATTTGGGAATTGACGCTAGTGCCAAACTCAATTGCGGTCGCCACGAGTCACTCGCCATCGCCCAGGCCGACCCGATCACCGAATTGACAGCTTGAATTCGACGTTCACATTCGCGTTAGGGCATAGACGTAATCGGCCGAACTGACCAGCGTCACGCCGGTCGCGATGTGCACATCGATTTTTCCTTGGCCGTTGAGTTGCAACTTCTGAATAAATTCGCCGGTCGAAGGGTCGCAAAACAAAACCGGAAAATCACCAGCTTGGTCGCGAAATCGTGGCGACGCAAGCAGAAAACGTCCGCAACAGGCGATTTGCCAGGAGACGTTGTCTCCTCCCAAAAACTGTTCCCAGCGAACGTGTCCGTCATCGATCCCGTAACAACGCAGGATGCCGTCGTTTTCGGAATAGATCGATTCCTTGTCGATGCCCATGCGTTTGCGGGCGTGGGGCAAGATCTTGACCCCCAGACCAACACTCCATTGCTTCTTCCCGTCGTCCGCGCCAACGCGGATCAACGTATCGCCGTCCTCAATCAGGGTGACCTCACGCCCGTTGGTGAGAAAATCGGGAGCGGCGTTGGTTCGGGAGATTGCGCGTGGGTATCGCCAACGTATCGCGCCGTCTAGGCCGTAGCGTGTGAAGGTGGCCTCGGTTGCAGAGGTGACGGCCAAAAAATCATCGCCGCATTCGCGCGGATTGGCCGACCATGGCTCGGTGGGGCCGGCAAAATCCGACAATGGCATGCCGTCGACGGCGTTTAAGACAAAGACGCGCGCTGGTCCTGACGTCTGGACGATGCAACGGTCGCCGTGGAGCAACCAATGGGGGGTGATGGTTCCCTGGGGGGGGTGAAATCGCCAAGTCACCATTCCATCGTTGGTGCGTACGCAGACAAGTTCGTCCTTGTTGATGAAACAGACCAACGGAAGATGTCCATCAAAATGCAGTCGGAGTGCGCGCGGTCCGCCTGGAGCGTGGTTTGTTGAGTTGCTGGAGGAATTTGTCAGCGATTCATTCTCCATCCGCCACAACCGTTGGCCGGTACGCAGTGATACCCCTTCTATTCCGCGCTGACCGGATAACAGCAGCCGCGTACCCGCGTATCCAACCCACTCGATTTCGTCCGCCACGGCCGTCTGCCAGCGGAGGCTGCCGTCGATCATGTTGACACAGTTCAAGCGGTCAGCTGCGATAATCACCGATTGCATCTGCAATGCCGGCGGTGTCCCTGTCGGGATCAAAAGTCGCTGGTTACTTCCAAGTTCGCGGCTCCAACTGCGGCGCAGGGGTAATATGGCTTCCCTCGGCGCATCGATGTGTGACTGCCGTTCGAATTCCGGTTGTTGCAAATGAGAGTTTGCATACGACGCAAACGTCACTGGCGGTTTGGCATGGGGGATGTTCGAATCGGGGAATTGGACCGCCAATTCCAACCAATACTGCCGCGCTTCTCGCCAATTTAGTGATTGCTCTAAAACGCGGGCCATGCCCCACAGCGCTGACAGTCGGGCATCGTCGTTCCGGTGCCTAAGCAATTGTTCATACGCCTCCATGGCGCGGTCATACGCCTGTTGTTCGTTGTATGACGCGGCGACATTCAACCAACGGCGGGCAGTGGCGCGCGCATGCGGGTAGCGCGTCAAAATTGCGAGGAGCGTGTTGGGCGTACTGCCAGGGGGCAGGGTTTTGATCTCGGCCGCGGCTTGTGCTTCGATGGATTCATAGACAGCATCGCCGTGCAGGGCGAGCAGACTATCGATCTCAGCGACGGCAATGTCGCCGGCGCGTCGCAGGTGGCCCGGCGTCTCCTCGATGTACAATTCTGAAAGCTGTGGGTCATGCAAAATACCCTGCCAAGTCTCGACGGCCTCGCGCGGCTTATCCGACTCGCCGTAAGCGGCTGCCAAGCCACGCATGATTTTCAATCGGACTTCGGGAGTCGTCGACAACTGGAGAGCGTCGCGGTAATTTTGCGTCGCCGAATCGCCATCGCCTTCCTTTGCTGCACGTTGTGCGGACAAGATCAACAATTGCGTCAGTTTCTCGGTGGCATACGTGCTGAGCGGGCGGTTTTGAAATTGGTCCTGTGGCGCGGCAACGCGCAGGGCTTGGCGATATTCCTCGATGGCCACGTTCCAATCCCCAGTGGCATGTTCGGCACGTGCCAGTTGTAGGTGAGAAAATGGGTTATCGGGTGCCGCCGAGATTTCTTCGCGGAGCTTTTTCTTCACGCGTCCCCATTGTGCATAGGCGACCAGCGCCTCCGCCTGGGATACGACTAACATGCCGCCGGCGATCAACAGATTTCCGCCAGTCAATTTCGGGCCGCTGTCGGTTCGCCATTGTCCTAAGACGATTTCGGCATGCGGAGTGCCTGTTTTCGCGTTGAACACCCAGATCGATTCCCGCTTGGGCCACATCACCATCTCCCCAGCCAACAGACCGCGTCCATAGCCGTACGACTCCAGATCTTGTTGTCCACGCTTCCAGACGATCTTTCCGGTGTCGAGGTTGATGGCCCAGAGAAAGTCGCCCGAAACGATCAGTTGATTGTGGCTGACTCCCAATAGATGCCGCACGCCACCGGGAAGCTCCTTGGTCCATTTTTGCACGCCGGTTTTGGCATCGATACCCAGAATTGTGCCTGTTGAGGGCGTCCGCCAAAACTCGCGGGCGTTGGCATTGGGGGCGGTGACTTGCTTCAAGTCCGCCGGCGCCGCCACGACGGTTCCTTGATGGTAGAGGCATGGTACTAGGCCGTTTTTTAATTGCGACGTCCAGGGACGTTGTGTATTTCGCTCGTAGGTGACGACCCAGTTCAACAAACCGTTGCGTGCATCCAGCGCGGCGATGGCGCCCTGATTCGTGGAATAGAACAACGTCCCGTCACCCAACGTCAATAGTTGATGGCTGACCTCTTCCAGTTTATCCCCGGCCGGCGCCAAAAACGCGCACACCTTGCGATTCCACAATAACCTTCCGTTCTCCGCATCAAAGCAGGCAACATTGGCTTGTGGTTGGGGCGAACTATTCCTCAAGGCGACATAGAGTTTCCCATCCGCCACAATGGGCGAGCCTTCGAATTCCCATTTCCCTGGAGCCGGTGAAATCTTGTCCGCTTCGATGGTCCACACCGCTCTGCCTTGTCCTGCAGCGATGTCCAGACAGACGAGATGGCTTTCCGATCGCAGGAGTTGGTTAAGATCGGTTCGGCTCGTGACCGGGGACCCCATCCGCACATAGAGCCGGCCATCATGGGCCGTCATGGTATAACGCGGGATTCCCATCCGCTGATTCTTGTCACCTCGGAGATTGCCAAATGGTCGCAAAGCTCGGTAAATGACCGCGTCGTCGCTGTTTGGTTCTGGCCATGCTGGTTTTCCTGTCAACAGGTCATAGGCGAAGACCGTTGTCGCGTCGTTGACGAACAGATTGTCGCCGACGACGACGGGGAAATAGCTTAAAAAAATCGGTTTCGCCAATCCCGCGCGGCGCGGCAAATTTGTAGGGACTGCCGGTGTTAGGGGCTGCGTCCACTGCACGGCGCCGATATCGTCGATGGCTTGCGGAAGCACCAAGTCGCGACTCGCTTTTCCGGCAAACGTCGACACGTCGGTGACGGCATTCGAATCGGTCCATCGCCGCGCATCGTCAGCTAGAGTTTTCAAGATGTCGGTCAGCCGCCCCGTTTGTCCGGCCAATGATCCTTCAGCGTCGCCGTGTCGCAACGTGAATGCCGCAAGTTCCTGTTCGAAGCGGGGCAGGTCCCGTTGAAACAGGCTGCACATCACTAGGCGGGCACGCATTTCTGCAGGATCGAGGTCCGTGTCGGGATAGGTCAGGATCGTCAGCGGGTCTCCGGCCGGCTGCGGCGGTTCGATGGGCAAGGTCATTTCCCAATATCCGCGAGCATCGCCGTAAGCACCGCGTTCAAACGCCATCTCTCCCAAAGCCGCCAACGCGTCATCTCCCTGACTGCTCAAGAATGCCAGCTTGACGATCTTCAGCAGCGGCGCTTCCTCATGGTTCGCGAAGCCTTCCTCCAGCCATTGACGCGCTTGGGGATCAACGCGTTGCCGCAATGTTTTTAAGCCGTCGGCGTTCATCGTCGCCAACAACGCATGGCACCGCGTGCGCAGACCGATATACCGCCCGGTTCCCGCCGCAATCAGCTTTTCGCCATGCTGTTCCAGGATCTGATTGGCAAGCTGCACCGCTTCGGACCACTGCTCGGCGAGCAGGTATTCCTCTAACGCGCTTAGTTTTTTGGTGGCCGACGAATCGGTATCCAGAAACACCGATTCCTGCAGTCGCCCGGCCGGGGCCTGGGCAGTGGCGTCTGCCGCGCAGGCCGTGAGGCTGAATGCGGAAATCGTTACTATCGCCAATGTGCGGGCGGTCGTCATGAGGGCGGCCATCGATAAGAAAGGGTTGGATCAGGGGCCGGCTATGCTGCGAGCGAGTTGGACATCAATTCCGTTGTTACAAAGAGAGTCATTTTTGCCACCGTGCTTACTCGCTCTTCAACACCTGTCCCAAACTGAAGATGGCAATCGTGATGAGCAGCGAAACGGGCATCACAACCAGCGGGAAATCGTAGAAGTTGATCGAGAAAATGACCATTAAGGGCAAAAACACGAGGCAGCAAAATTGTAACGCAGTACCGATAGTGTGTCGCACGGTGATTTTCCTAACGGGTCGATTTTCTGTCAGGCACGCTGCTTTGGAGCGGGCGGGTAGGGGGCAGGTAATTTCTGCAAACACGAAGTGGCTCCTGCTATTTTACCGCTGTGGACGCGGACAGCAACAACCGCTGGGGGGAATGGGTGATAAAAAATGGGAGAACCGGGGTTGGGGGAAAGTGGTGTCGCCCTCCTAGGCTCCTGCGCACGAGAAAAGAATTCGCTAAGCTTTCCCTCTTCTAATGTGTTAACATCCAAGGGCCGTAACACAATTCTATGGGAACAGTGTTGCCCAAACAGGTGAATTCATTGGCGACACGGATTGCGGAAACTTGGTCAGCTCAACCATGCGTGGATATAGCCATGTCTGACATCAGCGCCAAAGGTTGGAATCGCCGGGCGAAGATTCTTTGCGGGATGTCTGTGCTTTTCCTGCTCATCGGGGCCGTGTCAGCAGTTTACCGATGGAATTATCTGAGAGATGCAATAACAACGCACGCCACAATTACGGATTTAATCGAGAGTGAATCAGAGAACGGGGGCACTCTGTATGCCCCGGTGTATGTCTTTACCGATCAAGACGGCCAGTCTGTTAAGGTGATCTCCTCCTCTGCCAGCTACCCTC
>Ga0316204_10011066_pt1 | contig 11416 bp, 7 predicted proteins | sample 6monrhotite_MG_2_FD_205661 | JGI IMG/M metagenome (GOLD analysis project Ga0316204, IMG submission 205661) | Microbial mat bacterial communities from mineral coupon in-situ incubated in ocean water Damariscotta River, Maine, United States -... | ecosystem: Environmental > Aquatic > Marine >...
AATAACTATCATTTCTTCCTTATATTCATACATTTGTATATATGAAATCAGCGAAATACTAATCTGCGCATAAGTTATATCTATGAGGCTGAGAGTGCGTTAGACTTTTTTTCGTGAACTAGTTCACGCAAAATAATTAAAATAAACTTTGGAGGAATACTATGAATATTGAAGGTGCTTTTAATAGTGTAACAAGTGTAGCAAAAGGGGCTATTGGCCTTGGCATGAGCTTAGCAGCAGTTGCTTTGGTTGTTGATTTACTTTTCCCTGGAACTACAAACATTGTAAGTAATGTTGGTTCTTTAGTTGGAAGCTTCACAAGTAATGGCTTAATTGGTCTTATTTCTTTAATCGTTTTTGTTTCTTTATTTTCTCAAGACTAACACTCTTTAGTGATTTGCAATTATTCGCAATGAATAAAGGAGAAACAAAATGACTACAGTAAAAGATTCAATGGAAACAGTAACGAGTTGGATTAAGAGTTCAACAGAGTTAGGCCTTTCTGTCATTCTTGCTTTTGTAATGATTGATGTACTATTTCCAGGTTCTACAGGTGTGGTTAACAACATCGGAACGATAGTAGCTCAATTTTCTAAAGAAGGATTAACAGGTTTAATTGCCTTACTTATGTTCTTAATACTTTTTAAAGGTAAGAAAGACTAAGTTAGACAAAAGAAGCTGTGATGAAAGGGTTTGCGTGTCGGTTAGGGACACGCAAGCCCTTTTTTAGTGCCCGTATACAAAAACGGCATATGCCGTTTTTGTATACGGGCACTTATGCCTGAGTTTGCGAAGCAAGCGCGGCTTCCAGCAGACTCCCCTCAAACAATATTCCGCTCTCTTAATCTGAGTCGCTAGTTAAATTCCAACACGAAAAACGTTGATGCAAATCATATAAACATGGCATATAGGGACTTTCAGATTTAACATAGAGTACACTTCTGAATCACTCGTTTGATAAGGTTGAACTATGATATTTACATTACTTCGTATTAGCTGTTTGACGACATTCTTTCTCTTTAGTCATTCAAGTATCGCTCAGGAACTGGATCTCGATAGTTTCATACAAACCATTTTAAAACATAATCCGGGTGTGCAGAAAATTCTGGCGGATAATGACATTGCTGCAGGAAATTTGGAAGCAAGCCTGGGTATTGATGACGGGGTATTAAGCTCCAGTTTGAATTTATCGCATACCGAATCGAACCAGCTTAGTAGTTTTGAAGCCGCAGAAAGTGATGATACAAGATTAAATTTATCATACGACCGACTATTTTCTGATTCTGGCACGCGTTTGTCGTTAGCTTATGGCAACCAATATACTGATCGAAACCCGGCATTGAGTACCTTTGGGAGTCAATATTACCAACCCAGTTTTACCGTGCGACTAACGCAGCCTTTATTAAAAAATATGGGTGGTATCCAGGATCGATTAAATATTGAACTGAGTCAACTCAACCACAAGTTAGCACTACTGAGTAGTAAGGAAAATCTTGAAAGTTATATTACCCAGCTTGCTAACATTTATATCGACTGGTACTTAGCATCACGCGAGCTGAGTATTTCTGAAGAAGTTTATCAACAAGCCATTGAGCAAGAAAAATTAACACGCATCAAGGTAAAACGTCAGGTGATTGAGTCTTATGAGTTATTGCGCGCTCAGGAAACTCGAGAAGACTATTATTCACGTTGGCAGCAAGCGATAGGACGTTTTGATGGCTTAACGTATAAAATTAGACATCAGATGAATCTAAATAATAAAAGATCTATTGAAAAGCTAATACCTCGTAATCCGGAAAGTTCTCAGTTATTAGCATCGAATCAGGCTGGTATAAATGTAGCTAATTATCTGGTTACAAATTCTCGTCTTAAAAATATTCTGGATACATTACAAGATCAGCAACTTATTTTATTAAACGCCAAAGGTAATTCACGCAAATCAGATTTAAACTTAAGTTTGGATTACACGCGCCATGGCGTTGATGACAGTTTTAACGATGCCCACACCACTAACTTGGATAAGGATGATTACACACTTATGTTGGAGTACCGATATCCTCTGGGTAACCGACAAGCTAAAGGGAATTATCAGGTGCAGCTTGTTCGCAAGCGTCAGGTCGAAGCTGATACTAAACAACGTTTGATTGATGCAGAATCTAATCTTGCTAATTTGCAGACGCAGGCAGCGCAATTGGTAATTGCATTGGAATCAATTGAGCGAAAAATTAAACTGGCGAAACAAAAACTTCAAAAAGAACAACGACTTTATAAAATAGGTAAGTTGGATTTGTTTGAATTATTAAGAGATCAAACAACCCAGTTAGAAAGTCGCTTGAATCGTGAAAGACTTTACACGCAACTTTATACACTCCGTTTAAATATTGGTGAATTATTGGATAAAAATCTTGATGCTTACTCACTGAGTAAAAAACAATCTATTGATAATAACTTAGGGGAGCAGTAAAGCATGAATAGTCTTGTCTTATTTTTCTTACAGCGTTCCTTGTTGGTTAAATTGCTTTTTTTATCGGTATTTATATTTGGCATTAACCGTATGTTAACGATACAAAAGGAAGGTTTCCCTTCTGTAGATCTAAATAAAATAACGGTTAATACAGTTTACCCCGGTGCTTCAGCCGAAGATGTCGAGCTCAATGTTACTACTCAACTCGAAGAAGAGATTCAAGAGGTTGATGGTCTATATGAAGTTATCTCAACTTCGCGTGAAAATTTTTCTGCCATTATCATTAATGCCGATGAAGATGCGGATGCTAAAGAACTGGCCTTGATAGTCACTGATATTAAATCGGCGGTTGATCAAACGCGAGACTTGCCATTGGATTTGGATGAGCTGCCGGTTGTTAATGTACTTTCAACCAGTGATACCCCTATCATTTCGATTAACCTGTTTGGTGAGCATGAAAAATTGCGTACAGTTTTACCCATACTGGAGCGTGGCATTGAATCTTTAAGCGGTGTTTCCGGTGTCGATAAAATTGGTTTTTATGATCGTGAAATGCATATCGAGATCGATCCCGGCAAAGCTAAAAATCTTCGCATCAGTTTATCCGATGTATTGATAGCCATTCAGTCACGTAATTTACGTACTACAGGTGGAACGCTTGAATCGTACATGAATGAACAAACCGTTATCAGCTTAAATAAATTCAATAATCCAAAGGAAGTAGAAGAAGTTATTCTACGCGCCAATATTTCAGGGCAGGTTGTTCGGATAAGAGATATCGCTACAGTAAGGCTGCGTGAAAAGGACGAAAATTTTATTGTTCGCAATGAAGGCAAGCCAGGGATGAATCTGGTTGTTCGTAAAAAGAAAAAAGCGGACATTATTAAAACGCTTGATCATGTTAAACAGTATATGGCCAAACAACCCTTATTAGAAGGGGTGGGATATTCTTATTCTAATGACACCTCTGCGCGAACCCGGCTACGCTTACAGGTATTAGGTGGTAATGCGTTACTTGGCTTCGCTCTGGTAATCGTTATTCTGATGTTGGCATTGAATAGACAGGCGGCTTTTTGGACTGCTATGAGTGTGCCTTTTTCTCTGTTGGGTAGTTTTATTTTATTGCCTTATTTTGGTGTGACTATAAATGCAATTTCACTAGCCGGTTTTGTTCTGGTTCTGGGCTTACTGGTGGATGATGCCATTGTGGTGGCAGAAAAAATTACGCATTACCGGGAAAAAGGATTGTCGGCTAAAGATGCTGCGTTAAAAGGAACGTTTGCAATGTGGCGACCAGTTACTGTCGCGAGCATCACGACCATACTTGCCTTTAGCCCGATGTTTTCCATTGGTGGCATGCCGGGTAAATTTGCATGGGCGATACCGGCGGTGGTAATTGTTGCATTACTCGTTAGTTTATTTGAGTGTTTCTTTTTACTTCCTCATCACCTAAGCTCGGGTCGTTTTGTAAAAAACAAAGGTAAGCCAAACTGGATACTCAAACTGGAAGCACGTTATGGTATGTTGCTTGAGCAGTTACTTCACTGGCGTTATCTGGTTTTGCTTATTATGATCATGATACTACTGTCCAGTGTTTTTCTGGCTAAAAGCTCAATGAAATTTCAGCTTTTCCCTCAGGATGGTGTAGAACGATTTTATATTAAACTTGAAATGCAACGCGGCGCTTCATTGGCTGCCACTGAAGCTCGCTTGATTGAGTTGGAAGAATATATTCAGCGTTTACCCAAAAGTGAACTGGAATCTTTTGCTACTCGTGTTGGTACCTTATCGACGGACCCATCTAAAAACCGAGGTGATCATAGTCACTGGGGAATTATTAGTGTCTTTCTAACCGGCGAAGCACATCGGGATAGAACGGCCGATGATATTATTCGGGCTCTTCGAAAATCGATTCCTGCTCAACAAAATGAATCTCTATTGTTTGATAAAAAGCGTGTTGGCCCGGCTATTGGAAAGCCGGCAGAAATTCGTATTAGTACAAACAACGATGCGTTACGCGAAAGTACTGCAGCTGAAATAATGCGGTTTATTAAAACGTTACCGGGTGTTGTTGATGTTGAAACGGATAACAAGCCGGGCAAAGATCAACTTATCGTTAATATTGATCATAAAAAATTAGCGGAAGTCGGCTTGAAGGTTAAGGATGTCGCAGATGCTTTACGCGTAACCTATGATGGCGCACTAGTGAGTTCAACTACCAGCGTTGAAGAAACAATTGAGTATCGCGTTATTGTTGATCCTAAATTCCGTAATAGTGAAGATATGCTTTTTAAAATTCCGGTGAAAAATAGTAGTGGGCAGGTTCTAAATCTGAGTGATGTTTTAAGCCTGACTCATGGCCGAGGACCTTTGGAATTTCAGCATGTTAATGGTGTGCGTACTGAAACAGTTAGTGCAGACTTAAATCCAATCGTAACAAGTCCTGCAATTATTAAGAATAAAGTTTATGCGAAATTTAAAGAAGCTTGGTCAAAGCAACCGAAGATGAACGTTGCCTTTGCTGGCGAAGCGCGAGAACAGAAAAAAATCTTTGGTGGTTTTTTAACAGCAGGCATCGTGGCGCTGTTGTCCATCTATTTGGTTGTCGCCTTGTTACTTAATTCGCTTGGCCAATCCTTTATTGTTATGTCTACTATACCTTTTGCTATTATTGGGGTTATCTGGTCTTTCTATGCACATGGAATGCCTCTATCCTTTTTCTCTACCATGGGTACCTTGGGTTTAATCGGCGTGGTTGTGAATGACACTATTATCATGGTCACAGAAGTGAATCGAGAACTTGCAGAAAATCTCAAAGCAAATCTAGTTCGTACCGTTGTATCCGGAGCTAAAGATAGACTACGTCCTGTATTACTTACTACACTCACTACTGTTGCCGGCCTGTTACCAACAGCTTATGGGCTTGGTGGCAAAGACGGTTTAATTATGCCACTCACGATGTCGATGGCTTATGGACTTTTGTTCGCCACTTTGATTACCTTAATACTAACGCCATCACTTTTGGTTGTTGGGCATGACATAGGGCACTTATTCGGTCGTGGTTCAGAGCATGAACGGGGACGTGGTTAAGGTTTAATTTGGTTTAATTCAGTTGGGCTTAACTTTAAAAATTAGTTGCGAGTAATGGAAACACATACTTTTTTCCTTTATCTGTTGGTTATTTTGTTAGCTGCCCGTTTAATGGCAGAGCTTGCTGTTCGCTTAAAGTCGCCTTCGGTTATTGGTGAATTGGTTGCTGGCGTTATTCTTGGGCCAAGTATTCTAGGTTGGTTAGAACCAAATGAAGTTTTAAAATTACTTGCTGAGATAGGTATTATTCTGCTGTTGTTTGAAGTTGGTTTAGAAACCGATGTTAAACGACTCGTCAATACCGGTAAAAAATCTTTTGTCGTTGCTATCGGCGGATTTTTTGTCCCCTTCGTATTAGGCTTCAGTTTAAGCTATTGGATATTTGAATTGAGTTTGCTTGTTTCATTATTTATTGGTGGCACATTAACCGCAACCAGTATTGGTATTACCATTCGAGTGTTGTCTGACCTAAAGCGTCAACATGGAAAAGAAGGGCAAATAGTATTAGGTGCTGCAGTACTCGATGATATTTTAGGTGTTGTGTTGTTAGCGCTACTGTATGAGTTCTCTACAGGCGGTGGTGTTAGCATGGCTAATACCAGTAAAGTATTAATCTTTGTTGGTGCTTTTTTTGTTCTGGCACCGCTTGCAGCAAAGCTTATTTCTATTCTTATCAATCGTTATGATGCTCACAGTGAAATTCCAGGTTTAATACCTACTACGATTGTTTCGCTAGTGTTATTCTTTGCATGGTTAGCGCACGAAGTGGGCGCTCCTGAACTCCTCGGTGGTTTTGCTGCAGGTCTTGCATTGTCTCGACGTTTCTTTTTACCGCTTGGTATTGCTATTCACACAGATGAAAACTTCGCACATCGAATCGAAGAACAAATGCGCCCCATTATTCATTTGTTTACGCCGATCTTTTTTGTCATGGTCGGTTTATCTTTAAACCTTCACGAGATAGATTGGTCATCACCTTTTATTTGGAGTTTTTCACTATTGTTTTTTATTATTGCCGTACTCGGGAAATTTGCGGGTGTACTATTTATTCGAGAGTCTCGACAAATGAAAATGATTATCGGGCTTGCTATGGTTCCGCGTGGTGAAGTGGGATTAATTTTTGCAGAATTAGGGCGAGTGGGTGGAATTTTTAATAATGAAATTTACGCGGGAATTATTATTGTGATTGCACTGACAACTATTTTACCTCCACTTGTTATGAAGTGGAGTTATACACGTTTTGGTTGCCCATAAATTTATATATTACGATTCGTGAATGGTATGAGGTATTACCACTTTGACGACTTTAGATAGTACAAATGATTTAATAACTTCTCCTCATGCAGTTTCGAGTGAGGCTGTTGTTTTTGAATTAAGCAGTTCGCTTCACGGCTTAACTCAAAAAGAAGCTGGCATACGTCTTAAAAAGTATGGGCAAAACAAGTTACCTAAGGCCAAGATGTCTGGGCTTGGAATAGTTTTTGTTCGCCAGTTTGTTAGCCCCCTTATTTATGTTCTTGTTGGTGCTGCCTTATTGTCGATAATTATTAAGGAATGGTCCGATGCGGGGTTTATCACAGCGGTTTTAGTAATTAATGCTGTTATTGGCACTATTCAGGAATATTCTGCGCAGCGTGCGGCTTCTGCATTGCAAGATCTTGTTCGTACCCGATGTCGCGTTTTGCGTGAGGGAGAAACATATGAAATTAATGCCGAAGAATTAGTGCTCGGCGATATTGTGCTTCTAGAATCCGGCGATAAGATCCCGGCTGATTTGCGCTTGCTAATGTCTCATGATTTGGAAGTGGACGAGTCTTTACTAACGGGTGAGTCGTTACCGGTGTTGAAAGATAGCAAGGCGCTATTAGCTGCAGATGTTACTTTGGGTGATCGTGTAAATATGCTGTTTACCGGAACACTCATTGGCCGTGGTCGGGCTCGGGGTGTTGTTATTAGTACAGCAATAAATACCGAATTGGGCCGTATCGCCGCTGATGTTTTATTTAAACAACCACCTAAAGCACCGTTACAAATTCGAATGGAGAAGTTTACTCATCGAGTGGCAATCTTTGTCGGTATTGCAGCGTTAACAATGTTGGCCGTGGCAGTGATGCGTGGCACACCGTTTGGCGAAGTATTTTTGCTTGCCGTTGCTCTTGCCGTATCGGTTATTCCCGAGGGACTGCCCGTTGCACTTACTGTTGCTCTTGCCATTGGTATGCGAAGAATGGCTAAACGAAATGTTATTGTGCGTCGACTTTTGGCAGTAGAAGCATTGGGTTCTTGCACGTTTATCGCAACGGATAAAACAGGCACGTTGACTGTTAATCAGTTAACTGTGCGTTGCATTGTTTTTCCAAACGGCGAAAAGTGGAAGGTTAGTGGTGAAGGGGCTGCACCGAGTGGCGCTATTCATGCACCGGAAGGGGAGCCATCCGCCAAGCAGAAAATATTATTAGAACGCTTATCTCAGGTAAGTGTGCTGACGAATGAAGGCTTTCTTGGTCGAAGTGGTTCAGGCTGGACTCATCATGGCGATGCAGTCGATGTTGCTTTTTTGGTGATGGCGCATAAGGCCGGCGTTATCAAGGAAGAAACCATTAATACTTTCCCCGAACTTGCCAGTATCCCTTATGAATCAGAACGTCTGTTTTCAGCTAACTTGAATAAAGTAAACGGTAAGCCGTGTGCTTTTGTTAAAGGTGCGCTTGAACGACTATTACCAATGTGTTCGACGATGGCACTGTTGGATCAAGACGTAACATTAGATCAAACCTTGATCGAACAACAGGCCAATACACTAGCAAGCCAAGGTTATCGAGTGTTAGCTGTCGTTAGCGGAGAGATTGAATTGAAGCAGGGAGAAGTATTCAGTGAAGAGCATTTGCAGGGTTTAACATTTATCGGTCTGGTTGGAATTATCGATCCACTACGTACCGAGGTAAAGGCTGCCGTTGCTGCTTGCCGACAAGCAGGTATTGAAGTGGCAATGATCACAGGTGACCATCCTGTGACAGCACTGGCCATTGCTCAGGAATTAGACATGGTGGAAAGCGCTGATAAGCTAGTAACGGGTTCTGAATTGAAGTTAGCGCAAGATTCGGGAACGATTGATCAGCTTACCGATAAGGCTCGGGTTTATGCTCGTGTAGGCCCACATCAAAAATTAGACATCATCCAATCTCTGCAACGTAATGGACATTTTGTAGCGGTGAGTGGTGACGGTGCAAATGATGCACCGGCGTTGCGTGCTGCTCAGGTAGGAGTGGCTATGGGAATGACGGGCACCGATGTGGCACGAGAAACGGCTGATCTTATTATTACCGATGATAATTTCGAATCGATTGTTGCTGGCGTTGAAGAGGGGCGGGTTGCTTATGCAAATGTACGCAAGGTTATTTTTCTTCTTATCTCTACCGGTGCAGCCGAATTGGTGTTGTTTACACTGGCTTTATTAAGCGGCTTGCCACTACCATTAATGGCGGTGCAGTTACTTTGGCTGAACCTGGTAACCAATGGCATTCAGGATGTAGCGTTAGCATTTGAACCTGGTGAAGGTGACGAACTCAATCATCCTCCAAGAGCCCCTAGAGAACCTATCTTTAATCGACTTATGATTGAACGTGTTGTTATATCCGCACTCGTTATCGGGACTACTGCATTTATTGTTTTCAACTGGCTAACTTCCCGAGGTTTTAGTTTGGACGAGGCACGCAATGGAACCTTATTGTTGATGGTGTTGTTCGAAAATGTTCATGTGTTTAATTGTCGCTCCGAAGTACGCTCGGTCTTTCGACATAATCCTTTAGCCAATCCGATACTTTTAATTGGTACGGTCATCGCACAACTAATACACATTGGAGCAATGTATACACCTTGGATTAGTGATGTATTGCATATTCAACCGGTCACGCCTGAACACTGGCTGGAGTTACTGGGGATAGCACTGATCGTACTGGTCGTTATGGAGTTTCATAAGCTTGTTCGTCGTCGGTTATTAGTTGAAGCAAAATAAATGATTACTTTAAAAATAATAAGACTAAAAAAATCTTATTTAGATTTAATGCTAATTTTATAAGTCGAATGACAGGCCACACAATTATTCATTAATTCAGATAACTGTTGAAGGCTGTGTTGAGGGTCACCTAAATCTTCCGCATCAAGCGCGAGCATATCGAATTTTTTGTGTGTATCACGACCAAGTTTTTTAAAGTTCAAGGGTAGCTTTGCTGCGAGTGAGCCAGGTGTTGGCGGTTGTGCCTTTGCTCCAACCTCACGTGCGGATTTTATTATTTGTGGTATGTTTTCTTTGCTTACACCACTGGTAATGGCTTGCACACTGGATAGAAATAATCGCATTTCTGCTAAAACAAAATTACGCTCGGCATTACTCAGTATTAATGCTTGTCGCCCGTCAGTTTCTTCCTCAATAGCGGTAACAGAACCGCGATAGATAAATTTATAACTTACCGTAATTAAAGTAATTAAAAGAACGAATGAAATAGACCAACTTAATTTATGCATTACACTCTCTTTGTATTATGGATAAAACGAACTTGGATGATAATTAACAAGGGCCGAAGATTGCAGCCTTTGTACTTAACTATAAAATTTACAGAAGATTTACAGAAAAATTATTTAATAAGATACATATAATCTTTATCGAGTGAGTAAGTCATGGCAATCCTGAATTTTTAATGTTTATAACGCAAAAATAAAGAGCATTGGCTTGATACAAGCATCCATTTGCATCGACCACTTATGTGATTATAAATTAAGAACTGATGTATTTATAGCAGAGCCAAATAATCAATAAACTGACCTAGGTCATGGTCACTTTAATTAGCAATCACTAAAAACCAAATTGACAGTTTATCCTCAATTTATAAAAAGGCTGCATCACTCAAGCCATGTATGGCAAAAGATGCAAGTTGTGCATTTAGTCTTATTAATGCACTTTGCTAGCTATAAACGGGGATAAAACATACTAAAATACTAAGGTATTAAAGGTGGACAGGGTGTACATAAAGATGGTTAAAAAATGAGTGATTAAAATAATTATGGCAGGCATTACTAAATTTTGCATAAGATCAAGAAATAGATGATCTATAACAATATGAGTAACTTACACGATCTCCTTCTTTTCGATAAATCCACTATAAGCTCAACTTATACCATTCTTTGTAATATTATGGTTTTAAAGAGAAAAACCGCTTTATTTTGCTTCAAAAAGTCGCTAAATTAGCCATCCCTAGAATTCTACAGTCAGGCTAATAGTCTGCTGGGTGGACATTGTAGGTTTGAGTTGATTTTTCGTATGGGGCTTGTTGGTTTATCCAATCAATCTCCTATATATAAAGAGCAATTTCAATTTGAGAATTAATGTCTGGGTTTGCAGTTTTGCCTAGATATAGCGTGTTCGCTTTGCTTCGTTAGCGTGCACGTAAAAGAAGTTTTAAACTGTTTTAAAATTAGTTAACTAAAAAAATGCAAGAAAAAAGAGCATTTTGAAAATAAATAAACCAAATATAAATTTTGAGGATAATTAAATGTTCATGAACAATCCGTTTTCCGATCTTTCGGGATTGATATCTCCTGAGATCATGCAGGGTTACATTATTTTAATGGCTGCCCTAGTGTTTCTAGGTACTGTGCTAGATATGATGCATAAGAAAAGTGCCAAATACTTTTCCCAAGATACGGCAAAAAATGATAAAAATGCCAAGCGTTCTGTTGGCGCTGGCGAAAAAGCCGGTCTTGCAGTTGCAGTAGTAGCCAACGAAGTTTTAACGTCTGGCGAATTTGCCAATACGAAGCGTAGAATTTCTCACCTTTTAACTATGTACGGTTTTATCCTTTTCG
>Ga0316204_10011068_pt1 | contig 11416 bp, 11 predicted proteins | sample 6monrhotite_MG_2_FD_205661 | JGI IMG/M metagenome (GOLD analysis project Ga0316204, IMG submission 205661) | Microbial mat bacterial communities from mineral coupon in-situ incubated in ocean water Damariscotta River, Maine, United States -... | ecosystem: Environmental > Aquatic > Marine >...
GTGGCGCTCGCGGCGCAGATCCGCATCAGTCGGCCGGATCTCCCCGTGCTCTTCATGTCCGGCTACCCCGACCGGGTCGCCGAGGCCTCCTCCCTGTCCGGCGAGCGCACGGCCTTCCTGCCCAAGCCCTTCGCAATCGCCGCCTTCCAGGCAGCGCTCACCCAGCTGCTGCGCGAGGCCGCTTAGGCACCGACCCAGTCGCAGAGCGCGTCGATACCCGCCAACACTGTTCCGCAACACCGGGCCAGGACCTCTGGTGACAGGGGGGCGTCCAGCGGCGCCGCGCGGCTCTCGGCGAGGGCGACAGCGCCGTCGAAGTCCACGTAGGCCAGCCGCGCGGTCAGCTCGGCGGCGGGCCGCTCAAAGGACACCCCGGGCAGAATCGCCACCCCGACCTCGTCCAGAAGCCGCTCGCACAGAGTGGCGCTGTCGCGCACCCCACGAGCCGCGAGCGCCTCAGACAGCCCCTCGAAGTCCAGCCAGAGGTAGAAGGCCCCGACAGGGTCCTCCAGCCGGATCCCCGCGGCCCGAAGGCGGGCTGTGATCTCCGCCCCCAGCGCGTACAGCACCCGCCGGGAGTGCAGCAGGTAGTCCTCGATGGCCGGCCCGCCGCGGAAGGCGGTGACGGCCGCGTACTGCACCGGCGCGCTGACCGAGGTGTAGGTCTCGCTGGCGGCGGCGGCCACGGCGTCCCGCAGCCAGTAGAGCGGCTCGGGGAAGGCGAAGGTGCCCAGCCGCCAGCCGCCAGCCCCGCACCACTTGGACAGCCCGCCGCTGATGATGGTGCCCTCCGGGTAGTGCCTGGCGATGGAGCGGTGCTCACCCGTGTGGTGGGTGAGGCCGTAGATCTCATCGGAGAGCACGATGACGCCTTGCTCACGCGCCACCGCGGCCAGCTCGACCAGCTCGGCCTCGCTGTAGCTGTCGCCGTCCGGGTTGCCCGGGTAGTTCAGGATCAGCAACCTGGGCCGCCCGGGATCCTGAGCGCAGTGGGCGGCGAGCCGGGCCGCGCTCAGGCGCCAGCGCTCCTCGCGGGTGGTGGGGATGGTCTTCACCGCCCGACCGATGATCCGGGCCTGGGGGCCGTAGCTCACCCAGCACGGCGTCGGCACCAGCAGATCCCCGTAGAAGGCGAGCTGGACCAGGAACATCAGCTCCTTGCTCCCCGGACCGATGAGCACGCCGTCGGCGGTCACCTCCGCCCCGTCGAGGCGCCGGTGGAACTCCGCGACCGCCGCTCGAAGCGCGGGCAGCCCCTCGACCGGCAGGTAGTCCTTCTCCGCCGCGTGCTCCACCAGCGACGCCACCACGGACGGCGGCACCGGGAAGGGCGACTGACCGAGCCCGAAGCGGTAGACCGTGCGGCCATCACGCTGGAGCGCGATGGAGCGCTGGTTGATGCTCAGCGTCGCGGACTGGGGAAGCCCGCGCAGGTTCAGGTTCAGCGAGCGCCGGATCACAGTCACCTCCAGTTGAGGCCTACTATCCAGCCGCGCCGGATGACGCGCATTCACCTTGACCGGCGACGCCCCAGGTGATGTGGTGTCTCCATGAGCTTCAAGAACATCGCGATTTTAATGATCATCGCCGGCCTCGGCTACGCGGTCTACACAGGCCAGCTGAGCGATCTCCTGAACGGCCTGAGCACGAGCATGTCAGCCACCGGGAACGCCGCCTCCGCCGTCACTGAGTAGCGGTAATCCGGTCTCCGGACTGGACGAACCGCCGATCCGTCCATAGCTCTTCAATACAAATCCAAAACCTGTTCAAAAGGTGGATTGACATGAAGAAGCTTGGAATTGCCCTGATCGCTGGCGCCGTCGGTGCCGTCACCGCCATCGTCGCCGTCGCCGGCCGCTACGAGGAGCCCTCCTGGACGCTCACGGAGCGCTACGACGGCTTCGAGATCCGCCAGTACGCGCCCACCATCCAGGCAAGGGTGTTCCTCCGCGATGACCGACGCGGGAGCATGAACGGCGGCTTCCGTGTGCTGGCCGGGTACATCTTCGGCGGCAACGCCGAGGAGCAGTCCATGTCCATGACCATCCCGGTGACCAACCAGCCCGCCGAGGGCGGTGAGATCATGAGCTTCATGATGCCCTCCGAGTACGATCTGGACACCCTGCCCGCTCCGCTGGACGAGCGGGTGGAGCTGATCGAGGTGCCCGGCGGCACCTTCGCGGCGCTGCGCTTCAGCGGCAACGTCGACGCCGCGGTCACTGAAGAGAAGCGCCGGGAGCTGTCCCGGCTGCTGTCCGAGGCCGGCCTCGAGCCCGCCGGTGAGCCCCTGGTCGCCCAGTACAACGGCCCCTGGACCCCCGGCCCCTTCCGCCGCAATGAGGTGCTCATCCCCCTGCGTTGACTCCGAACGCCCCGGCTACTCGTCAGGGCTGATGACCTCGCAGCCTCCCTCGGCGGCGACCTCGGCGTCCAGGTCCTGCCAGAAGCCCATGTCCTCCAGATCCTGCAGGCTGTAGTGCTTGTCCAGGCCCAGCCCGCCGTCCTTGCAGACACCAGACGGCACGTAGTCCGAGGGCACCGGAAACCAGCCATCGGCCTCGCAGCTACCCATCAGCACCAGCCCCTCCTGGCTGGAAGGCACGCCGTCCAGGCAGTCCGAGAGCACCTCGCAGGCGTTGTGGTCCAGCGAGATCTCATCCGGGTCGACGCCCTGGGCCTGCACGCCGAACTTGCTGTCCACCAGCAGGTTGTTCTCCAGGTAGCTCGTCGGCAGCTTGTCCCCGGCCGACAGCGAGTGCGCGATGGCCGCGTACGCCCCGCTCACCAGGTTGTGCCGCACCTCGGCGCTGCTGCTGTCCAGGGTGATACCCGCGGGGGCCGGGTAGTCCAGGGCGATCAGGTTGTTGCTGATCAGCGGCGGCGTGACGGCGCCTGCGTCGGCGAGGTAGACGCCGTAGTCGAGGTCCATCAGTCGGTTCTGCCAGACCGCGCCGCCCTCGACGCCGTGGAGGACGACCCCGTAGGTGAAGCCCTGGAGCTGGTTGCCCTGGAGCTCCACCGTAGCGGTGGCGTAGACGCCGATCCCGCCGCCGGCGCCCTGGAAGTCAAAGCCGCGCAGGCTGGCGCCGGCGGCTGCGAGCTTCCACTCGCTTGGGGGCAGGACCCGCGCGCCCAGGGGCTCTTCGGAGAGCAGGGCCATGGCCTTTTCCACGACCACGGTCTCGGCGTAGGTCCCTGTCGCCACCTGCACGGTGTCCCCGGTGGACGCCGCCGCGACGCCCTCGGCGATGGTGTCGAACGGGTACTTGCTGCTGCCGTCCTCCACCCCGCTGGTGTTGTCGACATCCACATAGACAGTGTCCGCCGCGAAGCTCGCGGACGGAGCGCAGAGCACCGCAGCACAAAGCAGGCGTCTCATATTCCTCCCCAGGGTCGCCGGTTGTTCTGCAGGGAAGGTAGCGCAGCGGTCTCTGAATTCTGCCTGAAAGAAGCTGAAACTTTGGGTCAGTCCGGCAGGGGGAGCAGGGCCGTGGGCAGCGCGATGTTCTTGATCCAGGCGTCCACGGTGGCGGAGAACAGCTCGGGGTTCTCCCCGGACCAGGCGTGGTGGCAGCTTGGAGCCACCCGGGCCTGGCTGTGGGCCAGAGCCGCGCGAAGAATGCGCTGAGACTCGAAGGTGATGGCCTGCTCCTCTTCGCCCACCAGCAGCAGCGTGGGCTGCGCCACCTCCGCCAATGTGCCAGGCAGGAAGTCGTCCAGCAGCTGATCGTTGATGCGGAAGAAGGAGCGGCGGTCCAGGGCGAGGCCGCCCTCGGAGAAGCCCTCTCGGGCCTCCGGAGGCAGCTGCAGGGCGCGCCCCACCAGCCCCTCGGCGCCGGGCACCTGGGTGAGGGCCCCCACCGCCAGGTTGGCCCAGGTCATCACCCGGGACAGGGGCTTCGCCGCCGCGCCGGTGAGGGCCGCCCGCCGGAAGCGCGCGGGATCGCGGGCCAGCAGGTGCAGCGCCACCACCGCGCCCAGGGACATGCCCACCAGGTTCACCGGCGCCTCGAAGCCTTCCTCATCCAGGGTCGCCAGGAGCAAGTCGGCGGTGTGCTCGAAGGAGACCCACTCCACCTCGTGGTTGTGGCCGTGCCCCGGCAGGTCGATCACCAGCGAGTCGTACCAGGGAAGGGCCTCCAGCTGGGGGGTCCACATCCAGCTGGACACCAGGGCGCCGTGCAGCCAGAGCACGCGCGGCCCCTCGGGATCGCCGCTGCGCTCACGAAAGAGACGGGTCTGGGTCATCTCGGTCCTCCGTTTCATTGCCTCGGGGAATGCAAGTTCCGGACCTGGGCCCGGAACTTGCTTCTTCACTGGCAAGCACCCCAGCGGCGGCCAGAGTGCGCCATTTCGCACGTCCCGACTGTTGGAGGAGGCACCATTGGAGCACTTGTTCGCAGCCACCATGGAGCTCTCGGCGCTGGTCATCGGCGGCATCGGCGCGCTGGTGATCTGCTGGGGGGTGGCGGTGGGCGCGCTCCAGCTGATCGCGGTGGAGCTGGCCCGACTGCGGGGCGAGGGAGTGGTCGAGCGCCAGGACGCCCTGCGGCAGCGCCTTGGCTACTACCTGCTGCTGGGCCTGGAGTTCCTGCTGGCCGCCGACATCGTGGAGACCATCATCGCCCCCAGCCTGGAGCACCTGGGCATCCTGGCGGCCATCGTCGTGCTTCGGACAGTGATCAGCTGGTCGCTGAGCTGGGAGCTGTCCCACAACCACCACCCACCCGAGTGAGCCCATGCGCACCTTGATCCTCGGCGCCGCCGGGCGCGACTTCCATGACTTCCTCACCCTGTACCGCGACGATCCCTCCGTGGAGGTGGTGGGCTTCACAGCGGCTCAGATCCCCGGCATCGACGGCCGACGCTTCCCCGCGGTCCTGGCCGGAGCGCGCTACCCCGAAGGGATCCCCATCCTGGCGGAGCACGACCTGGAGGAGATCATCGAGGCGCGCGGGGTCCAGCAGGTGGTCTTCGCCTACTCGGACGTGAGCAACGAGCACGTGGCGTCGCTGTCCGCCAGGGCTTGCGCTGCGGGGGCGGACTTCGTACTGCCGGGAGCCCGGACCATGCTGCCCTCCAACAAGCCGGTGATCGGCGTCGGTGCCGTGCGGACGGGCTGCGGCAAGAGCCAGACGGTGCGCTACCTGCTGGACCTGCTGGACGCGCGCGGCGTCAAGGCCGTGGGCATCCGTCACCCCATGCCCTACGGCGACCTCGCCGCCCAGGCGGTCCAGCGCTTCGCCGCTCCCGAGGATCTCATCACCCACCAATGCACCATCGAGGAGCGGGAGGAGTATGAGCCCTACCTGGAGCGCGGACGGGTGGTCTACGCCGGGGTCGACTACGCGCGCATCCTCGCGGCGGCCGAGGCCGAGGCCGAGGTGATCCTCTGGGACGGCGGCAACAATGATCTGCCGCTGATCCGACCGGATCTCAACATCGTCCTGCTGGACGCCCACCGGCCCGGGCACGCCCTCCGATATTACCCCTCGGAGGCCCAGCTCCTGATGGCCGATGTGCTCCTGATCGCCAAGGCGGACACCGCTCCCCCCGAGGCCGTGGAGGCGGAGCGGCGCCTCGCCAGCGCGCGAAACCCGCGCGCGACGGTGATCGCCGTGGGGAGCCGGATGACCCTGGAGGGGTCGGACGAGGCCTCGCTGGCGGGCAAGCGCGTGGTCTGCGTCGAGGACGGCCCCACCACCACCCACGGGGGCGTGCCCTACGGCGCCGCCACCCTGCTGGCGCGGCGGGCCGGAGCGGAGCTCATCGATCCCAGGCCGTTCTTCCAGGGCGAGCTGGCGGCGACCCACCAGTCCTACCCCGCGCTGGGGCCGCTGGTCCCCGCGATGGGCTACTCCCCACAGCAGCGCGCCGATCTGGAGGCCACGCTGGCCGCCTGTCCCGCGGAGCTGGTGCTCAACGGGTCGCCCTTCTCCCTGAGCCGACTGATCGATCCGGGCAAGCCCATCGTCCGGGTCCGCTACGATCTCCAGGAGCTGCCCGGTGAGCCCGCGCTGGCGGCCGTGCTGGATGATGTGGCGCTTCTAACGCACCCGGGAGTGTGAAAAAGCTCAGCCAGGGCCCCGCTCGGGGGCCTGCGGCTGGCACATGTCTTGCTTCGGAGTCGGTGAGGCTCCCCATGCTGTCCGCACACATCCATCGATTGATGCGCCTCTCGGGCGCAGCGCTCCTCCCTGCGCTGGTGGTGAGCGCGCCCCTCCCCGGGCTGGCCGCCTGCCCGGCCACACCTGAGATCGTGAGCGCCGAGCTGGAGCAGGCGACCGCAGCCTTCATCGCGATGGACGCCGCGACCTTCGCAGAGGCGAGGGAGACCGCCCGCGCGTCGCTGGCCTGCCTGGACCGGCGCGCGCCGCCGGCGCTGGCCGGGGCCTATCACCGGATGGAGGCGCTGGACGCCTACCTGATCCGCAACTTCGACGGCACCCGGGCGGCCTTCCGGGCCGCACTCTCCGCCGACCCGGACTACGCGCTGCCGCCGGATCTGGCCCCCGAGGGCAACCGCCTGGGCGACCTCTATGCAGAGGCCCGCATCCTCTCGGATCCCGAGGCGGTGGTGGAGGTGCCGAAGGGCTTCACCCTCGTGGTGGACGGACGGGAGCAGGCCGCGCGTCCGGAGAGTCGCCCCGCGATCTATCAGGGCTTCGCCACCGAGCCGGTGCCCCTCTGGACCGACTGGCTCAAGCCCGACGCGGCGCTGCCGGACTGGGAGGTCCCAGCAGCTCAGCGCCCCGAGCGCTCAGGCGGGGGGCTGCTCTGGAGCGCCGCTGGCGTCGCGGTCGTGTCCGGCGGCCTCTGGACCGGGGCCCTGCTCAATCGTGGCAAGGCCCTCGACTACGGCGAGCAGATCAGCGACGACGCTCTCGACGCCTCCGAAGCCGACGCGGTGGACGCGGCCGTTCAGCGAGCGCGCTGGATGGGCTACGCCGCCCAGGCGACCAGCGGCGCGGCCGTGGCGCTGGGTGTCACGGGCGTCGTGGTGCGCTGGTGAGCTCCGGCCGCCGATACGAGATCCTGGAGACGCTCGGCAAGGGCGGCTTCGGCACGGTCTACCGGGCGCGGTTCCTGGGCGAGGGAGACTTCGCCAAGGAGGTCGCGCTCAAGGTGCTGAACGCTGACGTCGCGTCGGTGGACGAGATCGCCGAGCGGCTGCGGGACGAGGCTCGGATGTTGGGGCTGCTGCGACACCGGGCCATCGTCCAGGTGGACGGTCTGGTGCGACTCGATGGGCGCTGGGCCGTCGTGATGGAGTGCGTCTCCGGCGTCGACCTCAAGCGGCTGCTGGCCGAGGGCCCGATGCCGCCCAGACCGGCGCTGGAGATCGTCGCGGAGGTGGCCAGCGCCCTGAACGTCGCCTACCACACCCCGGGCCCGGACGGCCTGCCGCTCGAGCTGCTGCACCGGGACATCAAGCCCTCCAACATCCAGCTCACCCCCATCGGTGAAGTGAAGGTGCTGGACTTCGGCATCGCGCGGGCGCGCTTCGAGACCCGGGAGGCGAAGACCCGCTCGCTGACCTTCGGCTCGCCGCAGTACATGGCCCCCGAGCGCCTGGATCTGGTCGACGGCCCCGAGGGCGACATCTACGCGCTGGGGGTCGTGCTCTACGAGATGCTCACCGGGTTCGTGTTCGGCCGCACCTCGCCCAGAGAGCTGCGCCACCAGACCCTGTGGGACCAGGCCATGGGGGAGCTGCGCGCACGCCTGGGGCCGGCTCACGAGGGACTCATCGGCTTCCTCGGGGCCATGATGTCCTACGAGCCCGCCGCCCGCCCCGACGCGGAGGTCGTGGAGCGGCGCTGCCTGGGGATGCTGCGCGATCTGGACGACGAGCCGCTGCGATACTGGGCGGAGCACATGATCTGGCCGCTGCTCGCCCAGCGCGCCGACGCCAGCGAGGACAGCCGCCACGGCGAGGTGCTGCTCGAGGATCCATCGGGCATGACGGCCGAGCCCTCGAAGACCCTCTGGGAGGCCCTCCCTGTCTCACCGCTGGCCTCCGCCGCCCCGGAGCCCCTCGTGGCCACAGCGGCGGCGACGTCACAGTCACCGCCGCCCGAGCAGGCTCCAGCGAGCGCGTCGCCGCAGGCCGCGGAGCCCACCGCTGGCGTACGCTGGTGGATGGCCGCCGCGGTGCTCGCGCTGATCGGGGTGCTGGGCCTGAGCGCGAGAGCCCTGCTCTCGACCGACGATGTGCGGACCGATCCCGTCGAGCCCGTAGAGACAGTCACCGCGCCGGCGCCCCCCGAGGAGGCAGCGCCGGCGGCGCCAGCGGCCGACGACTCCTCCGTCCGGGCGCCCACAGGGGACGACCGCCCCCCGGAGGCGACGGACTCGGCGCTGAACGGGGACGAGGCGGATGAGGCGGATGAGGCGGACGAGGCGGACGAGGCGGACGGCGCGGGCGATCCGCCCGCGGCGCCCGCGGCGCCGGTCGCCCCTCAGCCAGCCTATGTCTCCGTCACCGGCGACGCGGACGCGGTGGCGCTGTCAGGCCCCGCGGGCCGCTTCGCCGTCCCCGGCCACGCCCCCGCCGGCGACTACACCATCCTCGCCACCTTCCCCGGCGAGCAGCCCATGGGCGCGGGCCAGGTGACCCTCACCTGGGGCGGGCGCGCCGCCATCGACTGCAGCGCCCTCTTCACGCGCTGCACGACGCAGTAGGAGCCTGGTCATGTCCAAGCCTTTCCTCGCCAAGCTGCCCCTCCCCTGGCTCTGGCTGCTCCCGCTGGCGGGCTGCGCGCTGGTCACCCCCGACGCGATCACGGATCCGGACGGCGACGGCGCCCACTGGCCAGACGACTGCGCCAGCGGCGATCCCGACGTCACGGAGCGGAGCTGGTGGCGCGACAGCGACGGCGACGGCGCGGGTGATCCCGAGGCGACCGCCGCCGCCTGCGAGGCGCCCACCGGCTACATCGCCGACGACGGCGAGCCGGACTGCGACGACGGCGAAGCCGCGCGCTTCCCCAACAACCCGGAGATCTGCGACGGGCTGGACAACGACTGCGATCTGGAGGTCCCCGAGGACGAACAGGACTTCGACGGCGACGGGCTCGCCGCCTGCGCCGGTGACTGCGACGACGAGAGCCCCTTCGTGTCCCCGGGCACGGGCGCCTGCTTCTATGGCGTCGATGGTGACTGTGATTCCTCCGTCGACGCCTGCGCGGCGGACCTGGCGGACAGCGTGACGTTCACCGCCGAGGGGGCCGGCGACAGCGCCGGCTGGTCTGTGGCGGGGGTGGGTGATGTGGACGGTGACGGGCTCCCCGACATGCTGATCGGCGCCTACACCGAGTCCGGCGTGAGCTCCTACGCCGGCACGAGCTACCTGGTGATGGGCCAGGCGTCGCCGGGGGCCCAGCGCTCGCTGGCGCTGGCCGAAGCGCGCATCCGCGGCGAGGCCTCAAGCGACCGCTCGGGGTACTCGGTGGACGGCGCGGGGGACGTCAACGGCGACGGGATGGCGGACCTGCTCATCGGCGCGCCGTACGAGGCGACCGGGGGCATCAGCGCCGGGGCCGCCTACCTGCTCCGGGGTCCGGTGAGCGGCGACGTCTCGCTGTCGACGGCGACGCTGAAGCTCGTGGGCGAGTCGGACTACGATCAGGCCGGCCAGTCGGTGGCCGGGATCGGAGACGCGGAGGGCGACGGACAGCGCGATGTGCTGATCGGCGCCCCCGGCGCGGACGCCGGCTCCACCACCCCGGGCGCGGCCTACCTCATGCCCGGGACGGCGAGCGGCGTGCGCGCGCTGGCGACCGCGCCGACCCGACTCGTCGGCGCCCAGGACGGCGAGCAGGCAGGCTGGTCGACGGGCGGCGCGGGGGACGTGGACGGCGACGGGCTGGCGGACATGCTCATCGGGGCCCCGGGCAACAGCGCCCGCGGCTCGGACTCGGGGCAGGCCTACCTGGTGCCAGGCGGGGTCAGCGGCGCGGTCAACCTGGCGGACATGCCCGGGCTCCAGGGCGACGATGAGGGTCACTACGCAGGCTGGTCGGTAGCCGGAGCCGGAGATGTCGACGGCGACGGACTGGACGATGTGTTGGTGGGCGCCGTCGGCTGGGAGGAGTTCACCGGCGTGACCTATCTGGTGACCGCCACCGTCAACGGCACGATGCGGCTGGAGTCGGCAGCGACGGCGAGCTTCCCGGGAGAGCGGGAGGGCAGCTTCGCGGGCTGGTCGGTGGACGGCGCCGGCGACGTGGACGGCGACGGCGCCGCTGACCTCATCATCGGGGCCAATGAGTTCTACAGCGGGACGACCGACGGCGTCGGCGCGGTCTACCTGATCCTGGGCGGCGAGGGGCTCGCCGGGATCCGCCCCCTGACGGAGGCGGACGTCAAGTTCAACGGCGCGGCCACCAATGACTATGCGGGCTCGGCCGTGGCCGGCCTGGGAGACGTCGACGGCGACGGCTACGATGATCAGCTCGTGGGGGCTCCCTACGCGGACATCGCAGCCGGCGACGGAGGCTCGGCCTACCTCATACTCGGATTCTGAGCATGCACCTCATCCTCGCAAGTGCCCTCCTCTCCCTGCTCGCCTGCGAGGCGAAGGAAGCCCCCGACGCGGCGGGCGCGAGCGCCGACTCCGCCCCTCCAGACAGCAGCGACGACAGCGACGACAGCGACGACAGCGACGACAGCGACGACAGCGACGACACGGGCGCTCACCTCACGCTGCCCGGCCACAACGACTGCCTGCCGCACGGCGAGGTCTACACCGAGGAGGTCTGCCTCGCCGTGGTGGAGGCGGACGACCGGTACCCGGGCACCAGCGAGAACAAGAGCGGGACCGAGCCCGACTGGAGCGACCCGCGGCTGTCCGATCCGGACATCCAGTGGCTCACGGATCAGACGATGCGCTGCGCCTGCGCCTGCTGCCACATCGAGGCGTACGGGGGCCCCGGGGTCTACTTCTGGGCGCTGGACTACGACCCGGTCTGGCTGGACAGCGCCAGCGCCTGGTCGCTGACGGTCTTCGCCGGCTGGACCGACGAACCCGATCAGACGCTGCCCTCGGACGATCCCGAACGACTGCAGGCGATCATCGAGGCCGAGCTGGCCCGACGAGACGCGGACTGACCGCCGGACGTCGTGGTGCCTGCATCGAAATGGGCTATGGTCGCCGACAATTCGCTCGGAGGCTCTGAATGTCCACGCTCCTGCTGCCGCTGCTGACTCTGGCCTGCGCCCCCGATCCCGAGGTCGAGGTCACCTGGTCCGCGGACGTCGCCCCCGTCGTCGCCAAGCACTGCGCCTCGTGCCACACCGCGGGAAACATCGCCCCCTTCGCGCTCGATGAGTACGAGACCGCCTCGGCGATGGCCGAGGTGATGCTGGCGACCGTGGAGGCGGGGACCATGCCGCCCTGGCTGGCCCAGGAGAC
>Ga0316204_10011069_pt1 | contig 11415 bp, 10 predicted proteins | sample 6monrhotite_MG_2_FD_205661 | JGI IMG/M metagenome (GOLD analysis project Ga0316204, IMG submission 205661) | Microbial mat bacterial communities from mineral coupon in-situ incubated in ocean water Damariscotta River, Maine, United States -... | ecosystem: Environmental > Aquatic > Marine >...
GATAAACTCGATGAGGGTATCGACGTGGTCTTCCAGGTCAAACTCGCCGACCGAGAGCGGAACGGAGCGCGCATCGCGCCAATCTGTTACGTAAACATCATGCTCGGGCAACATGGCTTCCACAGTACCGCGCAACAAAGTCGCGTAATGGCCGGATAAAGGTGAAACCAGAAGCACCTTGGGGTCGGACATAGCTTGCTTCGGTGTCTGATCTTTTTGGAAGTTAATGAGATCGCAAAACGAGGTGCAGAGCACGGTGTTGATATCAACGGGAATTGATTTTCCGTCACGTTTGGTTTTCGAAATTCCCCACTCGGGTTTCCCATACCGTTTGGTTACTGTGTTGAAAACATTGCAAAAGGCAGAAATTGATTTGCCAAACGGTGTGTACGAAACCGGGTTGTAAATGCTTGAATTCACATATTGGGTAATTTGGCTCATGGCCCGATAAGGTGCCAGCGCTGCATGGGTTAATTCATGGGCTTGATAAAGCATATCGGGATAATACCTATTCCTGTCTATTCTTCGCGATTGCGATATCGCAGTGCAGCGAGGATAACAGTTAAGCCTCAGGTGGAAAGCCTAAAGTTTGATAAAGTTGCATTCTCATGTATGTGGTAAAAGCGTTAGGTGGTATGACCGGAGCTGCAGCCTCATCTGTTAGAGCACCTGATGCGGGAAATTTAGATGGACAGCACAGTGCCGACTTGTTTGTAATGAACCCTGTGCCGTGTGGTGTCCCGGATGATACAAATACCTAAGGATTGAGCTATGTTTAATATATTTGGAAAGAGCGACGAAAAAATACAGGAGTTGATTGATAATCAACAATTTGATGAGCTGCCAACGGAAGTCATTGACGAATTGGCTAAAGATTTGATTGTAACAACGGAATCCACTTTGTCGGGCTACACGGTTGATCGCAGGATTGAAGTTATCTCGGCTGAATGTGTTTTCGGCATGAATATTTTTAAGGACTTCTTCGCAGGTATTCGCGATGTCTTTGGGGGGCGATCAAAAACATCGCAAAAAGTGTTGCGCGATGCCCGTCAGACCTGTCTGACGGAATTGCGGCGTGAGGCGCTGATTGTCGGTGCGAACGCAATTATCGGGGTCGATCTGGATTACAGTGAAATTTCCGGAGATGGTAAATCGATGTTGTTTTTGGTGACGACGGGCACGGCCTGCCAGGTGAGTAAAAATTAAAGCATTCATCCATGGCTGAAAAAGAACAAACAACGAGCACAATTGTTGCACCAGAGTTGGCTCAGTCCGTCGATCAGCAAGTCGAGACGGTATCGCGTTGGCTCGACACTCTGATTGAATTTTCCGTAACGTACGGATTTCAGATATTTGGTGCACTGGTCTTTTTGTTTGTTGGCCTGAGGGTCGCGGCCTGGGCGGGCAAGCGTGTCGGTAAATCACTCGGCGCTAAGGACATCGACGAAACACTGGCCCGGTTCCTGGGAAACCTCGTCAAAGTGGTTATGGTCGTTTTCCTGATCATCATCACGCTTGGAAATTTCGGCATTTCGATTGCGCCACTGATCGCTCTGGCCGGTGCGTCTGCTTTTGGGGCAACCATGGCTCTGCAGGGGCCGCTTTCAAATTACGGAGCCGGCCTGTCAATTATCATGGCCCGAACATTCGCGGTCGGAGATACAATCTCCATCAATCGAGATGTTTCCGGAGTTGTTGAAGAAATCACTCTCGCTCACACCTTGTTGCTTGGTGAAGACGGCGAACGGATTACCATCCCAAACAAGGAAATTGTCGGTCGTGTGCTCGTCAATTCCGATGAAAATCGGGTTGTACAATCGCGCATCTGTATTGGCGAAGGTGAAGATTGGGAGAAAGCGCTTAGCGTGTTGCGCGCCGCCGTGGCGAATATAAATGTGTTGAAAAACGGCCCAAAACCACAGATCGGAATACACGACTTCACCTACGGTGGGATCATCATCGGCGTCCGGTTTTGGGTGCCGTCACGTCGTTACTTTAATGTCCGCTATCAGGTAAACGAATTGATGCTCAAAGCGTTAAAAGATGCGGGTATTGGCTTGCACTCAACTTCGGCGGTGGCTGTCAGCGTCCCCAGTTTATCGGCTGATGAAGAAGAAGTTGAGCCATCTGCCAGTTAGGTTACGGCGATAGGTTATTCAGGGTGACGCCTCAGGATTTTCAGGGTGGTGAATGTCATGACCACAACATCATCCTGGTTTACAACCTTGTGCGCCAGTTTTAGAACACCCCGATCCGGTTTTGATGATGATGGTTTGACTTCGAGGACTTCAACAATATTTCGGAGCGCGTCGTCAGGTTTTACGGGTGCCGGCCAACGCGCGTCATCGACGCCCAGACCAATGATGTTTGATTTGGCAATCAGCCCGAGATCATAAAACAGGCGGAACGCAAGGGCTTGAGTTTGGAAACCACTGGCGATAATGCCGCCAAATTGCCCCTTGGTTGCAGCTTGCTTATCGATATGGAAGGGCTGAGGGTCCCAGGTGAGAGCGAAATCCATAATCTGCGCTTCGGTCAGGCTCGCCGAGCGGCTCTCAAACAGGTCACCCACCCGAAAGTCATCAAGGTACTTGGTATGCATCGGAAAACCTACACTTCCAACAGGTTCAAATGTTTGCGCAAAGTTTGATTGAAGACATCTGGTGCCTCGTACATAACCCAATGCCCGGCACCGTCAATGACATCGAAAGGGGCTTGTGGTTGATGGCTTTGGAATATTTTTTCTCGTTCGCGAATGGCCGCCAAGCCGCCGCCCGTCGCATCGAGCTCGCCCCAAATACCACCGATCCGCGCCTTTACATCAGGCAGTGCGCGGCAGAGGCCATCAGAAAGCGACATGCTACGGCTTTTTATCCGCCCGCGCGCGACATTGGTACGATGGATATAAATGGCCAAATCGTCCGCCGTCTTTGGGTCTGCGAGCATTAACCGATGTAAATTGTTCCGATGCACCTTCTCGGCGTCTTCGTCAGACATATCGGGGTCTGGGCGTTTGATGCCGTCAACCCGGTAATGCAGGGCACCGAACCCACTGGCGCCGACAGCGGTGAAAGTCAGACATTGTTCGCCAAATGCCGCAGCCACATGGCTGGCAAGCAGACCGCCGAACGAAAAACCGACCAGATGGAAGGTTTCATTAGCATCAAGAACTTCGTCGATGCCTTGAACGAGAATATCTGATAGCTTTTCCACGGTGTGTGGTCGCATTACATCGTCTGAATCGCCTAAACCCGGCAGGTCTGCAGCGATCACTGTGGCTGATGACATGAGGTTCGGAATGGTCTTGATCCAATGCGTCCAGGATCCGAACCCACCATGCAATAATATTACCGGCGGCTGTTCCGATTGAGGACAGGACCACTTTCGCCAAGTCATTTCACCATCACCCAAATCCGTCTTGATGATTTCGGCCTGGTCGGAAAGTGATATAATTTCAGTTTTCATGGCGCTCAAATCTATTCTGCATTTGCCTGGGGTTCACGCGTTAAGTCGGTCAAACCCCGTTTTAGTCGCGTTGACGTTTCGGGCGACAACCTGCAACGAAGGCGGTGTGGGACGGAGTGAATTCCGCTCGACGACCAAGTAACTTGATCCCCAGTCCATGCGAAATCGCGCAGCTTTAGTGTTGGGGTTTTACGCCCGAAGACAGTTTTGAGGATATCCGAATTCCATTGGTTTGCAATGAAGTTTGATACTCGAAAGGCCTGTTGTCGGGTATCGCGAAGTGCCAACGCTAGGCCGCGTAATAGCCGCTTTCACGCCATGCCGACGTACCTTTGCAATTGATGCAGACGCGTTCACCTACGTGCTGGGATGTGAAGTCCTTGGAACACATCAAACATTTACGTTTTTTGACGATCGGCGGACGTTCCGGCTTTGGTTTGCTGGTCATCGATCCATCTGATGCCATGAGTGCTTCCCCCGGTAGGCTTGCTTGGCGTAAAATTCCGCCTATAAACACAGCCTGATAATATAAGGAACGAATCAGTTACTTGCAAGGAAAGAAGACAAATATAAACAAATATAGGCGAGTGATAACAACGAGTTAATGATTATGAGGGGTACTAAGCAATTTTTGTAAAATGGGTTAACCAAAAGGCGCAGGATTATAGGGTATTCCCTTTGCGTAAGATTGCGTTAAGTTACGCGCCGCATATTGCGCGATATTTTGGGGGTAAGCGGCTGAGTGTGTAATTGCCAGCACCAATTTTGGCCCCTGCAAGCGAGAGAGATTGATTTCGAATGAGTATTGTTAAGCAAATAGGAATTGGAAACTTTGGTCAGGTGCTCGGTATTATCGCCTTGCTGTTTGCATTCTGGTGGGCAAACGACAGCCTGAATGAAATACATCGTCAGGTCGAGAACAGTGGCCAAAGCACCTCGCGTGAGATTGATGAAATGTCGGAAGAGTTTCGAGATATATTGAACTCTCTTATCGTTGAAGCAGAGAAAACCGGAAAATCGGAAGCCATTCATGTCGCGCATGAAAATGCGTTGGATCGCATCGATACATTTAACAAGAAATTTCACCAAGACCAGGAACAGACCACCAGCAGTATCGGTGTATTGGTGGAGTCAGCGCTGACCCTGGCGCTCTGGACAATGATCGCACGCGTGCTCTGGCAATTGCTGGTGCTTGGTTACTTTATGGCGGTCGCGCAGTTCAGCTTAAAACGTCCATTGGATCAGATTATTCTGGCGGCGGGCCGATTGGGTGATGGTGAACTGGATGTGGAAATACCAAATACAAAACGTGGTGATGAAATTGGTAAAATGGCGCTGGCACTTGAAGAATGGAAACAAAACGCCGTAGAGCGTAAAATCATGCGCGAGCAGCAGGATAAAAAAGATCGTGAAGCTGAACGACAGCGTAAACGCGAAGCTTTTGGTATGGCGGACGACCTCAAGGGTGTCACCAATAAAGCGATAAACGAAGTAAAAAAGGCCGCTGCTGTAATGCAGACGACGGCCAACGATATGCGCAACGGCGCTGAACGAGGCAGCTCCCAGGCGGCACAGGCCTCTGAAACTGCAAGTGCAGCCTATGAAGACGTCCGAATGACAACCGATTCTCTCGCGGATATGTCGGTGGCGATCAATGAAATTACGACGGAAGTCGAGGAAAACAGCCGGATCGCGGGTGAAGCGGTTAAACACGCATCTCAGGCTGGAGAACTGATAAAAGAGCTCGATCAAACCACGCGCGAAATTGGTGAAGCGGGGCAAATCATCCGCGATATTGCTGAGCAAACAAATTTGTTGGCATTGAATGCGACCATTGAAGCGGCGCGTGCCGGGGATGCGGGTAAAGGGTTCGCGGTCGTTGCCAGCGAAGTGAAAAGCTTATCTCAACAAACCTCATCAGCCACCGAAACCATCGGTGGTCAGGTTGACGCTATCCAGAAGGCGACACAGGCAACGGTCAGTATCCTCAAAACAATTTCTGATACGATTTCCAAGATTGATCAGTCCGCCACCAACGTTGCTGATTTGATGAGTGAGCAGGCGAAGTCGACGGGCGTGATTTCAGGTCGAATGAGCCAGGCTGCTGAAGAAGTTCAGCAGGTGGTTAGCGGCATTGAAGCGGTTACTAAAGAAACGGAAACGACCCGGACGCTGGCTGATAGTGTCAACCAGACATCGAGCCAATTGACCACACAGGTCGATCAGTTTGGACAAGATGTTGAACGCGGTATTGATGAAACATCCGGCCAAAAAAGAGCCCACCAACGCCACGAAATCGCCTGTAAGGCAACGGTTAAAATCAATGGTAAAGTTGAACACGGCTGTTCGGTAACCAATTTGTCGATAAGTGGCGCTTCGTTTGACCTGCACGGGGTCGAAACCACAGAGGGCCAATCCGTTGTCATTAATATTGATGGCGTCGGTCAAATAACCGGAACCACGGCCCGGCTGAGTACAGAAGATGGCATGCCGGTTCGATTTGTTGACCTATCACCTGAAAGCAAAACTGGCCTGCAAAAAATTATTGAGGAAGCTCATTACGCCGCCGCAGCCTAATTTTTCTGTTTCGATCGAGGACGAACTGGTGTCGCCAGTTCGTCCCTGAAAAACTCCGATAAACGCATAAATTCGAGTTTGCGCGCAGACGTTTTACGCCACACCATTCCGATTTGCCGTGACGCCTTTGCGTCGCTCAATGGCTTAACCTGAACACCCGTACTCCTTGTCAGTCCTGTATCAATGGCCATTTTCGGCAGCAACGTTACGCCTAGACCATTTTCAACCATTTGTACGAGCGTGTGTAAACTGGACGCATGAAAATTGTCGTCGCCTTCCAGCAGCGTGCCCCCGGTGGCGCTGACGATGTGGTCACGAAGACAATGTCCTTCCTCGAGGAGCATAAAATCCTGGTTTTTCAAATCATGCAGCGTGATGTTGGGTTTGTCTGCAAATGGGTGGCCCTTAGGGAAGGCCACCCAAAATGGATCTTCAGCAAATATATGACTTTCCATATTCTTGATTGAATATGGGAATGCGATCAGCAATGCGTCGAGGCTTCCGTTGGCAAGCAGATTGATGAGTTTCGCCGAAAGGGCTTCGCGCAAATAGAGCTTAAGGCCTGGATATGCCTTGCGCAGGCTAGGCAAGGCGCGGGGCAATAGAAAGGGCGCTATCGATGGAATGACACCAAGGCGCACTATTCCGTCTAGCGGCGCATTCGCGGCGTTCACCGTGTCGCATATCTCCTCGACATCGATCACCACCCGTCGTGCTCGCTCGACGACCTCGGTCCCAAGGGCAGACATCATGACACTGCGTTTGGTACGTTCAACCAGTTGACTGCCAAGAGTGCGTTCCAACTCCTTGATGCTCGTGCTTAAACTGGATTGGGTAATGAAACAGGCATCTGCCGCGCGCCCAAAATGCCCGTGTTCCTGCAGGGCGATCAAATGACGCAGCTGGGCCAGGGTTGGAAGGTGTTTGTAAGATTGCATTGGCCATCTAATTGGTAAAATCAATTATATATATCAATTTAACTCATTTTACAAATTTAACCCAAACCCCTACTTTGCCTATCGACGGCGCTGATGCCACAAACTGAGATAGGAAATACCGAATGACCAAAGTTCCCACAGCTACATTTGTAACACGCCAGCGCAATGATGCCATTGAAGGCGACAACCCGTTTGAATGGAAAGAGCTGACCTCTGATGACATCTTCAAAAACAAGCGCGTTGTCCTGTTTAGTTTGCCCGGTGCCTTTACACCCACATGTTCAACAAGTCACCTGCCCCGTTATGAAGAAAAATACTCTGAGTTCCAGGCGCTTGGTGTCGATGCCGTTGTTTGTCTGTCGGTAAACGATGCCTTTGTCATGTACCAGTGGGGATTGAGCCAAAACGCAAAAAACGTCTTTTTACTCCCAGATGGAAATGCTGAATTTACCCGCAACATGGGTATGCTTGTCGACAAATCGAACCTGGGCTTTGGTATGCGCAGTTGGCGCTATTCGATGCTTGTAGACAACGGTGAAATTGTCAAAATATTTGCTGAAGATGGTCACGTGGACAATTGCCCGACCGACCCCTTTGAAGTTTCTGACGCAGATACCATGCTGGCTTTTTTGAAATCATGGACGCAGGTGAAAGCGGCATAATCAGATGCTTAGCTTGTACGTTCCAGAACCGTACAAAAGAACCCATCCGTACCGGTACTTGCCGGGCTTAATCGCAAGCAAGGTCCGGCGGGTGGCGGTGGACCGCCAATCGTCTCCGACCACACCTGATCGATAGGTAGGGGTGCAAAATTCGAGTGCTCTTTTAGAAAAGCGATGAACTGTTGCTCGTTTTCTTCCTGCAAAAGTGAGCAGGTTGCATAAATCAGGCGTCCGCCCGGTTTTACCAAAAGGGCAGCGTCGGCAAGGATTGATTGTTGTAACTTCAACATGTCTTCCAATTGGTCCGGCGTGAACCGCCATTTCGCTTGTGGGTCACGCCGCCAAGCCCCGGTTCCGGTGCACGGTGCATCCACGAGTACCCGGTCCGCAGACGCCTTGGCTTTTTGTAGCCACGTATCCCCTTTGCCGCTCAAGACCTTTTGCCGAACAGCTGTTGCACCTGCCCGCTTTAATCTAGGCCCCATGCGGTTGATGCGGGTTTGCGATACATCACAGGCATATAGCTGCCCTTTGATTTTGCCGTTTTCGCCCATCGCCGCCGCAAGTGCCAGGGTCTTGCCGCCAGCACCCGCGCAATAGTCAACGACCAACATTTCCGGTTGAGCACCGCAGATCAGAGCCAGAATTTGTGATCCTTCGTCTTGCACTTCGACCAGGCCATCACGAAACGCCTGCGTCCCCCCAAGACGGGCCTTGCTGGTCAGTCGAAGCCCAAGCGGCGATAGCGGGGTGGTTTCCGTCTCTATGAATTGTTGTGCGAGTTCGTGTTTCGCTGTTTCTGGAGTCGTCTTTAAGGTATTGACCCGGATATCGACCGGTGCCATTTGGTTTAGGGCTGAGATTTCCAGCTCCAGCCTGTCCCCCCACAGAGCCGACAGCGATGCGTCCATCCAATCAGGGTACTCCAGAGCAATCGGGCGCGGCATGTCGGCGTGATTAAGTGGCCTGCCGTAAAGGCTTTCGGCAAGTTCATGCTCAAGCTCGCTCAGGCTGTCTGGACAGTGATTTGCTCCGCTAAAGAGCGCGGATGTGTCGTCCGGTGATGATTTATCTGTCAGCGCCATGTTGGCAATGATACGTGTTCGGGGGGTGGCGGATATGGCCAACCCGGAGCGTTTGATCCACCAATCTAGGCGGGCACGTCTGCGCAAAATGTCATAGAGCGTTGTTTGAATACCGCGCCGGTCTGAAGAACCGGCGTAACGGCGCTTTTTGAAATACGCGTCGGCCAATTGATCCGCCGGTTGCCGACCCGCCCAAACCTGGTCCAGCAACTCGATGACAGCCTGCAAGCGCGCGCCCGGCGTCATGGTTGGATCATCAAAGAGGGATTAACCGCGACCGCCATAATTTGGCGCCTCACGGGTGATTGTGATGTCGTGCACGTGGCTTTCGCGCAGGCCACTGGACGTAATTCGCCTGAATTGCGTTTTTTGCTGCATATCCTGGATGGTCGCGCATCCGGTATAGCCCATGGACGAACGTAAACCGCCGACCAATTGGTGGATGATGGTGCTGATGGGCCCTTTGTAAGGAACCCGACCTTCAACACCCTCCGGTACCAGCTTCAAGTTGTCAGATACTTCCTCCTGAAAATACCGATCAGCTGAACCGCGTGCCATGGCACCAATGGAGCCCATGCCGCGGTAGGATTTGTAGGATCGGCCCTGATAAAGGAAAACTTCGCCGGGGCTTTCATCGGTGCCAGCGAACAGCGAGCCAATCATTACACTTTCGGCCCCAGCAGCAATGGCCTTGGCCACATCGCCTGAGTATTTAATTCCGCCGTCCGCGATCATTGGAATGTTTTCCTTCTTGCAGACTTCAGCAACTTCCATAATGGCTGACAACTGTGGCATACCAACACCCGCAACCATACGGGTTGTGCAGATGGTGCCAGGACCAATACCAACCTTCACACAATCAGCGCCCGCATCAATTAACGCTTGCGCGGCTTCCGGTGTCGCAATGTTGCCGCCGATGACCTGTGCATAATTCGATAGCCCCTTAATTCGTGTGACCGCTTCCAAAACGCCTAGGGAGTGACCATGCGCAGTGTCGACAACAATAACGTCAACGCCCGCATCCAGCAACGCTTCGGCACGCGCCGTGCCATCTTCACCGACGCCGGTTGCAGCAGCTACGCGAAGCCGACCCTTGTCATCCTTGCAGGCATTTGGATGCTGCTGTTCTTTGTCGATATCTTTGACTGTAATCAGACCTACACAACGGAAATCGTCATCGACGACCAGTAGTCTTTCGATGCGGTGTTTGTGCAGCAGTCGCTTGGCCTCGGCTTGATCCATTCCCTCGCCAACTGTTATCAGGGGCCGGTTCGGCGTGTGCGCTGTCATCAATTCTCGCACAGGCGTCGCATGATTTTCAGCAAACCGGATATCGCGATTGGTCAAAATGCCGACCAACCGGCCACTGTCTGGTTCGACCACGGGAATTCCTGAGAACCCGTTTTTTTCTTTCAGGCGGAGCGCATCCCCCAGCGTTGCATGAGGGCTAATGGTGATGGGATTTATCACCATACCGCTTTCAAATTTTTTGACCTTGCGGACTTCGTCGGCTTGCTCGCTATGAGACAGGTTCTTATGAATGACACCTATTCCGCCAGCCCGCGCCATGGCAATAGCGAGCGGCGCTTCGGTTACCGTATCCATCGCTGATGATAACAAGGGGATGCCCAGACCAATAGTTCGCGTCAGGCGGGTTTGTAAATTCGTGCCATTGGGAAGGATGTTCGATTCAGCAGGCACCAAAAGAACGTCATCAAAAGTAAGCGCTTCAAGGATTTTTGCCATGCCAATCTCCTGGACGTGTATGCAGAGTTGACGCCGCATCATACACATAGGCCTGCTATTGCCAAGCGGGAACACAACAAATCAAGGAAAGCCAGCAGTTAAGGCGTTTGTTCGCCACGAAATCCAGTCGCGATCACATAGGATTCACTCGAATCCGCGCGGCTCGATGGCGGTTTTGCGTGTTTGGTTACTTTAAAATCGCGCTTCATCAATGCCAAAAGATCGTTTTCCGTACCGCCCCGCAGGACTTTTCCAATAAACACGCCGTCCGGTGCCAGGACGTCCTGAGCAAAATCAAGTGCGACCTCGAGCAGTCCGATAATGCGCATGTGGTCGGTCGCTGAATGACCCGTTGACGCGGCCGCCATGTCAGATAGAACAACATTGGCTTTTCCGTTCAATGCCGCTTTCAAAATTTCCGGTGCATCGGGTTCCATAAAATCATGTGTAATGAGAGTGGCACCGGCGATGGGCTCCATTTCCTGGATGTCCATGCCAACCACATAACCCTTTTTCCCTTTTCCTTTGCCCAGTGCATTGGACCGTTCGACGGCGATTTGCGTCCAGCCACCGGGCGCAGCACCCAGATCGACAATCCGGTCTCCTGGATTTAAGAAATCATACCGGTCATCGAGCTCGGCGATTTTAAACGCGGCGCGCGATCTATAGCCCAATCGTTGCGCCTCAGCCACATACGGGTCATTGAGCTGACGCTGCAGCCAACGCGTCGAAGATGATGTTCGCCCGCGCGCGGTTTTGACGCGCGCCGCCAAATTCCGGCTGGCAACTTGCGCGCCGCGCCCTTTACCGGTCGTTGCACCTTTTCGGGTTGATTTTGCCATAAACTCTGTCCGTTATCCGCCAGCCGGTGCGTTTAAGAAAGATGCGTTTGTCAGTGCCTCTGATGAGCCCTTATCTTGGCGATCTTTCTCCATCATTTCC
>Ga0316204_10011071_pt1 | contig 11413 bp, 11 predicted proteins | sample 6monrhotite_MG_2_FD_205661 | JGI IMG/M metagenome (GOLD analysis project Ga0316204, IMG submission 205661) | Microbial mat bacterial communities from mineral coupon in-situ incubated in ocean water Damariscotta River, Maine, United States -... | ecosystem: Environmental > Aquatic > Marine >...
CAACAAGATCATCAGAGCGCCGACGATGATGACGTCAGCCGCTACCTTACTCAACAGTAGAGCGCTAAAACAGAGCCCTATAATGGCTAAGGTGAACCATGCTTCCCAACCCATGAATGATGACCTATGCCCTTAAGCTATTCAATCCGACTGATTCTACTGACAAAATAGTGTGCTGTCACGGTTCAATTGAGCGCTTTAAGCGCTTGTTGGAATCACTGGGATTACCAGCACTATTTAGCGGTCAAGCAGTGACTGTACCTGTTGGGGATCGTTTAGGGTGCGTATTTGGTTGAATAATTGCTGGGCTTCTAGGTAGTGGCGTTTGAGGTAGGCGAGCCATTGCTTAAGTCGTGAGAGAATATGTCGCTCTTTTACGCCGGCAGCGATGCCCTCTAGCAACATTTTTTCCAATAATGGGATAATGGCTGACCAAGCGAGGGGTTGCGGCTCCTCACCTCTTTGATATTGCCTGATCTTTCGCACCAACCCCGGTTGCATCAATGCTCCTCGGCCAATCATTACATCACTACAACCGCTGATTTCTCGGCAACGCAGATACTCTTCAAGCGAGTTAATGTCACCATTGGCGACCACCGGGATGCTCAGTGATTCGCGGATGCGGGCGATCCAGTGCCAATCTGCCGGTGGGCGATAGCCCTCTTTTTTCGTACGGCCATGCACCACAATGTAGTCAGCTCCCCCATCTTGCACTGCATGGGTATTTTCGAATGTGAGTGAGGTGTCGTCAAAACCAAGGCGGACCTTGGCGCTGAATGGGAGATGCTCGGGTACTACGGCCCGTACGGCGCTAACAATCCGCTGGATGCGTTCAGGCTCTTTTAGTAGCACCGCGCCGCCTGCTTTGCGGGTCACAAATTTGGAGGGGCAACCGAAGTTGATATCAATACCCTGTGCGCCCATCTCCACCGCTCGTTGTGCATTGAGCGCAACGATTTCAGGGATGCCCCCGAGTAGTTGTATGATGACGGGCGTGCCAGTGGGGGTTTTCCCCCCAGTGAGCAGCTCTGGGCAAATACGACGAAAGACCCGACGGGGTAATCGTTGATCAGTAACGCGAATGAATTCGGTGACACAGAAATCAAAGCCGCCCATTCCCGTGAGAAAGGTACGCATTTGCTGGTCAACTACCCCTTCCATCGGGGCGAGTAGGATTTTCATGTGTGGATTATACCTTGGAATGGTACCGATACGTAGCAGCACAGCCCCTTTCTTGTTGTATGGGAAAGGCGCTGTGTTTTATTTTATAATCATCAACAATGTATCAGCCACTCTCGTTACTGGAGGCGAGTGGCTGGGGCTGGTGTGGCTATGCGGGTGTCATTTAATTTGGCTGCATAGGGGTGATAGTAGTGATAGATAAGAGTGTTGGATATGGTTTTATTGTGTGGGGCGTTGCGGCAAGGTGTTTTGGATCGTTTGCTCAATCGTTATGGCATGGTGTTGGAGTGGGTCGCGGCTGATAGTGATATAGCAGGGAGCTATTGGGGGGAGAGTGAAGCGGGGCTGATTGGCAATAAATTGTTGGTACGTGAAGACACTCCGTTGCACTCTGCTTTCCATGAGGCGTGTCACTATATCTGCATGGACCAGCCGCGTCGAGATGGATTGCATACCGATGCGGGCGGTGATTACGATGAGGAAAATGGCGTTAATTATCTGCAAATTTTGCTGTCTGAATATGTTCCTGAGTGTGGTTGTGAGCGAATGTTTGCTGATATGGATGCATGGGGCTATAGCTTCCGCCTCGGCTCTGCTAAGGCATGGTTTGAACAGGATGCTGACGATACCCGGCAGTGGTTACTGCAATATGGTCTTATTGATGCGCAGCAGCAGTTAACTTGGCAGCTGAGGAGCTGACTGTTTTTGGTCTCTCTGGTATGGGAATGGCTATCAAAATAATTGAACCGAGTGCTATTTCTCGGGGTCGAAGAATCGAATTGAAATAGGGATAGGTAAATGAAAGGTAAGTTTTATTTAGTGATTTTGGCTTTTTGTGGGGCAGTGATCTATCTAGGATTGGATAATCTAATGCTTGATAACCCTGCGGTTAAGTTAACAGATCACGATCAACTGATTATGTACTCGATTACGGGCTGTGAGTATTGTGAGGTGAAGCGACGTGAATTGAATCGCGCAGAAATCCCCTACGTGGAGCACGTAGTGGATCGCCAGCCATACGTAGGACGTGATTTGACGGAAAAGCTAATCGAAGCTGGGTTCTCGACCTCTGAGGTGGGTTATCCTAGTTTTGATATTAAGGGTACGCTGGTCCCCAATAATCCACCATTGATGCAGATTAAAAAGCTAATGAAGGACGATGATGTATAAAACAAAAGGGCTGCATAGGCAGCCCTTTTACGTTTCGCCGTGGTTTTAGTGGCGGAAGTGGCGCATTCCGGTGAAGACCATCGCGAGGTCATGTTCATCGGCAGCAGCGATAACTTCATCATCCCGCATTGAACCGCCAGGCTGGATCACTGCGGTAATGCCTGCTGCCGCGGCAGCGTCAATACCATCCCTGAAGGGGAAGAACGCATCTGATGCCATCACTGAACCAGGCACTTCTAGTCCTTCATCAGCCGCTTTGATGCCTGCAATTTTGGCGCTGTAGACGCGGCTCATTTGTCCCGCACCCACGCCGATCGTCATGCTGTTTTTGACATACACAATGGCATTGGATTTAACAAACTTACCGACCTTCCAGGCAAACATAAGGTCTTGCACTTGCTGTTCGGTTGGCTGACGTTTAGAAACTACCTTAAGGTCGGCCATGTCGACCATACCTAGATCACGACTTTGCACCAATAGCCCGCCATTAACTCGTTTATAGTCGTAGCCTTGGTCGTCGCTAGTCGACCACTCACCACACTCAAGTAGCCGTACATTTTGTTTGGTGGAGACGATCTCTTTCGCTTCGGCGGAAATGCTTGGGGCGATGATTACCTCAACAAATTGACGTTCGACGATCGCCTTGGCGGTTTCGCCATCCAGCGGTTGATTGAAGGCAATGATGCCGCCAAATGCCGAGGTTGGGTCGGTTTTGTAAGCGCGATCGTAGGCTTCCAGCAAGCTACTGCCGATGGCAACACCGCATGGATTAGCATGCTTGACAATCGTGCACGCTGGGCCGTCAGTGAACTGTTTTACACACTCCAATGCGGCGTCTGTATCGGCAATGTTATTGAAGGAGAGAGCCTTGCCTTGCAGTTGTGTCGCACAGCTTACGCTGCCAGCTTCAGCGCGGCCTTCGGTGTAGAAGGCCGCGCTTTGATGTGGATTTTCACCGTAGCGCATCTCTTGTGCTTTATCGAACTGAAGATTAAAGGTGCGAGGATATTCGCACTTACTGCCGTCCTGTTGAATGGTGCCCAGATAATTGGCAATTGCACCGTCGTAGTGAGAGGTGTGCTCAAAGGCCTTTACCGCGAGGGAAAAGCGCTGAGCATCACTGACGGCATTATCGTTGGCATCCATTTCAGCGATGACCAAAGCATAATCGTCAGGGTAAACGACGATAGAGACATCTTTGTGGTTTTTTGCTGCAGCGCGCACCATGGTAGGGCCGCCAATATCGATGTTTTCTATCGCGTTGGCGAGGTCGCAGTCAGGGTTTGCTACCGTCGCCTCAAATGGGTAGAGGTTGACCACAACCATATCAATGGCCTTAATGCCATGCTCTGCCATGACGGCATCATCGATTCCGCGACGGCCAAGAATCCCGCCGTGTACTAACGGGTTAAGGGTCTTTACTCGGCCATCCATCATTTCCGGGAAATGGGTATAGTCGGAGACCTCGGTGACCGCAACGCCTTCTGCTGCAAGGAGCTTAGCGGTGCCACCTGTGGAGAGGATATCCACGCCACGCTGTTGTAATTGACGGGCAAAATCGACAATGCCAGTTTTGTCGGAAACACTGATAAGTGCGCGGGATATTTTGTTCATTTAGCTTCTCTGGTTACGGTGAGCAAAGGGGCTATCCCGCATTAATGGCGGGATGATATTCGGATTACGACTTGTGACGTAACAAGCCGTTAATCCATATTGTATATTTTTAATTTTTTACGCAGCGTGCCGCGGTTGAGTCCAAGGATTTTGGCCGCTTTGGATTGATTGCCACGGGCGTGACGCATCACGTTTTCCAGCAGTGGAGGCTCTACTTCTTGTAGCACTAAGTCGTAAAGCCCCGCCATTTCATGGCCATTCATGGTTTTGAAATAGTCTGCCAGAGCGATATTGATACAGCTGCGAATAGAATCCTGATCATTGAAGTCAACTGAACAGGTTGGCTCAGAGGCCTCTGTTTTTATGGTCATGCCGCCATTTCCTTCATTGTTTGAAGATGGTCGAAGAAAGCATTGGTTCTGGCCAATTGTTCTTCGGCGCTTTCAACTTGGTTTATCATTTTACGGAATGGGGCACCCTGCGGTTGCCCCTTGGTGTACCAGGAGATATGTTTGCGCGCAAAGCGCACGCCACTGTATTCTCCATAAAAGTCATAGAGGTTGGCTAGATGATCAAGCATCAGCTGCCGAATCTCTTTAATCTCTGGTGAGGGAAGCTCTTCGCCAGTGTTTAGGTAGTGGTTAATCTCTCGAAAAATCCACGGTTTTCCCATCGCCGCACGCCCAACCATGACTGCGTCAGCGCCTGTCTCTTGCAGTACGCGCTTGGCCTTCTGTGGGCTGTTAATGTCACCATTAGCAATTACGGGGATGCTAACTCGGCGTTTTACCTCGGTAATCGTGTCGTATTCCGCATCACCAGCGAAGCGACAGGCGCGGGTGCGGCCATGGATCGTGAGCGCTTGAATCCCTGCTTGTTCGGCAATTTGAGCGATGGTGATGGCATTACGACTGTCGATATCCCAGCCAGTACGAATTTTCAGGGTCACGGGAATATCGACCGCATTCACTACTGCCTCTAAAATTCGCCCGACTAAAAGTTCGTCACGTAATAGGGCGGACCCTGCTTGAACCTTGCACACCTTCTTGGCTGGACAGCCCATGTTGATATCGACAATCTGTGCACCGTGAGCAACATTGAAGCGCGCCGCTTCGGCCATCAGTTGTGGATCACTCCCTGCAATTTGTACTGCGCGGGGTTCGTCCTCATTTTCATGGCTGATACGGCGCAAGGTTTTTTCACTTTTCCAGAGTAGAGAGTTTGAGGAGACCATCTCTGATATCGCCATACCCGCGCCTAGGCGACGACATAGCTGTCGGTATGGTAAATCTGTTACACCTGCCATTGGAGCAAGAATGACGGGGTTTGGAAGTTGGTAGGGTCCAATCTGCATGCTAGCTACGGATGCCTATTTTTTAATCAAAACGGGGCGCAAATGATACCGCCAAGTGCGCCACGGATAAAGTGCTTTTTTACACTTTTTTGACTGTCAGGGGTTTAGCTTTATTGAAATGAGAATATAAAATTCACTGCGTCGCGGCCAGGGTCAACAATATTAAATTGCGCCTGGACTTTGCCATAGGGCGCTATCCCATTGTCTATATTGTGTTTTTCCTGGAGGTATTCGCTCGTGATAAAGTGGCGTTCTGCGATGACGTTACCATTGATGTCTTGAAATTCAAGGTGCAGCCTAGGGTAGGCTTGGGTAAAGGGCGCATTATTGATAAACAGTACGTTGACCGTCAGTGCTTCTGCAGCATCATTGTGACTGCGGATATCGCGGTCAAGGACTTCAAATGCATCAAGGTTGCTTTGCATTGGGATATCACAGGGCAGCTGCGCGGGTAGGTAGGTTGTAACAAGCTCGCAACCTTGCTCTAGCCAAGGGCGTAGCTCCGGGTATTTAGAAAGCTCAATACGATTAAGGTAGGCTAGCTGCAGGGTTAATGTGCCAATTAATAGCAGGCTGAGCAAGGCATAAAGAAGTGACAGCATGGGGTGGCGAGGCGGCTTGCGCTGTTGTAGTTGTTCAATCTCCTCCTCCAGCATCTCACTGGCATGCAGCGCCGGAGAAGGGCGTGGTGGCCCCACAATGAAGGAGTCTGCTTGCTCATTGTTTGAATCAGCGTGGGATGCCGTTGTCTCTTCATCTTGCTTATGCTGAATGGGTGCTTGTTGTAATTTTTCAATCTCTTTCTCTAGCATTTCACTGGCATGAAGCGCCGGAGAGGGGCGTGGTGGCCCCACAATGAAGGAATCTGCTTGCTCATTGCTTGATTTAGAGTGGGATGTCGTTGTCTCTATTTCTTGCTCATGCTGAATGAGAGCTTGGGGCAAGGGGCCAACGAAGTGATCAGTTTCCCACTCGGGAAAGGCGTTGCTAAGGTCGTCATCCAAAGTATTGAAAGAAATTGGCTGAAATAGCTTCTCATCGTCATTGCGTGGAAATAAGCTTGCCTGCGGCTCCTGCGGCTCCTGCGGCTCCTGCGGCTCCTGCGGCTCCTGCGGCTCCTGCGGCTCCTGCGGCTCCTGCGGCTCCTGCGGCTCCTGCGGCTCCTGCGGCTCTAATGTTACATCGTGAGTAATAGCATCCTCTGGGGATGTTGCCGTATCTGCTAGTGCCACTTCAGATGATGGTGGATTAATGTCCACAGTGAGCTCTAGGTCTGAGTGCTCCGCTTTTTCATCATCGAGTCCGCCGAGGGATATGTATTGAAATGCTTCCGGTTCATCTTCGGCGTGAGTTTCACTCTCTTCCATTGAGGGCGTGTTGGCCGCTGCTGGAGTGGCGGGTTTTGGTGTCGCTTTAAGTGCTTCAGGTGGAGTGGGCTGTGGAGCCTGCAGGCTTGGCTCAGCATTGCTAGTGCGTCGCCCCTCAAGAGGATTCACCGCCTTGGGTGGCGCGATGGGATAAGGGGAGTGTTTGATTTCAAAGAGATGGTCGAGAGATTGAAACACCCCGTCGCATTTGCCACAACGAACTAAGCCGCTGGCGCTGCTGAGTTGTTCAGGGTGAACGCGATAAGTAGTTTGGCAATGGGGGCAGCGGGTAAACATCTCAGACTCCGTCTTTTGTTTCACGATAGCTTATTTGCGTTTGCCTTCCAAGCGAATCCAATCCTCTTGTTGCACGGGAGGCTGCATATCGAAATAGGGCGCATAGGCTTGGCTCACTTGCTGAGCTTGGTCCGCTAAAATGCCAGAGAGTACAATGTGACCACCGGGTTTAGTCAGCTTGGCAAGCTTCTCGGCAAGACTAATGAGCGGGTTGGCTAAAATGTTGGCAAGTACCAGATCGGCGGCAGCTACATCCCCCTGCTCAGGCAAGTAGAGTGCAAGTTGCTCGGCAACGCCATTTTTTTCGGCGTTGCTCATACTGGCTTCTAAGGCTTGTGGGTCGGTGTCCACGCCGATGCATTGGCTTGCCCCTAATTTAAGCGCTGCAACCCCTAAAATCCCCGACCCACAACCATAGTCGATAACATCCAACCCTGTTGGGGCATGGGCATCAAGCCATTCAAGACAGAGTGCGGTGGTGGGGTGTGTACCAGTACCAAACGCTAGGCCGGGGTCGAGTTGTAAATTCACGCCACTGTTATCAGGCGCATCATGCCAGCTAGGTACAATCCATAGACGTTTGCCGAAGCGAATGGGTTCAAAGTCATCCATCCACGCTCTTACCCAGTCGCGGTCTTCCAGTGGGTTGGTACTCCATTTGAGTGTGCCAAACTGTTGTTCAAGTGCAGAAACGATAGGTTCAATAGAGGTGTCAGCATCATATAAGCCGACTACGCAGACCTCTTGCCAGAGGGGCGTGGTACCCGGTTTTGGCTCGAAAATGGGCTGGTCAGCGCGATCTTCTAGCGTTACCGCCAAGGCCTCTAGCTCTGTGAGGGCGTCGGATATTGGCTCGGCGAGCGCATTATCGGTATCAATTTTTAACTGTATCCAGGGCATGTTTGAATCTCTTTAAACACAAAGGCGCAAAGGCGCGAAGAGAATAGTCACTTCTTTGCGTCTTCGCGCCTTTGGTGGGGTCTTGGCTGCTTTATAAGCCTAATTTTTTCTCCAGGTAGTGGATGTTGGTGCCACCCTCCATGAAGTTGCTATCGCTGCAGATACGCTGCTGCAGTGGAATGTTGCTCTTGATGCCCTCAATGACCATCTCACTCAGTGCAGTACGCATGCGTGCCAGGGCCACATCACGGCTCTCTCCGTGGGTGATCACTTTGCCGATCATGGAGTCATAGTGCTGCGGTACGGTATAACCGTCATAAATGTGAGAATCAACCCGTACACCTAGCCCGCCGGGCGCATGATAGGCGGTAATTTTACCGGGTGATGGCATAAAGTTATCCGGGTCTTCAGCGTTGATGCGGCACTCCACCGCATGCCCATTGATTTTAATATCTTCCTGGCGATAAGAGAGTTTCTCTCCCGCCGCAATACGGATCTGCTCTTTGATCAGGTCAACGCCAGTGATCATTTCAGTGACCGGATGTTCAACCTGAATGCGGGTGTTCATCTCAATAAAGTAGAACTCGCCGTTCTCATACAAGAACTCAAAGGTACCTGCGCCACGGTAGCCGATGTCGATACAGGCCTGAGCACAACGCTCTCCGATGCGCTTGCGTAGCGCTTCAGTAATACCTGGGGCTGGTGCCTCTTCTACCACTTTCTGGTGGCGGCGCTGTATTGAGCAGTCACGTTCAGCCAAGTGAATGGCATTGCCGTGGGTGTCGGCGAGTACTTGGAATTCAATATGGCGAGGATTCTCTAAAAACTTCTCCATATAGACCATATCGTTACCGAACACGGTACCCGCTTCAGTTTTGGTCAGGGATATGGCGTTGAGGAGATTGGATTCACTATGCACAACGCGCATGCCACGGCCACCGCCGCCGCCTGCTGCTTTAATAATAACCGGATAACCAATCTCTTCGGCGATGCGTAAATTCTCATCGCCATTGTCGCCTAGTGGGCCACCAGACCCCGGCACCGTTGGTACGCCCGCTTTTTTCATAGCATCAATGGCGGCCACTTTGTCACCCATCATGCGGATGGTCTCCGCTTTTGGGCCAATAAATACAAAGCCGCTATCTTCGATCCGCTCAGCAAAGTCTGCATTCTCGGAGAGAAAGCCATAGCCGGGATGGATGGCTTGTGCATCCGTTACTTCGGCGGCACTAATCAGCGCAGGCACTTTGAGGTAGCTATCCGTAGAGGATGCTGGGCCTATGCAGACAGATTCGTCAGCAAGGCGTACATGCTTCAGTTCGCGGTCGGCCTCAGAGTGTACCGCGACGGTTTGAATACCCATTTCACGACAGGTGCGTAGGATGCGCAGCGCAATCTCGCCACGGTTAGCAATTACTATTTTGTCAAACATGAGTGAACCCAGTTAGTCAGTTAATCTCAGCGCGCGTTTATTCGATGATGAACATGGGCTGGCCATATTCCACCGGTTGGGCGTTTTCGGCCAAAATAGCCTTAATCACACCCGCTTTGTCGGCTTCGATTTGGTTCAGAAGCTTCATCGCCTCGATGATGCATAGCGTATCACCAACATTAACGGACTGTCCCACTTCGGCAAACGGTTTGGCACCTGGCGAGGATGAGCGATAAAAAGTGCCTACCATCGGGGAGGTTACTCTGTGACCAGTCATTTCAGGCTCAGCGCTGGGCTCTTCTGTTGCTGCAGTCGCTGCAGGTGCTGCTACTACAGGTGCGGGCATTACCGCAGTCGCGGGTTGCACGACTGTTTTTGATACACGGCTGATGCGCAGTGACTCTTCACCTTCTTGGATTTCGATCTCCGCTATGTCGGATTCTTCCAATAGCTCGATGAGCTTTTTTATTTTACGTATATCCATAGTGTCATGAACCTGTATTTGTTAAATGTTTAATGGCTGCCTGTAAGGCAAATTCATAGCCTTGCGCACCAAAACCGCAGATGACGCCAACTGCGAGATCTGAGAAATAGGAGTGGTGGCGAAACGCCTCTCGTGCATGCACATTGGAGAGGTGGACCTCAATAAATGGAATGTTGGTCGCCGCAAGGGCGTCGCGTATCGCTACGCTGGTATGGGTGAAAGCCGCAGGGTTGATAATGATGAAATCAACATTGTCGTGATAGGCCTGGTGAATACGTTCAACCAAGACATGCTCAGCATTGCTTTGATAAAAGTCCAGTTGATGGCTCAACTGTTGCGCCTGCTGCTCCAGTTGCGACTGAATCTGTGCCAAGGTGACATGTCCGTAGTGCTTTGGCTCACGAATTCCCAGCATATTGAGGTTCGGGCCATTAAGTACCAATATTTTCGACATAACTACCTTGAATATCACTTATATAGTTAGTTTTTGTGGTGCCACAACGGTGGCTCAGAGTCATTGTCCGAATGACGCACATTATCGATGATATAGGGGAGGATGTCTATTTAGATTTGTTGTAAAGTCGGTAGATCGCGACAGATAGAGGCATTTTTGCCGCTTTAGGCCGCGCTTAAGGCATCAATTCCGCATGTTGCCGGAATGCGCTGGCTTCCATAAAGCCGACCAGCCGTAGGTTGCGCTGCTCACTACCGCTGCGATCATAGAAAATGATTGAGGGCGGGCCTAATAACTCAAAGTGTTTTAACAGCGCCTTGTCGTCCTCATTGTTGGCGGTGACATCGGCTTTGAGCAGCAGAAAGCCACTGAGAGCCTGCTGTACCGCAGGGTCGCTAAAGGTATAGCGCTCCATCTCTTTGCATGAAATACACCAATCTGCGTAAAAATCGAGCATGACAGGCTGGTTGTTGTTTTTAGCAATGGCGAGCTGCTGATTTAACTCATCGAGGGATTTAACTTTATTGAATTTCAATTCATTGCTCTGTTGTGCAGAGCCGCTAGCCGCCATGCTGATACCTTGTAGCGGCTGCAGGGGATCTTTTGCACCGCTGGCCGCGCCAATTAAGAGCAGCGAACCATAAATTAATAAAGTAAGTCCGGTGCCTTTCCACAGTTTGCGCCAGCCGGACCCATCGATGCCGACTGGCTCTAACGCGCCCATATAGATAGAGGAGCCAATGAGCAGCACCGCCCAGAGGGCTAAAGTAGCAGAGGCTGGAATGATGCGTTCAAGCATCCAGATGGCGACCGCTAGCAGCATGACGCCAAAAACAGCCTTAGTGGCGTTCATCCAATGGCCTGTTTGCGGTAGTAACTTGCCTGCCGAAGCACCAATGGCCAATAGCGGCATGCCCATGCCCATACTCAGTGCAAACAGTGCAAGTCCACCGAGCAAAGCGTCTCCTGATTGGCTGATATAGATCAGGGCTCCAGCCAGCGGCGGGGCAACGCAGGGGCCAACAATCAGCGCGGAGAGGAAGCCCATAATGGCGGTGCCGACCAAGGTGCCGCCTTTTTGACCATTACTTATTTGTGAGAGCTTGCTTTGTAGTGCGCTTGGTAGTTGGATTTCATAAAAACCAAACATCGACATCGC
>Ga0316204_10011072_pt1 | contig 11412 bp, 9 predicted proteins | sample 6monrhotite_MG_2_FD_205661 | JGI IMG/M metagenome (GOLD analysis project Ga0316204, IMG submission 205661) | Microbial mat bacterial communities from mineral coupon in-situ incubated in ocean water Damariscotta River, Maine, United States -... | ecosystem: Environmental > Aquatic > Marine >...
CGATTGCCAAACCACATGAGCGCCTTGCGGCCTACCTAAGCGGTGATCTTGACGCCGTTGGCCTGCTAATTCGGGAACGTATGGCGTCCGAACACGCCCCGCGCATTCCCGAGGTCACTGCACATCTGGTCGAGGCGGGCGGCAAGCGGCTGCGGCCCATGCTGACGCTGGCTGCGGCGCGGATGTGTGGCTATGGTGGCCCTTACCATGTGCATCTGGCGGCGACGGTGGAATTCATCCATACGGCCACCCTTTTGCATGATGACGTGGTGGACGAAAGCGAACAGCGGCGCGGGCGGCCCACGGCAAATCTGTTGTGGGACAACCAATCTTCTGTGCTGGTTGGGGATTACCTTTTTGCGCGGTCTTTTCAGTTGATGACCGAACCGGGGTCGATGCCGGTGATGCGCATCCTGTCCAATGCCGCGGCCACCATTGCCGAAGGTGAGGTGCTGCAATTGACCGCTGCGCAAAACCTTGCCACAGACGAGGCCATCTATCTACAGGTGGTACGGGGCAAGACCGCAGCGCTTTTTTCTGCGGCTACCGAAGTCGGGGGGGTTATTGCGGGGGCACCGGAGGCCCATGTCAAAGCGCTTTATGACTATGGGGATGCACTGGGGATTGCGTTCCAGATTGTTGATGATCTGTTGGATTATCAGGGTCAGGCCAATGCCACAGGCAAGAACGTCGGTGATGATTTCCGCGAGCGGAAATTGACCCTGCCGGTAATCAAGGCGGTGGCGCGGGCCGACGCAGAAGAACGGGCATTCTGGGTCCGCGCCATCGAGAGGGGCCGCCAGCAGGACGGTGACCTCGACCATGCTCTGATGTTGCTAGACCGACATGATACGCTGCGCGCGACGCAGAGGGATGCCATTGCCTGGGCCAACAAGGCCAAGACGGCGCTTGCTCCGCTTCCCTCCCATGAGGTCAAGACCATGCTGACCGATCTGGCGGATTTCGTGGTCAGCCGGATCAGCTAAGCCCACAGGCGACCGACCACCAATCCGGTTGCGCGGAACGCAGTCGGGTCAGGGCCTGCTCCGCCCGCGCGCGATCCTCGAACAGGGCAAAGCAGGTCGCGCCGGAACCGGACATGCGGACATGGGGGCTGAGGGTTTTCAGCGCCGCCAGAACATCCCCGACAACAGGCGCGACCCTTCGGGCAGGTATTTCCAGATCGTTGCGTTGGGTCATCAGCCAATCCAAAAAGCCCGACGCCGTTTTGAAGTCCGGCAGATGGGCGGGCATCGCAGGATTTGTTTTTGAACGAAGGTTTCTGAACACCGCTGGGGTGGCAACGGGAACGCCGGGGTTCGCCAGCACCGAAAAAATTGGCGGCAGGTGATGAATGGGTGTCAGGATTTCACCAATCCCCTGCATGCGCTGCGCTTGCCCAAGCAGACACACGGGCACGTCAGCGCCCAAATCGGCGGCATTTTCCGCCGCACCGAAATGACGCAGAAGTGCCGCCGCATCGGCGGACCCGCTTCCAATGCCCGCACCATGCGGCAGGTTCTTTTCCAACCGGATATGCCCCGCCCAACCGGCAAGCTGTGCCGCCCGCCAGACCAGATTGCCGCCATCCGTTGGCACCCCAGTGGCAAAGGGGCCTGTTACTTCAAGGGAAAGTTCGGCGGCGGGTTCCAGATACAGATGATCCCCGGCGTCGGCAAAAACCACCAGTGAATCAAGATGATGATAGCCATCGCCCCGTTGTCCGGTCACATGCAGGGTCAGATTGATCTTGGCGGCCGCGAACAACGAAGTCCGTTCACAGATCATTGGCAACCTTCAAAGGTGGCGCGCCTTCCTCTTCAAGAACCACATCCAGACCCACCTCAAGCTTGCGCCGGATGCGGTCTGGTTCCGCCTCGCTGTCGTTGTCTTCCTTGTCGATGAAGGACAACGCGCGACGCCATTGGAATTCGGCCTCGCGGTCACGGCCAACGGCCCAGTAGACATCCCCGAGGTGATCGTTGACCACCGGATCAACGGCAAGCAATTCCACCGCACGCTCCATCTGTGCGACGGCCTCTTCGTAGCGCCCCAGACGGTAAAGCACCCATCCCAGAGAATCGACGATGTAACCGCTGGTCGGGCTGGCGGCGACCGCGCGTTCGATCATGTCGAGCGCCTCATCGAGATTGCGCTTTTGTTCAACCAGCGAATATCCAAGGTAATTCAGTACCTGCGGTTGATCGGGGTTCAGCGCGAGCGCCGCGCGGAAATCCTTTTCCATTGCCGCGTCGTTGCCGGAGCGTTCATGGGCGATACCACGTGAATAGAAAAGAACCCAACGGCTCGGTGCGGTCGGGGCCGCCAGTTCGATTGCGCGGTCGTAGGCGGCAATAGCCCCGGCAAAATCGTCCTCGCCACGCAGCACGTCACCCAATGTCGAATGCACAACGGCCAATTCGCCATGACTGCGCGTCAGTTGTTCCAACACTTCGACGGCCTGGTCGACTTTGCCCTCCTGGCGCAGGGCACCGGCACGGCCCAGTTCGGCGACGTGATAGGCCGGGTCGTCGGCGGGGACATCCTTGTATACCTCAATGGCAAGATCGTATTGGCCAAGATCCTCCAACAGGTCCGCCGTCAACAACACCGCATCAACGTGTTCGGGGCTGAGATGGCGGGCGATGCGGGCGTATAGCAGGACGAAATAATCGCCCGCGTTCTCATTGCGCAACACTGCTGAAAAGGTGAAGAACACCTCAGCCATGCCGGCTCTGGCGTCGCTGGCATGGGTGAACGGCACGTCCTTTTTTGCCTCGAGGGCCGCGATCAAGCCATCGAGCTCCGGATCGGTGGCATCCCCAAAACTGGTGCGCAAAACGGTCAGGGCTTCATCATGTTTGCCAAGTTGTGCAAGGACTTCGGCATGGGCCATCACCCCGCGCCGGGTCTGCCCGGCGGCCCCGGCGGCGGCCCCTCCAAAAATCGCTTCTGCCCCGGCAAAGTCACCCGTGCTCGCAAGGGCCAAGGCCTTGTGATACAGCACAAAACCCTGCATGCCCGCTTCGCTACCGAGGGCATCGAAGGTCGTTTGCGCCGCCGCCATATTCCCCAGTCCAACCTGCGCCCAGGCCCTGATGAGGGTATCGATCCACCGCTCCAACCCATCTGTGCTGGCCGGGCGCTCCAACAGAGCGGCATAGTCTTCCTGTTGGGCCAGTCCAGCGGTCATGACAAGGCGTGCCACCTGGCTATTGCCGTTTTTTGTTTCCAGCACGCGGGCCAGCGGCAAGGCTTTGTCGATCTGCCCCAAGGACAGGTAGGACAGGACGGCACTTTCCATCAGTTCCACGTTGGCGGGGTCGCGTGCCAGGGCCTGCGCGTAGTAGGAGGCCGCCTCACGATAATCGCTGTTCACTGCGGCATGACGCCCTGCCAGATAGGGCCCTGACGCCGACTGCGCGGACGCCTGGGTTGCGGATAATGCGCCAGCGAATGACAAAGCGATCAGAAGAATGCGCAACATGTTGGACTGCCCTTGTTGGTTTTTTGCAAAGCTAGCATGTCTGTTCATTTGCGCAATGGAATCCAGACCTGCACACAGGGCTGTGAGCGGCGTTTTGCGCGGATGCGGACGTGCAAAAGGCGGGGCATGCCCCGCCTTTTGCAATGTCGGGTAAGAACCCGGTTACATATTGGGATAATTCGGGCCATCGCCCCCCTGTGGCGTGGTCCAGACGATGTTCTGGCTTGGATCCTTGATGTCACAGGTCTTGCAATGCACGCAGTTCTGGAAATTGATCTGGAACCTCGGCTCCTTGCCGTCCTCTTGCACAAACTCATAGACGCCAGCCGGGCAATAGCGCGCCGAGGGTCCGGCGAATTTGGCCAGATTGACACTTACCGGAATGTCCGCATCCTTCAGCGTCAGGTGCGCAGGCTGGCTTTCCTCGTGGTTGGTAAAGGAAAATGCCACGTTGGTCAGACGGTCAAAGCTGAGTTTGCCATCGGGTTTGGGGTAGTCAATCGGCTTGTGCTTGCTTGCTGGCTCCGTGGCGGCGGCATCAGATTTTCCGTGCTTGAGCGTCCCAAGCAGTGAAAAACCCAAGGTGTTGCACCACATGTCAAAGCCGCCAACAGTCAATCCGCCCAGCAGCCCAAACCGGCTGTTGAGGGGGGCGACGTTGCGCACTTTCTTGAGGTCTTTGCCCACTGGACCGCTTCGCAATTCCGCGTCATAGGCGTCAAGCGTATCGCCGCTGCGCCCGGCCTGAATCGCCGCATAGGCCGCATCCGCCGCCTGACGGCCCGAGTGCATTGCGTTGTGGTTGCCTTTGATACGGGGAAGGTTCACCAGACCAACCGAACAGCCCAACAAAGCACCGCCAGGGAAGGCCGCCCTGGCCATCGACTGGGTTCCGCCCTTGGTCACGGCACGCGCGCCATAGGCCACGCGCTTTCCCCCCTCAAGCAGCTCGGCAATCATCGGATGATGTTTGAAGCGCTGGAATTCCATGTAGGGGAACAGATGCGGGTTCTTATAGTTCAAATCGACGATCATGCCGACGTAGACTTGATTGTTTTCAAGGTGGTAAATGAATGTACCGCCCGTGTTCTTGGTCCCCAACGGCCAGCCCATCGTGTGTGTGACGGTGCCTTCGCGGTGTTTGGCGGGATCAATTTCCCAGATCTCTTTCATGCCAAGGCCGAATTTCTGAGGATCTACCCCCTCATCGAGAGTGTACTTTGCGATCACCTGCTTGGAGAGGCTGCCGCGCACGCCTTCGGACAGGAACACATATTTGCCATGCAGTTCCATTCCCGGCTCATAGCTGTCGCCGGTGGTCCCATCAGCGTTCTTGCCAAACTCGCCTGCGACAACACCTTTGACCTCGCCATTGTCGCCAAAGACCAGCTCTGAACATGCCATTCCCGGAAAGATTTCAACGCCCATCTCTTCGGCCTGCTCAGCCATCCAGCGGCAGACATTGCCCATGGAGACGATGTAGTTGCCGTGGTTGTTCATCAGTGGCGGCATGATGAAGTTTGGCAGGCGCAGCTGCCCGGCTTCGCCCATCATATAAAAGTTGTCTTGTTTTACCGGGACCGTGATCGGGGCACCTTTTTCTTTCCAATCAGGGATCAGCGCATCCAGACCGGCAGGGTCGAGCACCGCACCAGATAGGATATGGGCACCAACCTCCGAACCTTTTTCCAACACGACCACATTGCAATCGGGGTCCAACTGCTTGAGACGGATCGCAGCGGAGAGGCCCGCAGGCCCGGCGCCTACGATCACAACATCATATTCCATTGCTTCGCGTTCAATATCGGCCATAGCGGGGCATTCCTTTGGGCAAAAACGGTTTGGATTTGGCTAAACTACGTTCACAGGCAATGCAATCGGGACGATGCGTAAATTCACCCCAATGGCCAGCACAGGACAGACTTTTGCAAAAGTCTGGTGCCTTTTCCGGCGAGGAAACGCCTTGTCAGGCCGCCGGGCTATCACCCATCAAGTACCGTGGCCCCTGCCCGTGTTTCGCGGCCCGGTCCGTGGGGTTGTAAAGTGCGCAGGCCTCCAGGCTCAGACAGCCGCAGCCAATGCAGCCATCCAGATTGTCCCGCAAAGTGGTCAAGGTGGCGATCCGGGCATCCAAAGCAGCGCGAAACCCTTCGCTGATCTTTGCCCAGTCCGCCTTGGTCGGGGTCCGCCCGCCCGGCAGATGGTCCAGTTCTGCCTTGATCTGTGGCAGGGTGAATCCAAACTGCTGGGCGATCATCACAAAGCTGAGCCGCCGCAGATCGGCGCGTTCAAACCGGCGCTGTCCGCCTGCGTTGCGCCACGGTTTTATCAATCCCTGCGCCTCGTAGTAACGGATGGCCGATACCGCGAGGCCCGTCCGGGCCGCCAGCGCCCCGATTGAAAGTCCGTCATTGAGTGCCATGTTTCCAAAAAATCCCTTGACCTAAAGTTAGGTTTAGAAATTAGAACGGCTCTACACACAAGGCAACAAAGGAAATCCCATGCCCGCGCTACTGGAACATGCCAACTATACCGTATCTGACCCCGCCGCGACCGCCCGCTGGATGGAAAAGCTGTTTGGCTGGCACATCCGCTGGCAAGGCGACGCTATCGCAGGTGGCCGGACCGTGCATGTGGGCACCGATACCCATTATGTCGCCCTGTACACACCCAGCACAAAAATGCGCGTTGCCGGGTCAAGCTATACTGCCGTCGGCGGGCTGAACCATCTCGCCGTAGTGGTCGATGATCTTGATCGGGCGGAAAGCGCGATCCGCGAACATGGGTTCACCACCGGCAATCATGCGGATTATGAACCCGGACGACGGTTCTATTTCCATGACGATGACGGGATCGAATACGAGGTTGTGCAATACGACTGAAGGCCAAAGGCCGCTGATACACCTTGCATTCCCCATGCAGTTTGGGTCAGGTAATAGTGAACAAAAGCAACGGCTGCGTCCTTTTAGAGATCGGGCGCGGCCCATTTACGTTTATGGATGGCCCATGGAAAAAATACCAATGACACGCGGTGGTCACTCGGCACTGGAGATAGAACTCAAACATCTCAAGACAGAGGAACGCCCGGCCATCATCAAGGCCATTGCGGAAGCCCGTGAACATGGTGATCTGTCCGAGAACGCCGAATACCATTCCGCCAAGGAAAAGCAGTCCTTTATCGAGGGCCGCATCAAGGAACTGGAAGGCGCAATTTCGCTGGCAGAGGTCATCGACCCGGCCAAATTGTCCGGCTCGATCAAGTTTGGTGCGCGCGTTACCCTGGTCGATGAAGACACGGACGAGGAAAAGACCTATCAGATTGTGGGTGAATATGAGGCCAAGATCGAAGATGGGCTGTTGAACATCAAATCCCCGATTGCGCGCGCGCTGATCGGCAAGGACGAAGGGGATTCGGTCGAGGTGCGCACACCGGGGGGTCAGAAATCCTATGAGGTTCTCAAGATTGTCTACGCCTGAGCCAGAGATCCATCATGGCTGAGGCATCGCAAAACCCCGACGGCACGACCAAAGAGGCGCAGGTCAAGGTGACCGGCGTCAAGGCGCGTCCGACGGCCCTGGGCATCTATGACAAGCCGAGGCCGGACACGATCACGTCCATTGAAATCATCGCCATTGTGCTCAGCGCCCTGTGGCTGTTGGGGGCGGGTTCGTTTTTTCTTCTGACCGATGCGGCCCCTGCCGAGGATGGGACAGACGGGCTGAAATTCCTGATGACCATGTTGGCGGTGTTCATGCCCGTCGCGATGATTTGGGTCGCGGCCACCGCAGCCAGGGCAAGCCGCGTCATGCGCGAAGAAAGCCAGCGGTTGCAAACTGCCATTGATGGCATTCGTCAGGCCTATATTGCCCAGCAGCAGGGGCAGCATTCGCGCACCGAACCTTCGGTTGCCAAGAAACTGGACGAGATTGCCGCCACCGCGCGCAAGACCGAAACGGCCCTTGCCATGTTCCAGAGCAGACGGGACGAAGCCGCACGGCGCCCGGCGGAGCCCGCGCCACAACAGATGGCGGACGATCAGCAAACACTGGCCCTTGGCACACAGGCGCAAGATCTGGTGCCGCTGTTGTCTACCGAAGATTTCATTCGCGCGCTCAACTTTCCCGAAACCGCAGAGGACGAGGTCGGCTTTGCCTCGTTGCGCCGCGCGCTCAAGGACCGTTCGACATCCCAGCTTATCCAGGCGGCGCAGGATGTTTTGACGTTGCTGTCCCAGGACGGGATTTACATGGATGACCTGCGACCCGATCGGGCGCGCCCAGAGGTTTGGCGGCAGTTTGCAGCCGGGTCGCGAGGGCGCCCCATTGCGGCATTGGGCGGCATTCGGGACCGGTCGTCACTGGCGCTGACCCATGCGCGCATGAAACAAGACCCGATCTTCCGCGATGCGGCGCATCATTTCCTGCGCCATTTTGACAAGACCTTTTCCGCCTTCGAGGGGCGCGCGTCGGATGGCGAAATATCCGGCATGGCCGATACGCGCACGGCGCGGGCGTTCATGTTGCTGGGGCGCTGCGCGGGGACGTTCGACTAGCTGTTTCTGAGCCTCTCGGAAACAGCAAATACACATCCACCACAAACACCCCCGCGCGTCGGGTAGTGCCTGCCACCGGGGAGGCGCTATCAGCTTCTATTCGTGGCAGTTTATCGTGGCTCAGAACCGTTTCATTCAGGAGAAGGTACCTGCATCAGCCAAAGCAGCCTTGATTCCGGGCTGGCGAGAATATCAGATGTCGTTTCCGGGAAAATCAGAAGCGGTCTGACCGGCACTGCCAAAACTGGCATAGGGGATGAACCGCACCATGTCGCCTGGCACGATGGTTTGCGCCGGTTCGGACAGTTCTATCAACCCTTCAGCCCAGCTCAGCCCCGAAATACGGCCCGACCCTTCAGAGGCAAAAGCCTCTGCCTGACCGTTTCGGATGCGCCCGCGCAGGTATTCGCGCCGCCCTGCTTTTTTGGTTTTGGAAAAGGCGGCCGGAACCTCGAACCCCTGTGGCACCGTCCAGACACCCCCGCCAAGCAATTGCATCGCAGGCCGGGCAAAGATCAAGGTACAGATCATCGCCGCGACTGGATTGCCCGGCAACCCGAACACCGGCACCCCCTGCCAGACCCCAAGCGCGAGGGGACGGCCCGGTTTGATGGCGATGCGCCACAGGGACATGGCACCGGCATCGGTCAACAGCGCGGAAACGTGATCCTCATCACCTGCCGACGCACCACCGCTGGTCAGGATGACATCCGCTTTGGCACAGGCCTCATCCAATCGGGTCCGCAGCGCCGCGCGATCGTCGGGCACCTGACCCAAATCCACGGGCGCATGACCCAACTGCTGGACAAGTCCCAGCAACATGGGGCGATTGGCGTCAAAAATCTGACTGTCTTTTGCCACCGCACCTGGCTCGACCAATTCATCCCCGGTCGACAGGACACCAACCCTTAACCCGCTGTGTACCATCAGGTCGGACACCCCGGTCGCGGCCAGCAAGGCAAGGTCGGCAGGCGTCACTCTGCGCCCGCGATCAATGACAACCTCACCTGCGCGCACGTCCTCTCCGGCGGTTCGGGTGTTTGATCCTGTCTTGATCGGGCCGGTGAACCGGATGGTATGACCGACCACATCCACGTCTTCCTGCAGGATGACGGTGTCAACGCCCGCAGGAAGTGCCGCGCCGGTCAGCACGCGCATGGCGTGGCCTTCGGGAAGTATTCCCGGCTGGTCCCCTGCCGCCGCCCGATCAGACGCAAGTGGCAGAACCTGCACACCCTCTCCGCGCCCGCCAGCAAAGCCGTAGCCGTCAACGGCTGTGTTGGGAAGTGGCGGGTTCGCGCGTTGGGCACTCACCTGTGCGGCGGCGATCCGGCCCAGAGCGTCCGGCAAAGCGACCCGTTTGGTGCCTGTGACCGGGGATAGCCGCTCTTGCAGCAGCGCAAGGGCTTCATCAACCGGGGTCCAATGCACACCGGGCGGCAAGGCAAAGCAATCGTTCCGCAAGGGCGGCGCGTCCAGCGCCAGCTCGGATAATCTCCGGGCCTGACCGGCACCGAGTATCCACGCCTCCTCGCTTGCTGCCGCCGGCAGATCAGACATCAGACCGTCGAGTTCCGCAGGCGGCAGACGCGACAGGGCATTGGCAAGCAAGCGGACCTGTTCACGGTCACGGATGGCGCCGGGCGGCAGAGTGGCCAGTGTGGTCTGCACAGCCTGTTCGATCAGACCCGGCCAGATCTCGGCCAGGACCACAGGTGCCTCCGTCCAATCCTCCAAGGGCCAGACCCGCACCCCCATCAGACGCCTCAGCCGCGCCAGAACCGGAAGGCCCATCATGATCTGTCCACCTACCGTGGGTGGAAAAGACATCTGAAAACAGGATGATGCGGCCTTTGATACCGTGTCGCACAGGCGCTTTTCGGCGATCTGGTCAAACTTGATCCCTGCCTTGCGATACGGAACGCCCGGCCATCTGTCCTTGTGCGACTTACCCCAGAACGGCCCGGGCCCGTCAAAAAGGGCGTTCAATGTTTCGGCTACGTCAAAGCGGTTGTTGGACCCGTCCGGGGTGTCGATGATGTGTCGCTCGAACCAGTCCCACAGCGCAAGCGTATCGTCCGATCCCGTGACATGGCGGGTAAATCCGCCGGGGTACCCAAACGGAAAATCAAACGCCGCAAGCAGACGGCGTCCCTGCGCCATCTCCGTGCGGATCAGATCGGTGATGGCTGCTTCGGCCTGCTGTCTGTCTCTGCAATACATCGGCTCCTGAGGGATCCCGGCGCAGGTAAGACCCAGCCAGATGGCATCTCTGGACGGCTTTTCGGGCGCGCGACGGCCGGCCGACCAATCCACCACGAGAATCGTGTCAAATGGGGTCACAACCCAACCTCGGACAGGATGAAATCCGCAATTGCGCCGGTGTCATTCAAATCAAAGACGGGGCGGTCCAGATCAAGCGGCACATCACTTGCTACGGCTGTAATGGTTGGGTCGTCTGGCGCAATCAGCGGATTGCCTGTTTCGGCGCGATGCGATTCGACCTTGGGGTGGGCGTCCCGCTTGTAGCCTTCAACCAGCACCAGATCGACCGGGCCGAGGTGCGTCAGCAGTTCCTGCAAGGTCGGCTCGTCTGTACCGCGCAATTCATGCATCAGCGCAAACCGGTTGCGCGACGCAAGCAGCACCTCGGTCGCCCCTGCGACGCGGTGGCGATAGCTGTCCTTGCCGGGGTGATCGACGTCAAAGGAATGATGGGCATGTTTGACAGTCGACACCGATACGCCCCGCCCCGAGATTTCGGTGACCAGACGTTCCATCAATCCGGTCTTGCCGGCATTTTTCCAGCCGACGACCCCATAGATCCTCATATCAAATCATCCCTTCCGCGCGGGCCAGATCCTCGGGCGTGTTCACGTTGAAAAAGGCGTCCTCATACGGGAACACCGCCTCGCCTCCGCCATGTTGATCGGTCCACAGCACAACCTTGCGCAGCCCGCCCTCAAGGGCCGCGCGTAAATCATCGCGCAGCGCCACCGGCCACAGGCCAAAGGTCGGGTGGCGCGCGGTGCCGCGACGGGGATCGGGCGTCGCGGCAAGGACAAGCGGCACTTCCATGTTTTCGCCACGCAGCAACAGGTGCGGAACCAGATCGCAGGGGAAAAAGGGCGTGTCGGCGGCGGCGGTGACAATCAGGTCAGCCCCCTGTTCTGCGGCCCAGTCAAGCCCGGCGAGAACCCCCGCCAGCGGCCCGACGAATCCCTCGATACTGTCTGCAATGACGGGCAGCCCCGTATCCGCAAACCGCGCCGGATCGCCATTGGCGTTCAGGGCAAGCGCGGCCACCTGCGGTGCAAACCGGTCCATGACCCGCGCCAGCAACGTCTGCCCGCCAAGCATCAGCAGCCCCTT
>Ga0316204_10011073_pt1 | contig 11412 bp, 10 predicted proteins | sample 6monrhotite_MG_2_FD_205661 | JGI IMG/M metagenome (GOLD analysis project Ga0316204, IMG submission 205661) | Microbial mat bacterial communities from mineral coupon in-situ incubated in ocean water Damariscotta River, Maine, United States -... | ecosystem: Environmental > Aquatic > Marine >...
ACAGTGCTGGCCGAACAGTTGAACTCTTCGCGCAGAACTTCGGCACGCAGTTTGGCCCCGTGTTCAAAACCATTCGAGGTCAGGCGTTTCTCAAGTTCTTGGTAAAGGTCATTTTCTTTCGGCATGCTGGTGCTTTTACGGTGGTTACATAAGACAAAGATAGGGGAAATATTTTTGTGAATACACAAAAATCTCGAAATTCTGCAAAATTTCATTTTTTTCTTGTTGTACTCGATTCGTCAGCCTAACCTTCGGGCAGCGTCATTCGAGCGGGGGCGGATCGACCCCCGAAAACACACGCTCAACGTCTGGGAGGACAACATGAAACTATTGAAGACAGCGGCCTCAGTGGCCGTCGCCGCAGCTATGGTTGCCGGCACCGCAATGGCCGATGGCCACGCGACAACCAAGTTGCGCATTCAAACGCACTTCTCGCCCGAGACCCTGTCCGGCAAGATGGCGGCGAAGTACATCGACGATATTCAAGTCATGTCGAACGGCGAGATCGCGGTCGAGATGTTCTATTCCTCATCCGTTGTGAAATCCGTCGAAACATTCGACGCGGCGGCCACGGGTATTCTTGATTGCGACATGACGGGTGGTGCTTACCAGACCGGCAAGAACCCTGCCTTCCAGTTCGCCGGCGACTTGATGGGCGGTTACCAGAATCCATACCAACAGATGGCATGGTTGCTGCATGGCGATGGCCGTGCGGCGTTGAACAAGCTCTACAACGGCTATGACATGGAGTTCGTCGGCTGGTGGATCCCCGGCCCTGAATCTCTGGCCTCTACGTCGCCAATCCGCAATGCGGATGACTTCAAGGACTGGAAATTCCGCTCCCCTCCCGGCTTGGCGACAAAAGTCTTTGCAGCCATGGGTGCCTCGCCAATCGTGATGGATTTCAACGAAATCTTTACCGCACTTGAGACAGGCATCATTGACGGTGCCGATGCCGCGAACCTGACCAACAACGTCGGTCTGGGTCTGTATGACATCGCCAAGCACACCAACTATCCGGGCTTCCACTCCATGCCCGCGGACCACCTTGCCTGCCGCAAGGACGTTTGGGACGCGATGCCGGAAAGCCACAAGCGTATCATGACGGTCGCAATGGACAGTCTCGCGCTGCACAACGCTACCATCAACGAAGTCCAGAACGAGCAGACCGCCAAGGACCTGCGCGCCAAGGGCGTAAACTTGTATGAGTGGACACCGGAAGATCTGCAGAAGTACCGCGATGCGGTGCAGGTTGGCTGGACAGAGTTTGCGACAACACCAGAAGCCAAAGATCTGCTGGCAAGCCACATCGCCTTCCTTCAGCAGATGGGCGCGATGAAGTAATCAGCAACATTTGCTGTACCAAAGTCACGCGGCAAGGCTGTTCTCTGATGGCCTTGCCGTTTTACCCTCTGACCCCCGGACCCCTATGAAAGTCACCCGCATCATCAGCCATGTGTTGTCTTACGATATGCCCGAAATGCTGGGCTATTCACAGCAATACTACGCCAAGCGCTCTGCGCATCTGGTCGAAGTGCAAACGGATGAAGGCGTGACGGGATGGGGTGAATGTTTCGGGCCGGGCATGGTGGCGGTTGCCAACAAGGGGATCGTGGAAAAGGTGATCCAGCCGATGGTCCTGGGGATGGACCCGATGGATCGGGACGTGATTTGGCACAAGGTCTATAACCTTCTGCGAGACCACGGGCAAAAGGGCATGTCGATGCAATCTTTGTCCGGCGTGGACATGGCGCTGTGGGACATTGCAGGCAAGGTCGCGGGTCTGCCCTTGCACAAGCTGATCGGCGGTGCGCACCGCACAGAGGTGCCATGCTACGGCTACGGCATGATGCTGCGGGATGAGCCGGTGGAGAAACTGGCCGTACGGTTTGAGGATGAGGCCGCAGCGATCAAAGACATGGGGTTTGTGGCGACAAAGATGAAGGTGGGCTTTGGCCCGAAGCCGGACGTGAAACTATGCCAGGCCGTGCGGCGCGGTGTTGGCGATGATTTCCGGTTTATGGTCGATGCGAACCACTGCTACACAACCTCTGACGCCTTTCATGTTGGTCGCGCCTTGGAAGACCTCGGCGCCTATTGGTTCGAAGAACCCATCGCGCCCGAAGACCTCGATGGCTACCGCGAGTTGCGGGCTGGTTTAAAGGTGAATATCTCGGGTGGCGAAGCCGAGTTCAACCGCTGGGGCTGGCGCAATATCCTTGAGAACCGTGGGTTAGATATAGCGCAACCGGAGGTCTGCGCATTGGGCGGGATCAGCGAATACCTGCGCGTCCTCGCCCTGTGCCACGCGCATTTCACACCCGTCATCAACCACGTCTGGGGCAGCGCGATTGCGGTGGCGGCTAACCTGCAACTGCTCGCCGCGATGCCGCCGCTGCCGGGTGGTTTGCACCCGTGGGAACCGATGCTGGAGTTCGACACCACCGACAACAAATTTCGCGACAACCTGCTGTCAGAGCCATTGGACATTCAGGGCCAAGTCAAAGCGAACAACGGTCGGGTCACTATTCCGACGGGTGACGGCATCGGCGTAGAACCGGACCGCGATTTCATCAAACACTACACACTCGACGCGTAACGCAAAGGGACGTCCCATGCAGACAAGATCAGGCGGCATCGCAGAATGGCTCATTCCACTGGCCTTTGTCGGCACGACAGCGTGGCTGATCTGGCATCTGCCCGCGTTCATGCTCGACTGGATACCCTATACTTCCGACAGCTTGCGGGCACAGGTCGAGGCGATTTACTTGCGCGCCGACGTGACCCCGAACATGGGCGGCATCTTTGGCGGGCATATAGATCTTCTTGACATTGCCGCCTTGGTCCTGACACCAATCCTGGCCTTCTTTGGCGCCCGTTCGGTCCGGCATGCAGGAATGGAACATGGCGACGCCAGCACGGTCGACCGCATCGCCCTGTTCATTGGCCGCGTCACGATGATGATGATCGCGATCATGACGATCATCATGCTCTATGAGGTTTTCATGCGCTACATCATGGAGAAACCCACCGAATGGGCCAACGAGATGACCCTGTGGTTCGCCAGTTTTGTGTTCCTGACATCGGGCTTTTACGCGATGCAGCAACGCTGCCATATCCGTATTTTTCTGATCTACGACATGATGCCACGCTGGGTGCAGCGGGCGTTTGATAGTTTCTCCTGCCTGCTTATCGTGACCTTCGCTTTCGCGCTCGTCTACGGCAGTTACAAGCAAGTATTTGTGAACAAGCTCTACAAATGGGAGCTGTATGGCTCTGCCTTCAACCCGCCGATCCCGGCGACGTTGCAGCCGATGGTGTTGATCATGATCAGCCTTGTCGCCGCCCAGGCGGTGCTGAACCTGATCGCAGATTGGAACAAGGAACCGGAAATTCACACCGATGAGCCGGATGCCGAGGAAATTGAAATGCTGAAACGCGCTGTGGGGCAAGACTGATGGATATTGGAACGATCTCACTGGTCTTGATGCTGGCGCTCATCGCGCTGCTTGCCATTGGAATGCCGCTTGGTTTTGCGTCTGCATCGCTGGCCGTTCTGGTGTTGGTGATGAAGTTTGAACCGGCACTGCTCTGGAATCCGCTCACCTTTGGCGATGGTGTTCTGACAGGTAGGCCCGGCACCGGGCCGCTCTATATATTGGCGCAAAAGATATACGGGCTCTTAACGGATTACGTCCTCATATCCATTCCGCTGTTCATCTTCATGGCGTCCCTGCTGGAGCGTTCCGGCATTGCCAAAGACATGTATTCTTCCCTCAACGTCTGGCTGTCGGGCACCCGTGGCGGCATCGCGATTGTGACCTCGATCATGGCGGTTATCATGGCGGCGATGTCTGGCATCATCGGCGGTGAAGTTGTGCTACTCGGTCTCATCGCACTGCCGCAGATGCTGCGCCTTGGCTACAACCAGAACCTTGCGATTGGTGTGATCTGTGCGTCTGGCTCGCTTGGCACAATGATACCGCCGTCCATCGTCCTGATCATCTACGGCCTCATCACCGAAACCTCGATCAAGGCACTGTTCACGGCTTCCTTCATCCCCGGTTTCATGCTCGCCTCAATGTTTATCCTTTATATCATTGTACGCACAAACCTGCGTCCCGAAGACGCGCCGCTGCCCGAAGTAGACCCTGATGACCCGCCACGCGGCGAAAAGCGTCTTCTGTTCCTGGCGTTCCTCTCCATCGTCATCGCGGGTTTTTCTACCTTCCTGTTCGCCCGTGCGGCCTTCTTTGAACTCTCCGGCTCCAATGCCGCAAGTGACGGCGATCCGGCCCGCCTTGGCACCGCAGCACACATGCCGTGGCTTGCGGGCATTATCATCGTAGCGCTGGTGTTGATCTTCTTTGTCTTTGGCAAGGAACGCTCCAGAACCGGCTGGAACATGGGCAAAGGACTGGTCGCACCCATCGTCGTGATCGGGGTTGTCATGGGGTCGATCTATGGCGGTATCACTGGCATCACGGAGGCCGCCGGCATGGGCGCCGCCGCCGTGCTGATCATCGCCATCCTGCGCGGTGAGGGGTCGTTTGCCTTGGTCTGGGAAAGCCTGATGCGCACGTTGCGCTCTACCGGCACGATCATCTGGGTGACCATTGGTGCGGCGTCGCTTGCAGGGGCTTACACCATCGCGGGCGGTCCGCAGTACGTCGCGGCCCTGATCGTGGGCAAGGATTTGCCAACCATGGGTGTGATCCTCGCCATGATGCTGATCTTGTTGTTCATGGGAGCGTTCATGGATTGGGTCGGCATTGTCTTGCTGATCATTCCCGTGTTCCTGCCCATCGTGCTGCGCCTGCCTCTCGACGAGATCGGCTTTATCGGCCAGCTTGAGCCAAGCCATGTGGCGATCTGGTTTGGCGTGGTGTTTTGTATGAACATGCAGGTCAGCTTCCTTTCACCGCCCTTTGGCCCCGCCGCGTTCTACCTCAAATCAGTGGCCCCGCCGCACATCAGCCTGACGGATATATTCAAAGGGTTCCTGCCCTTCATCGGCATCCAACTGGTCGCGCTTTCGGTCCTGCTGATCTGGCCCAACATCATCGCGATCCTGCTATAATGTTGTCGCAAGCGCAGATCACGCAGTTTCAGACGGACGGCTATCTGGTTGTGCCTGACATCATCCCCGCTGGCATCTTGGAGCGTGTAAAGGCGGAATACGCGGCACTGCTCGATGGCCTCTATGCCGGTTGGTTCGCGGAAGGTCTGGTTGAAACACCGCCCGAAACCCTCGATTTCTGGGGCAAGCTGCTCAGTGCTTATCAAGCGGGTTGTGACTATTTTCAGCCACTGGACATCTCGCTGCCGGGTGATCGTATCACGGACAGCACCCCATTCCACATCGGCCCCGCCGTATTCGACATGCTGACCGCAGCCCCTTTGCTCGATGCGATGGAGCAACTCCTCGGTCCCGAGTTGACCAGCAACCCGATCCAGCACGTGCGCATCAAACCGCCCGCGACCAAACTTACCGGCCACGAAATCCGCGCCCATATCACGGCAACCGACTGGCATCAGGACCGCGCCGTGGCGCTGGAAGACGCGGACCAGACCGACATGGTCACCGTATGGATCGCCATCACGGATGCCACGGTCGAGAATGGCTGTCTGCAAGTCCAGCCACTGACCAAAGATCAAGCGATCCTGCCCCATTGTCCGCGCACCCAAACCGGTATCGCGGACGGCTTCATCAATGAGAACGGCGCGATCCCCCTGCCCGTTCCCGCTGGCGGCGCAGTGCTGTTCCATCCGCTGACGCCTCATGCGTCGCTGGCCAATCACACTGACGGTTTCCGCTGGTCCTTTGACATCCGCTTCAACGCCACGGGCCAGCCCACCGGACGCAGCCACTTTCCCGATTTTATTGCCCGCTCGCGCGCCGCCCCTGAAACAGAATTGCGCGACTGGCAAGCCTGCAAGAGCCTCTGGGAGGACGCCCGCGCGCGCCTGTCCCACGCCCCGCATATCGACATTCACCGCTGGTCCTCAGACGCGCCTTACTGCGCCTGAGCATCGCCTCCTGAAAGAAGACACTATGAATTTTGTACGTCTGGACCGCGCCGACACGGTGGTCATCGCCACCCGCGCTTTGGAGGTTGGCGTGGCGATTGAGGATGTGGTGACGACGGCGCTGATCCCTTCGGGGCACAAGATTGCGACGGTGGCAATGAAGGCGGGTGATCCCGTGTACAAATACGCGCAACTGATCGGCTACGCCTCGCAGGATATTGCCACCGGCGACCACGTCCATGTGCATAACGTCGAATTCCGCAACACCGACATGGCGTATGAATTCTCGACCGATCTGCGCCGTGTCACCCCCGCCAAAACCCAGGACACGTTTCTAGGCTACCGCCGCGAAAACGGCCGCGTCGGCACACGCAATTACATTGCGATCGTGACCTCGGTGAACTGCTCGGCCACCGCCGCGCGGATGATCGCGGACCACTTCACCCAAACGGTTCTGGCGGACTATCCCAATGTCGACGGCGTGGTGGCCTTCGTGCATGGCACCGGTTGCGGCATGGCCGATAACGGCGACGGGTTCGAAGCGCTGCAACGGGTGATGTGGGGGTATGCCAAACACCCCAATCATGCGGGCGTGTTGATGGTGGGTCTGGGTTGCGAGATGAACCAGATCGACTGGTTACTAGAGGCTTACGGGTTGAGACAAGGCCCGACATTCCAGACGATGAACATTCAAAACGTCGCGGGTCTACGCCGGACCGTTGAACTGGGTATCGAAAAGATCAAAGCGATGTTGCCGATTGCGAACGAAGCGACACGCACTGAATGCCCTGTATCCGACTTGATGGTCGCCTTGCAATGTGGCGGATCGGATGCGTGGTCTGGCGTCACGGCAAACCCTGCATTGGGGTATGCCTGTGATCTGTTGACGGCGCAAGGGGCGACGGGCGTCCTGGCCGAAACCCCCGAGATCTACGGAGCAGAACACCTGCTGACCCGCCGTGCGGTGGATCGCGCGACAGGTGACACGCTGATCGGTCTGATCAAATGGTGGGAGGATTATACCGCCCGAAACAAAGGCTCGATGGACAACAACCCAAGCCCCGGCAACAAGAAGGGGGGGCTGACCACGATCCTTGAAAAATCGTTGGGCGCTGCGGCGAAGGGCGGGACATCACCACTGACCGGCGTCTACAAATATGCAGAGCCTGTTACAGCCAAGGGGTTCACCTTCATGGACTCGCCCGGATACGACCCCGCGTCGGTCACTGGACAAATTGCCGGCGGCTGCAATCTGGTGTGTTTCACCACCGGTCGCGGCTCTGCTTTCGGCTCGAAACCTGCGCCAACTGTCAAAATTGCGACGAACACAGAAATGGCCAAGCGCATGTCCGAAGACATGGACATCGACGCCGGCGAGATTTTGTCGAAGGGCGTCAGTATCGAAGAAAAGGGCCGGGAGATTTACGAGATGTTTCTGCGTGTGGCCTCGGGTGAGGAAACCAAATCCGAAGCGCAGGGTTTGGGCGATTACGAATTCGTTCCCTGGCAAATCGGAGCGGTCATGTGAAACGTATTCTTGTTGTCGGCGGTGGGCTGATCGGCATCCGCCATGTGCAGGCGGTGCGGGAAAACCCGAACTGCACCCTCGTCGGCCTTGCTGACCCCGATATGACAATCCAGCCTGACATCACGCGATACGCTGCGATGGGCGAGGTGCAGAGCCCCGTCGACGGCGTCATCATCGCCACCCCTACTCATCTTCATGCAGCCCACGCCAAGGAGGCCGCCCAACGTGGCTGGCATATGCTGATCGAGAAACCGGTGGCGGGAACCTTGCAGGACGCACAAGACCTTGAGGCCACTCTAAGCACCAAAAACACCCGTTCCCTCGTTGGCCACCACCGCCGCCATCACGCGTGCGCCCAACAGCTCAAAACCTTGATCGCAGAGGGTACCATCGGACAAGTCGTCACCGCCTCACTCCTCTGGGCTATGCGCAAACCCGACACCTATTTTGACGGTAACTGGCGCACGGCGGGCGGCAGCCCTGTGATGATAAACCTTGTCCACGACATTGATCTTTTGCGCTTTTGCATCGGCGAAATCACCGAGACCGCTGCCCTGCGCGGAACCTCACTTCGTGGCACCAACCGGATCGAAAGCGGCGCAGTTGTGCTTGGATTCGACAACGGCGGGACGGGCACGATCAGTTTTGCCGACACCGCGCCGTCCCCGTGGGGGTTCGAGGCGGGCACGGGCGAGAACCCCAATATCGGGACGACGCACCAAGACATGCTGTGGATTACTGGCACCAAAGGGGCGATCAGTTTTCCGTCGATGACCCTTTGGCAGGGAAGCGATTGGGGCACGGCCGCCACGCGCGTCCCGCTGACACCTGCCGAAAACACCCGGACACCGCTTGACGCGCAGCTGTGCCACTTTATCGACGTCATGGATGGCACCGCACCGATGATCGACGTCGCTGATGCGACCCGCACCCTGGCCGTTGCCACCAAGATCGAAGCACAACTCACGGCCCAGACACCGGCCCAAACCCGACACATCAAAACGGCATGACCTGCCGTTTCCATACATCTCGAGAGGATAATTCATGAGCAAACCAACAATCGGATTTATCGGCCTTGGCCTGATGGGCGGCGCAATGGTGGGCCGTTTGCAGGACGTCGGCTATAGCGTGACCGTGCTCGGCAACCGGGACCGCACCTATCTGGACGCCGCGATTGCACGGGGTGCTGTCGAGGCCGCAGACGCCAAAGCGGTAGCCGAAGCGAGCGATATTGTGATGCTTTGCATGGGCACGTCTGATCACGTCGAGGCACGGATGCGCGGCAGTGACGGCGTGATCGCGGGCCTGCGTACAGGCGCGACTGTCGTGGATTTTGGCACCTCGTTGCCGGGCAGCAGCCGTGCTTTGTCGGAAGAAGTGGCGGCAGCGGGCGGCACTTTCCTTGACGCGCCTTTGGGCCGCACGCCGGGACATGCCAAAGACGGATTGCTCAACATCATGGCGTCTGGCGACAAGGCGGCCTTCGACGCCATTGAGCCGGTGCTGAATGACCTGGGCGAAAACGTTTTCCACCTTGGCGCGATTGGCTCCGGCCACACGATCAAACTGATCAACAACTTCTTTGGCATGACCGTCGCCAATGCCATGGCCGAAGCATTCGCAATGGCGGACGGCGCAGGTGTGGACCGCGAGCAGCTCTATAATGTGATGGCCGCAGGTCCGTTGCATTCCGGCATGATGGACTTTGTCAAAGCCTATGGCGTCGACAAGGACCCCACCATGCTGGCCTTCGCGATCAAGAACGCGGCCAAGGATCTGGGGTATTACGACCGCATGGCAAGTGACGCAGGCACCGAAAGCATCATGGTCAAAGCACCGCTCGCCGCCCTTGAGGACGCGCGGGACAATGGCCAGGCCGATGATATGGTCAGCCAGATGGTCGACTATTACGCCCGCAAGCTGAACGGCTGATCCATGGCCGTCGTTGCCCAATCCAACGCGGACCTGCCGCGCCTCGGCATCTTGATGATGCTCGCGGCATGGCTATTCTTTTCCGTGGTGGACACGGGTGCGAAATGGCTGGCCGTGGCGGGGATACCGGCGTTCCAGTTGGCGTTCATGCGCTATGCCAGCCATTTTGTGATCTCAATCGGGGTGATCGCCATTGGTGGCTTTGACGTGGACCGGTTCAAGACGGACCATCTGTGGCAAGTCGTCAGCCGCGCACTTTTGCTGACCTCGGCAACCCTGTCGAACTTCTATGCGCTAAAATACCTGCCGCTCACAGTGGTCTCCGCCATCATGTTCTCCAGCCCTGTCATCGTGTGTTTTCTTTCGGTCTCGGTGCTACGCGAACAGGTCGGCCCTTGGCGCTGGGGTGCGATTTTGCTGGGTTTTATAGGCGTATTGATTGTGGTGCGCCCCTTTGGTGCCACCTTCCACCCCGCAATGTTGCTCATCATCTATAATGCGACGGCGCTGGCGTTTTACTCCATTATGACGCGAAAACTGTCGGGCATTGTGGCCGTTGATACGATGCAGTTCTACATGGGGCTGGTCGGCACATCGGTCTTGCTGCCTTTTGCCCTCATGACATGGGTGACACCCGAAACCACATGGGGGATGGTCGTGCTTGTCGGCCTTGGCTGTATGGGTTGGGCGGGACACCAATTCCTGACCACGGCACACCGCTTTGGTACTGCGAACCAATTGATGCCCTTCACCTATTCCTTCCTGATTTATGTGGCGATCTGGGGCTATCTGTTGTTTGGCACCGTACCCGATGGTGGCACATTGATGGGCGCGGTTGTGATCATGGGCGCAGGTCTAATCATCTGGAAACGGGAGAAAACATAATGCGGATTGCCTGTATCGGTGAGGCCATGATCGAGTTGTCGATGGCCGGTGAAGACACGCAAGTCGGGGTTGCCGGTGATACGCTGAACACCGCCATTTATCTGCACCGGACGGCCCCTGCGCTGAGTGTCGATTACCTGACCTGTTTGGGGGATGACCCCTTTTCGAAACGCATCCTTGATTTCATTGCGAACCAGGGCGTCGGCACCGCGCCGGTGCGCCAGATTGCGGGTGCGTCTCCTGGTCTCTATGCCATCACCACGACCCCCGAAGGTGAGCGCAGCTTCACTTATTGGCGCAGCGCGGCCGCCGCGCGGCAGCTGTTTACGGATGGAGGTTTCAGCATTTTAGAGGGGTATGACGCTGTCTATCTGTCGGGGATTTCGATGGCGATCCTACCGCATTCCGTGCGGCTGGCGTTCATTGAATGGCTCACCACGGCGCCGATCAAGGTCATCTACGACAGCAATTATCGGCCCCGCCTTTGGGACAGTGTTGAACACGCCCGCCAGGTCACGGCAGCGCTATGGGAGCGGGCAGATATTGCGCTTCCGTCGATTGACGACGAGATGCTGCTTTTTGGCGAAACTGCCGCTGAAGTCACTGCAAGATTTGCCAAACATCCCGGTATCGGTGCGTTGAAACGTGGTGAAGAGGGGCCGTTTTCCTTGGGCCAAAAGGTGCAGCAAAGCTATCCCCCTGCTGGCAAGGTCGTCGATACCACCGCCGCCGGAGACAGCTTTAACGGCGGCTACCTCGGCGCGTTCCTTTCAGGGCAAAACCAGTCTGAGGCGCTGATGGCAGGTCACACCCTGGCAGCGGCCGTCGTTCAGCATCGCGGCGCGATCATGCCAGACGGATAAGGGGCAACAGGTCCGCCGCCCCGACGATTGTCAACAGCGACGCATCGGAGTTGTCCCCACGAACTGCGCATCGGGCCAATCGCGACGCGGTCCGGCAAAGTTTTCGTTCTCGGAAAACCAAGCCGGATCGCAATGCCTATGCGGCGAAGCAATCGGAAGGTCGTTGATACCCTG
>Ga0316204_10011074_pt1 | contig 11411 bp, 10 predicted proteins | sample 6monrhotite_MG_2_FD_205661 | JGI IMG/M metagenome (GOLD analysis project Ga0316204, IMG submission 205661) | Microbial mat bacterial communities from mineral coupon in-situ incubated in ocean water Damariscotta River, Maine, United States -... | ecosystem: Environmental > Aquatic > Marine >...
GACTTGCAGATAGTCCTCATTGTGCTTGTTGGTCGCAACGATGATAGGAAGTCTCTCTACTATCTCTATAGCCTGAAGTGATTTTATCTTTTCGGGATTATTGGTCAGCAGTTTGATACGGCTGATATTGAAATGTTTCAAAATATCATGGACGATCTCATAAGAACGTGCGTCAGGCGGAAACCCGAGTTGATGATTGGCCGCGACCGTGTCAAAACCTTTGTCTTGAAGTGCATAGGCGTTGACCTTGTTGAGTAGGCCTATATTACGTCCTTCCTGACGAAGGTAGAGCACCATGCCTCCCTCTTGGGCGATCATCTTCAGAGCGACTTCAAGTTGGTCTCCGCAATCACATTTCAGGCTTCCTAATGCATCCCCTGTCAGACACTCAGAATGCACACGAATGATAGGTATATCAGGTAAAACTTCTGTAAATATGACTAAGTGTTCTTTATGGTGTTCTTTGAAGGCTTGTATCTTGAAAGTTCCGTGTTTTGTGGGTAGATTGGCAACTTCTGATATCTCTAGATTCATGTTTAACTGCTTTTTGTATATTGATTTGTTAGAATATCTAAATTTTTTAATATTAACAAAATTATATCACTTTTTAATCTACCCAAGGTTAAACAGATTATTTGTACAAGGCTCAATATGTTTCACCGTTTCCGCCGTTTACGTATCAATCCGCAACTTCAAAACCTCGTCAGAGAGACATCTCTGTCCGTCAATGATTTTATCTATCCGCTTTTTGTCCGTCCGGGGGAAGGGATAAAGACAGAGGTCTCATCCATGCCGGGTGTCTTTCAGATGAGCATCGATGAGGCTGTAAAAGAGTGTGAGACCTTAAAGTCATTGGGTCTGTACTCTATCATCCTTTTTGGTATTCCTGCTGTCAAAGACTCTGTAGGTTCAGACTCCTTATGCGAACACGGGATCATTGCCAAGGCGGTAAGAACGATTAAAGCTGCCCATCCTGATATGTTCGTTGTGACGGACCTCTGTTTTTGTGAGTATACGGATCACGGGCATTGCGGGATATTGGATATGGAACGTGAGACGGTAGACAATGACTCTACACTTGAACTATCTGCCAAACAGGCCCTTGTCCATGCCAAGGCAGGTGCAGATATGATAGCACCAAGCGGGATGATGGATGGTATCATTGAGACACTCAGAACAGCCCTTGATGCAGGCGGATACAGTGATCTTCCTATCATGGCTTACTCGACTAAGTTTTCCAGTGGATATTACGGACCGTTTAGAGATGTGGCTGAGTCGGTCCCGAGTTTTGGAAACCGCTCTACTTACCAGATGGACCCGGCAAACAGGATCGAAGCCATTGCCGAAAGCGTAGAAGATGAGGCTCAGGGTGCAGATATCTTGATGGTCAAGCCTGCCTTGGCCTATCTTGATATCGTGCGTGATATCAAAGAGAACACGACAAGACCGTTGGCCGTATACAATGTCAGCGGAGAGTATGCCATGTTAAAACTGGCCGGAACAGAAGGGCTTATAGACTATGAACGTGTGATGATGGAGACGATGATCGGGTTCAAGCGTGCGGGTGCGAGTATAATTATTTCGTATCATGCTAAAGAAGTTGCCGAGCTTCTTGCGGTTCAAAGGTAATATGCAGGGATGATACATTTAGTCCTCTATTTTCTAAGCCGTTTCAGTGTCAAGATCAAAGTAGCATTTCTGATCATATTTTTGATATCGGGTGTACTTTTTTGGAATTTTTCTTTTCTGAACGACAGCTACAAACAGCATGAGCATACACAAAAGATCTTGTTTGCCTTTGAGACGGCACAGAATCTAAATAGGATACTTTTTAGCCTTCAAAAAGAGCGTGCATACTCGATTGCAGTCGCTACTCACGGCCATATTCAGAGTGATTTGCAACAGGTCCGTTTGGAGACAGATGCAAAAATGATCAAGTTTAACTCCTGCCGTCAGAACCTGCAGGACCTTCCGAATAAAAAGATCAATGCCAAGATCGTCCTTTTGACAACAGAGATCGCTAAGATGAAAGCTATGCGTCTTGATATCGATCAGGGCAAGATCGAAGGGGATGAGATCATACGTTACTATACGGACTCTTTGATCAAGCATTTTATCGATCTTGTCGCTTTGATGACAGCGGATATCGAGTCAAATGATTTCAACGCCTATTTTAACCTTATCTCTGCGATAGAATATACGGCTTTGCAGCAGTCGCTGATCCAAGTAGCAGTAGGACGCGAAGAGATGTTTGATCAACTCTGGTATGATCTTATCATTACTCAAGATGCAAAGTCACAGACGTATCTGGATCATTTCAAGACCTTTGCCAATGCGGATGTCATCAGTGCCTACTATAAACTGTATTCAACGCCTTCGTTTATCCATCTGAACCAGATGCTTGAAGAGTTGAAGTCTCAGGTGGGACAAAAGGTGACAGGTATTGATATCACACTGTGGCTGCATTATCACGATATCTATATGGACAATATCAAAAAAGTCGAAGCGCTTAACAGCAGTGTCGTTAAGACGAAGATAGACGCGGTGTTACAAAAAGACAGTGAGCATTTCAATAGAAACATCATGCTGCTTGTATTGCCTCTTATCTTTGTCCTTCTGATCGCCTGGTTTATATTTGCGGACATCAGGCAGTCATTGCATACGCTTTTAGAGTTTTTAAAAGACAAAGACGAGGTAAAGCGCCGTGATCAGATTCTTCTCTTGCAGTCTAAAAGCGAGCTGGGAACAGTCTATCGTACGCTTTTTGATTTTAATAAAAAGATAAAAGAGCAGATCCAAGTCATCGAGTATACGTATGAGACAGACCAGTTGACAAAGATACCAAACCGAAACAAACTTCTTAAAGAGATGGAGGCTATGCAGGAAGCAGGTCACTGTTTTTCCGTTATCTACATAGACATCCATAATTTTTCGCATATCAATGACAGTTTCGGACAGCGTATTGGAGATCTTTATTTGCAGGAGACGGCACAGATCCTAAAAGAGATCGCCGGTTCTATCTCTTCGGATGCGCATCTTAAGACCAATGTATTCAGGATGGGGTCTGACGAATTCGTGCTTATCTGCTCGAACGCAGCGTATATCAACCTGCTGATCGCTAAGCTTAAAGAGGTCTATATTATCGAACATGATGATATTGATATGCCGCTTTCGTTCACTTTTGGGATCGCTAACTCGGATACGCAGCATTCTCAGGCTTCGCTACTGAGCCGTGCGGAGATCGCTTCACGATACGCTATTCGAACGCATAAGCGATTTGCCTATTATGATGAAGATGCACTTTTGGAAAAACGCCACAAGGCAAATCTGGAATGGGTAAAGAAGATCGCTTCTGCTTTTTCTGAAGGACTTTTTTCTGTGCACTTTCAGCCGATAGCCGAGGCTAAAAGCGGCAAGACAGTCAAATACGAAGTCCTTATCCGTATGTATGACAAAGAACAGGCCCTGCTGATCTCTCCTGCAAAGTTCTTAGGGGTCCTTCAAAACTCCGGACATGAAAAAGATCTTACACGACTTATCATCGATCAAAGTTTTAAAAGCTATGAGAAGTGCCAGATCGATCTCTCTATCAATATGACGCGTGATGACCTGGATAACGACATGATCGATTATCTGATAGCACAGGCAAAAAAATACAAGATCCCTCCTGCGTCGATCGTGATCGAACTGGTTGAGTCGGAAGAGCTGCTCAAAGATAACTATATCTCAGTCATCTATGAGATCAGGCATGCCGGATTTAAGATCGCTATCGATGATTTTGGTACAGGATATTCTAACTTTTCATATCTGACACAGATCAAACCGGACTATATTAAGATTGACGGCTCTCTGATAGAACGCGTAGGTAAAAACCTTACCGAACGTCAGGTTGTAGAAGGGATTTACAATTTTGCGCACAACCTGGGCATCGAAGTCATCGCAGAGTATGTCAGTGATGATGAGATTTATACGATAATTAAAGATATCGGGATAGAATATGTTCAAGGTTATTTTATTGGAAACGTTATGAGTTGTGAAGAAGTGATAAAACTAAGAGAAAGTTCGTGAGGTAGAGATATGAGACATTTTTTAACATTAAAAGATTATACAAAAGAAGAGATCATCGAGATCGTAGAACTGGGTCTGAAGATAAAAAAAGAGTTTAAGGCCAAGGCACAACCTCCCTACCTGCATACGCAGACACTCTCAATGATCTTCGAGAAGAGTTCAACGCGTACCCGTGTGAGTTTTGAAGCAGGGATCTTTCAGTTAGGCGGACACGGTCTGTTCTTATCGAACAAAGATATACAGCTTGGACGGGGTGAGCCGGTCAAAGATACGGCCCGTGTCATCTCAAGTATGACAGATATGATCATGATACGTACCTTTGAGCATTCACGTTTGGAAGAGTTTGCTTCATACTCGTCAGTACCTGTTATCAACGGATTGACGGACTCTTACCATCCGGTACAGCTGCTTGCAGACTATATGACAATGATAGAACACGGCATGGACAAAGATCCGGTAGTGGCTTATGTGGGTGATGGAAACAATATGACACATTCATGGATGATGCTGGCATCCAAACTTGGTTTTGAACTTCGTATTGCTACGCCTAAGGACTATGAAGTGGATGAAGCCATTATGAAAGATGCTTTGGAGTTCTGCAAAGTAAGCGGCGGAAAGATAGTAGTGACAAATGATCCCAATGAAGCAGCAAAGGGTGCTACAGTCATCACAACAGACACCTGGGCATCAATGGGCCAGGAAGATGAAAAAGAGGCCCGTTCAAAAGCATTTCAAGGCTATATGGTAGATGATACCATGATGGGTCTGGCGCAAGACAATGCCGTCTTCTTGCACTGTCTTCCGGCATACAGAGGACAAGAGGTGAGTGAAGAACTTTTAGAAGGACCGAGAAGTCTGATCTTTGAAGAGGCAGAAAACCGTCTCCATGCCCAAAAAGGCCTTATGGTCTGGCTCGATCTGCACCGTTAGGGGCAGATAAAACCATCTTCAGAATGGTAAACTATATTAGTATCGTTAGATACCTGGAGTGACACTTTGTGATATTCATGGTGACAGTTCTAAAGAGGTTTTTTAGTAGAGATTGTTTATATAGAAGTAGATCATGCATAGGCATGATCTATATAGATAGAAAACAGCTGATTTAAAGCTTTGTCTTAACGGGCTGCACCCATCAACACAACGAAGTTATTCCCGTCTTCAACGACGTTAAAGTTGTGTTTTTGACAAAAAGCATCATTCATTTCATTTGCCATCTCTGTTGCATGCATCAAAGCATCATCTTTATTGTCAAAGCTTGTTGAAGCTTCTTTTCCACTTCGTCTAAAACAACCGCATTGTTGAGGTACATTTACTTGAAACATTATAAACCTTTTTATTGTTAGAATTTTCGAAATTGTACTGAAGAAAGATTAGCTCTAGGAGAAGATCGCAGGCTAGGCCTGCAGATTTAGAATTTAATAAGATATGCCTGTTTTTGAGCGGATGATCTCCATCTTCTCAGAAGCGATAGCACTGGCTTTATCGGCACCTGATTTAAGGATATCACGGACTTCATCTTGATGCGCAACATAGTACGCACGCTTTTCTCGGTACGGTCTGAAGTATTCCCACATCACATCATGAAGATAGAGTTTGAAGTGTCCATAACCTTCACCCGGTGTTCTATAGCGCTCCTCAAATGCCTCAAGACCGTTCTTATCCAAGAAGAGTTTGGCAAGTGCATAGATATTACAGCTCTCGAACGCTTTCGGTTCTTCAAGCGGCGTTGTATCCGTAACGATCTTTTTGATCGTCTTTTGTATCTTCTTCTCTTCACCGAAGATGTTTATAGTGTTACCGTATGATTTTGACATCTTCGCTCCGTCTATTCCCGGTACGGTAGCTACTTCTGCTTCGACCTGATGCTCAGGAAGGTGGAAACACTCTCCGTACTCATTGTTGAAACGGATGGCGATGTCTCTGGCGATCTCGACATGCTGGATCTGGTCTTTTCCCACAGGAATGATCTCAGAGTCAAAAAGCAGGATGTCTGCGGCCATCAGAACAGGATAGGAGAAAAGAGAGTGGTTGGCATTGATCCCTTTTGCGACCTTGTCCTTGTACGAGTGGGCACGTTCCAAGAAGCCCATTGGCGTGAGTTGCGAAAGTACCCAGTAAAGTTCCAAGACCTCTTTGACATCAGACTGAACCCAAAACATTGTCTTAAGGGGATCAATGCCCAGGGCTAAGAAGTCTGTTGCTGCCTGCATCGTTAGTTCAGCTAAGCGCGGCCCCTCTTTTACAGTTGTCATCGCGTGATAGTTGGCGATAAAAGCATAGACACTGTCACTCTCTTGACGCTCGATCATCTTTTTGATCGAACCGAAGTAGTTTCCGATGTGTAAATCGCCTGAGGGTTGGATACCTGCTAATACTTTCACAAAATTTCCTTGTTGATTATTGGTGGGATTATAGTGAATTGTCATATAATAGGAGCTTAGAAAACTTAGGCAGGGCCTAAAAAGGATCAAAATGGAATATTACACATGGATACTCTGGTTTCACATCATATCAATGGTCGCATGGTTTGCTGTGCTCTTTTATATGCCAAGACTTTTTGTCTATCACGCTGAAAATGCTGACAATAAAGGTTTTGTAGAAGTTGTCAAGGTGATGGAAAGAAAGATCTATTACGCGATCGGTGTACCTTCGATGTGGGCTACGATCATCTCGGGTACTGTTATGATCATACTCAATCCTGGACTGTTTCAAAGCGGAGGCTGGCTGCACGCCAAACTTACCTTGGTCGCGATACTTATCGGATATTTTTTCTCAATGGGTCATTATTATAAAAAGCTTTTGGCGGATGATTGCAATAAGAGCGGGAAGTTTTTTCGTTTTTACAATGAAGCACCGACGATCTTGCTATTACTGATCGTAGCCATGGTGATCGTGAAACCGTTCTAGCCAAAGTGCTGGAACTTTGATGTTCTCAATAAGATTAAATCTTCTATGATTTAATCTATATCTACGAACCCCTCTTCAATATCATTGTCTTTTTTATGTTTTTTATCTTCAGCCATGTTCTTCTCAAACTCAGGCTCGAACTCTTCATCATCGTAGTCATCATACTCTTCGTACATCTCAGACATCTCTTCTTCCGTAACAGGTGCACCGCCGAACTTCTCTTCAAGGAAGTCGGACTCGTCAGAGATGTAGGTCTTCTGTTTTTTACTTCGCGCATGAAAGAGCACAGGCGTTCCTTCAAAGTTAAAGGCTTCACGCAGTTTGTTGGTCAGATAGCGTCTGTAGGTAAAGTGCAGACCTTCCGGACGGTTCATGACGAGTGCGATACGCGGAGGACGGATATCGTACTGGGTCACGTAATAGATACGGATGATCTTCCCGCGAACCGAAGGAAGGTGGTGACGACGCTGTGCCAGCTCTATAGTACGGTTAAGCAGGGAAGTACCGATACGCTGTGAGAAGTTGTCATTGATCTCGAGTATCTTGTCCATTATCTTGTTCACGCGCTGTTTGGTCAGCGCAGAGATAGTGATGATAGGTGCGTAATGCAAGAACTTGAAACGCGAACGTACTTTTTCCGTAAACTTGTCAAAGTCTTTGTCTGTCAAGTCCCATTTGTTCAGTACGATGATGCAGCCCAAACGGTTTTTATCAACCAGACCTGCGATCTTCTCATCCAGGTCTTTAAAAGGCTCGGAAGCATCGAGGACAAGCAGAGCGATATCGGCATCGTAGAGCATCTCTTCTGTACGCATAAGGGCATATTTTTCGATCCCAAGAATCTTTCCGCGACGGCGCAGACCAGCCGTATCGACAAAGGTTACTTTTTTATCACCCACTTCGACCATCTCATCGATAGGATCGATTGTCGTTCCTGCCACGGAAGAGACGACGGAACGGTCTTCGCCTACGAGGGCATTCAGAAGGGAAGATTTACCGACATTAACCCGTCCTATGATGGCGACTTTGACCGTGTTCAAACGTTCCGGATCATAAAAACGGGTATTGTCATTTTCTTCAAAGACAGTCGGGTCTTCATCGACTTCTTCTTCCTGCTCATCTGCGTCAAACTCTTCAAGGTTGTAGTCATAAGACTCCTCGACCTTTTCCAGTTCTTCGATATCTTCAGTGGAGTCTACGGCTGGCAGCTGCTCGTGGATCCACTCGATAAGTTTGATCGTATTACGGTTGTGTGCAACTGAGATACCGAAAACAGTATCTGTCCCGAACTCATAATAGTCCCAAAGACGCTCGTTCATCTTGTCATTGTCTATTTTATTGACGACCAGGGCAACGGCTTTACCCATACTCTGAAGCTCATAAAAGAACTTCTTGTCTTCATCATTGGGAATGGTCTTTCCGTCAGTCATATACAAGATGATATCAGCTTCGTAAGCTGCCTTAACGGCCTTTTCTTTGATCTTGTCAAAGAGTTCACATCCCTTATCCAGACCGCCGGTATCGAGGACCTGTACCTCTTTGTCAAGGATCTTGGCTATGCGTTTTTTTACATCACGTGTCGTTCCTGCCTGATCTGATGTGATGGCGTCACGCTTCTTTAAAAGTCGGTTGAATAGAGAACTTTTTCCTACATTAGGACGTCCGATAATCGCGAGTTTTTTAAGCGCAGGTGTATTGTTGCTTGTCATATAGTATGCTCAGTTCATAGTTTAATTATGCAATTATAGCAGTTTAGAGTTGATAAAGGGTTTGATACTTTTGACTGCGGGTATGAACCTTCTTCAAGTAGTGTCTCGTCTCGTCATACGGAAGCTTCCGAAGTAGATGCTCATAGACCTGATCAGGACTCATTGTGTTGATGATCTTGGCTGCTTTTTTAACACTGTTTGTCCCTACAAAAGAACGGGCAACATTTCCCGCTCCGGTGTTGTATCCTGCTATAGCACAGTATAGACGGCTGGTCGGGTCTTTGATCGCTGAGAGGTATTTGTAGTAGAGTATATGGAAGTAGGCGGAGCCGGTCTCGATGTTGTTCTTGGTATTGTAAAGATACGAAGCCGAAAGAAGACGGCGCTTTTTATACAAGAAATAGTAAGAGTCTATACCTGCCGTACGGGGAACGATTTGCATAAGACCGTATGCCGGTACCCAGGAACGGGCCATAGGGTTGAAGCTGCTTTCTGAATGCATGATGGCTAGAAGCCAATGGGGCTGGAGTCTGAAGCGTTGGGCATTGGACTTGGCAGAGACTAGATAGTTGGCGGAACGCTGATAGGTAGAGTTTTTTGGCAGTTTATAAGTGACCTGATAGCTCTCTTTCTTTTTTAGAAGGGTGATGTCCTCAGATCTGATAGTCTCGTTTGTAAAAGGGGTCTTTATGAGTTTTTGGCTGTCCAGATCAGCACGTTTGACATATTTTGATGCTTTGGAAAGCCTGTCGATATCCTGTTCCATTTCGTTCTCATTGAAGGCTTGGGTGTTGTCCATCTCTAAGGTCTTCTGCAGGGTATCTAGAAGCTGTCTTTTTGCGCTGGTCTCATCTTTAGAGAGAGTTGATATCTTTATCTCATTGCGTTTGAAATCTATGATGCTTTGTGTCTTGAGATCTTTTGAGTAGGAGACAAGTTTTTTTGCATTGCCTAGGTCGGCTTCAGGCCAGAAGACTTTGAGCTTTTTTCGATACGCTGCTATAGCAGACTTTTCTTTTGCCATATGTTCTTTAAAAGCCTTGTCTTCAGCTTTTTTAAAATCGATAAATCGCAGCTTTTTTTGTTTAAAATCCTGTTCTTGCTGCTGTCTGAACTGCTCGAAACTCTCAGTAGCAAAGAGAAACAGGGGAAGCAGAAGCAGGCTTAGTTTTCCAGCAGCCATACATATATCTCTTCTGTTCTAGGATGTGTCCACACGGCTTCTATATGGGCATGGATAGTCTTATTTTCACTGTTTTGGATAGTATAGACCTCGGCTGAAGCCTGAGTAAGAGAACCTTCGCGGCTCTCTTTTCTAAGGATGGTGCTTTGCACCTGAACACCGCTTTGCTGAGCCAGTTCATCTATCGCTCTTGAGATGGCAAGACGCCGCTGGGCCGTTTTGCCTTTGAAGTGGGGCATCGCACTGCCGACAGCACCTATGAGTAGATCCGAGGAAGGATAGTCTATCCAGTTGGGTTTTTGAACAGGAGGCAACTCCTTGTGTGTGTTGCATCCGTTTAGAAGTAATAGTAGTAAAAAAGTAGAAAGAAAAATTTTATACATGTGTATCCTAATATCTAAAGATAAAGACAGGATATGTGCTTATATTTAGATATCAAGCGGGATAACCCGCTTAATGCTCTTTTTTTAATCTGTCGGGAACTCTTTTTCGAGGTCTTCAAGCGCATTTTTGGCTTGGAACTGCTGCCATAATGCATTGTCATTCTTGTATGAAGATTTGACCTGGTTTTTGATCTCTTGGTTCATTGCACTTTCATTTACACCGACAAGGACATAGATGTCGTTATTGGTCGGGTCTTGCCAGCGTTTCATCTGTTTTGAACCGTTAAGTGTGACTTTTGCGACTTGACTAGAGACTTGAGTAGAGACCTTATCCGCTACTTCAGCTCCGCCTACACCTGTTGCGCGTGCAAATGTCGTTACCTTGTCTTTGACAAGAGTCTGGATCTGCTGAGCTAGGTTTGAACGTGCATTTGCAATGGCTTCACGACGTGAAAATCCCTCTCCAAGTTTACTCATAGGAGCAGAACCTACAGCTGTGATTGCACCTTCAAGGCCTTCGTTTCCACATGCCCATTCCGGTGCCAAGGTGTTGTTGATGTGACAGCGAAAGTCACCGTCTTGATCGGCAGTGCTGACTTCGGGTGATTTTGCACAACCGGTAAACGTGGCTGCGAGAACGGCAGTGATAAAGAGTGATACGACTGTTTTTTTCATATTAAGATCCTTTTTTGCTGGTTTCAATTTATTTATTGTAGCGAATTTTTACCAATTATCAATAGGGAATAACGTTTAGCGAGCTAAAGTATTATAGGCCTTTGTAACATCATTGAAATAATCAGAAAATTCTTTTGAATAGGAGGCTTTGATGTAATCGCCTATCTTGATCTCCTGCGTCTTCTCTTCAAGGATTATCCATGCACGATGCGGTGTGAGCTTGTTAGAAACAAGGCCGTCGGCTATTTTCACGCTTTGGGTCTCTACTTCATCGGTGAAGGGATTGGTTGTACTTTGTATCGTATAGATTTCGACTTCACCTCCGCTCTTTAGTCCATCAGCACTGCCGATACTGACCTTTACGATCTCTGTGTCCCCGTCACTTCGCTGTTCCATGATGTAGCCTTTGGGTGCAAGGTAGTTTTTAAAAACAAGCCGTGTGGAGTGGATGGCATCCCTTCCTGCTTTGTTGAGCATACCGCTGAC
>Ga0316204_10011075_pt1 | contig 11410 bp, 8 predicted proteins | sample 6monrhotite_MG_2_FD_205661 | JGI IMG/M metagenome (GOLD analysis project Ga0316204, IMG submission 205661) | Microbial mat bacterial communities from mineral coupon in-situ incubated in ocean water Damariscotta River, Maine, United States -... | ecosystem: Environmental > Aquatic > Marine >...
AGCGATTGTGGCTCAATTGCATACCCCGAAGAAAGCCTATTCTCGGCTTGCAGGCCTTCAAAGTGCTAAAAGGTCGCAGCAAAGCGGCAAAATCTTCAGATTCGTTGCGATGAAGCCACATTTACATGCCTCATTATGCACTTGCGCTTGGCCGGGCTGAAATGGATTCCCACCAATCATTCAATGAATGCTGCGATTCGGTTGGGGCAAACTTCAACCAACCCGCAAATTCAACCGCAATGAACGTCGTTATATCCGCCAGCGAAAAATGATCGCCGCCAATATAAGTGCTTTCAGTCAAGCGATTGTCCAACGTTTCAAAAAAATGCGCGACGCGTTCACGGCCCCGTTCAGCCAGCTCTGGAATTTGCGCGTAACTATTCGTTCCCGTCAGTGCGCGCCCTTTCATGCCCGGCAGCGAATTTCTCACGACTTCGGCGATCGCGATCAAACCGTCGCCCTCAACGACTGCATTCCATTCGGCCACAAGCGCTTTTTCTACAGGGTCACGTCCCATCAGGGGGGGATCCGGCCTGATTTCTTCAAGATAGCGCGCGATGGAGGCGTTGTCGCACAAGACTCTGCCATCGGGCAGCTTCAATGCCGGAACCGTGCAACGCGGATTGATTACCCGGAACGCCTCGCCCAGCTGTTCCTGATTGCGCAGATCAATTTGCACGGTTGGAATTTCCAGCCTTTTTTCGGCGATGAACATTCTGGCGCGCCGGGGGCTGGGCGCTGTCGTGCAATCATAGAAAACGTGTTGTTTCATCATTCCGCGTCATCCAATCATTTCCGCTCAATCATGCTGCAATCGCGGCTTCGGCGACAAGTCTATCGCGGGTTGTCGCGCGGAAAAGGGCGTTGATGTCGTCAAATGGTGAACCCGACCTGAACAATCTGAACCCGGTTCCCTTTAAATCACCCAATTTCGGCCCGCATTGCCGCCGCAATCTGCCACATTTCGTAGTTAACGATTTAGTTGCGTCACTCCAGACGCGGGCTGTCCAATAGAATTTCTGGGGGAAATAATGGCTTTAAACGATTTGAACGAAACTGCCACACGGCAATTCTACAAGCCGGAAAATGAACGTGATCATCGAGCGAGAGCGCTCGCAAGCGAACATTTCTCGAATGGCGCACACATTCAGGACTTTGATTTACAGTTTATGTTATCCCGCGCTCGGCGCGATTTCGAGAATTTGCGGGCCTTCCGTCGGACATCCGGCTGGGCTTTTGATGATCCCATCGGAAAAGAGAAAAGCGGCAGTGAGGGCAAGCCCATTGAACGTTCCGCCATTTATCCGGATTCTCACATTCTGACATTTTCCGTTCTGGCCATGCTCGTTCTGTTTGAAGGTCTGGCGAATGCCTATTTCTTCTCGGGCAGCTCCGATCTTGGCCTGCTTGGCGGCTGGCTGCAGGCGATTACGGTCTCTTTCGTTAACGTCATCACAGCCTTTTTTGTGATCGGATATCTTTGTCTTCGGCACCTGACCAATCCTCAAAAGCGCTGGTCGTTCATTGCCGCAGCGGTCGGCCTTCCGATAGCAATCGCCTTTATCATCGTTCTAAATCTTGCAGCCGCGCATTATCGCGACCTTTTAGAAATCCATTCGGCGACGCTGGCACTGGGCGGCTCTGATGTAACCGGCGATCTCATCGCGCCGATCCAGCACCTGATCGCGGCTCCATTTTCATTCCAGACCCTGGAAGCGTATCTGTTGCTGACACTCGGCCTGACCTTTGGCATCATCGCGGCTTTGACGATGCCATCCCGGGATTTGGTGTGGTTCAGCGCCGCGCAGAACGTTCCGCACGGGAACTCAATCGCGTGGTCAAAAAGGCAGCTGGTGGACGCAATTCGCCGGAAGAGCAAATTGCAGAAGCGCAGATATTGCTGATGGATATGGCAGAAGATTTTGGCTCCGCGCGCCCGCGCTGAGCACACCTTGGGGGGTGAATAATGTCCGGACGTGATCTTCTTGGAATATTCAACCTGTTGGTGGTTCTCGGCGTGGTGGCTGCCGTCAGCTATCTGGCGATGACTTTACGTCCGGCGGAATACGATGCCGACACCTTGTGCATCGCCGGCGCAATTCCCCCACATCGCGTCGTTGTCATTGATAAAACGGATCTGTATTCGCCGGCGCAGGCGGCCGCGATCCGGCAGGTCATCATCGATCAACGCAATACGCTCGCAATTGGAGAGCGTTTGTCCCTGTTCGAACTTGATGAATCGGGTCGTCTTGATGACACCAATCAGTTCTCGCTTTGCAATCCGGGCAGTGGCGATCAGGTAAATCCGCTCTATCGAAATCCTGAACGCATCCAGGCGCGGTATGAATCGCTTTTTGACGCACCGCTCCAGCAAGCGCTGGCGGATCTCGTTATCCCGAAGGACGCGCCGCAAAGCCCAATTCTTGAAGCCCTGGCAGAACTCACTCAAGAAAATTCAATGTCGCAAACCGTCCCCGGACGGCGGATCGTTCTGGTCAGCGACCTGTTGCAGAATTCCGATATTTTCACCGTCTATGGACGGGCGCGCGGTACTATCGGCGAACGCTTACCGCCGGCATCAGAAACGGTACAGCAAATCCGCGATCAGTACGGTATGGCCCTTGCGGGCGTATCGCTGGAAATCCATTTGATAGAGCGCAGAGGCTGGGAAACCGAGCAGAATGGCCCTCTCCGCGCCTACTGGACTCAAGTTTTCAACCAATTGGGCGTTGCTGTCAGCTGGCAGCCGCTTTCCGCGGGCGCAACATCCTGACGGACACACCTAGAAATGCCAGACAGCGCGGGCAATAAACGCCTGATCGTCCGTGTCCCCCACACCGAATCTATATTCCATTTCCATATCGAGGCGCTGGCGCGGCGCGCTGGTATCCGTCTCGTCGAACCAGTGCGAGAACACCACGCCAGGACCAACTTCCAATCGCTCGCGGGTCTGGAAAGTATCATCTGACCATTGGCCTACTGCCGTTACATAGGGCGTAACGGTCCAGCGCTCGCCGGTGCGAATGCGCCGCCCTTGCCGAACTGCCGCATATGCCGAAAGAAATTCGGGATTGTCCGGAATATAGGCAAGGTCTGCAAAAACCGTGGAATAATTCCAGTCGGTCGCATTCGGATTCCAGTCCAGGCCATCGGACCAGCCATAACTGGCTCGCAGCAACCATGCATCACGTGCCTGGTCGCCGGCCGCAATCAACCGTTCACCGGCGAGATAGAAGTCGTGGCCTTCAAGCGGCTTCCATCGTGCACCGACGCCGAGCTGGAGCGTTTCTTCGTTTAACGTGATCGTGCCCGGGTCCGCAGAAACATAACCCCGACCGAATAATGTCAGACCAGTATTCTGGGTGTTCAGTGCGTCGGGACGCCAGCCAAACTCGGCCCCGATCTGCGTTTCATTCGGACCAGTCTCCGGCAAATTCAAGCCGGTCGCGGCCGAGCCGTCGCGATAGGACGCAAATGCGAAACCGTAAGTCCGCCGTTCCAGTTGTTCGACCTGTCGTCGCAAGCGGTATATCCGCGCGTCGCGGGCCTCCGCTGTCTCGCCATCGCGCATTGAGCCATCCAGAATAACCGTTCGAAAGACATTTGCGGCCTCATCTTCGCGATCTGCTTGCATGAGCGCATAGGCGAAGTCTTCGCGCACACCGGTGCGCGAAGGATCACGCTCGATGACCCGTTCGAAAAGATCGGCCGCAAGGCTGGCATCACCGGCGCGTCGCGCCGCATAGGCGGTCGACAGGAGAATGTCGACATTTTCCGGATCACCTTGCAAAGCGTTGCGAAACTCCGATAGCGCGCCGCGATCATCGCCGACCTGTTGCAAGTAAAGCCCCCGCTGAAAACGGCGGTAGGACCGGTCTTCGATATGGATGGCCCGGGCCATATACCTTGCGGCAGCATCTGGTTGATATTCTGCCAATGCCAAAGCGCGTTCCTCAAAATAAAGCGCCAGACCAGACCCTTCGAGCTGCGCCATATCAATGCGCTGCAACCGCGCGGCACCGGCCTGAGCGCGCCCGTCGATGCGCGCGGCCCGTGCTGCCATCAACTCACCCTGCGCGTCATTGGTGAGCTGGGCCGCTTCATTCCATGCAATCCATGAACGCGATGTCTGACCGGCAGATTCGGCCTGATAGCCAAGGCTTCGATAGGCATAGACTTTCTGTTCGTCGGACAATTGGTGCCGATAAATGACGGCTTGCCAGAAGGCGTCTGCCGCCAATGTCGAGTCGCCGATTCCAACGGCGCATTCTGCCTGTGCAATATAATCGAGCGCATTCCGGCTTTGGTCAGCAACCAATTCCAGCGCTGACAGGGCGTTTTCACATCCTGATGTGGCGACGATTGACTGCGCGTCCGCTCGCCACTCTTCGACCGAACGCAAATTCCCGTCCGCATCTGCCGACACGGCAAAACTCACAGCGGTCAGAGAGACTGTGGACGCCAGAATCAGGCGTGGGCGATAATTGTATTTGGCCGGCTGGATCCAGCCGCGTTTATAGTAGCGGGACATCATGCATCCTCCATCACCAGGTCAGCATGCGTTTCCTGGATTTCGAGCCAGTCGACATCAGAAAGATAGCCCAACGCCTTGGCGCGTTGCACAAATCCGAATGGCGACCGGGGTTGAGCGGCGTTTGCCGCGGCAAGGTCAGATTTATTGATCAATCGCTTCTGAAGCAGGTTTCGGCCGAGTACGTCCTCATCTGATGCGTCGACGCCCTTCTGCTCGGTCATGAGTTGGGAATGGCTGAGCGCGCCACGCCGCACAAGATGATCGCCTAATCGCGACCAATCGGACCTGAGGCTGCGCCATATTGCCTGGATGTCGGCTTCCTCCAGCATCGACAATCGCTTGAGGATACGGGCCGCGCGAATATCCGCGTCCAGTGGGCTGGAATCATACCCAAATCGAATGCCAAAACTGACATCGCTGATCGGCGCGACGGAGAGCTGAAAGGCACGCCCAAGCACCTGGCGTAATTCCGAAGTTTGTGTCTTGCTGAGGGGTTCACCCGCAACAATATGAAGCTTCTTTCCGTCTCGGGACACCGGGTAAACCCCGTATTTTGCCGCGACGGTTTTTGGCAATAATTTCAACGCTTCGGTTTTGGTCGCGAGCGGATCGAAGGCAATCCGCTCCAGTCCCTTATGTTCTGCAATGGCGTCCGCCAATTGGTCGTCATTTATTTCGCCCAAATCGAGCAGCAATAACCCAAGCGGCCTGTAGTCTTCTTCCTGAATTGCGAGCGCGCGCTGCAAGACCTTGTCGTCAATCGCGCCCCAATAGATCAGGGCGTCACCCAAGCGCCCGCTCTCGCCTTGACCCAATTCTGCCATGGATGGGTAAGCGTGGGCCGTCTTGTCCCAGGTTATGCGGTTACCGCTCATCACATGCCAGAGGTAGCGACGCGCGGCGCGCATTGACGCGAGATACCCGATCCAATTGGCCCAAACCATTCGAACAGGCGCCAGCACAACATACTTCAATCCATGCGCTGCGCCTGTGAAAATGAGGCGATGAACCACTCGATTTACGAGAAAAACAAAATTGATGAGCACGATCGCCCACACCCAACTATTGGGGTCGATCAGTGGAGGTAACCCTCCCGCTTGCGGAAACATCGATGCGATCAACCAATACAGAGCCGACTGAAGCAATATCGCATAGGCCAACATCCCGGTGGGCGCTGTCCATATCGCCTTGCGGTCGCGATACAGGAAATAGCGGTGGGAGGTTGGCCCAATCCAGCCGAGTTGCTTCCAGCCTAGATAGGAAATGCCAAGCATCCAGCGCGACTTCTGGCGCACAGAAACCTTTGCATCGTCAGGGAAAAACTCCCGCGTGCAAACGAGCTCGCGCCGATATTTGTGAACATCACGGTTCGCAAACCAGGCTTTTCGAGTTGCATAGGAGGTCCGGGCCCAATACCGGACAAACATCGATTTGAGACCGGCTTCATAAAACCGGTGTCCGATATCGTAGTCCTCCGTCAGAGAATCAACATTGAAAGGCTGGTTGTGGCGCTCCTTGCGCAGCAATTCGATCGCATCGCGGCTGAAGGCGGTCGCGACTCCTGCAGACGGAACCAGATCGGTCATGTGGGAGCGCGCAATCAGATCCTTGCCATGCCATTCGGCAAACTCGTCCATGTAGTGGCAAGCCGTCAAAGCGGTCCATTTACGCGGCATAGACAAGACTGGCAGCTGCAGCATATCTGCACGGTCGAGATAGGCATTGATGACCTTGAACGACATCGGGTGGATGACGTCCTCGGAATCCTGCATCAAGATTCCATCGAATGGACGACCCAACTCTGCTTCACGTTTCACAATGCCGGCGATCATCCAATTGAGATTATCCGCTTTACAGGTCGGTCCATTATGGCCAACAAACGCGATATTCACGCCCTCATTTTGCGCAACAATGCGGCTCACCTCCTCGATCGTTTCCTGATCGTTGGGGTAAACGCCGACGAATATCTCGTAATTGCGATAATCGATCGTCTTCAGCGTATTCACCAGCATTCGACCGATCACGTCGGCCTCGTGCCAGGCCGGCACCATGACAGCGAGCTTTTTTTGCTCCATTTCATGAAGCTGTTTCATGGATGGCACATACCGAAAGGGACGCGTCAGAATGCGCTGAATCGTCAACACCCAGTAATATATGTCCAGAAATGCATCATCGACCGAAGAGACGAAAATTGCGATCGCGGCGTACACCGTCAGGCCACTCAGAATGGTCCAGTAGAGCCGTAAGGAATCGCCGGAAAATAATGCTTCGAGCGCCGAATTCATCCATGTGAACGCACCGGAGTCGATCGTGGCGATCTGGGCCGAGCCTGCCAGGAAGGCTTCCATTACCCCACCTTCCTGAGCACTGATGGCGTGATGGCCTGTTTCATGTAGGCGGCGATTCTCTGGCTGGCTTTGCCGTCACCGAATGGATTTTTCCGACTGGCCATTTCGCGATATGCCGCAGGCTTGGAAAGCAGTTTTGAGGCTTCCCGAACAATCACAGACACCTTTGTGCCGACCAGTTTGGCAACACCAGCGTCGATCGCTTCTTGGCGCTCTGTGGTTTCACGAAGCACGAGAACTGGAACATCAAAGCTCGGTGCCTCCTCCTGCACACCACCGGAATCTGAAAGCACAATATGGCTGGTTTTCAGGACGGCGATGAATTCGGGATAGGCAAGTGGCGCGATAACATGGATGCGATCTGCTCCGCCCAATTCGGCTTCAACGGTCTCGCGAACTCGTGGGTTGGTATGGGCGGGAAATATGATGCGAATATCGCCATGGCGCTCGACCAGGGTTTTTGCCGCCTGGCAAATCGACTTCACGCCGGTGCCCCAATTTTCGCGTCGATGTGCGGTAAGGAGAATGATCCGCTCGCCTGGCTGGACTCTATCCAGAATGGACGGCGGTTTCGTCTTGTCCGCAATCTCCATCACGGTATCGATGATCGTGTTTCCGGTGACCTGGATCTGACTTGGCCGCACGCCATCAAGACGCAGGTTTTTCTCGGCCAGCCGGGTCGGCGCAAAATGGTAATCCGCAATCGGTGCGATCAACCGGCGGAAGCTTTCTTCCGGGAAAGGATTATTTGTGTCGCCGCTTCGCAGGCCTGCCTCGACATGGCCAACCGGCACTTTATTCAAATGCGCCGCTAGTGCGCCGGAATAAGCGCTCGCAGTATCTCCCTGGACCAGAACCGCATCCGGACGATCGCTCTCGATCCAATGCCCTAATTGCCGCAACAGACCTGAAGATAAATTCGTCAGCGAACGCGGATCCCAACCGCCTTCAAGACAGACATCCGGTTGAATATCCAACGCGGCCAGGGCCTGATCGGCCAGATCACCATGCTGTCCTGTCGCAATCCAGACGGGCTCCAGCGCAACGTTTTTCAAACTCCGATAGACGGGCGCGAGCTTTAATATCTCGGGCCGTGTCCCTGCTATAATCGCGATTCCCATAATCGCCCCCCAAGTGCGATCGGTAGGCGAACCCACCGGAAATCCCTCGCAGGGGTAACGTCGCTATGAATCAGGGTGTAAAAGCCGTCGGTATGAGGCAATGCGGGGGCAGATAAGGCAAACCCGCCCCAAATGGGGCGGACACACGGCCAACCGCGCTAAACGCGGCCTTCAAAAGGCAATCTTATTCATTTTCCATTCGGAATTCGATATCCGAATCGGCCGCCAGCCAGACGATGGCGGCCCAGGCCGCAACATTCTGTGCAAATGAGGCCGGGTCGATCTTGTCGAAAGTGTCGTCCGGCGTGTGGTGAAGGTCGAAATAATCCGTTCCGTCCTGATTCAGGCGAAACACCGGTACGCCTTGCATTGCCAATGGGATGATGTCGGGTCCGCCGCCGCTATTACTACCGCTGCCTCGAATAATACCCAAAGGCGCAATTATTCTCTGGGCTTCATCGAAGAATGCAGTGCCTTCTTCGCTCGTGCCAGACGTCAGCGACCAAACCCGCCCTGCGCCAAAATCGGACTCTGAGGCCAGGACGATATTCTCGATTTCACTGGCGTTCTGCCGGGCATAGGCGATGGCACCCAGCAAGCCGACCTCTTCAGCTCCGAACAAAACGACGCGAATGGTTCGGCGCGGCGCGCGCGGCAATTGACGGATGAGATCGGCGGCGCCTGTCACGATGCCGACGCCAGCCCCGTCATCAATCGCACCCGTTCCCTCATCCCAACTGTCGAGATGGGCGCCAATCAGCACGATCTCATCTGGCAATTCACGGCCCGGAATTTCGGCAACCACGTTTCCGGACTGACGTGTGCCGCGCCATCCTGCGATGGCGGACAGTTGAACACTGATAGGCTGTCCTGCCTCATGAATACGCTCAATCTGATCAGCATCGGGGGCTGAAACCGCGATGGTCGGAATGGACGACCGCAATGGCGTGTCGTTGAATTCGGGATGCTCTGTGTTGAGATAATCGATGACGGCTTGCGAATGGGTGCCGCTGGCAACAGACCCGGCATTCGGCGTGCTGATCATACCAGTGTGCGGGAATCTGTGAGAATCCGTACCAACCGAACGAATCAGGACGCCCACAGCACCGCGGGCTTCGGCTTCCAGCCAGGCAAAGCGGCGTTTCTGGTTCGCAGGCCCATAGCCTGCGCCGGTCAGCAGAGCGACCATGCGATCATTGACGTATGCAATCCGGCCTTCGAGGGAACCGTCATAATCCCGCAAAGCGTCAAAGCTCTCGAAAAAGACGATATCCGCTTCAATGCCGCCTTGTGCCGTCGATGCAGACCCTCCCAATGCCGAGCCGTATAGTCGCTGCGGGAATGGTTCGGAAATGGTAAGCGAAATCGTGCCACGGTCCCAATATGGCATCTCAAATGGTTCAACCCGAACGTTGGAAAAACCGAGCTCGGTGAACATCTGGACTGCCCAATCACGGGCTCTGGCTTCCTGCTGCGAACCGCCCAGGCGCGGGCCCACTTCGGTCGTCAGGGACCGGACAATTTCATAACCGGTGTCACTGGCCAGACCAAGGTCGATCAATTCGCGCGCTGTGCTCGCCGCGTTTTCACTGATCGGGGGCCCATCCTGAGCAAAACCAGCTGACGCACAAAGGATGAAAGAAGCGATTGCGGACCTGAACAACATTTAGACCATCTCCTCGGTCAGAAAATTTGCCGCACGCTAGCCCGGACACCAGACGCTCTCAAGGCAACGCGGCAGAGCAACACATCGCGCCTGTGTATTGGGACTGAATTTTGATTATGCTCTTTGATCTAACTGGAGGCGATTCAATGATTGAAATGACAATATCAGCGCGACCAAAAGATCTCGGCGGGTTTTCGGTCCGACGCCTGATTCCAGTTGCAAAAAAACGTCTGGTTGGTCCATTCATATTTTTTGATCATATGGGTCCGGCAGAATTCGAACCCGGCAAAGGTATTGATGTTCGCCCTCATCCGCACATCGGACTGGCAACTGTCACCTATCTTTTTGACGGCGAAATGGATCATCGCGATACGCTTGGCATTCACCAGACCATACTGCCAGGCGATGTGAATTGGATGACGGCCGGACGTGGCATCGTCCATTCCGAACGTACGGGCCATACACTCCATGGCATTCAAACCTGGGTCGCCTTGCCCACAGAGGATGAGGAATCAGAGCCGTCTTTTCATCACCACAAGACCGGCGAATTGCCGGTTATCGAAAGCGACGGCGTGTGGATGCGATTGATCCTCGGAACCGCCTATGGGCATACCTCACCGGTCACAACATTCTCGCCGATTTTCTACATTCATGTCGAAGCGAAGTCCGGCTCGATCTTCAATTTGACAGATGAACATGACGAGCGCGCTGTTTATATCGTCAGTGGTGAGATCGAAATTGACGGTCGCTTGTTCGGCGAAGGCGACATGGTCGTTTTAAATGATGATGCCGACATTCAAATTCGGACCGTTGTGGACGCGCGTCTGATGATATGCGGCGGGGCGCATTTACCAGGCGAACGCCATATTGCCTGGAATTTCGTTTCCAGCAGCAAAGCCCGAATCGAAAAAGCCAAAACCGACTGGAAAGTCTCCGCAGATGCGGGGTTCAAGAACAGCGTATTTGCCCTGCCGCCGGAAGAAAACGAGCATATACCGCTTCCGGAGTCATAAAACGTGACTTGGCCCTGCACTTGCACCGGGAGAATAGACTTGATGCCGGGCGTCTCGTCCCTTAGTGAGAGCGTTTATCCGGCTAAAACGCGAAACTAGGTGGATCCAGCCGCAATCCAAAGTGTGGCGTCCAGAAACCGGGGGGAATTATGTTCGAACAAGCGAATGACCGCGATGCGAACACGTTGGCATATTTGGGCATCACCCGAACCGGGCCGATAAATCATAACTGGACCGAAGCCGCTTTATATCAAGAAGCGGTACAACGCGGCGAGGCAGAAATCGCCAAGGGCGGCGCATTGGTCGTCAAAACAGGACAACACACGGGTCGTTCTGCAAAAGACAAATTTACCGTGCGCGACGAAACCACCGAAGATACTGTCTGGTGGGACAGCAATGCCTCGATTGCGCCCGATCAGTTCTCGGCCATTTGGGAGGATTTCAAATCCCACCTGGCGAACAAGGAATTGTTTGTCCAGGATTTGTTTGGCGGAGCTGACCTCGACCATCGTTTGCCGGTCAGAGTGATTACGGAATTTGCGTGGCATTCATTATTCATCCGTCACTTGCTGCGGCGACCCGATCTCGGCGAGCTGGAGGTATTTTCTCCCGAATTCACCATTGTGAATTTGCCAAGTTTCAAGGCTGATCCGGAACGACACGGCTGCCGCAGCGAAACGATTATCGCGGTGGATTTTGCACGCAAACTGGTTTTGATCGGCGGCACA
>Ga0316204_10011076_pt1 | contig 11410 bp, 7 predicted proteins | sample 6monrhotite_MG_2_FD_205661 | JGI IMG/M metagenome (GOLD analysis project Ga0316204, IMG submission 205661) | Microbial mat bacterial communities from mineral coupon in-situ incubated in ocean water Damariscotta River, Maine, United States -... | ecosystem: Environmental > Aquatic > Marine >...
CTGGCTCAGCAGCCCAAGATCGTCGGTTTTGGCGTCTATATCTGGAATATCGAACAAACCACCCAAGCCGTGGGCATGCTCAAGCAAGTTGCGCCTGACATCACCATTGTGCTTGGTGGTCCCAACGTCAGCTTTGAGCAAGAAAAACAGGCCATTACCCAATACGCGGACTACATCATCACCGGCAACGCCGATGTACGCTTTTATGAGTTTTGCCGTGAATTTTTAGACGGCACCCTACCAGCTCAAAAAATTATGTCATCACTGCCCGTACCCTTGGAGCAAATTCAACTGCCCTACCGACTCTACAGTGATGAAGATATTGCCAATCGCGTCATCTATGTCGAAGCCTCACGCGGCTGCCCATTTAAATGTGAGTTCTGCCTATCCTCCTTGGATAAAACCGCCAAACCCTTTGCTGCCGAGGTATTTTTTCAGGAAATGGAGACCCTGTATCAGCGCGGCGTGAGGCACTTTAAATTTGTCGATCGCACTTTCAACCTTAACGTCACGGCAAGCATTCGAATTTTAGAGTTTTTCCTGGAAAGAATGGATGATCAGCTCTTTTTACACTTTGAAGTCATCCCTGACCGCTTACCCGAAAAACTCAAAGCAGCCCTGGTGAAATTCCCCCCAGGCTCACTGCAATTTGAAATCGGCGTACAAAGCCTTAACCCAGACGTGCAGACGCTCATTAGTCGTAAACAAGACAATGACAAAAGTGCTGAAAACATAGCCTGGATACAAACCCACACCCATGCCCATATTCATGCCGATCTCATCGCTGGATTACCCAGTGAAGATATTCACAGCTTTGCCCGTGGCTTCAACACCCTCGCAGCAATGAAACCGCATGAAATTCAACTCGGTATATTAAAACGACTACCTGGCACGCCAATTATTCGCCATACCGAACAATACAAAATGGTCTACAGTCCATTCCCTCCCTATAGCGTGCTCAGCACCGCTGCCATCGACTTTGCCACCATGCAGCGCATTAACCGATTCGCCCGCTACTGGGACATGATTGCCAACTCAGGCCGCTTCGCCAGTAGCATAGCCATCGTGTTAGGCGATTCCCCCTTTGAGCGCTTTATGCAGCTCGCTGATTGGTTGTTCAAGACCACCCAGCAAACCCACAAAATATCGCTTAAGCGCTTGTTTGATATTGTTTATCAAGGATTGACAGAGGAGTTAGCGGTTCCTGCTCAAATTGCAGAGCAGACACTCTGGCAAGACTTTCAAAAAGCGAGTCTCAAAGGCATGCCTGATTTTATGCGTAATGAAAAAGACCGTCATAAAACCAAAATAGAACGTGTCTCGAGTATTGCCACTCGACAAAACAGACACAATTAAGCGGATCCAACTCTGCTCACTGTCAATGTTTTTTACACAAAGTGTCGCCTATAACAGACAGCAAAGAGTAACTTATTGTTTGTTATTAACTTAACAATCCTGGCATACTTAATGCTAGACCTTTAAGTAAGCACTTTCCGCCGTACAACTAAAATTAAGGCGGTTACTCGCAAATAATTGAAGAAAAGGGATAATTTGATATGAAATTTTCTACCACGGTTAAAACAGTTAGTGCCGCGGCAATGATGTGTTTAGCATCATCGGCTTGGGCCGTACCCAGCACCACCTACACGCTAGGCGGCACCAATGTTGGTGAGCTAGATGTATATGTCGACTCAACAACACTTTCTAATAGCGGCGAAGAAACTGAGCGCGCCTGGGTCGAGAGTGTATTAGGCGGAACAATCACCTTTTCTGACAAGACTGATTTATCCGATCCAGCTTCAGAGTGGCAGTTAGTTGATGGTGAAAGCGATATTTTTGCATTTGAATTACTGACAGACCCCGCTCATTATCTAATTAAGACAGGTAGAGGCGGCATGACGGAAACTCACTTTCTGTTTAGTAATTCTCCGTCCTCTGGCTTCGCAGTGCTTGATTTTGGCAATGAGTTTTTTGGTGATCTAGTGAAGAGAAATGGCTCAATCAACATTACCAAACTTAGTCATGTTAGCGAGTTCAATGCCGGCACAACCACTGGCGTGCCTGAACCTACTACTATTGCCCTACTAGGCGCTGGTCTTATCGGAATGGCTTTTACCCGCCGTCGTAAGCAAAAAAGCTAAGCAACAAATCTAGCTTACACAAAAAGGCCACCCTGAATTATCAGGCTGGCCTTTTTTATTACCTCAACAAATTGATCAGTGCTTAGAAATAATAAAGCCATTCCATCTGGGCATAGCCATCTTGGCGAAAATGATAAAGCGGGTTATTGGGTGCGATATTCACATACCCTCGTGCTTTAAGGTTTAATTTCCAATGTTCACCAAAACGGCGTGAAGCTTCTAAGTTAATCGCATGACCTTCGCCCGCATGATCAACAATCACACCCAACAACACATCCGTGCTCGCTTCATCATTAAACGCTAGACGCATGCCTAACATCGAATCGTCCGCAAAAGGGCTTGTCGATTTACTGCCCCGACTATCGTATAGATATTCATAGATCACACCTAAGTCATACACCGTTTCAAACACACCGTAAAAACTATATTCAAAACCTGCGGTTATTGCGCTGTAATCATCTGCGTCATGGTGCCGATTTATCGCCTCTAGCTTCCACAGCCAAGCCCCCACAGTTGCCTGGGCATCAACACCGATTTGATGAATGATGTCGTATTGAGGAATCAACACCGCTTCGCCATTGACTGAGCTAAGCGAAAAAGAAGGGTCCCGTGACGTACCGTAGAAATAACTCAAGCCCAAATCCCAAACATCAAGACTGTGCACCCAACGTAGCGCATAATCCAAATTCCGCTCATCATCCTTGGATTCGTACTGTACTTGGTCAACAGCCACACGAGGATGTGTACGCAAGCGCCCTTTCTCGCCCGCAAAACTACGCTCGCGAAAATAAGGCAAGAGGAATAAATCCACCGTACCCCAGTCTCGAATCAAGGCGAGATTTATCATGGGTTGGCCGAGTTTGGCTTCACCATCAGGGTCTTCCAACATATCCGTTTGGTTAATCACATCCACCAAGTGCTGAGACTCGGTCACCCCCCAAAATACTTTACGCAGGCCGGCTCGCAACTCCCACTCATCAGCAACATAGCTCCAAGTCAATTCACGAATATCAGCATGACTGCGCTCACTATCGCCTTGATCCCAGCGCAAATAAGGCGAAAAAACGAGACTTTGCTGGCCATCAGCCCATTCTTGATATAACTCCGGCAAGACATTAATCGAGGCATTATTACCATGTTGGCGAGGGTCCGAAGGTTCATCAATAAAATAACGCCCCTCCAAACCCACCGAGCCTTTTACGTCCAGGGCAAACACTTGGGTGGCCGTACAAGCTAAAACCGTCGCGACTAATATTCGTTTTTTCATAGCCTCACCTCGAACAGATTAGCGCACTCGTTTTAAGCTATTGCGATCAAAGTCGCGCTCTTTCAAGCCGGTTTGGAATTGGTAATTACTACGCGTCAGCGTCGTACTTTTTTTGGTTTGATGATTAACCATATCCAATACCAAGGCGCGCCAATACTTGCCCAAGTATTGTTGATAGTCGCTAAACGTCAGTGTTTTTAATAACGCATTTTTACGATCATAAAACTCGATTTTGACTGGCTGATAAATCTCCTTACTTATCCAAGTTATTTGTCGGGTATAGCCTGAGTGTTTGTACTGGGGATAGCGCTCAACCACATAACTGTCCTGCTCATCCACCACTTCATCGCGTAGATATTTATAGCTGTATTTATCCACTTCTTGCGAAGAAATATCTTCATAGGCAAATTCACTGCCTAAAAAAGGCCCTGATTTGTTAGAAGAAGAAATACGCTTCACTCGCTTTAAAGCGGGTAAATACATCCACTGCTCATCCGCTTTATTGGCGTGACTAAAGGTCAAAAATGCCGTGCCCGAGATATCACGCGGGCTATCAAAAACCACTAAGGTCTTATCACCATCGCCCGGCACTTCGAGCGCCTTCATTCGATTTTCACGCACGCTCTCCTGGCCATGGGCATTACGTAGCACCATCGTTGAGTCCGAAACTTCATTGCCCCAACCTAAATCACGCTGATCCATCTCAGTGGAAATGGCCAAGCCCTTTTCTTCGGCGGTTTGAGCTAATACTGCGCCATTAAGCGTTAGTGCGAGCAGCGGTATTGCGATCCAATGCTTTTGCATCTCGTTTCTCCTCTAATTTAATTAATAGTGCAGGTAGCAATAAGAAATCAGCGATCAAAGCAAAGGTAATAATGATCGCGGATAACATGCCCATACCCGAGTTCAGTTTAAACGCCGATGTTGCGAGAATGGCAAAACCTGCCACCAAGATAATCGAGGTATACAACAAGGCGCGTCCCACATTGTGAAACGCATATCGAACCGCTTCTGGCGCAGTGGCATTCTTCTCACGCTTGGCACGTAGGTATTTGCTCAAAAAATGCACCGTATCATCAACGACGATACCCAAGGTCATTCCCGTCACGATAGACAAAGCCAAGCCAACCTCACCCACTAAAATACCCCAGAGACCAAACCCCATCGCGGCTGGAACTAAGTTTGGCACCATACTCACCAAACCCATTTTGACTGAGCGCAGAGCGATCATTAATAACCCAGAGATCAAAATCAAGGCCAAGGTTGTCCCCGTCAGCATACTCACTATATTGCGCTTGCTGATGTGAGCAAACATCAAGTTCGGACTGGCCGCATCGGATTTTTTGATGTGGGTGGTATTGGCGGCTAACCACGCGTCAGCACGCTGTTCTATATCAAGCATCTGACTTGTTGATAGCGAATACAAGGTCACACCTAATCGGGTAGATGATTTGTCGACATCGATTTGATTATTCAAATCTAAGCCATATGGCAGAGACATTTCATAGAGCAATAAATACTGCGCGGCCAACTCTCGACTGTCAGGCAGACGGTACCAAGCCGGATCATCGCCATGCATGTTTTTATTAAGCCGTTTGAAGATATCAGTGATAGACGACACGTGCAGCACCTCAGGCTGCTCTCGCAACCACTCAGCAAAGGCGTGCTCTTCGGCTAAAAAGTCAGGGTCACTAATGCCGCCGCTTTCTTCAGTTTGCAGTGAATAATTAATATTGTAGATGCCGGTCAGATTATCCGTAATGTAGTCCGTGTCTGTGCGAAATTCGATACGCTCATCAAAATACTTAACGAACTCATCATTCAATTCATTACTGGGCAAAAAGGCGACCAAGGCGATAACAAACACCGACATACCAATGAGTAACTTTTTGTAGTTAGTCACAACAAAATCACCCAACTTATCCATGACATCAAATTTTTCGCTACGCGTTTGCTTGACCCGAACCGGTAAAATCATCATCAAAGCTGGCAACAACGTCACCGACAAAACAAAAGACACCCCCACTCCCATCGCCACAGTGTTACCCATGTATTGGAACGGAGGCACTTCGGAAAAGTTCATGGTGAGAAAACCAATCGCGGTCGTCAAACTGGTCAAAAATACGGGCTGAAGATTAATTCGCAGACTTTCCGCCATTGCCGCTTGCTTCGTCTTGCCTTTGCGCATTTCATAATAAAAAGTTACTAAGACATGCACCGAGTTGGCAATCGCTACGGTCAAAATAATAATCGGTATCACCGAGGACGATGGTGTCAAAGGCATACCCAGGTAACCACTCAAACCCATCGCGGCGAGAATGGAAAACAAGATCACACTAAAAGTGGCCACCGTGCCAGTAAAGCCGCGCAGCAGCAAGGCCAAGCAAAGCAACATGACACCAAAACTAATGGGCACTAAACTTTTCAGATCAAGCTGTGCCGTTTCAGAAAACGCGTTATTCATAAAAGCCATGCCGGATAAGTGCACGGTGATAGCTGGATGTTCGGCTTGAATTTTTTCTTTGATCGCCCGCGCATAGGCCACGACCTCAGGCACCTCGATCATTTGATTCACACCGGGGAGTTGTATCGTTGTGTTGATCGCCGTGACATGGGCCTCAGGCGAAATTAAGCGATGGACTAACAGTGGCTCATTAATGGCAATCTCTTTAATTCGGGCCATATCCTCAGCCGTGAGCGACTGCGCATCGGTGACTAAATTTTCAACAATCAGATCATCTTCTTCGGCGTAGGTGTATTGGAAGTTGGAAATCGAGTCGACCCGAATGGAATAGGGGATTTGCCATGATTCTTCTGTGACTTGCTCAACCACGGCCAGCATTTCCTGGCTAAACACATTGCCATCGGCAGGACTTAAGACGATCAACACATTGTCGTTTTTGGTGTAAGTACGCTCCATCGCATCAAAGGCTTGCAGTTGCGGGTTTTCTTCGCTGAAAAATACGCGATAATCAGGCTTAAACTCCAGCTTTTGAGCCCCAGCGGCCGCCAGCACCACCAAAGCAATCATGAGTGGAATCAGTAGCCAGCGAAATTTAATGATCCAGGGACCAAATGCTGCTTCTAGCTTTTGCATAACCTAAGCTCCTTGCTTAATTTTGTGAATATTTCATAAAATATTCACAATTCGACCAAAGAAAAACCGGTATGCACCGGCCCTCATCGAACTATTAAATCCTTAACGCCGACCTAAGCCTTTCAACAACAAGTCGACCGTACTATTCGCCAACACTTCAAACTCGTCTTCACTGTACAGCGGTTGAAACAAGGGGACTTCAAATAAGGTCAGTGACGCATAAACAGAACGGGCCGTGGCGATCACATCTTCAACCTCAAACTCACCGGACTCATTACCAAACGCTAGGATTTCAACAATTAAACTATTCTGAGCCTGGATACGAGCATGGACTAAGTCTTGCCGCTTTTCCAGAATATAACCAATAAATTCATTCAATTTTGGCCCAGTTTGCGCATCTTCACGGCTAAGTTTCAAACCACCAAGTACATAAGCTCGTAGCCGAGTCTCCGCACTCGTCCCCGGCTGGCGCACCAGTTCACGCAAGGTGGCGATGCTGTCGCTGACGCATTGCTGGCATACGGCGGCGGCAATATCTTGCTTGCTCGGGTAATAGCGATAAAGATTGGCCGGTGAGCATTGACAGTCCGCCGCAAGATCAGCCATGGTCGTTTTGCCATAACCTTCATGAGAAAAGCGCTCACGCGCCGCGGCCAATATCCGCTGACGTAATTCATCGCTGTCTGAATGTTGAGTCATTTGATTCATAGCAACCAAGCATAGAGACTGTCGAGTGAATATTCAAGAAAATATTCACTCGACATCAATATCGCCAATTTAATAAGGGGGGATATTCGGTACTGGGGGTGGAGGTGTCATGCCAGGAACAGGCATTACGAAAGGATGATTGGGCATCCGATGAGTGTTATGGCCGTCGCCATGTCGTATTCCATCATGGTGAGACATGCCATGACCATGCTTATCGCCTTTGCTAGCGCAAGATTTAGCATGATCACCTTTTCCTCTATTGTTCTTCATTGCACAAGCGCCTTTAGCAACCGCACCTAAAACAACCTTAAGTGTTTGCGTCTGCTTATCTCTGACCACAACAACATCAATCTCATCACCTGGCTCAAAGTAATTAAGTACTTTTTTAACATCTTTCATGGTCGCAATTGTTTTTCGATCCATGCGGACAATCACATCACCCACTTTCACGCCAGCTTTTGCCGCCGCACGATCGTCAGCCACCACCGACACCAACAACCCCACATCCGCATCTACACCAAAAAACTCACGTAAACCCGAGTTCAAGTATTTAAAGTTTGCCCCAAACTCACTGTTTTTACTCTTACAACCCTGGTGATGAGCATTTGCTCGATGCGAATAGGTATTCCCGTATGTTGGCATGGCAGCACTCAAGGTTGCATTAAACGTCATTTTTTCGCCTTCACGTAGCGCTTCAAACATAACCGTTTCTCCCACCTGCTTACTGCTCACCAAGTTTTTCAAATCTTGCGCAGAAGAGACCGCTTGTCGGTCAAAACTTGAAATCACATCACCAGCCAGCACCCCGGCCTCCGCCGCCGCACTATCAGGTAAGACCTTCGTGACAAGCGCACCTTGACCAAACTCTGCCAAAGCTTCTTTAGGCACGGTTTCAATCGCCACACCCAACCATGGTGAGTTGCTAGCACTTGCAGCATTAATTCCGAGGAACAATGAACACACGAAGATGAATAACTTCGCTCCAATATTGCTCTGTTTACACATAATAACTTTCCTTTAGTTTAAATTTTCATCACCCAAAACACACATCGTGTAGATAGACACAAGACAGACCAGAGAGTTCTGCCAAAACAAATAGTAAGTAACCACTAGTCGGCCATATACATTTACTCAGATATTTAAGCCCAAATGCGCTATAATCGGGAGTTTACTCGTTCAATTGCTCGTTCCAACCTTCCGGCCACCACGAGCCTACATACAGGCTACATTGCATGACCCAACCCGCTGAAACTGTTTCATTCTCTGATTTAGCACTGTCCGCACCCATTCTTCAAGCACTGAAGGATGTAGGTTACGAAGCTCCTTCCCCTATTCAAGCGGCCAGTATTCCTCCGCTGTTGGAAGGTCGTGACATCATCGGACAAGCTCAGACAGGTACCGGTAAAACCGCTGCCTTTGCACTTCCGATGTTAAGTAAAGTAGATGTAAGCAAGAACCACACACAAGTGCTTGTACTTGCCCCTACCCGCGAACTCGCTATTCAGGTCTGTGAAGCATTTCAGGCCTATGCCCGTCATTTAAAAGGTTTTCATATTTTGCCCGTTTACGGTGGCCAGAGCATGAGCACGCAGTTGCGCCAATTGCGTCGTGGTGCGCACGTTGTTGTCGGTACACCTGGGCGCGTGATGGATCACATCCGTCGTGACACACTTAACCTCGACAACCTCAAAGCCCTAGTTTTAGATGAGGCTGATGAAATGCTCCGCATGGGTTTCATTGACGATGTAGAGTGGATTTTGGAAAAAACACCTGACACTCGCCAGGTTGCCTTGTTTTCAGCCACCATGCCTCGCGAAATTCAAAAAATCGCCCAGAGCCATTTAAACAAACCTACCGAAATCAAGATTAAATCGAAGACGGCCACGGTTGACACCATTACACAAAAGTATTGGCTAGCCAGTGGCGTTAACAAACTAGATGCCCTTACGCGCATGCTTGAGGTTGAAGATTTTGATGCCATCATTATCTTCGTACGCACCAAAACAGCCACCGTTGAATTGGCCGAGAAGCTAGAAGCTCGCGGTTATGCTAGCTCCGCTCTCAACGGCGACATGAACCAAAATATGCGCGAGCAGGCCATCGAACGCCTGAAAAAAGGGACGCTGGACATTATTATTGCGACGGATGTTGCAGCACGCGGCATCGATGTTGAGCGTGTTACCCACGTAATCAACTATGATATTCCCTACGATACCGAGGCCTATGTTCACCGTATTGGCCGCACAGGTCGTGCCGGTCGCAAGGGCACGGCAATTTTGTTTGTCGCACCGCGTGAAAAACGCATGCTGCAAGCTATTGAGCGCGCGACCAAACAAAAACTGACTCAAGTTAAGCTACCTACGCGTGAGGATGTCACCGGTCGTCGTGTAGAACAATTCAAGCAGCAGATATCTGAAGCGCTAGAAAACCAGGACCTCAGCTTCTTTAAAGAGCTTATTGAGCAATTCAAACAAGAAAAAGAAGCCAGCAGTGAAGACGTTAGCGCCGCCTTAGCCTATTTGCTACAACAAGAGCGACCACTCATTGTCAGCGAAAGAGACATGCCGGCAGAGCGTACACCACGCCACAACGATAGAGATTCGGGTCGAGGCCGCGGAGATCGCGACCGTGGTGGAGACCGCCCTCGCCGCCCTCGCAATGACAACACCGAAGAAGGCATGATTCGTTATCGCATCGCCGTCGGCAGAGAACAAGGCGTTCAACCGGGTAATATCGTTGGTGCGATTGCCAATGAAACAGGGCTTGATAGCCAGCACATCGGTCGCATCAAATTATTTGATAACTTCAGTACGATAGACCTGCCTGATGGCATGCCCGCTGACGTATTCGATCATTTGAAAAACGTCCGGGTCTGTAACCTACCACTGGGCATTCAACGTGACGAAGGCGGAGCCAATTCTGGTGATCGCGGTCCACGCAAAAAGTTTGCTGGTAATAAAAAACCTGGCGGGCCTCGCAAAGCATCCAAGCCTAGAAAGCCAAAGCAGTAACACTGAGCACTAAACCAATAGCGGCCTAAACGTAAGGGCCGCTATTGCTTGCTATTGCCCCAACCAGCGATTGTATAAACTCAGCGTCAACAGACGGCCATCAATCTCCTTCACAACGCCGCCATAAACCGGCCCACCAATACCGCCGTACTTCTGCTCAAACTCAAGCTCAGAAATACCCTCTCGCAAATTATCCATCTTAGGAAAAAAATAGGACTCATCGATCAATAACTCAGCTGCATTCTGCAAACGCACTGCTCCACCCCGCTTATCCAAAGCAACTCCAGCAAAGCGCGCACCAGAGCGCTCCGCTAATAGGTTAACAAAACTGAAACCGCCATCACGACTACCAGGATCCATCATATCCACATAGTCATCGGCCTCAATACTCACACCACTATCAGACAACACCCTCAGCATCGCCGAATAAATAAAGTGAGACCGCAAATTTTGTCGCCCAGCCAGCGTCACATCGTGAGTCAAAATCGAACAATCCTGCGACAAACCTTCGCGCACCGGTCCAATAAACACCTCAAACTCTGAGCTAGCCAGTACCAAACCCAAGCCCAACAGCGCCGCGCGATTCTCCGCCACAGGGTCGTTATCAAGGGCGCTTCGCTGCTGAGCCAATTGAAAAGTCGACATCAGGTAACGCCCTAAAGAAACAGCTTGATCAGGTACCGAGGTGGCCAACAAGCGACACACGTTACTGTAATACAAGCGCACGACATCAATGTTCCCCATCAAGCCCATGCTGTCATCCATCGATTTAACTCGGGCTCGAAGCAAGGCAAACTGCTGATTCAACTCTGGCCGTGGATGATAAGTGATAGTAGTCTCGCCGCCGTCCATGCTCACTGCGCTGATAGCACCGAGAACTAAACTACCCTTATCACTTCCCAACCACTGATTAAGTAACCATTCCCCCATTGCCAAGGCGTCGGCACCCGAAAAGTTAAAACTCCCCACCATCAAATAACTCAGCCGTAAACCGTGAGTGGAGGGCACGATGCCAAAGCGTACATTTAAATAATCGCCCAAATACCATTGAGACAAGGCCACACTCATCGCCCCTTCTAAGCCCCAGCGAGTCACATTAATTCGCGCTGCTAGGCCCGCTTCAGCGCTCGAAATAACACCGACAACACCGTTAATATCTGCCTGATTCAAGGTCACTCTGGCCTGC
>Ga0316204_10011078_pt1 | contig 11407 bp, 10 predicted proteins | sample 6monrhotite_MG_2_FD_205661 | JGI IMG/M metagenome (GOLD analysis project Ga0316204, IMG submission 205661) | Microbial mat bacterial communities from mineral coupon in-situ incubated in ocean water Damariscotta River, Maine, United States -... | ecosystem: Environmental > Aquatic > Marine >...
TAACAGCTTGCAACCAACAAGAATTCCACCAAAGTAACCAACTACTCTTGTGTATTATTTTCTACTTCGCCATATTCAGAGAAAAACGCCGAACTCCCTCCCAAGACAATCCTGCACTCTAACTCCAAGTTGATTAGCGACATCACTAATCGAACCAAAACATAAGTCGATAATCCAACTGATTGTTAGATGCTTTCGACTCCCGTACTCGGCAGAAAATAATTTAGGACCTTCCGCCTCACGATTTCTTTTTTATTAAACACGGTTTGAGGCGATTTTGAAATAGTACATTACTACTAATGCTGACGCTAAATTACCCTCTAAAACATATTCATTGAATTTTCATGGGATCGAACGAACGTATAATCAGAATATAACTTGGCTTTCCAAAGTATGAAACTGTCACAAATAACAGTTTACACTTCGATAAACGTCACGGCCAAGGTAACTGACAATTTCAGTACATTATTTTCGATGCCCTAGCGGTTTCGGAAAAATGCAGAACTTCCCCTTCAGGATAAACCTGCACTCTAACTCCACGTTGATTAACGACAACGCTAATCAAATCCAAAACACAAGTCGATAATCCAACTGATCGTTAGGTGTTGAAATTCGTTACCTGATCTCTATATAGCGGACATCTTCATATGTATTAACAGAATCGCTAAGACTGGAAGTACATTTTCCATTACCTCCAATCACAACCTTCTGACCGGAGACTTTAGCTGTTAACGCCGCACTCAAGAGTTGATCCATTAGAAAATTATCTTTCCTAATAAAGTACCAATAATAACCGTCTCTTGGATACTTACATGAATTCGTTCCACTTACCTGTATCGCTGGTGACTCAAGCCTAACAAATACGCCCTCTACTCCAGAAGCTGGCCAATTATCTGGCTTAACCACCTCAACAGTAGATTCAATATTTGCAGAATAAACTAAATTACTCCAACTCAAGCAAACAAAAGACAGAAGTAGAAACCTTTTCATATTCGTTATCACCAACACCCTAACTCCACGTTGATTAGCGCTCTGCTAATCAAATCTAAAACCAGTCGATAATCCAACTGATCGTTAGATGTTTTAAAATAAAAAACCTTGAGGAAAATAATTTGAAATGATTACTCCCTCTCCCCGCTTTCAAAATTAACAACTCCATTTTGAAAGGTCAAATGCTTTTCACTTTTTTCTCGTTCAACGTGAGAGAACTAGTACTTTAGTATTAGTTTCTGCGAAATAAAACTGTCATAATTGACAGGAACAAGAATTGAAATTGAATGCTAGAAATAAATTCTCCATTGAAACTTTGCGTTTCAACATTATTTTCCAAAGGCATGAAACCAAAAACGGCCAACATAATATGTCATCCGCAAAACTTACACTCTAACATTGTATTGAACCGCAGCTGCATCTTTTATTTGTTGCAGCTGCCCTTATAATCTGAAGATACGAAAACACCTATTTAAAGCAAAAACATAGCAAAGACAAACTTCAGACTTTAACCGTACGTGCGTGTTTATATTTAAAATACAATAAACAGCCTGATTAAATAACAATCATTTCTAGCTAAAACTAAATCTACAATGAATGAGCGCAATCATTCACAAAACGTTAAATAATAAATCTCATCATTTTATTTTTGTAAAAAATGCACTCTTTGTTCTTTTCTTCGCACATCAATAGTTTTTGTCAGAGTTCTCAAAAATCCTCGGATAGAATTCACTCATTCAAATTACCACTTTTAAATATTTCGCGTCAAGTCGATTTCATATAGTGTATTTTTTACTCATACCCTGATCTAAATTTATTCAAGTCCCGATTGACATTTTGTTTTCCAGAGATTACTGTATAAAAAAACAGTGAAATCGAGCGATGCACAAATGGACGAAGAAATCATTAAAAACCGCATATGTGAAGCGTTAAAGCCGTTACATAACGTTTTACGTACACGTCACTACAGCCCAAATACGGAAAAGACTTATACCTTCTGGGTTAAGTATCTGCTCTATTTTTTCAAAGATATTGAACCGAAAATGGTAAATGAAGATCATGTATCACAATTTCTCACTTATCTCGCCGTACGCAAACAAATATCTCCAACAACGCAAAACCAAGCACTAAATGCTGTTGTTTTTTATTTTCGACATGTTCGAAAAGTTTCTCAATTTAGAGTCCCAAATTATCGCGCTGCCAAGCCGACTGAGCGACTACCGGTTGTATTTACGCGCGATGAAATGAGACGTATTTTTTCTCATTTGGACGATGTTTATTGGGTGGTTTGCCAAGTACTTTACGGCAGTGGGTTAAGGCTAAGCGAGTGTTTAACTTTGCGTGTAAAGGATATCGATTTAGATCGAAGAGAAATTTTAGTGCGTGATGGAAAAGGCAGGAAAGACCGACGAACTATGCTATCGGAAGTTGTTATTCCCCGTTTAAAAACCATCATGAAGCGAACTAAACATCTACACGAGATCGATCTCATCGAAGGATTGGGAGAAGTCGATCTCCCCTATGCACTAGCGAAAAAATATCCCAAAGCAGCAAGAGATTTTGCATTTCAATTCGTGTTTGCCTCAGAAGTTCGTTCAACTGACCCTAAAACGGGTCGACGTGGCCGGTTTCATATTTCCAAAGATAGCGTCAATCGTCATTTAAAAAAGGCAATTAAAGCAGCCGGAATACATAAGCATGGTAGTGCCCATGCTTTACGGCATAGCTTTGCAACTTCGTTATTAGAAGACGGTTATGACATTCGCACAGTACAGACTTTATTGGGACATAAAGATGTTTCTACCACAATGATTTACACTCATGTACTCAACAAAGGTGGACAAGCTGTACGAAGCCCAGCTGATAGATTTTAATTTAAACCCTGTGAAAGCATTCAAGCACAGTCTTAACTCTTTCATAGTCAACGTCCAAGGTTCTTCAAATTATGATCGTAGCCTGCGAATATATATTGATAAAAGCAAATAAGTCTATTGGGAAATTAACGATAAACATCTACCTGTGATTAACAAAATTGATCTAGCTGAAATGGTGAGCGCTTCGTTAGAAATAATGGACAGTGACACTAAGCATATGCACAATGAGAAGTCTTATGTTTTTGCTAATTTGAAAATTTACACCGGGGTTAAAACAACGATTGGATTTATTGTTCGAGAAGGTGTGTTAGATAATCAAAAACTTGATTGTGCTAGTTAAATTAGTGCTTTATGGATTGCTCATAATTCATCCGTCTTTAGCCTTTATTTCTACGAAAAATGGACCATACTTGTAAGAAGATGTCGTAACACTGACAAATCCCAAGCCGGAAAATCTGAAATTAAAAACGACGACTGAAACTCGCTCCTAGTCGAAAATAGGAATGGGGCCACTCTGCTGATTCATAACTCAAACGACTGGTTTGATATTTGACGCGCATCGCAACATCACTGATGTTATTAATCCGAAAAATCGCACCTGCTTCTGTGTTAACACTTACACCTTGACCGCTGTCGTCTCCAATACTACTGTCTTTGTATTTCGTCTCGGTGGTTAAGCCGCTTATGGCAAAAGTTGCAAAACCTACCCACCCCTTATTTAACACCTGGCTTAACATAAGACCAGCACCGAGACCATGAGTGGTTTCATCAAATGACGTACCATCATCTTTATCCGAAAACGCCATTAGATTTAAGCGATAACCGACAAACGCAGACCATTCGCCATTCAGTTTTTTACCTGCTACCACATCAAGATCGGCCCGAGTTACTGTATCGCTCGTCCCGCTAATGTTATAATTCCCCGTTACAAACCCGGTGCCAAAAAAATAATCATTTTTATAATAACCAACTCCTAAACCCGCCAATGGTGCATTTGATTGACCACCTAAACCCGATGCCCAAGTTTCATATTCGGCTTTCGCTTCCACGCTGATCGACTCGGCTGCATTTCCGCCAAACGGCAGTATCATAGCTGTTGAACAAAGTAACTTTCTAACAAATCTATTCATGATTAAAACCTTGGTAAAGGTACATAAATTGTTTCCGACTCTAGTTCATCATCAACAACTGTCGTTGGTTCAGGTTCTTTCTTTTCTAGGGGGATGCTTCCGGCAAAAATTTCTACAGTTTCATCCTTTAAACTAACTCGCGCAAAAATAAATTCACCTAACTCATCGCCAGCGCCTTGCAATACGCCAGCTTGCGGCATTTGTTCAACATTATTGGCTACAGCTCGAATCACATTTTGTGCGAGCTCAGACATCGTCAACAAATTATCCATATTACTTTTTAATTCGTTAATGAAAAAATAGGTAAATGGAGAGTGCCCAGAATCACGGTAGTTATCATCAACATACTCAATGCCACCAGCCGCCAAAATCTGCACACTCTTTTTATTGGAAACTTTTATAAAATAGGGATTAGTCTTTTCAGATTTTTTCGCCGCCCGATTACCACTACGCAAAAGCGAACCACTAAAACAAGAATCAGACACTAATAGTGTATGTTTGGTTTTTTCCGCGATAATATTTACTTCATCACGAATCGTAGAGTTTCGTATAAACGTCGTGCTATCTTCACCTCGCGCATCAACCGGAATCCAGTAGCCACGTTTAGTTCGTTCATTTAAGTGGCCATGACCCGCATAATAAACTAATACACTGTCATTCGGCTCAACACGTTTTGAAAGATCATTCAGCGTTAATAGAATATCGCGCCGTGACGCGTCTTTCAAAACCGTAATGTCTGCAAATCCATAATCTGTTCCCAAAGTATCAGCAACTGCATCTGCATCGTTACCGGGTGTTTTTAACGAGTGCCATATACCGTCTTTATCCTGATAGGTACTATTGCCAATAATTACCGCACGATAGTTGCCTTGTAAGTATGGTGTCGAAATCGCCTTTGCCGGACCTTGCCATTGTAGGCCACGTTTTTCTGCGTGTGCTGAAAAAGAGAGTACTGTAACCGCCGTAACCACCACCATAAGCTGTGAAAACCAGAAGGTTTTGCTATTGATTTTCAATTCTTAATTCTCCCTAATATCAACCAAAGATCGCTAGACTCAAGCTAGTTATTTATACTACTCGGCACATAAATAGCTGTTAAAGACTGAACATCAACCGTATTCTGAACATCTCCAAGATTTCTCTGTACCAATGCATAGAACGTTTTTATTTGAGCAGAGGGAACGAAATAAAGATTAGTAACACTATAAGGTACCACCATAAAGCCTATATCATCAGTTACTAACGCAGCCACATGTGTATCAATCGCGCTACTCGAATCGCCAATACCAAAATGCAATCGGCTGGCGACTGTTGTACTAGCTAACATCAGTGCATGCCCGGTATGAGTCACCATCACGTACCCAGAACCAGGGATATCCAAACTGATCGAACCAGCATTCATTACAGAAGTATCACTTGCGGGAACAGAAAATGAAGTGAAGTTAGTTCTGATGGCCATACCAGAAGTGGAATAAATTTGATTATTTCCGGATATTCCGATACCTGCGCCAGCTGTATATGTTGTGTCTGTGTCAACATCATTTTCACACGTTGGGTTTCCCTCCGCATCAATATCTCTGATGTAAAATCCCGCAGCACAAGCAGAGTTAAGCCGTCGTTGAACGTACGTTTGATCAATATCCAGTGTTATCGCTTTGTTTGTTGAATCTGTGGTATCAGTTAACCCAGCACCAGAAATTACATCGGTCGGCGCTGTTCCACAAGTCACTGTACCACTTTCAGCAATCGCTGTTACAACTTGCCCTACTGCACATATACCTGTTACTCTCGCTTGGATAATTCCTGTATTGACATCTAATTCAACATCCCCAGAGTCACCGTTATTCACCACTACTCCCGAAGCAGGAAGCGCAGATACTGACGTTATATCACCACTCGCACTAACAGGTTTACTACAACTCACTGTCCCATCATCAGCAACACTTTCGATATATTCTCCGGAAACACAGACTGAGCTTTTCAACTTCGACTGAATGATCGTTGTATTGACACTTAGCTCTGCATCACCTGAGTCAACCCCACCTAGCAAGCCGCTGCCTTCAGCAGTTCTAACAGCTGTAATGTCTCCACCAGAGTTAGTGTCTGCTGGTACAGCACATACAGTAGTTCCATCATCGGCAATACTGGCGACGAACTGCCCAGCAACACATGATGCAGTTACTTTTGGAGGTACGACAGATGCATCTAAACTCAATGTCACCTTACCACTATCACCGCCACCGATTAACCCAGTTCCAGCAGTTACTTCAGTAATATCACCATCGCTAGTGGAACCTGAATCATCAGTTTCACAGACTACCGAGCCGTCCTCATTAATAACACGAATGGAGGAACCCTCTCCACAAGAACCTGACACCCGGTTTTGCTTGCCTGCTACGGAGTTTTCATTTGAAAGAATTCGCGTATTGTTATCATTGATTTGTTCTGCCAATGTTGTAAAATTTGCATTGACTTCCGATGCAAGTGCCTTATTACCAGATCTAAATTCATGAGGGACTACCACTTCTCCAGAAGAACCTAATATAGGCATGACTAAACCTAATATTAAGAAATAAAAACGCATGTTATTCTCCACTAACTTTATCATCTACTTGTTGACCTACAAAAGCTCTATCCCCAATTACTTTCATTCCATTTCATTTTATCCCACTCAGTACTATCCTTAACATCACACTCGGCTTTTTTGGCGGGATGGGGATTTTCACACTCATCAGTTTCTGCAACACCACATGCTGACAAAAGCGCCAGCATCGCAAATAAAACAGCAGCAGACATCAAGACATGCATAGTTGTTTACCTCGAATCAGAATTGTATGTAACTTCTTTAATTATATCCTAGTGATCACCAAAATTTAAAGTTCGATCAAATTCCTCAATCCCTATTTAGAAATCAGTAAAATGCAGAGAGCCTTGATTGTATAATGGTTTGCGACCAAACAGACCAACACCCAATAGGTGCGACAACCAAGACTCATGAATATTTTACCCTATAAACTCACAACAACGAACGATCAATTGACTTCGCGTGCTGGTTTGTTGAGCATTGCACAGCTAATGGAATCAATAAGTCTAGCTGAACGTGTCGATCACTTTCTTCCTTTGCCCAAAAGTAACCGAGGCTTTAAACCGTCAGTATTTATTCAAACGCTCATACTCATGCAACATGAAGGCAGTTTTCATTTAGATGACGTTCGTCACCTTCATGATGATGTCGCGCTAGCGACTGTCCTAGGCTTAAAAGAGATACCGAAAGCCAGCTCACTCGGTACATGGTTGAGAAGAATGGGAAGTCATGAGGAAAGCCTAACAGGCTTAACCCATGTCAATAAAGCCATAGTGAAATCAGCATTGCATCATTGCAAAGGCGTCACACTGGACATCGATGCGACCGAAATTGTTGCAGAAAAATCTGACGCCGATTGGACATATCACAAAAACAAAGGGTTTATGCCGATGGTTGGACATATTGCTGAAACAGGGCAAGTCATCGCCTGTGATTTTAGACGAGGAAATGCATCACCTGCCCGAGAAAACCTTGAATTCATTCATCAATGCCAGCGCGCTTTACCTGACGGTTGTTTTATCAAGTCCTTACGAATTGACTCGGCGGGTTATCAAGAAAAAATCATCAAGCACTGTGATGAGGACAATACTCACTATGCAATCCGCGCCAAATTAAATGCAACAGTAAAAGCGCAAATCAGCTGTTTTACAAAGGCTGATTGGTCTCCTATGCGAAATAAGAAAGGTGAAGAAATTCAGTATCAAGAGACCTGCCGCACATCACATTGCATTGGTGATTACGAGAAACCCTTTACCTTGATCGTTCAGAGGAAGCAAATCAAGGGGCAAACAACGCTTGATCTCAGCGACGAAGAAACAAGTGAAGAAATTAACGCGAATGGTTATATTTATCGTGCTATCGCAACCAATCAAGAAAGTTGGAGTGATAGTCAAATTATTCATTGGTACAACCAGCGCGGAGAAGACAGTGAGAACCGCATAAAAGAACTCAAACTCGATTTTGGTGGTGATACATTACCTTGTTCCAGTTTTGATGCAAATGCCCTTTATTTTCTCATCTCTGCACTTTCATATAATCTTTTTGCACTGATGCGCCAATTACTCCCAGAAGAATTAGCGAGTCATCGTGTCACGACATTGCGTTGGCGGTTATATGCAATAGCCGCGAAGGTGGTTAAAACCGGACGGCAATATTTCGTCAAAGTGAGAGCGGACCATCGAGTGCTTATCAATCATGTGTTGGGTTCGCTTAATCGGTTCGACCCTCCACCTATCTGAACGAAATCCAGCAAAAATGGCAGACCTCTCAGGGTAAGTCCGTCTAAAAAATGTACTTAATGGCTATGCAACCATATTTGTATTTTTCCAAGTAAAATAAGGAGGCTGCTGTGAAAAATAGTAGCCTCATATTGTTAAACAAGACTGGCTTCTAAGAAAATGGAAAGCTTGGGGAATTCTAAGTAGGGATTTGGGAAATTTGTGATTAATCGACAACCACCCTCTACCATGTTGTTTTCACTGTAAGTCTAGTTTTTCAGAAAAGATGTAATTTAAAACACATCTTTAGGCAAATTGCTGACAAAAATTCTATTTGTGAAGAGATGTAGCAACAAAAGATAGGGGTTACCTACAATAGAAGAATCAAAACGTAGTTGTTCATTGATCTAAATCCTCAACCTAAAACCAACACGAACTCAAGTACTTTTGTCGACACTGATTAGCCTCTGGTAACGAACATGTTTAGCGACGTTCACTACGATTGAAAACAGCTCATAGATTTTGTGATTTAGCCAAAAGTAAGGGCATTAAAATTACGTTGGTAATTTAGCAAATTTTCCTAAGTAATTTTCTTGGATTTGTTATTCGAAAACATGGCAAATTACTTTAACTAAGTGTTATTGATTTGTCATCACATGTGCAGGAATAAAAAACCGGTTAAGCCCCCCCGTAAAAACTGACGAATATTGAATTCTTACTCCATATAGAGTCAAGCTGTTGGTACAAGTATCGTCAACATGATCACCTAGCCGAGCAACTCTAAACCATACCACATCAAACATCTCTGCACTGAAATTAGCAGAAGCAATTACATATCCAAAAGTAGTTGTTCCGATATTTAGCGTTTCAAATATATCGGGATCTAAAATTGTAAATGTATTATTTCCAATATTAAAACCACCTTTGTTGAAAGAAAGCCTGACACTAAAACCGTTACAACTTCCGAATATTGGTGTCACCGTAGCACTGCCCCCACTCCAATCGGCTGGCCTGCTAAAATAAGCATATTTTGTTGTCGTAGTGGCATCAGCTAATGAGACGTAATTTCGTGTATCCGAACAGTTTGTCGTACCGTCAGCACTAATGCTGGTAACTGCCTCTCCATTGATACATTCTCCAGTAATCGCAGTTTGCACAGAAGTTGTATCTAGATCTAATGTAACACTTCCTGAATCACCTCCGCCGGTTAAGCCATTACCTGCAACTACTTCGGTAATATCACCACCCGAATTGGTATCAACTGGCGTACTACATACTGCAGTTCCATCAGCTGCTATACTAGCCACAAATTGACCTACAGCACACGCTGCCCCAGTAATTTTTTGCTGTATAACGTCAGTGTCAACTGTCAGGTTAACAGTACCGGACACCGCACCACCTTCCAATCCACTTCCGGTTGCCGTATTTACAGCAGTTATATCACCAGCGTTAGAAGTTCCCACATCATCGGTCTCACACACAACTGTTCCGTCGACGTTAATTTCTCTTATCGCCGAGCCGACATTACAAACTCCAGTCACTTTGTTCTGTTTTCCGCTGATATCATCAGTATTAGACGAGACAGCACTACTGTTTGCATTTATACGGGAATTATTATCATTAATTTCATCTGCTAATATAGAGAAATTTTCATTCACTTCGGCTGCTACAGCCTTTTCCCCTGAGACAAATTCGTGAGGAATGATTGCCTCGCCACTCCAAACAACAATCGGTGCTACAAGCCCCAAAACCATTAGGTATAATCGCATCTAATCATCCACTCACATTCAGTTTTTTATTTCTCGGATAAAATACAACAATCAAACTTTATAAATATTATCGGCTTCTAAAGTCACGATCAATTAACTTCTGCTAAATGTACGAAATGCAGAAATTAGTTGATTAAAACATTTTCGTAATTAAATAGAAACATTACGCAAAAAACTCAGATAAATCAGCATTTCGCTCTGTTTTTTCGAAAAAACGGAAAAAATATCAGAGAGGGTAAAAATAAAAAGAAAGTTGATGGCTCTGGAATAGGAAAAAACACCTTTGCGTCAAAAAAAACATATTCATATAGCCTGTCTTCTGGACCACTTACAATAACATTATTTTCGACTACACGTTCATGACCATCATTAGCGACAATAAGAAATTCATTTGAGCTATCGTTCGACAAGCATCCGGCATCACTCCCACTTGATTGACATGAGGACAATTCAAATAAAAAGGCGGTCCTCTCTGCATTTAGCATACCTAGATTAGATAGCTCTGCATTTTTGGTGCTATTGAGTATATCATCTAATAAACCTGTCCCGACACTTTCACCATTTAAATACAACTCAAAATAGTCATCTACCAAAATAATTACTTCACCGCCAGAATAATTATGCCCAGATAAGAGGGGACCTAAATCAAATTTGTAAAAAGTTAGTTCACTACCATTCCGTCCTGTTGGTGCTTCAGTACTATCCCAATGCCACATAAGATTTGCACTCGTATTAGGCTCAATATCTGTCGGCTGGGTGACAGAATTAGGATAAACTTCATCAACATCTAGCCAGCTATTGGGATCACTCGGGTCAGTCGTGGAGAACCAATCATCTTGCGGACCTGAACCGAACGCCACGTAACATTCATTGTTTGTAGCAAAGTATTCGTCGGTACAAAAACTCAGGGCATAACTGTTAGAATAAAAGAAAAAAAATAGCGTCAGAAGTATGGCGCCACTAATAAATATAGGAACATTCTTCTTTTTTTCCATAATAATCGATCCCCAAAGTAGTTATATTTATAAGTTCGGCCAGCACACTTATGATAAATATTTTCTTTATAATATAAGATATAGGTTATCGTGAAACAGTTTTCAAACTAAGGAACATCTGAACAAGCCTCAAAAATTTTAAAAATCACCAGAAATTCCTTCAAATAAACGTTTATTAGCAGAATCTCTGTCTAATTTTTCTCACTGATCCGCATTTTTGCGGTTCAGTGACGGATTTATCCTTATATCATGTATTTTTCCGCGGTTAGTAAGTTTGCAAAGCCGAGCAATAAACTTAGGCGGTTAGTATTTTTTGCCAAACCTTTGTATCGTGTTTTATCGTAACC
>Ga0316204_10011079_pt1 | contig 11404 bp, 7 predicted proteins | sample 6monrhotite_MG_2_FD_205661 | JGI IMG/M metagenome (GOLD analysis project Ga0316204, IMG submission 205661) | Microbial mat bacterial communities from mineral coupon in-situ incubated in ocean water Damariscotta River, Maine, United States -... | ecosystem: Environmental > Aquatic > Marine >...
CTAGGTCACCGATGAAGCTCCAACTCCGCCGCGCCCTGCCGCTCGCCCTCACCGCTCTGCTCGCGTCCGCCGCCCTGCTCCCCGGGGTCACCGTGGACACGCCGAGCCTCTCGCTGCGCTTCGAGACTCCGGAGAAGTGGCGCATCACGCGCGCCTCCACGTCCGAGGAGCTGCAGCTGCACCCGAGCAAGTCGAAGACCACGCCGCTGCTGCGCGTGCGCGCCTTCTACGGCAACTTCTCGGCCCAGGACCGGTTGCCCGAAATGGTCCGCGGGCTCTCCGCCGAGGAAGCGGGCGTCGTCTTCACCGAGACCGAGTCCTGGGAGCTGAACGGCAAGCGCTTCGAGACGGCCCGCGCCGTCTACGCGGAGGGCATCGGCGAGTGGCACGCAGCGTTCACGCTCGTCGACCAGCCGAACAAGCTGCAGCACGGCTTCTGGCTCTTCGGTCGCAAGAAGGACGTCGACCGGAGCTGGCCCGCAGTGCAGGCCTCGATCGCGACGGCGAAGGCCATCGCCGGCGCGGACGGGCCGAAGCGCGGCGATGAGCGCGATGCGCGCAAGAAGCCCAAGGCCGAGGCGGCCGAGGCCGTCTGGAGCGACACGAAGCTCGGTCTACGACTCAACGCGTGGCCCGCCGGCTTCGTCGCCGAGCGCAAGTCGCTTCGACTGGCGGCGAAGAAGGGCCTGCGCATCGACCCCGAGGACGAGCGAGCGCACGCGACGACGCACTTCCTCCTGCGGGGGACGCTCAAGAGCGCGGAGGGCGCTGCGGACGAGGCCGCCGCCGCGCTGCACGTCGAGCTGCAGTCCGACTCGAACGTCCGCGAGCTGCGCCGGATCCCTTTGCGAGTCGGCGGTGAGAAGGGTTCGCTCCTCAAGTGGGTCTCCGACGAGAGCGGCGGCGCCTTCACGCACGAGGCCTACTTCGTCCAGCGTGGCGAGCTCGTCCTCCGCATCGACTACCGCGCGGAGGAGGACTGGGCGCGCGCTCGCAGCCGGCGGACGCTCGTGAAGGACTTCATCGGCGGCGTCGGCTTCCTCTAGCCGCGGGGGCCACGGCCCGGGAATAGAGCGAGGGCCGGCTCCCCCATCGGGAGAGCCGGCCCTCGCTCGAATCGAAGCGCGGGACTCAGTCGTCGTCGCCCTCGCCACCTTCGTCGTCGTCGCCGTCGGTGTGCTCCTCGCCCTCGTCACCGTCTTCGTCCGGGTTCTCACCGGCGTCGAGGACTTCCTCGGGAGCGAGCTCGACCTTCGGCTCGGCCTCTGCCCGCGGACGGATGTGCGAGAAGTACAGCTCCTGCTGCTTGTCGTAGACGAGCTGGCCGTCGATGACGGTGTACTGCACGAACGTCTGGTAGTGGAGCAGGTCGCCGTCGGTGACGATCAGGTCGGCGTCCTTGCCGATCTCGAGCGTGCCCACGCGGTGACCGATACCCATCATGCGCGCGGGCACGGTGGTGATCGACGCCATCGCGAGGTCGTCCGAGAGTCCGCCGCGGATCGCGAAGCCAACCTCGACCGGCAGGTGCATGATGTCGCGGCCGACGATGCCGTCCAGCGACACGCCCTTGCTCTGCGGAACGACGGCCACCTGAACGCCGGCCTTCGACAGGATCGCGGCGTTCTCGATGGAGGAGCCGCCTTCGCGCACCAGGCGCTCGTCCTTGTCGCGGCGCTCGCGCGGCGTGATGATCGCCATCGCGCCAGCGCGTCCGAGGTCGTCCGCGACGGTCCAACCCTCGCGGCAGCCCTCGATGATCGGGCGGAAGTTGTACTCCTGCGCGAGCATCGCGATGTTCAGGAGGTCGTCGCGCTCGGAGGCGCGGAAGCGCGCGAAGACCGCGCCCTGGAGAATCTCGAGGGTGGTCGAATCGACGCCCTTCTTGTCCGGCTCCTTGAGCTCCTTGTCCTTCTTCACGAGCGTCTGCCACGCGCGGTACTCGCGCAGATACTCGGCGGCCCGCGCGAACTTCTCGCGAGCGCTGCGACGCGCAGAGGAGCTCGTGTAGGAGACCGAGGCGTAGGTCGACTCGCTGAGCACAACGCCGTCGAAGTCGTACGGCAGCGGCGGCTCTTGCTCGACGTAGCGCTTGAGCTTCACGGCGGCGCGGCCCGAGCCGGTCGTCGTGATGCCTGCGGCCAGGCCGAGCACCATGTTCTGCGAGAACGGGTTGATCGAGTCGCGGAAGTCGCCGCCCGTGCCGGTGAGGCCGGAGGACGAGATCACGACGATCCCCGGGTAGACGCGCATGCCCTGCGCATCGATCGTGCGCAGACGGAAGTCGCGCTCCTCCTCGGGGATCTCGGTGAAGAAGTCGCGCCCCGGCACTTCGAGGTCGTAGCCGATCTCGGCGATCTTGCCGTTCTTCGAGAGCAGCGAAGCCCCACGGAGGACCTCGCCTGCACCGGTGTGGATGTCCGCGTTGTGGACGAGCAGGTACTGATCCTTCTCCTCCTCCGGAACCTCCTTCGACTCCTCCTCCTCTTCGTCGTCATCGTCGTCGACGAACGGGAGGTAGGCCTGGGCCGGGAGCGAGAGGGCGAAGAGCGCGAGCGCGCCCGCGGCGAACCGCGTCTTGTTCAGGGTCAGGGGCTTCATCAGCGAATCTCTCCGTGGACGACTTTGCCTTCGAGCATGACGGCGTGGATCTTGGTGCCGGGCTCGAACGGGTCGGCGGTGAAGAACAGGATGTTGGCGTCCTTGCCAGCCGAGAGGCTGCCGAGGCGGTCGCCGAGGCCGAGCAGCTCTGCCGGCTCGAGGGTCATCGCGCGGATCGCGGTCTCACGGTCGAGGCCGGCCCAGACCAGCTCCGCCGTGTCGCGGCGCCAGCCCTGCTGGTTGCTCAGCGAGTCCGAGCGCGGGACCAGGACCAGCTTGGCCCCGGACTCCGACAGCTCGGCGGGCAGGTTGCGAAGGCGCCGCGTGTTCGGGTGGAGGCTGGTCGTCGGCTCCATGACGACGCGCACGCCCAGCTCACCGATCTGGCGCTTCACGTGGAAGATGTCGAGGTTGCGGTTCACCGGGATGCGCAGGTCCCACTCGAACTCCTCTTCGCCGACCGCGTCCACCAGGTGCAGGTAGTCGGCGGCCGTGCTGATCGAGATGAGGGCCTTCAGCTCACCGTCGCGGAGCTCTTGGAAGGCCTTGGCTTCCGGCTTGGGCTCGGGAGGAGTGAACGGTCCAGGATCGGAGACCTTCTTGTCGCGGTCCTCCTCCTTCTTCTTCTTCTCCTTGTCCCACTTCTCCTTGGCCTTCTCCCACTTCTCCTTCGCCTTGACGACCTCCTCCTTGTACTCGTCGGCCTCCTTGAAGCCGTCGCGAATCATCTTCTTGGAGCCCGAGTTCGAGCGCAGGAGGATCTTCAGGTAGGCGTCGTCGGCGACGATCATCTCGTCCGCGGTGTCGCCCTGGGGGCGAATCGCGACGGCCCGACCCGGGATGCCGTTGCCGGCCGGGTAGAGCCCGAGAGTCGTGATGCCGGCCTCGAGGAGCTCGACGTAGTCGCGGTAGGCCGGGTAGACCTCGTCCGAAGCACGTGTGCCCGGCCGTGAGTCGTTGGGCCCGCGGCTGTCGAGGCCCTGGCGCGAGTAGCAATTGACCAGCCCCGGCATCGCGATCGAATCGGGACCGAGGTCGATCACGGGAATCCCGCTATCGATCGGCAGGTCCTCGCCGACGACGGAGATCTTGCCGTCCTCGATCAAGATGACCGCGTTGGGGATGGAGCCGTCGCTAACCGTCTCCGCCCGGCCGACTTTGACGGCCATGACGTCCGGCACGGCCGGGACGGGGGCGAGCAACGGGCTCGCAGCCATGAGAAGCGTGTTCAGGATCATCGTTCTTCCTCTAGCGGTTCTGGCTCAAAAACGTTGTTGGCCTTGCCGGTACTCGTACTCGCTGCGGCCCTCGATCCAGACGCGCAGCACATGGCTGCGGGGATCGATCGGGTCGCCCGTATGGACCACGACATCGGCGTCCTTGCCGACCTCGAAGCTGCCCACTCGGTCGGCCAGACCGAAGGTCTTGGCCGGGTGAATCGTCATCGCTCGCAACATCAGGTACGAGTCACCTCCGAGCCGGGCACTCATCGATCCCTGCAGGAAGAACTCTTCCTGCGGGATCACGCCCGAGTCGGTGTTCAGGGAGAAGTCGGGGACGCCCGCGGCGGCGAACTCTGCCGAGGTGCCGTTGATGCGGCCGTTCGCGCTCGAGTAGAAGTCCATCGTGCGCGGCCCGTGGTTGACGGGCACGCCCCACTCGGCGAGCTGCGGCGCGCTCTTCCAGCCGTCGAACGAGCCGTGGCTGATGACGCACCGGGTCCCGTACTTCAGGTGCCACATCTGGGCGGTGTTGAGGACTCCCTCGCTCCCCGCCGTGTGGATCAGGACGGGCAGCTCGCGGCTCATCACCTTCTTGAGGTTCTCGAGCGACGGGTCGAAGCGGTCCTCACGCAGGGCCCCGAGCGCGCGATCCGCGACGTCCTCGAGGATCCAGCCCATGCTCGCGCGGTTGTTGCCGAACGCGAAGTTGCCGGCGCGTCGCTGCGGGTTCGAGTCCTGCGCGACTTTCATGCCGCCGACGTCCGCGATGACGACCTTCTCGTACTGCGGATTCGCCTTCGACTTGTAGAGGACACCGAAGCCCCCGATGTTCGTGCCGCTGCCCGGGATGCCGAACAAGGTCGTGACCCCGGCCGAGCACGCGATCTGGATCGCGCGGTTGTTCGCGCGCACCGTGCCGCAGGCCCGCAGGTCCGGGTTGACCGAGCGCACCATGTCGTTGATGTCGCCCCAGCCGCCCGTGTGGATGTGCGTGTGCAGGTCGACGAAGCCGGGGACCGCCCAGCCGCCCTCGTAGTCCACGACCTCGACGCCGTCGGGCAGCTCGATCGGCGAGCCGACGTAGGTGATCTTGCCGTCCTCGACCAGGACCATGCCCGGCGCGTGGATGTCGTCCGCGGCGTTCATGGTCAGGACCTTCGCGCAGCGGATGGCGAGGTCTTGCGCGCTCGCGGGAGCAGCGCCGAGCAGAACCCCCGTGACGAGGGCGATGGAGCGCAGGCCTACCACAGGCGCACCCCCTCCGGCTGCTCGTAGACGAGCTTGCCGCCGACCCACACGAGCTCGACGCTCGAGCGCGGGTCCGACGGATCGCCAGTGATCACCACGAGGTCGGCGAGCTTGCCCACCTCGAGGCTGCCGAGGTCGTCGCCCTGGCCGCAGACGATCGCGGGCACGATCGTGATTCCGCGCACCGCTGCCATGTTCGAGTTGTCGAAGCCGTAGCGCACGCCCATCGCGGACTGCAGCGGCAGCTCCTCCTGCGGGAGCACGCCGGCGTCCGTGTTGAAGCCGACGAGCTCGACGCCGGTCTTCTGGAAGCCCCAGGCGCTGCCTTCCGCGCGGCCGTCCTGCGGGAAGCGCAGCGGGTTCGTCGGCCACATGACCTCCCGCGGGCCGAGGATCGCCGGCACGCCGATCTCCGCGGCCACCTCGCCGAGGCGCCAGGAGTCGAAGGACCCGTGGTCGATGAAGGTCGGGAATCCGAACTCCATGCGCAGGATGCGCAGGGTGGAGAGGACGACCTGGTAGTACTGCGTGTGCGTCGAGATCCCGATCTCTTCCGCTAGCAGGTCGCGGTAGACGTCGAGGTTGATGTGTCGCTCGGGCGTCGGCGCATCGCCGCGCTCGTGGGCTTCCCAGCGTTGCGCGTAGGCCTTGCCCTGGCGCATCGAGTGCCTGATGTGGTGATTCATCAGGGTGCGCTGCATGCCGTAGGCCCAGCGCTTGGGGTTGTCGCCCTGCGCCACCTTCAGCGAGCCCGGGTTGCGTACGTTGATGTCGTCGAACGCGCCCTCGTAGGTCTTCATCAGGATCCCCTGCCCGCCGATGTTCGTGCCCGAACCGGGGATGTAGAGGATCGTTGTGATGCCGGCTGCGAGCGGTCGCGCGAGGTTGGCGTTGCCCGGCCGAACCGTGGCGCTCACCCGGAGTCCCGGGTTGAGCTGGAAGACCATGTCGTTGTAGCCGCGTAGGCCACCGACATGACTGTGCAGGTCGATCATCCCCGGCATCAGCCAGGACGCGCCGACGTCGAGGACCTCGCAGCCCTCGGGGAGCTCGACCTCGCTCTCCGGCCCGATCGCAGCGATGCGCCCGTCCTCGACGAGCAGCACGGCGTGATCAACGGTCTGCGTGCCGCGCAGCTCGCAGAGGAGCGCCTTGTCCGTCTTGATCGCGAACGTCCCGCCGTCGGGGAGGTCTCCGTCGCCAGCGGACGCGGCCGCGGCGAGTCCGCATGCGGCAACGGCGCCCATGAGCACTCCGCGCAGCCACGCCGTCCCCGACTCCGATTTCTCGGAGCTCCTCGGGGAGCGATGGCTGCGGCGGTCGTTCATCGGGGTGCCTAGCGCCTACCAGCGACGCTTGCCGTTCTCGGCGTCGTAGACCTTCTCGCCTTCGGTCAGGATCATCTCGACCGAGCAGCGAGGGTCCGCCGGGTCACCGGTCGTCACGATCAGGTCCGCGTGCTTGCCGGCCTCGATGCTGCCAACGAGGTGGTCGATGCCCGCCGTCTTGGCCGGGATGATCGTCAGGCCGCGGATGGTCTGCAGGTGATCCCACTCGAAGCCGTAGCGCACGCCCATCGAGGCCTGCAGCGAGAGCTCCTCCTGCGGGATGACGGGCGAGTCGGTGTTGAAGCCGATCATCTCGAGACCCTGTTCTTGGTAGCCGGCGGCGACGCCCTGGATGCGCTCCGGGTTCGTGCCCGCCCAGCCCATCATCAGCGGCGTCGGCGCGTCGATGCCCCGCGGGCCGAGGATGGCGCTGACGCCGAGCTCCTTCGCGCGCGGCGCGACGCGGTAGGCGTCGAACGTGCCGTGGTCGATGAATACCGGCAGCCCAAGCTCCTGGGCGACCATCGTCATCGTCATGTTCGCGACCTGGTAGATCTGTGTGTGGGTCGAGATCTGCGCCTCGTTCTTGTAGAGCGAGCGGATGATCTCGAACTGGATGTCCTTCTCGGCGGGCGCGTCGTTGGCGACGGCGTCCTCGTAGGCCTTCGCGTAGGCGACGCCCCGGCGCAGCGTGTTGCGCGTGTTCCAGTTCATGAACGAGCGACCCGGACGGATCGTCCAGCGCTCGGGGTTACCGGCCTGCGCGAGCTTCATCGAGCCCGGGTTGCGGACCTCCATGCGCTCGTAGCTGTCCAGGCCCAGCTTGAGCAGGACGCCCTGCCCACCGATGTTCGAGCCCGAGCCCGGGATGAACAGCATCGTGGTGACGCCGCCGGCGAGACCGAGCTTGAGCTTCGGGTCTTCCGGGCGCACCGACGTGTAGGCGCGAACGCCCGGGTTGGTCAGGTAGACCGTGTCGTTGATGTCGAACGTGCCCGCGATGTGCGCGTGCAGCTCGACCATGCCAGGGGAGAGCCACTTCGAACCGATGTCGAGCACCTCGTAGCCCATCGGCACCGGAGTGCTGGCTGCGGGGCCGACCGCCTCGATGAGGCCGTCCTTCACGAGCACGACCGCGTTGTCGATGTACTGCTCGCCCGCCAGCGGAACGGTCAGCGCCTTCGCGGTGAGGATCGCGAGACCCTTACCACCCGGCTCGCCCGCGGGCGCCGTGGGCTCGGCCGCCGCAGTCGTGGAGGCTTGAACGGGAGCGACGACGAGCTTGGCCGGCGTCGCGGTCGCCTGCTGGGCGTCGGCCGGAGCCGAGCACAGGAGCAGGAGTGCCAGAGCGGATGAGATCATGTTCGGTCGGGGAGGAGGTGTCGGGGGACCTGAGCCTCAGGGACGTTGATTCGTGGCGACGTCGTACACGCGCTCTCCGTCGATGAAGACCATGCGGACCTCTGTCCGCGGGTCCGACGGGTCGCCGGTGACGACGAGAATGTCCGCGTCCTTGCCGGCTTCGAGGCTGCCGACGCGGTGATCGATGCCCGCGGCCGATGCCGGGACGATGGTCAGCCCGCGGATGTTCTCCAGGTGCGAGCTGTCGAGCCCGTACCGAACGCCCATGGCGGACTGAAGGAAGAGCTGGTCCTGCGGCACGACCGGCGAGTCGGTGTTGAAGCCGATCCGGGTATGGCCTTCGCGCTGGTACTCAGCAGCGACCCCGAGGATGCGCCCGTCGGTGTCGAGGAAGCTGTCGTAGTGGCGGCTGATCCCGCGGGGCCCGAGGATCGCGTGGACACCCTCGGCTTCGGCGAGCGCGCCGGCGCGGTGGCCGTCGAAGGTGCCGTGATCGATGTAGACGTCGAGGCCGAACTCCTGCCGCACCATCGTGATCGTCATCAGGACGACCTGATACATCTGCGTGTGAGTGGAGATCTGCGTCTCCTTCTCGTACAGCGCCTTGAAGATGTCCCACTGCGGGTCGCGCTCGGGGCGCTCGGCGCCCTCCTCACGGTGGGCCTCCCAGCGCTTGGCGTAGGCGATCCCCCGCTGGAAGGTGTTGCGCGTGTTCCAGTTCATGAAGGAGCGGCCGGGCCTGATCAGCCAGCGCTCCGGGTTGCCCGCCTGGGCGAGCTTCATCGAGCCCGGGTTGCGAACGAGGTTCTTCTCGTAGCCGCCCGGGGCCGTCTTGAAGAGCAGCCCTTGCCCTCCGATGTTCGTGCCCGAGCCCGGGATGAACAGCACGGTCGTGACCCCACTCGTCAGACCGCGAAAGAGCTCCTTGTTCGACGCGACGGTCGAAGGGCTCACCCGCAGTCCCGGGTTGGTCAGGTAGACCATGTCGTTGATGTCGTTCGGGAAGAACGGGTTCGGCGTCCCCACGTGGCAGTGGAGCTCGATCATTCCCGGGGCGATCCAGAGGTCGCCGAGGTCGATGACCTCGTAGCCCTCAGGGATCTCGACATCTTCCGCCGGGCCGACCGCCTCGATCGTCTCGCCGCGCATGAGCAACACGGCGCCGTCGACGACCTGAAGGCCTTCGAGTTCACAGACGAGCGCCTTGCCCGCGAGGAGCGCGACTCCCCGCTCCGAGCTCGTCGACGCATCCTGGGCGACGCCCACCGCGGTGATCGCGGTGAGCGTCGTCGCCAGGAGCGCGGCTCGGAGTCGGAGGTCGGCCATCGTGGTGGAGGTCGCTCGCGGCTCAGTGGTGGAGGCGGACTTCGCGACCGCCAACCCAGACGCGTTGCACCTGGGTTCCGAGGTCGAGCGGATCGCCGTCGAGCAGCAGCACGTCGGCGTCCATCCCAGCGGCGAGGCGACCGACGCGATCGGAGATGGACATCATCTCCGCCGCACCGCTCGTGAGGGCCTCGATTGCCCGGGTCGGGCTGAGGCCTTCGCTCACCGCGTAGGCAGCCATCAACGGCAGCTCCGCCGCACCTTCTTCCGCCGCGCTGTGGAACGCGATCGGGATGCCGGCGTTGGCGAGCTCCGCGTAGCGGTTGCGCTCGGTCAGGCCCATGCGCGAGTCCGAGTAGATCACGCGGTGGCTGAGCAGGATGCCCTTGACCCGACCGACCAGCTCGTCCGAGACCTTCCAGGCCTCGTCGGCGCCCATCAGCACGGGCTGGATGCCCACGGCCTCGAAGGCCTCGACGCACGCGAGGATCTCATCGTGGCGGTCGACACGCACGACGACCGTCGTCTTGCCCTGGAGGGCGGAGCGCAGCGGCTCGAGGTCGTCGTTCTTGCGCGGCGGACGCGGCTTGCCCTTCGGCTCCTTGGGGGCATCCTTGCCCTCGTCCGGATCGAAGCGGGGCGTGCGACGCGCGACGACGTACTCCTTCGAGGTCTGCTCGGCTTCGAAGGCGAGCTCCAAGCCATTGCCGGACGCCGTGCCGACGAGCAGGGCCTCCTTGTCCTCGGTGCCGGTCTCGCCCGTGAGCGTGATCGGGCCGAAGGAGCCGGTGCCCGAGAGGGTCACGGAGTGCTCGGTGCGCGAGCCCGTGACCGTCACGAGGGTCGTCGAAAGCTCGTTGCAGCGGAGGCGCCCCTGGAGACTTCCGTCGTCGTCCTGGTGAACCTGAAGACGAAGGCGAATGGGGTCGGCCCCTTCCTGTTCGACGTGCGCCAGCCAAACGCCGGTGACCGGCTGAGGCGGGACGTCGCCCTTCTTCTTCTTCTTTTTCTTCTTCTTGTCGTCCTCGTCGTCCTTGGCGTCATCGCCCTCGGACTCCTCGTCGTCACCTTCCTCTTCGTCGGCCTCTTCTTCGGCCTCGGGAGCGGGCGGGACCCAGGCGGCGATCTTCGTCTCGTAGTCCTCCCAGGCCTTCTTGTAGTCGACGGCCTTCTGCAGGAGGTTGCGGACGTTCTTGCCCGCCTCGAGGCGGTTCGCGCTCGACCAGCCGAGGTGCACGGCCGCAGGATCGGCGATCACCATGTGGTCGAGGTCCTTGCTCGCCGGCTTGTAGGCCATCGAGGCCGTACCGCTTCCGGAGAGTCCTCGCGGAGTCATGAGCACGGTAGTGACTCCGGCTTGCGCAACGCGCCGGTCGGCGAAGTCGCCGGGCTCGATGATCCGCGCGAGCTTGAAGCCGGTCGACGGCGTCTTGGTCGATCCCTCGAGGCCGAGGAAACCGTAGGCGTCGATCATGCCGGGCATGGCGGCGTAGCCGCTGACGATCGTGCAGCCGCCCGGACGCGCGACGCGCCGGCCGACCTCGACGATCTTGCCGTTCTTGACGAGGAGCTCGCCGGGGCTGAGCACTTCACCGTCACCGATGTAGAGCGTCTCGACCTGGATGACGACCGGGGCAGCCGCAAGTCGCTTGGCCATGGCGGCGCTCATGCCGCCGGCCGCGCTCGACCCGCCGCCGGAACCCACGAGGTCCCCGGGGGCGTAGGCCACTTCACCCTCGATCCACGTCGCGAGGACGCTGGCCGAAGAGGAGAGCGGATCACCGGTCAGAACGACCAGGTCGGCGTCCTTGCCGGCGCCGAGGCTGCCCACGCGTCCGTCGACACCGAGGATCTTCGCGGCGTTCGTCGTCACGGAGGCGAGCGCCGCCGAGGAGGACAGCCCGTCCTGCTTCGCGAGCGTCGCGTGGAAGCGCAGGTCGCGGATCGAGCCGCCGCGGTTCGGGGCCACCGCGACGGTGACGCCGGCCGCCGCCAGCCTCGAGGCCAGGCCGAGATCCGGCCAGGCGTCGTCTTCGGTCTTGCCGCGGTCACGCGGACTCGAGTTCGGACGCACCGGCGAGTGCACGACCACCGGAACGCCGCTCTCGGCGATCCAGTCGATCATGTGGCCACCGCCGCTGGCGCCGTCGAGCACGAGCGGGAGCTGGTTCTCCTGGAAGAACTCGACCAGGGCGCGGATCTCCTCGGGCGACTCGGCGCGCATGCGCCACGTCGTCTTGGAGCCCACGAGAGCAGCGAGCTCTTGCCCCGTGTACGGGCCGTACTCTTCGCTGGGCTCCGGCTTCGCGGCGAGCG
>Ga0316204_10011080_pt1 | contig 11403 bp, 13 predicted proteins | sample 6monrhotite_MG_2_FD_205661 | JGI IMG/M metagenome (GOLD analysis project Ga0316204, IMG submission 205661) | Microbial mat bacterial communities from mineral coupon in-situ incubated in ocean water Damariscotta River, Maine, United States -... | ecosystem: Environmental > Aquatic > Marine >...
GCGGTGGTCTCGTAGCAAAAATTTCAAACGAACACTACTTTTGGCTGGGACTAAGGCTTACAAGACCATGGCGAGAATGGGCCTTGCTTGAGAAAATGCAAGAAAAAGGTCTTCCTGTACCAACACCTGCGGCGGTAAAAGTAGAAAGAAGCGGTTTGCTTTATAAAGCCGATATTATGATGCATCGTATCCCGCATTCAAGGACACTAATGCAAATTCTTATGACAGAAGAACTTACTGAAGGCTATTGGATTGCAATTGGTAGTGTAATTCGTCGGTTTCATGAGCAAGGTGTTTATCATGCAGATTTAAATGCGAATAATATATTGCTTGATGAAGGCGGACGTTGTTATTTAATTGATTTTGATCGTTGTGGAATAAGACGGCAGCGATTGAGATGGAAAAAAGATAATTTATTGCGACTAAAGCGGTCCTTAAATAAGATATCAAAAAATCAGGATGTCTTTTATTTTTCAGATATAAACTGGCGTTCATTATTGCGTGGTTATGGATGGGATGATCTAAATGATGAAGGAAGTATTTAATGAATAAATATGATGATAAATATGTAGAGTGTCCTGCGTGTAAATCTGTAAAAATAAATGACTACCATAGCGATTATAGAGAGAACGTTTTTTCTTTATGCGGTGACTGCAGTGTTCAGTTTATGAATCCTGTTTATAGTGATGAATACCTGGATGACTTTTATTCCCATTACATTCCTAGCAAATATACTAAAGTTCTTATGGAGCATCAGGACTTTGTAGTCAGAGATAACTTTAGTGCTATTGACAACATTATTAGCAGTAAAGGATTAATGCTTGATTTTGGAGTAGGAGATGGCTTGCATTCTCGCCATGCTGAAAATGAAGGCTGGAAAGTCAAAGGCTATGATGTTGACTGCAAGGCGATGGATAATTTAAAAGAAAAGTTTGGACTTGATGTATATTGCGGTGATTTTTTTAGTATTCCATGGGAACAATTGAGTTATAAATTAATTTACCTGAATCAGGTTTTAGAACATTTAAAGAACCCAGTAAAATATCTTGAATATTTTCATCGGTTATTATCTGATGATGGTTATTTATATATATCTGTTCCAAATATTAAATCAACATCGAACAAATTAAAATTTAGACTTGAAAAACTGGGGCTGAGAAAGAAAAATATTGGTAAATATTATGATTCTGATCACCATGTATTTTATTATAACCCTGTATCATTAGTGAAATTATTAGAGTTAAATGGGTTTAAGGCAGTGTTAGTCAGAAACTGTGCTAAACCTAAAGGAAACAAATCAAAACTTAAACGTTTAATTCATAAATATATAACAGAGAAGTTTTTTTATTCGTCAACCTTTTTAGTAATAGCAAAAAAAGCAGCCAAATAAATATTAGTTATTTTTAATGATTTTCAATTCGGTATATAAGTTTCTGGCTCGGAAAATAAAGCTAAAATATCTTTCCCAAAACCTTTTACCAAACAAGGCACAAATTAACCGTGCAGGCCAGGTTAAAAGAAAACTACCAAATGATACTTTGTTTACTAAAACTTCAAACTCACCAGTTTGTTCTGATAGATAATGTCCTTTGGTAAACAGCTCCGAAAAATTAGTTGACAGGTGCCAACGATGGGTTGGATCAGCCCATGAATCTAATGAAGTAAAATGTGGTGTTTCTATTATTATAGTACCATCTGGTTTTACAATTCGATGAATTTCTTTCATAAACGCAGGTATGCTTTCTACATGCTCGATAATGTGCTTAGCACTTACCATATCAATCGAATTGTCATCAATTGGCCACGGAAATGTATCAAGGTTATGTACAACATCAACCCCTTCATACGGATGAATGTCCATACCAAGTGAACCCGGAATTTTATTTGAGCCGCAACCAAGATCTAATATCATAAATGTTCCTTAGAAATATCTATTAATAATATTGTAATATTTTTCTATATTATTATTTTCGTTAATTAAGTTTTGTGCATTTTTTTCGATGGTGTTTTTATAATGGATATCAGATAGAAGTTTATTAAATAAGCCTGGAAGCTTAGTTAGCTCACATTGTATCCCTGCATTATATTGGATAAAAATATTTGCTTCATCCTCAAAATTTCGCATATCAGGCCCAAAAATAACAGCCTTGCCAAGTTGAGCAACCTCAAGAATATTATGCCCACCTTTTTGAACAAACGAACCACCCATTAGAACAAATTCTGAACCGGCTATAAATTGTTTAAGCTCGCCAATAGTGTCGGCGATATAAACATCAGTGTTTTCGGATACGGTGTCTTGTTTACTTCGAACAGCAATATTTAAATTATAAGGTTTTAGTTGCTGTAAAATTTCGGCTAAACGATGAGGATGACGCGGGACGATTACCAGTAAGTTATTGTCATGTTGTGATTTTGTCCAGGCATCAACAATGAGCTGTTCTTCATCTTCACGGGTTGAGGCAGCAAGAACATAAGAACGGTTTAAATTAATGGCTTCAATCTGTTGTTGAGTTTCAGCAGAGAATTTTATATTCCCCAATACCTCTGTTTTATTTGAACCCAAGCCGAGCTTTATGAATCTTGATTGATCAGTTTCAGAGCGAGCATAAACTTTTGTTACCAGGGGTAATATTTCGGCATAAATATTTTTTAGCCAGTTTTTAGCATGCAATGTTTTTTCAGATATTCGACCATTAATAATGATTAATGGAATATTTTTTTGATGTGCCTGGGTATAGAGATTTGGCCAAAATTCTGTTTCCACAATAAAAATAGTTTTCGGTTTTATTTTATTAATAATACGTTTTATTGCCCAGCGATAATCCAAAGGAAAATAATAATGTTGAATGTTATCAGGTAATTGTTTTTTAACTATGGATGCGCTGGTAATGGTATTGCTGGTAAGTGTAATAGGTAACTTGGGATTTTCCTGCTGTATTTTTAAGATCAAAGGAATTACCGCATTGACCTCACCAACAGATGCTGCGTGAATCCATATCCCATCTTTATTAATCGGACCAACTAAAAAAATGGCGAGGCGTTGCAGGAAGTAGCGAATTTCAAAAGCACGAAGGCTTTGCCATAAAGTATACAAGGCAAGCGGGATAAAAAAGATAAAAAGTATAAGTTTATAACGCCACATAGTGATTATGTTGTGTACACATCCTTTTCACCTTCAGGGCGCGTTTTAAAACGACGATGTGCCCAAAGGTATTGTTCAGGGCTTTGTAGCACCTGTTCCTCTATGGCCTGGTTAACCATTGTTGCGTCACGTAACTCATCATCACTGGGAAAGTTTTCAAATTCAGGACCGAACCGTATCTCGTAACCCGCTTGATCATTTAAACGTGCAGCATAATATGGAAGAACAGGTGCGCCAGTGAGTTTTGCCAGGCGTTGGGTTGATAATAAAGTACTGGTCGAAACGCCCATGAATGGAGCAAATATTGAATCTTTTACCCCAAAATCCTGATCCGGGGAAAATGAAACAACATTACCTTTTTTTACGCTTCGAACAATTTCACGCAAACTTTTATGTTTAATGAGTCCTGAACAACATTTTTGTTCGCGTTTATTTTGGATAAAGTATTCCATGAGTGGATTATTTGAACGCTTATAAACAACTTTTAGATTATCAATATGACTATTAAGAAATGCTCCCGAAATTTCCAGGGTGGTGAAGTGGGGGGCTAAAAGAATAACACCTTTGCCTTTGGCCGATGCATTTGTGAGGTGTTCCATGCCTTTAACCTTGTGTAACCTCATGAATCTTTTTCTTGAGCCCCACCAGGTTAAAGCGGTTTCAAATATTGCCATAATGGCTGAATTAAATGATTGTTGAGAAAGCTCTTGTTTCTCTTCTGGTGTTTTTTCCGGGAAACAAAGATTAATATTTGTTTCAATGATATGCGTTCTTTTTTTAGCCAGGTTATAAAATGCCTTGCCTAAAATAACGCTTAATTTTTTCATCCAGCTGTGAGGCAGGAAAGAGAAGCATCTTAATAAAAAAATACCAAACCAGGTTCCCCAGTGTTTTGGCGCATAAAGATTTAAAGGTATATGTGATTTTTTCATTTAATTAATTTAGACAGCGTTTTAAATTTAGGGTGTGTTGCATCTCTAAGCCACTCAAATAAAACAGATTCTACATTGTTAATAATAACGTCATTTTGTTGTAATCTTGCGACTGCATTTTTGTGGTTAGATTTTTTACGTGAACATATCGCATCTTCTACCACATGAACAATATAACCCTGACGTTGTAGTTGCATGGCACTTTGTAAAACACAAATATGTGATTCTATGCCGGTGATAATTATTTGTTGACGTTTTTGTTTTGCAACAAGTTCATTAAAACCTTCCGAATCTGAACAGGCAAAGCTGGTTTTTGTAACAGTATTGCTGGTTTCAGGTAATACTTCCGCAATGGCAGTAACAGTATTGCCCAAGCCTTTAGGATATTGCTCGCTATGAATAACCGGAATATCAAGCTCGTTTGCGGCACGTAAAAGTATATTGTTATTATTAATAACGTTTTCTAATATATCGGCAGGCATCGCAGAAGCTAAACGTTCCTGAATATCAATAACCAGTAGTTGACTATGCTTTGCATGACAAAGTTTTTCGTTTAACGACAAACTCATAAATTGTAAGAACCTTATTTTAGAAATGGCATTTACACGGATAGTGAGAAGTTTTAGCCTTGTTCTCTAACTTCGCACCATTCGTGTGGTTATTTTAACCAGGGATTAAGTTGCTCAAGATCCACAATCGATAACGTTCCCGCAGCCAACTTCAGCCTTAATGTTTCAAGCACATAATTGTAGCGTACTCGCGCGTAATCCCGACGTGCACCAAAAAGTTCTCGTTGTGAGTTTAAGACATCAACCGCTGTTCGTGTACCTACTTCAAAACCTGCTTGCGTTGCCTCTAATGCAATTAAACTTGAAGCCAAAGCTTGTTTTAATGCCTTAACCGTACTAACGCTGGCAACAACACTAAGATAAGAGTTACGTGTTTGTCGTTCAGTCGCACGTTTTTGTTGTTCATTTGTTTCACGTGCCTGTATCAAACGATGCTCTGCAGCTCGTGTAAGTGAATTCACTAAACCACCCTGGTAAAGCGGAACATTCAGCTGTAATGAAACTGAATTACTATTGTTTTCCTGGGCACCACCGAGAGGGAAACCATCATCATAATCAGTGTAAGAATGGTTAGCGGTTAGATCGAGAGTAGGGAGGTGGCCCGCACCCTGGCGAGATACTTCTGAGCGTGCGACATCCACATTTTTATTGCTGGCGATTAAGAGTGCATTTTGAGTATTGGCAGTTTGAACCCATTGCTGAATATCAGCAGGTTCAGGTTTAACAAGCGGATGTTCGCTGGATAAAGGTGAAAGAGTTGTATAACTTGTAGCAGTAATTTCTCTTAATGTTTCATGGGCAATAGAGAGAGTGTTTTCTGCAACAATCGCGCGAGCAACGGCCTGGTCATAACGTGCTTGTGCCTCATGCACGTCTGTAATAGCGGTTAAACCAACATTAAAACGTTGTTGCGTTTGTATCAGCTGCTCATGAATAGATTTTCGTTCTGCTTTAGCAAATTCAAGATCATCTCCAGCTGCAAGCACAGCAAAGTATTGCGTTGCGACACGAATAATAAGATCTTGTTTGGCATTTTCAAGCGTTGCTAAAGCCTGGGCAACCACTGCATCAGCCTGGCCAAGTCCAACAAAGTTTTCGTGGCGGTAAAGAGGTTGAGTCAGCGTTAGACTGTAACCTTTGTTTGTGTAGTTGTCAGGATCGGTTGATGATGTCGTAATGGTTTCATTATCAATATCAGTATAATGAGCTGAAGCTGAAAGAGTCGGCAGCAATAAAGCGATACTTTGGTTTTTGGTTTCGAGAAGGGCGCGGTATTCAGCTTGCGCAGCTCGAAATTGTGAATCATTTTCAATCGCAGTTTTATATACAGTAAGAAGATCTTCAGCGACAGAAGAAAAACTTAAAATAGACAATAAGGTTATTGTCGACAAAGAGAAATAAACTTTTTTCATTTAATTAATACCATTCCATTAATATCGTTTCATATCAGTTTCAACGTCTTTAGCCCAGCGTTCAACACCACCATCAAGATTAGTAATGCTTTTAAAACCAGCCTGTTCCATATAATACCCCATTTGTCGGCTTCGAATCCCATGATGACATATCATTATTATCTCTCTTTCTTGATCGATTTCAGCTTCAAGCGTCCCAATTTTAGAGGCTAATTCACCCATCGGGATGAGTATTGAGCCTTTTATACTGCAATACTCAAATTCCCATGGCTCACGTACATCTAACAGTAATGGATTTGTGTCAGGTTGAGCTAAATAGTCCTGAAGTTGTTTGGGAGTGAAATGCCGCATAAAAATAATCTACGTTAATTTAGCCAATAAAAAAGCCTGTTAGTTTTAACAGGCTTTGTGAGTCAGTTTTAAAGCGAAACCCTGTCTACAAAACAAATCGCTCTGGTTGTACTGCGTTAATAAGGGCAGGAATGTCAGTTTCAAGTAAAACGTCATGAGTCCACTCATTATCTTTCACCCGAGTAATCAAAATGGCCTCCATCGCGGGGGCATCGCCGACAATCGCAAACAAGCGGCCGCCAACACTCAAATTACGTTGAAAAACTTCAGGCAAAATAGGCAAAGAACCGGTAATTGCAATCACATCATACGGTTTCTGGTTTTCCCAGCCTAAAGACGCATCGCCCACCTCATAAGTAACATTGTTGATTTGGTGAGCAGTAAGCTTCTCTTCAGCACGTTTTTGCGTATCAGCATCAATATCAACCGTAACCACATGGCGAGACTGGCTTGCCAGCAAGGCGGTCACATAGCCTGTGCCCGTGCCAACTTCTAATACTTTGTCCTGTTCTTGTACCTTTAACGCTTGCAGCATATAGGCTTCAAGTTTGGGAGACATCATTTCCTGACCGTTAGCCAACGGAATATTCATATCAGTAAAGGCATGCACTTTATATTCGGCAGGTACAAAGTCTTCGCGAGGCAAGCGTTGAATCAGGTCTAAAACCTTGTCATCGCGCACATTCCAGGGTTGGATTTGCTGCACGATCATATTATGTCGTGCTTCTTCAAAATTCAGTACATTCATGAGCCATTTCCCGTAATTCGCTGATTTTTGTTAATGATTATTAGGGCAAATAGAGTAAGCACTTTAGCTTAATGCCGCAATAAGACATTCAATTTTTAGGGGGTGAAATCCAACATTGGGGCATAAAGTTATTTTATGTTAAAAATTGATGGAGAGATATAAATCTGGCCTCAGGTGGGTATGTTATTTATAATTAATCTAAATGAAACGACTGAATCAGATTATCCTGGCCGCGACCTTGCTACTCAGCCAAATGGGTATGCTGGATCACGTCTATACTGAGCATCAGTCAGGAGAGCTTTGTGACTATTGTATAAGTGCTCCATCACTCGACCATGCCATTACCAGCTTGGTTCAAACAGACTTTTCAAATAATGTCTCACAACAACATAATGAACCGACTCAAGAGTCGCTCTTTGCAAAAGCTATTCGTTTCTATGCTGCTCGTGCACCACCCCGTTTAATCTAAATCTCAACTACACAGTTAAACCGCCGGGAATAATTCGGCAGGTTTATTTATTGATCGTGATTGGTTTAGGAAAAAAATTTCATGAAAACAAAATCTATACTTTTAGGGGCAGTAACATTCGCCTGTTTAACCCCAATAACTTTTGCCGAAAAACAAGACGGCTTTAATCCTGATATTAGCCTGACGCTTGATGGGCGCTATGGCGCTTATTCAAACACAAGTGATTATGCACTTCCCGGCTTTATGCTCGGTGGAGAAGCGAGCCGGGGTGAAAAAAGATTTCACCTTGGACATAACGAACTCAGCTTGAGTGCAAAAGTCGATGACATGTTTTATGGCAAGCTGACCACCGCTATCGCAGAACATGAAGGTGCAACAGAAGTAGAACTCGAAGAGGCCTTTATTGAAACACTCGCCTTAGACCACGGCCTGGCAGTAAAAGCAGGGCGTTTTTTTTCTGATATCGGCTATTTAAATAATCAACATGGCCATGCCTGGGATTTCATGGATGCGCCGTTGATTTATCGTGGATTATTTGGCAACCAACTCATTGATGATGGATTGCAACTAAGCTGGTTAGCACCAACCGATGTTTATTTTAAACTGGGTGTAGAAGCCACACGAGGAAATCGCTTTCCAGCCGGTGGTGCAACAAATGAAGGCAATGGTAACCAGGCCGTGTTTGCAAAGTTCGGTGGTGATGCTGGAGTAAGCAATGCCTGGCAACTTGGTTTTTCACACTGGCGTGCAGATATTGAAGCGCGTTCAGCAGGCACACATGCGCATGGTACAGTAAGTGAAGTGCCTACCTTTAAAGGTGAAAGCGAAGTTAATGGCATCGACTTTGTCTGGAAGTGGTCACCTAATGGTAATAGTCGTGAACGTAATTTAAAAATTCAGGCCGAGTATTTTCAACGCTCTGAAAATGGCGACATCGAAATGGTAGGAAGTAGCCCTTTAGAGACATCAACTTATCAGGGCAAACAATCTGGCTGGTATGCACAAACTATTTATCAGTTTATGCCACGCTGGCGTGTGGGTTATCGTTATGATCATCTCAATGCGGATAATAGTGGTTCAGATGCTGCTGTTTTAGCTGAAGCCGGTTTAGTGACGAATGGTCACACGCCAGAGCGTTCAACCATCATGTTGGATTATTCCCACAGTGAGTACAGTCGCATTCGTTTTCAGTACGCTAAAGATAATTCGTATGACGACAGTGATAACCTTTTCTTCGTTCAATACATTATGACATTGGGTGCTCATGGCGCTCACAGTTTTTAAGGAAGAAAACAAATGAATAAATTCATAAGATTATTTTTAACCTCAATCATGTTGCTTGTGGCTATACCTGCCACGGCAGCATTAAATGTTTTTGCCTGTGAACCCGAGTGGGCTTCACTTGCAAACGAGTTAGGTGGTGAGCGGGTAAAAACATATTCAGCGACCACCGCTTATCAAGACCCGCACCATATAGAAGCGCGTCCGAGTTTAATTGCAAAAGTACGTCGTGCTGATTTACTCATTTGCAGTGGTGCAGAGCTGGAAGTAGGCTGGTTGCCTTTACTGCAACGACAAGCACGCAATGCCAAAGTTTTACCAAACACCCCCGGTTACTTTGAAGCATCGGCAATGGTTGAACGTCTCGACATACCCGCTAAAAATGATCGTGCCTTAGATAGATCAATGGGAGACGTGCATGCCGCGGGTAACCCGCATGTACATCTTGATCCGCGGCGAATACAAACTATTGCAAAGGCATTACAAGTGCGCCTTATTGAAATAGATCCTGCTGGCAAAGACTACTATCAACAACGATTTATAAATTTTAACCAGCGTTGGCAACAAGCCATAATCAAATGGCAACAGCAAGCAAGTCAATTAAAAGGCACGCGTATGGTTGTTCATCATCGTGACTGGGTATATTTGTTTGACTGGTTAGGAATAGAAATTGCCGGCGCACTGGAACCTAAACCAGGCTTGCCGACGACCGCATCTCATTTTCTCTTGTTAAAGCAAACATTGACTGCAAAGCCCGCAAAAATGATCGTGCACACGACCTATCAAAACCCACGTGGCGCAAATCGTTTGTCGCAGTTAACCGGCATCCCTGTTGTTCAGTTGCCCTACACGGTAGGTGGAGCAGAACAAGTTAAGGATTTGTTTGGTTTGTTTGACGTGACTATTCAACGATTAACGAGTGTGAAAAAATGAATTGGTCCTTGATTGAACTTGGGATTGATTTCAGCATACTCGGTCCGGCACTCGTTGTCGGGCTACTAGTGACCTTAACGCATGTGCCGTTAGGTCAACGTGTATTGCAACGTGGCATTATTTTTCTTGATCTTGCTATCGCGCAAGTTGCCGGCCTGGGAATTATTGTCGCGTACAGTTTTCACTTTGAGCCAGGAGGTTGGCAAGTTCAACTGATCGCATTCAGCGCAGCAGTTATAGGCGTGTTATTACTTCACTTTACCGAACAACGCTGGCCAAAAATACAGGAAGCCTTAATCGGTTCACTTTTTGTTTTAGCATCAAGCGGCAGTATTTTGTTACTGGCAAGCAACCCGACAGGTGGCGAACAGTTAAAAGAACTGCTTGTCGGTCAAATTCTTTGGGTGAGCTATGAACAAATTATTCCTGTTGCAATTTTATACGCAGCAATATTGGGATATTGGTTTATATTTTCTAAGCGCACATCATTACTGCACTTTTATTTATTGTTTGCGTTAACCATTACCGCATCAGTACAACTGGTTGGTATCTACCTGGTGTTTGCAAGTTTAATTCTTCCTGCGCTGGCTATTCGAAACACTTCCAAATTTACATTGGGATATGGTTATCTCATTGGGACAACAGGTTATTTGTTTGGACTTATATTCGCCGCAGTAATGGATTTACCGGCAGGGGCAATGATAGTTCATAGCATAGCAATATCGGCACTGGCTATTGGTTACTTACTCTCTAGACAAACCTAAAAAGTAAAAAAAGGCGATAACTCAAAAGTCATCACCCTTTTACTCTTTAACTGTAGCGGAATAAAAAGAAAAGTTTTATAGCTCACCAGACTCCTCAAGATCTGTTATCCAGTAAATCCCTTTACCTTTAAACGGACAATCTGCGCATCGAAGTTCTTCCAGTAATGAACGTGCCCGATCATCTGGCAGAAGAACATCTACACGAACCTGGGGTACATAACCGACGACTTTATCCCTGGCAGATAAAAAGGGGTCATGTTCAAGTTGCATGCTGTGCTCTTCAACATGACTGAACATAAAAGTTTCCACCTGTAAATTTCGCAGGCAGTCGGCCAAGTCCATTTGCAGCGACGAGTGCACGACCATAGATAATTTTTTCATGACTGTTTCTCCACGTTTCTCTCCATCCTTTCTTCAAGCCAGGCGTATAGCGTTGGCAATAAAATTAAAGTGAGTAAGGTGGAGCTAAACAGACCGCCGATAACCACAACCGCTAAAGGCTGTTGCAATTCAGAGCCAGGGCCCGTCGCTACCAGCAAAGGCAGCAAACCAAAACTGGCAATCATGGCCGTCATTAACACGGGTCTTAATCTCCGTTCAGCACCTTGCCTAACAGACTGCTGAATACTCAAACCACTTTGCCTTAATTGGTTGAAGTAACTCACCATAACCACACCATTTAATACCGCAACACCAAATAAAGTGATGAAGCCAACGGATGCGGGCACCGACAGATATAAACCTGAAAGGTATAAGCTGACAACACCACCAATCATAGCGAAAGGAATATTCATAATAATTA
>Ga0316204_10011081_pt1 | contig 11402 bp, 11 predicted proteins | sample 6monrhotite_MG_2_FD_205661 | JGI IMG/M metagenome (GOLD analysis project Ga0316204, IMG submission 205661) | Microbial mat bacterial communities from mineral coupon in-situ incubated in ocean water Damariscotta River, Maine, United States -... | ecosystem: Environmental > Aquatic > Marine >...
CCATGGTGTGGAAGCTGTCGTCGCACGGGGAACTGCTGTGGGCCCGTCAGTACGGTGAGCCGACCACGACGCGCACAGACCTCGCGACTGCGATCCTCGTCGATGAGGAGGACATGCTCATCGTCGGCGGGCGCGCCGGCGCTGCGTCGTGGCTCGCGAAGCTATCGCCTTAGCCCGGCGATGGGTTTCTCGGAGGCTCCAGAAAGAGAGAAGTTCATAGACTTCGTGAATGCGGCCGAGGACGACGAGCGATGGGACTCCCGTGCGGACGCCTCATGCCGTCTTAGTCCGGTGCCCATTCGCGAACGACGCGCCCTGCGAGGTCGATGTAGAGCGTCCGTCCGTCCGTCCGTCCGTCCGTCCGTCCGTGGGCCGAATCGTCGGCTCGTAGTTGCTGGCATTGCTCTCCCAGCCGACGACGTCGTAGACAAAACCGGAGCTATTCAACGGGGGTGCTCCTTGAATGTCGGTGTCCAGCACCTCGAGCTCGCCGCCGAGACGGTTCCGGAAGAACCAGAATTGACTGGCCGCAAGAGAGAACGGTCACGCGTGGACATCATCTGGCTGCAGCCGATTCGGGCTCTGGCGCCTGGACCCTCGGCAACGTAGATTCCGACGAGATGGCGCGCCTGAAATCTCATCTTGCCTTGGCCATCCTGGTCTGCGTCGGTCCCATTGCGTGCTCCACTCAGACTCAATGGACCCCAACCTCGGAATTCGTTCGGACCAACTCGTACACGACACAAGTTCGAGAACAGGCCGTGTTCGACTTACACTGCCCGCTGGAGAAGCTGTCGTTTCAGGAAGTCGGGGGAGGTTCGGGCATGGTCCCAAATATTGGAGTCGACGGGTGTGGCCAGCGTGCCAAGTACGTGTGGGGAACGGCCGGTTATGTCCTCAACATGGCCCGAACAACGGAGTAACGCATCGCAGCGCTGGGGGTTCCGACCTTGCTCATGAGCGGTCGCCTCGACCAAACGACGACCCTGCGGGAGCAGGCGCAACCGGCGCAGGAGCTCCAGATTCGGCGGTTTCGCCGAGGACCAAGGCAGGGAGCGACCTCGACCGGCGGCCGCCAGGCTAGCGATGATGGCGCATCGGAACGACGCAGAATCCGCGCACCAAGGATCCACTGGCGGGACCAGCATTGTGAACGATGCCCAACGCGCTGCACGACTTCCTCGGGCCCACGCCGACGCTAGATTTCCATCATCCGGAGATCGAACGCCTCGTCAGTGGGCGGAGGTGGCAAGAGCAGCCCCCCACACTGCGAGTCCAGGCCATTCATGACTTCGTTCGGGACGAGATCCCCTTCGGGTGCAACGAATCCGACGGAGTTCCTGCCTCGAAGGTGCTGAGCGACGGCTACGGATGGTGCAACACCAAGACCACGTTGGTGATGGCCCTCCTGCGGGCTGCGGGACTGCCGACTCGGTTTCGAGCAGGGACCGTTCACAAGGAGCTTCAACGTGGAGCGATACCGGTGCTGCTCATGAAGCTTGTGCCGGAGCAGCTCATTCACAGCTGGCGGAGGTCCAGCTTGCGGATCGCTGCATCCCACTTCTTCACGTTCATGGCGAGTCGGAAGGAAGCGAAGCCCAACCATCCACGGCCTGACCCACGGCGGATCTGAGTATGGGGCACGGACACAACCACGGGAAGGCATTCGCTGTCAGCGTCGCGCTGAACATGGGCTTCGTCGTTGTTGAGGTTGCCTACGGAATGATCTCGGGTTCGGTCGCCCTCGTGGCCGACGCCGCGCACAACCTGAGCGATGTCCTCGGCCTCCTGCTTGCTTGGGGGGCGATGCGGCTTGCCATGCGCCCTCCCACTCACACCCGAACGTATGGTTGGCGCAAATCGACCGTCCTCGCGGCATTCTTGAACGCATTGTTGATCCTGGGCGCCGCAGGGGGAGTCACATGGGAAGCGATCGGCAGGATCGGGTCAGACCGACCGGTCGATGGCGGGATGATGACCATCGTTGCCGCGGTCGGAGTGGTCGTGAATACGATCTCAGCCAGCCTGTTCTTCGTCGGACGGAAGTCGGACGCGAACATCCGCGGAGCCTTCCTTCACCTCGCCGCCGACGCGGCCGTATCCGTGGGCGTGGTCGTCGCAGGGGCCGTCGTACTCTTGACGGGCTGGACGTGGGTCGATCCGGCGACGAGCCTCGTGATCTCCGCGGTGATCGTCGCCGGAACCTGGGGCCTGCTCAAAGAGTCCACCAACCTGTTGCTCGATGCAGCACCGGAAGATCTCGACGTCGACGCGATCCGCGAGCAGATCCGAGGCATCGAGTTCGTCGTCGACGTCCACGACCTACACATCTGGGCGATGAGTACCCGCGAGGTGGCTCTCACCGCGCACATCGTCCGTCAAGCGGCCGCAACGCCTGACAAGGTTCGCGGGGCTGCGGAACAACGACTCCGCGAGCGGTTCGGCATCACGCACACCACGTTGCAGGTCGAATGCGAGGACGTCTCGGACCACTGCTCACAAGGCTGCGCTTAGACTTGAGAGGCAGCGCCGGCTGACTTCTTCATCCGGCGCTTGATGACACGATTAGCCGCTTTCGCCATCTGGGGTCGCACCGGTGACAGCGTTCGTTTATGGTCCGCGACCGCCATGTCGGCGAGACTGCCGAACTTGGCTCTGCGCTCTGCGATGGGCGCGGCCAGCAGCTTCGCCACCTCCGCCTTGGCAGCCGCTCGCTTCGCCTTGGGCATCTTCTTGATGTAGCGATGCGTCAACCGAGCGGAGGTGCCCGGCTTCGAGGCGGCTGCGTGCTTGACCCGCTCGGCGAGGGCCTCCGCGAACGCCTTCTCCTGCGGGCTCAGAGACGCCGCCAACGGAGCCAACGTGGGGGCAGGACCCACCGGCTGGGCTTGGGATCGCGAGGGCGACGTATCGGTCGCCTGGGCCTTGGGAGGCGCGGGCTTGACCGTCGGCCGACTGGCGGGCTTGGCCGCGCCCGCGGTGGGGCGGGCATGGGCCAGCGCGTTCATGCCCCACACGGATCCGACGACCCCAGCAGCGGTGACCTGCATCATGCGGCGGCGAGGGAGAGGCGAGCGGTCGTGGGATTCGTCGTGCCTCATGGCGGGCAGGAGGTAGATGCACGGTCTTCGGTTTGTGACGTCCGACCCTGTCGATTGCTCCACAGGGGGACCATCCGCCGCCGAACGGCGATTCTCCACCCGGTTCAGCTCTCGAGCGAAAGACCCCGCCGCACGTACCGCACCATCGACAAGTCGAGGGACAAGGTCGCGACCAGGTCTTTCAGCGCCGAGGGCCTGTCATCCTCCCGGCGTTTTCGGATGTCGATGCACGACGCCGCCCCGAGCTGTAGCGCCACAAAGGGGCGCCCGGTCGCCGGAGAGACGAATCGGCGCTCCGCAGGTCGCTGTAGTCGCGAATCTCACCGTGGCAGGTGAGCGTGTCGAGGGACTCGATCAGGTCCATGACCGCGTCTATGTCGGGTTTATCGCCGTCCTGTGCTGCTTCGAGGAGCATCGTGACCGTCTTGTCGCCCATATCGGAGGCGCTTGGGACTTCGGCCACTTCGTGCTCGCTAGCAATCGCGGGCGCAACAGCTACACCGGTCACGAGGAACAGGCCGATCATGGTGGCTTGGGTCAGGAACGTCATCGGCCCGTGAAGTGTCACGAGTCCTGCAATCGATTGCGCTCGCGCGGATCTTTGTTGAGCCAAGGGCGATCGGACCGGCAGCCCGCCCTACCGGCGAGCGCGGATCCGCGACACCAACCCGAGTCCCGTCGCGGCCGACATCAACCCCGCCGGGATCCAAAAACATGCATAGTACGCCGCGATCGTCGTGGCGTAGTCTCCGGTCGCCAGCACCAACGTCACCGCGGTCTGTCCAAGCAAGCACGCACCGCCTACGGTGATGAGCAAGGCGCCCGCCACCTTGCGGCACACCGTCAGCACCACGCCCGTCGTGAGGCTCACCGCCAGCACGATCGCGGTTAGTTTCGTCTCGGGGACCACCGGTTGGTTCCACGCGTAGATCATCAACATCGGGATCGCGGCCAGGTTGGCAAGCACGGTCCACCGCAGTCGGTTGATCAACGTGTCCTGGGTGCGCCATACCGAGTCGGTATGGTCCGCCTCATCGAAGGCTTGCCGAACTTCGCTCCCCGTGAGCCCCGCAAGCAGCAGGCCGCAGCACGCCAGCGCGAGCGCATGGGCCCATGTGAACATCGACGGATCGGTCAACGTGCCGACGCCGTTGAGCCCTTGGCTGAGCACGCCGATGCCGCCCCCAGCCCAGGCCACCCACCGCGCCCACACGCGCCGCCGGAACAGTCCGTATGCGGCGACCGCGATTCCCAGCGAGAACATGACCGTGACAAGGCCGGCTTCATTGCGCAGTGCAGCCAGGTCAACCGTGCCGAGGAATTCAGCCGCCCACAAACAAGGAACCGCGAGCAGCGCCACGGCGACCAGCGCGACACGGGTCCCGACCGAACCCCTTCCTATCGCTATCGCCATCGCGACAGCCGACGCCGCCACCGCACCACCCACCCCCCAGTGGATTGTCGTGATGGGGAAGCCGGCGCTTGCGGCAGCCACCGTCGCACCGGCTGCAAGCGCGCCAGAAACTAGGGCCAAAGAAATGCCGACGGTTCGCTCCATTGCATCCACAAAGACGCACGAGCGCTCGAACCGTTGCACGCTGAACGCTTGGTAGCCGCAGATGTTGTTCCCTGAGCAGTGCATGCCATCAGGACACGTCTCGCCGCGTTTAAGCGAAATGAAGTGTGAAAAAGGCGGGATGGAGGAGTAGGGGCGGGGGGCAGGAAAGGGCGGTTGGTGGGGAGAGCACGTGCAGCCGGGTGTGGAGCGAAGCTCAGCCAGGGAGAGGGGAGGGATTTCCGTGGAAAACGGGCCGGGACAGGGCCTCCGGGGATGCGAGAAACGAGCGAGACGCGACAATATGTCGTACTCGGATGCTGCTCTCAGGGCGCGGGCGATGTCGGCCGACGCCGCCACCAGCCCAGGAGCAACAGCAGTAGCGCCGGGTTGGACTTGCCCGAGGACCCGCAGGCGCAACCCGCATCCGCGGAGTCGTCGAGACCGGACGTGTCGGCGTCGGTGTCGAGGTCAGGCTCCGCGGCCATCACGTGCAGCGTGAAGTCGGACTGCGTCCAAGCGTCGTCGCCATCGAAGCCGGGCTCGCCGAGGTTCACGACCCCGACGACCAGATCCGCACCGGACCCGACCCAGGAGAGCGTGTCGTCGACCACCCAGTCCGCACCCGATGTGTCGGTCGCGAGAAGGCCCCACGAGACCCCCGCGCCTTCGACCTCGAGGGTGACAGCGAGGCCTTCAGGAATGTCGGTGAGGCGCCAGTACGCCGCGCCGGTCTGGTAGGGGGCGAACGCGGGCGTCAGGACCAGGGGGTCGGGGCTCCATGGTATCTTGGCTTCGATGCCCAACTGGGCGGCGTTCCCGAGTGCGACCGCCCACCGCGGCGCGGCATCGGTTCCGAACGCGGTGCGTGCAACGGCGAACTCCATCAGCGCATCGCTCCCGGCGAGGAACTCGAACGCGTCGAGCACATCGGGCTCGTTGCGTGGGCCCGGCTGGGTGGTGGCGTTCCACAGCGCCGCCGCGGTCCTGCCGTCGCCTTCGCCGAACTCGTGGTCGAGGTACAGGACCCATGCGGCGGCCCCATACTCGTAGAACGACCACAGTTCGTGCTCGTCCCAGAGCAGGTAGCCGTCGGCGAGCAGGCCCACCCAAGGGGTGCGCTGGAAATCCGAGATATTCGAGGCCTCCAGCACATGGCCGTCCAACGTCCAGGTCTCCACTGCGTGCGCAGTGCCTTCCCACAGTGGCAGGGTGGGCTCGCCAAAGTCGGTGGCGTACTGCAGCACGTGGTTGAACTCGTGCGCGACATAGGCCTCGAGCACTGCGTCGTTCACCCCGGGGTCGATGCCGATGAACGCGTGGCAGCCCCGCTTGCCGTCGTCGGGGTCCTCGTCGACCGAAGGCCCAAGTGCATATGCGCCGCCGCCGGTTTGGTCGTCGCTGAGGTAGATGTCCAGGCGCCCGTCGTCGTCGGGCATCGGGGCTTCGAACCCCAGTGTGTCCACCTGAACATCCCACGCTCTCTGGGCGGCGTGGAGCACCGTCTCGCAACGTGGGGCGTCGACCTCGGCCTCCCAGTGGCACCGGATCGGGCGTGTCTGCGAGTCGATGAAGCCGTTGCTCGTCGGTCGCCAGCCGTCGAGCAACGGGACCAACAGTACAGCGAGCGTTCGGCAGATCATCGAGACCGGTCGACGTTACCAGCGGGGCGCTCACTGTCGAAGGGCGCGCGCGAGGTGTTTGACGAGTCGGGTCACCCGGGCGGGGGGCGTGGCGGCGTCCATCACCGCGAACACCTCGGCCACAGTGGCAACCGCGGGGGACGTCAGGCGTGTGAGGGCGCCACGGCGGACCTCGTCTGCGACCAGGAAGTCCGGCATCATCGTCAAACCGGCGCCGCCGACGGTCAGCTGAATCAGCGCTTCGACGTCGTCGCACAGCAGCGATGGGCGGACCGAGCGCCAGCGCAAACCGCCATCTTCGATGAACGGCCACCGGTCGCGAAGGTGGGTGGCATGCAGCACGAGGCACGGGGAGGTCTGCAGCGCCGCGTCGAGGGAGCAGCCACGCGTGGCGGCGGCGCGTTCTGGCGAGCCATACACGTGGTAGCGCCCTCGGAGGAAGCGTCGGGCCCGACGCCAGGTTTCCTCGAGCGGTCCAAAGCGGATCGCCAGGTCGACCTCGCCCGCGATCAGGTCGACTCGCCGCGCCCCCAGAGAGAGATCCAGCCGGATGTCGGGGTGGGCGGCACCGAACGACGCGATTGCCGGGAGCAAGAGCCGCCGACCGAGGGCTGGAGGGGCGGACACCGAGAGGCTCCCTGCCATGTCGCCCTCGCTTCGGAGCGCGGCCTCGGTGGCTGCGAGGTCGGCGAGGACCCGTTGTGCCTCCGCGGCATAGCGGCGCCCCAGCGCAGTTGGAGCCACGCTGCGAGGGGTTCGGTTGATCAGCGGGCGACCGAGCCGCGACTCCAAGCGTTGCACCGCCCGGCTGACTCGAGGCTGACTCGTCCCCGTGTGTGCCGCTGCCGCACGAAAGCTCCCCTGTTCGACGACGGCGCAGAGCAGCCGGAGGTCATCCAAGCTGGGTCCAGCCTCCATCGTGGGAGCGTACACCATCGCATCGTAGCGATGCGATGGTGTGCATAGCGTCATCACGCGCTGCATCTCAGGATGAGTGCCAATGCTCGAACAGCAACACGACCCCTCCGCGCGCGAGGCCTGGCTGGCCAAAGGCGAGCGCGTGACCGTCGGTCGGCACCAGCTCTTTATTCGCGAGGGCGGGGCGGGGCCTCACCTGACGCTGCTGCACGGTTTTCCAACGTGTTCGTGGGACTGGTCGAAGGTGTGGGGCCGGCTCGAAGCAGAACGAAGCCTGCTCGCTCCCGACCTCCTCGGCTTCGGCGACAGCGACAAACCAGCGCACGTCTACACCTTCGCCGACCATGCGGACCGGCTCGAGCAACTCTGGACTCGATGTGGTGTCACACGGACGACATTGGTGGCGCACGATTACTCGGTCACGCTCGCGCTCGAGTTGCTCGCGCGGCGTCTCGAGTCGCCGTCCGCGGGGGTCACCGTGGACGGCGTGCTGCTCCTCAACGGCGCGGTGCGAGGGTCGCTGCATCGAACCCGGCCGATCCAGCGGCTGCTTCGCTCGCCGTTGGGGCCGCTCGTAGCCCGCTTGATGCGACGCGACCGCTTCGCCGCCTCCTTCCGCGACGTGTTCGTTCACCCCCCGAGCGAGGCGGAAATCGATGGCTTCTGGTCGTCGGTCCGTGCTCGAGCCGGCGTGGCGCGCATCCCCTCGCTGCTGCACTACATCCCCGATCGCCGTCGCCATGCTGCTCGTTGGGAAGGTGCGCTCGAACGCAGCCCTGTGCCCGTGTCGTTCGTGTGGGGCCTTGATGACCCGGTCAGCGGAGCGCACGTGCTCGACGGCGTCGATGGGCCGTATCGCCGCATCGGCCTCCGGGTGGGTCACTACCCCCATTGGGAGGCGCCCGGCGAGGTGGCCGACGCGATCTTGGGGCTCACCGCATGAAGGCGAGCGTCGACGAGAGGTTCGGAGCGCCCGAGGTCCTCGAAGCCCGCGTTGAGCCCGAGCCCACGCCCGGGCGGGCGGGCGAGGACCCCAGACGGGTCATCCTCTCTTCACTCGGGTGGAATGAGGGAGCTGCGCCGGGACCACGGGAGGTGGCGGTTCACGGCGCGGCCCTCGATGTTCGCCACAGGCACCGGTCCGAATACGGTCCGGCTGTCCACGGACTGTTGGCGGTTGTCACCGACGAGGAATAGGTGCCCTGGGGGGACCTGGATTGGAACGGGAGCCACGGGGTCGGCCAGCGGCTCGGTGGAGCCCATCACATAGATCTGGTACTGCGCCCCATCCGGGGTCGTTTCCAGCCAGCATTGGTGCCTGGGAGATTGTGATTCGCAGCGCGTCCATTGCATGGGAACACCGTCGACGGTGGGCGGTTGCTGATCTGGAAACGTGAGCATCTCGCCGGGTAAGCCGAGGACGCGTTTGATGAACCGCACCGAGGGATCGTTGGGAGGGGCGAAGACCACCAGGTCGCCACGCACAGCCTCGCGATCTCGGGCTCGGAGCTTGGCAACCGTGAAGTCGTCGCCGGGTTGGAGCGTGGGCAGCATGGATTCGCTCGGAGTCGAGAAGGACTCGAACGCATACGTTTCGATGGCGTACCGGCCGAGCATGCCAAGGCCAAGACTCACCGCCGCAAAGCCGAGGTAACCCAGTGTGGAATGCCCTTGCACGGCAGCATGGTCTTGCGCCGCGCGGACTGCCCAGGCTGCGTGGAGTGCAGAGACGAGGTGCAGCAACCACACGCCAGCGACCAAACCCCAGATCCCCGCGTAGATGCCGAGTGCGGCACAGGTGAAAACCAAGGCGGGCAGGGCGACCCCAAACGCGATCACGAACGCGGTCGCGGCTCGCATGCGCCCCGCGTACCAGTGACCCAGACCGGGGGCGAGAAGCCCGAGCCCGAAAGCGACAGCGCCAGAGGGGGGCGAGGAGTCGGCCATGCGGGACCGTAGGGCAGGCGGGGGCGGGAGGACAACCGGCGATTCGCCGTTCGGCGGGATTCGACTTCGGTTCTCGTCCGGTGCTCCTCCACCTCACAGGGGGACGGGGAGGGCAAGGGCACCGGCGACGACGAAGGGTCGAGCAGCGGCAGTGAACCTGACTCGGGCGGGTCGTCGGGCTCCTCTGGGAGCGCGACCGATGGCGCCTCTGCCAGCGGGGACTCCGGCTGCGGTTGCGTGGTGGACGGCTCGTCCCCTTGGGACTTCTGGTGGCTGGCGATCCCCCTGTGGGGCTTCTTGCGTCGCCGCCGGGTCTCGGCCGCGGCCGCGATCGTTGCAGCGTCGACCGCGGTGCGGTGCGGCTCCGACCCCACCTCGACGCCAGGCGATGACACCGAAAGCTCGTCGACCTCGAGCACCACGGGATCCTCAAGCGAACCTGCCTCCTCGACGCTCTCCGAGGACGCCTCGAGTTCAACCGGATCGACGAGCGAGCCAGCAGACGCGACGTCCACGGGGGAGGAGGTCGAGCCCGGCTGCGGAGACGGCGTTCTGCAGAAGGGGGAGGTGTGCGACGACGGCAACGACGTGGAGGGAGACGGCTGCAATCCCGACTGCACGTTGTCGGGCGAACCGGTCTGGGAACACGCGCGAGAGTCCGAACGGCAGATCACCGACCTCGTCTTCGGTCCCCGCGGGAGCGTGATCGCGGTGGGGTGGTACGAAGACAAGGCCGAAAACGCCGCGCCGTTCGTCGCCCAGTTCACGCCCGAGGGCGAGGAAGTGTGGCTCCGCCAACACCCCGACCCGGCGGTTCGCTGGTCGTCCTACGACGGTGTGTCGGTGGCGGACGACGGCGGCATTCACATCGTCGGTGCGTCTCAACCGCAAGGGGATGCGCAGCGCGCTGCGCTTTCTGTGTTGTGCGACGCCTGTCGCCTTAGGCCGGGGATTGCGGGTGTTTCCCCTCGTATCGAGTCGCGTCACGGCGCGGGGGACGGGTCGAACAAGGCCGCCTCAACGGCCAGTCGTACGAGCCGTGCAACCTCCGGATTGTCGAGTTCGTCCTTGATCGGGGCCTTGTAGCGGGGATGCGGCATGTTGACGTGCACGGCGGCCACGAGACGGTGCTCGGGGGAGGGGGCACCTTCGGTGAGCGAGGCTTGGAGCGCCTCGACATGGGACCCACCTGCCTTGGTGTGCACGCTGTTGACCCATCCGCGCAGCAGCGCCGGCGCCGTTTGGGTCCATGTCCACGCCACCTCGCAGCGTTCGTCGCCAGCGCGCACCACCCCGCGACGGACCGATGCGTTCTTGCCAACGCGGGCGCGCACCCAGTCTCCCAAGCCGTCGCGTGCGAAGAAGCGGTGCGTCTCCTCGTCAGTCTGCAGCGTCAGGCTGACTCCGGCATCGAGGACGGAGAGTTCCTCCATGCGAGCGGCGATCCAGGCCGGAACGATGTGGGTACGACCGAAAACCTCGGGGTCCGGGGAGAACCGCAATCGTGTTCCGCTGCCCAGCGGACCATTCGACTCGAACGGCCCTCGTGCGAGAGCGCCACGCTCGTACTCGGCCCGAACCCAGACTCCGTCCGCCCAAACCTCGACCTCGAAGTTGCGGGACAGAGCGTTGAGGATCGGGAGTTCGAACTTCGCACCCAGCTGGGTGCACGCCTTATGCAGACCTTCGGCGCTGACCGGGTATCGACGCTGGTCGTCAATGAACTCGAAGACGTCGCCGGGGAGCATGCGCACCGAGACCGCGCGACCGCCTGAGCCCTCTTCGATGTGACCAAGGCGGTCGCGCAACGCCCAGTGCACCATGTGCCTGGCGTTCTCGGTGTCTCCGACGTACATCCCGGGTCGCTTCCGGATGGCCGCGATGGGATCGAGAATTTGGATAGGTCCGTACGTGGCGAAGGCCGTCTCCCTGTAGCTCGCCTCGCTCGCCGCCTGGACGCGGGCTGGATGCTGCACCGTCAGACCCGGCCACAGCCGCGGCTCATCGGGGTCTACGAGGACGTGGGGCTTGGGCAAGAATCCGGAAAACAGGCGTTCGACACCGGCCTCGGTCGCGCGTGACCTCGCGGCGTCGGACCCCTGAGAGCTCCACGCGAACGTGTGCGTTCGGGTGAGTGCCCTTGACAGCGACGCGGAGCGGAGCGGAGCCGGCCGACTCAGGAGGATTCGCGGCGTGCTTTCCAGCGGTGCGGCATCATCTCGGGCACGTCGACACGGC
>Ga0316204_10011082_pt1 | contig 11402 bp, 6 predicted proteins | sample 6monrhotite_MG_2_FD_205661 | JGI IMG/M metagenome (GOLD analysis project Ga0316204, IMG submission 205661) | Microbial mat bacterial communities from mineral coupon in-situ incubated in ocean water Damariscotta River, Maine, United States -... | ecosystem: Environmental > Aquatic > Marine >...
CTGCACTAAAACAATTTTAGGCTGTCTTCTCGCCGCATGCCTCTGTTGATAACTGCCCGTATCAGGCTTGCCCCAGGAACCTCTTAAAGCAACAATTGCATCAAATGTAAATCGAGAGTCCAGATCGCCAGAATGAACAAAACTAACGCTCATAGGAGCATTGCGTGCGGGAAAAGTAACAGCTGGAGCCACTACTTCAGTGATAGGTAATGGAGGTTTTTGCTTAATGCATGTGTCTCTTTGAAAATTTAGTCCCGTGTATTGATACCAGGGCATACCATGAAACGAATTTTTTCTTATACGACTAAAATACTCTGGTGGATAATTAAAGCCCCAATGGTCGGGCCCATTATTGCTGGCGTACATCTCCCCTGTTTCTGGGTGCCAGTCGAAACCAACTGGATTTCTTAGCCCTGAAGCGTATGGGGTAAGCACATTTGGTGTTACAGATTCATCTAGATAAAAAATGCCTCCTCGACGTTCCTGAAAACTGTAGCTTTTATGAAGATATTCATTGCTACAGTTTCCACTTATTCCAATACTTAGATAAATTATATTGTCAGGGCCCACACGGACAGTACGACTAGAATGGCCACCTGTTGGTAGTGGTGAAATAAGTTTTAATTGTTTTTTATCAAGTTTTTTTTGGCCTGGTATATAGTCAATAACATACAAACCATTAGTTTGAGCAATAAAAAGCTGATTATTTCTGAAGGTTATACTATGCGGATAATCCTCAAGTTCTAATAACGAAATAAACTGTGTGTATGGAGGATGTAAGCGATAAATATGACCTGATTTTGAGCCTATTAATAATTCATTGTTTGGTAGAAAAGTTAACAGTCTTGGCTTGACAAGCGAGTCGTTGAGTAATTCAAGCTTATACCTGCTAGGTATTTTAATAAGGAAAGACTGTTCATTAATATTAAGAGTTTGATTGACATAGGAAATATTCTGAGTCTTATCAGATGCTAATAAGGCGCCGTTAGAAAAGCATATAATCAAAAACAAATAAAATTTACGAATCTGCATAATAAATATTTTAGTATGAAACTAATCGGAATAATAGACATATTAATTGCATCGCATAGAAAAAGTGTAATATGTAAATGATAATAATTATGAAGTTTAAGTGTGCAGATTAAAGAGTAATTTAACTAATCGATTGTGTTTAATCGTTGTTTATATATTCAATAACACTAATGAAAGAACGTGATTTAGTGATGTAAGTAGTGGTTTATAGTGATGATGTATATTTATTACAGGATGCTTGGAGACATTAGATGTAATACGGTAGATGTTGTAACACTTATAAGCTATGTATATAAATTGCGAAACAATGAAAGCCGTTTATGGTGTATATGCGAAATCGAAGGGCGTCTAATAATTTAGACGAAACTATAAATGCATGGAAAAGCAAAGACTTAGATAAATATGCACAATAGCGTTTTTAGGAAAACTTCCTGAATGTGGCAGAGTAACCCGTTTGAAGTATAGCGGTCTAATTTACAGTCGCTATTATCGTTATAAGTCTTTATAGCTACAGCCCATAAAGGGGTGAAGGGAATAATCTGTGTGAGAGAAGGGATCTAAATCGACTTTTAAATATGACTATAAAAACTTTTACCATGACGGTGTAGGCATATATATGAGCGATAAGAGAATCAAGAAAAATAGGCAAAGTTATGTTGAATATAATTCATATCGATATAACTACTATATTAATTCGATTAGTAAGGTTCAACGAACCTTATTTCAGTCAATTCCATTATTATTTCATTTAAATATTAATAGCTTGCCCGGTTATGTCGGTAAACATGTTCCTTCTGGTATCAAGTTATATCAGGCAGATGGTAAAGCTATTAGTGCTGTTCAAAGAATTAATCGAAAATTGAATCTGGAAGAAGTTGAAGATCCAGCTGTATTGTCAATCGACGCTGTCTATTTGCAGGAACATTTTAAAACAGGCGCACGTACAGTCTGGGTTATATATGAAGATGATATGCAGGAATCTGAAATCGGATTACTAGATAAGAAATCAAAAAATATTGCAAAGTGGCTGAACAAAGCCGGGTTAGGGGTCGAAATAAGAGTTACAAGTGAGAAAAACATAGCGAATGTTTATTATGAAGCTATCAATCCAGGGTTTCATATTGATAAACGTTTTTTTCTAGAAGATTTTTATGCTGAGTCAATACTGTTGGCTGGAAAAACACCATTATGGTGGTGGCTTAGTGAAGGTGAAGCAAACGAAGACTATAACTATGTTTTGAATTCGGAGGAGTATATTGGAGAGTTTCTGGAATTTGAAACATTTAATTTATTGAGGGTTGAAGACTATTATTCAGCTGCTATATGGTACTTGTTGAATATAGCAAATACCCCGGTAACCACATGGCTGGATTTGTCTTTATTGTTATACAGGGTTGACAATCTGGAAACACATGAAACGTATTCGTCAAAAATAAAACTGCTTGTGCAGGCTAAATATTTTCCAGATATATCGCAGAATCCAAAAGGTATATATGCGTCATATGTTAATGTTGTAATTAAAGATGTTATAAATGACCGAATCACACTGATTGATAATTTATTTATACAGGTGTTGAGTCATTATTATCATAGCCGGTATAAAGTAAAAACTGATAAATCTATATTTGATTATCTTTATGAAATAAGAGCATGCACTAATCTGAATTTAGTAAACCATGATTTGGGTGTTGAAAAATATATGTCTTCACTAGAGTCTATGTACAAACTAGCTGAGCATATATTTGTGAAATTTCAAACAGCCTTAAGTGAAATTGAAGGTGCGGACCTTAAAAAGATTAAAGATTTAAATCCTATGTCTGACAGATTGCTGCATAAACTCAGCAATAGCTCTAAAAATATTCATATACTGAGTAATCCTGAAAAAGATTATTTTTCGCAGGACAGGGTTGTAATTAAGTACATAGATGGCCGGGAGTCTCCCTGGGTGCTGTCTTTTCCACTAAGTAACAGTATCGATAATGAAAGCGTCATAAAGGACATAAAGTCATTTGATTCGATTGTCGAGCTGCTAGTCTGGTCGTATGTTAATCAGGTTATAGGCACGGGCACACAAATTCTGGCGGACTGCTCAATAGATGTTATTAGTTCAATGGATATAGTTAATATTATTAAGATCATCTCTGAAAACATTAATATAAACGATCTTGATAACTCAAGTCTTAATGATTTTGCATCGATGGCGGCTCCAGTTAAATCATTGTTTTTTGTAGATCAATTAAGCGTATCAAAAGGCAGTAATCTTGCCCAAATACATCAATTAATAATTTTTAATAACGGAGAGTTCCATACTCATGAATATATTGGTTATGATCAGTTTATTGCATGTGCATATAACTGGTTTAACCTGATAGATCATTCTGATCTTGAAGTAAAACCAACTATAAAAATGTTTGCAATAAAGCCTGGGGTTGCGCAAGAGCTTAAGTCAAGTATGACAGGCTTGTTGCACGAACTGGGTAGCTACTTTGAGTCTAATCCCATTAGTAATACTCGGACTATTTTGAAAACCGATGACAGGTATTATGTTTCACATATCAAGGGGAACTCGGTCTCTACAAGTTCGTTTGATGATATGGAGTCTTTGTATAAGTATCTTGAGCAGCCGTTAAGTCATTATACTGCGTGTGTCTTCACTGAAACGTTTGAGCAGGATGCAATGTTGAGTTACCTTCTAACACAAAACAGAAAGAATACGATGCAGTTATTTTATTATATTGAAGGTAAGACGATAAGAGCATTTATTTTCGACGAAAATGGCGCGTTGTTTACGTATAAACAGGTTCTCACGCATAGGCAAAGTTTTATCAACCACTGGATGGTGTTTTTGAAAAACATGAAGAAAAAATATGAACACGAGCTTGCAATAGAGTTTAATCAGCTAATTAAGTTAGATGATATTACCTATGAGCATGTTCCATTAACCGGGGATAAGCTTCCATCTGACTCAAATTATTATACACTGGACTTAAAGGTAACCAATCAGGATAATAATTTCAAAATAGCTTTTACCTGTGAAGACAGGGTTTTTTCGTCAGATGAGCAAGGCGCAAATTTATATAAAGAAATATCCAGATATATCACACAAAAATTAGAAGTTTCAAAAAATATGCCAGTTTATATTTCAGATATTGATGTCCCGGATGAGTTGTTGGGAGGCGCAGATAACAGAGATACTTACCTTATAGATTACCTGAAATATAAGCGAAATGTTGAGAAACGGCTCATAGACAAGATAAATTATTTATCTTAATTTACTGTCACTCCGTTAATCATCTTTGTCAGTATCTACAGGGCCGGTAAAATAAGGCTATACACGCTCCTGCATCCAGACATGAAAATCGCAAACTATAAATTCCTCATCTTCGAAAAAATTTAACATGCTGAGCATGTCCTTAAAGCGAAGAACAGGAGTGCGTATTAATGACTTAAGATCTTGAGTTAACCTACGACAGTGATCTTAATTATATTAGTTTGTATATATAGTTTTTCAGTAAAGTTTGTGTCGCTTCCTGTGCTTATATAAATTAATATAGGTGTCTTGTTTAATTACGTTCAATGCTTTCACCTATGAAAAAGTATTTGTTAGTTGTTATGTCTGTTTTTTCTAATATGGCTTTGGCAGATAAAACATTCTGGGAGTTGGGTGTTGGTGCTGCTGCGATTCAGCTTCCCCTGTACCCTGGCTCTGATCAGGAAGATAGTTTTGTTATTCCGTTTCCATTGTTTCGCATTCAATCAGAGTATTTTGAAATAGATGAAGGAATAAGGGGGTTCTTTTATGAGTCACCGGATATTCGTCTCAATGTGAGTGGTGACTTTGGTGTGCCAGTAAATAGCCAGGATAGTAATGCTCGAGTTGGTATGCCTGATCTGGATACTGTATTACAGGTTGGCCCTTCTCTGGAAATTATTTTTGCAGGTGGGCGTAAAAAACCTTCTGAATTCAGACTTGAGCTACCCTTGAGAGGAGCCGTTGCCACTGATCTAAAACATACGAATAATATTGGCTGGATTTTTGAACCACGTATTACCTATGAAACCCTACGGCCACAAAAGTCTGGTTTTGCCTATCAGGTAAGCACAGGTTTGCGCTATGCAGCAAAAGAGTTTAATGCTTATTATTATGATGTACCGGCTGCTTTTTCTACGCCTCAACGTCCCGCCTATGAGTCTGGTGGGGGTTATAGTGGGTATTTCTTAGATTTAGTGGGCAACTGGCGTGATGATAATATGATTTATTTTGTATTTGGTCGTTATCAGAATTTAAGTGGGACTGAATTTGAAGACAGTCCGTTAATAGAAACGGATAATTATTTTTCTGTGGGTGTAGGTATGGTGTGGTTGTTTATGGGAAGTGACATTAAATAATATTTCTGTAGGAACGATGAGTCTCATCGTTCCTACAGAAATAGCTGAGGTTGGCTACGGAATTTCAATCTCTACGGAGTCAGCTATACCAACTGCATTGCCACTACCTGCTGCTTTATCCTCAATACTAACTACAGATTGATCATCTGTTGTAGCTGCAATAAAAGCATTGTGGTCAGCAAAAGCCTGCTCGTTTCCATTAATATCCTCATAGGAATATTCAGTTTCTTCCGGAGCAGCTGCTAGTACAGGGAAGACGACATCAAGAACAGTAATTGATGTATCCAGTATTTGTGAACGTAGTATTCCCTGTAGTTCTGTTTTTTCACCGACGATGCGTTTTACACGAGTCGCAGTGATAGTATTGGATGCCGATTCAAAGCCTCGAACTTCAGCATAATGGACACCTACACTCGCAAAAATCTCATTAATGCTTAGTGGATTACTTGTTATCTCGTCTTCAAACAAGGTTGCTGTGGTTAACTGAACGGTTACTGACTGTCCGGCAACACTGACGGTGAAACGGTTATTTGCAATATCCGCAAAGTTTATTAATGCAGTTACTTCAGCGTCACCACTGCGACTTTCGATTTCCGTAGCAATCAGAATGCCATTAGTAACAGTGCCTTCGGCTTCAACTTTAGCACCATTTTTTAGTACTAATAAATTGGGTGTTTTTGTTGCGCCAAATGCATTGATTTGCTGTCCATTTATTTTGAAATCACTGTCAGAAACATAATTCGTAATATAACCTTCAACGCTTACCTCACTGCCATCATCACTTAATTCTCTATTATCGCCTTCAATTTCTGTGGCATTAATAGTCGTGCCTGAGTATGTTCCTTTTACTTCAACAGTAATGCCATTTTGTAAACCATTCTCCAGGTCTGAAAGAACAGCAGATGTAGCATTTACGTTGACACCCTGAACCGTAAAGTTCGAGCCACTTAAGTTATTTATTGGGCCAGAGATTTCAACGATACCCGTTGGTGCAGATTTAAGCTCAACATAACTTGCCTGAAGCACATTGGTTTCATCGTAATATCCGCTAACTTCAATAACATCATTGTCTGCCAATGAAGCATACGTGGTTCCTTCAAATACCGTATCAGCGCTGTGTATCACTACAGTTTTACCCAGGATGCTGAGTGTCTTTTCGGTTAAGTCTGCGTTTTCATTGATGCTGGTAACGGGGCCTTCAATATCATCACTGTAATGAATATTGGTTGCGGAGCCTGTTATTCCATCAGGGTTAATGCTTCCGCTGACCTGTACCACCATTCCTATGCGTAGGAAAGATTGATTTGCACTGGTATTATCTTCAACTTCAAACGTTGCAGAATTTGTCTCGAACTTAACGCCATTAACATAAACACTGCCAAACCCAGTAACAGTACCATCGGAAACGTAACCGCTTCCGCCGATACCAGCCAGGTCATTGCTGCCACCACCACAGGAAACTAATCCGGCTGTAATGACAGTTGTTAAAATTGATTTAATAAACAGTTTTTTCACTTCGGTGTCTCCTCATTATCAGCCTGGTAAAAATAGATACCCAGGCTGACATAACGGCTGTCTTGCTCCGTTAAGCTTTCATGTTCTGATAACCAGTTGTCGAGGTCTTCTAACAGGGTTTGAGAGCGACGACCGGAATATTTCTGAAAGGCTTCAATGTGGGCTGAAGCCAGTTTTTTAGTTGATACTTTACGTTGATAGCGGCGTGATTCCCTGTCACGACTCATATTGTAAATAACAGTTTCCATTAGTTCATGGCTGTCATTACCCAGTATATTAATTACATCAACCGGGTCATTGCCGGGCACATAAGCGTGGCTGGTGAGATATACCTTGCCATCAATTTTTTCAATGCAACCACTTTTTTGCAACAGGTCAAACATAGCGCGTGTTGGGATGTCTCCGCTGTAATCTTTTACCAGGTTGGCAAAGGAGGAGTCTTCCCCTTCCATGCTTAATGCAAGTGCAACTCCAGAATCTGAAACAAAACGAGCATCGTTTAACCAGCCGCTGATGACTCTGACGGCGCGGTTGTATTTCTGGGTATTGTCATTGGCGCTTGAGCTATCCTGTTCTATCTCATGCAGGCGTTTAACTTCTTTTCGAGATAGACCTGTTTGAGCAGAAACGGAGGATATGGTGGCTTTTCCCTGTTGTTGGGCTAATGCAAAGGCTTCATCGACATATGCCTTGCGTACCATTTCTTCAAAGCTACCACAGGCAACGCCGTTGCGAAGCATTACACGAACTAACGGGCATAATATTTTTGCTGCTGCGACCTGAAGGATGGTTTGTAAATTACTGCTCATAATTGGGATTATATTCCCATTGCAATGGGATTCAAGTGTTTATACTGCCGCTGGTCTGGTTGAGTATGAAATTAGACCGTATGCGAGTGAAATGTGCAATATCAGGGCGTAAAAAATAACGGCCAGGATATTTGATGGATTTTAATTTAGTCTGTTGGTAACGCCAGTAGGCTAGTAGGCCAAAAGGTTAAAGACTGAAGAAACACAGGTACTGCACTTAGTTTTAGTCAGGGGCTGAACCAGAGATTGGGCCAGGGGATCTAACTGAGCTACAGGAGGTACCGCTAGCCTCCCTGGCTAACGGTTTAATACCCATGTTTATTTTCAGGCTTTTACCTGATGCACGACTTTACTGTGCTGCGGCTGCTTCCATTTCAGGCATAGGTGCGGCTTCAAGCTCTATTTCAGTTGCTATCATATCACCGGAATCGAGTGTGTAGTACTCAATTTCAACATAGGCACCTTCAGTTACGTCAGTCAGGTTAAAGTATTGGTCATAGTTCAACTCATCGATCATACGAGTTTCATTGTTAACCGTGAATGTCTCAACCGTTAGACCATTATCCATACTAATAGAAATAGTACCTTCAGCAACAGCAGTCACATATCCGTGGGTTTCCGCCTCAGTCTCAGGCTCTTCAACTACTTCTTCAGGAATAAAGACACCATCAGCATCAATATAACCTTCAACCATGATTGTCATTCCCTCAGTGATAATGAAAGTGTCTTCAATATCTACAGAGGTGTAGTCAATAAACGTACTACCATTGAAAGTAAATCCGGTTTCAATCATGTTGCTAACTAAACCGGTTACATTAAGTTCCAGACCTGAGTCACCATCGATATCCATATCACCGTCATCTTCGATTTCGATATAAGTCGCTGTTAAGGTCATGACACCACCATTGTCTACAGGTGCTGCATCAGCTTTAACTTCAACATACAGGCCATCAGTCAAATCGGGCATGCTTGTTACAGTGCTATAATCTACCACTAGAGTACCGATTGTGAAGGTAGTTTCTAGCAGGTTGGAAACCAGGCCTTTAATTTCGATGTCGCTATCAATGTCGCTCTTAGTTTCAACACGAGTAGCAACCACCGTGCCTGCGCCGTCAGAAAACCCGTAAACTTCAACGATATCATCGGCAAGCAGCTCGGTGATTGAAGCATAGGTATCACTGTCAAATACAGTATCTCGATTAACAGTAACGGTTTGGCCCATAACATCAAGGGTGCCTAAACCATCTGCATCGAGAGATACGCTTAGAACGTAACCTTCAAGCTCGTCGTTACAGCTAATAGAGGTGGCAACACCGGTAGTGCCATCGGCACTAACGCTGCCTTCAATTGTGCACTTGTCACCAACTCGCATTTCAGATTCAGAGCTAGGATTGCCGTCTTTTTTAAAGCTTGTGCTATCTGTTTCATATTTGGTGCCATTTGCATAAACACTACCAAAACCGGTTACAACACCTACAGTGGTGCTTGAGGTGTCAGTTGTGCCGCTTCCACTACCACTACCACCGCAAGCTGTGATCATGGCGATAGCTGCAGCAATTGCAGTCTTCTTAAATAGAGTTGTGCTTTTCATATTAATTGTTCCTAAGTGTTTGTATTGGTGATTGCTTTAAAATCATTAATCTTAAAAATCCTGATTCCTTTAATGAAAAACAGGGAGTCAGGTTAACAATCAAATAAAATTCATTTGTGTTATTTGGGATTATATTCCCAATTTGGATGATTTCAAGTAAAAATATAGACACGTTATCAATCTGTGACATATTTCGCATGAGCGCCTGGAAGGTAAAACTTTGAAAAGTCACGCCATGAGTGCGTATGGGGGCTGTTTAAGCTGCGGGGTATTATTTCTGAATAGTGCTCAGTAGGTTACGATGTAAATTGAGGATAATGGCTAAAAGGATTATTTCCTATCCTAAGGTGTTAGGAAGTATGAGCAGGGCAGGGCAGTGCACGGAGGAATGTATGTGTCTAGAAGAAAGGTCGTTATTCTTTGAAATAAAATTTGGGTAGCGTGATGTTATAACGGATGGCAAGCATCCTGGAGACAAAAATACTTAAACCGGCAATGCTGGCCGCAGCTGTCACATCAAGGTTTAGATGTATAAGCCCGATAAACATAAGTGAGCCTAGCCAGCAAACCGTGGCGTAAAGCGGGCTGTGAAAGACAACAGGTGTTTCATTGCTAAGTACATCACGAAAGATACCACCCATGGTACCAGTCATAACCCCCATAAAACTGGCGACCAGCCAGGGCGCGCCAACCATTAATGAGGCCAGAGTGCCGGCAATACCGAAGGTTGCCAGCCCGGCTGCATCAGGGATAAGGAAAAATCGCGGCGAGATAATAATAAGGCGAGCCGTTAAAAACATGACGATTGCGCTACCCAGAGAAGCAATAAAAAATACCTGGTCACGAATCCAGAAGACATCTCGATCAAGTAACATATCCCGTAATGAGCCTCCCCCCAAACCAGTTGCTGTGGCAATAATAATGACACCGAACAGATCGAATTTTTTAAACCCTGCTTTAAGTACGCCGGAGGCTGAAGAAACAATGACCGCGATGATAGTAATCCAGTAAAGGTTGCTTAATAAGTTTGGTGTTGGGGCGAGTATTGTCAGGTCGTTCATGATCAAAGTACAAATTAGTTTCAGGGTGAGTGTCTTTTTACCTTTATTAGAGGTGGCATGTCTATTAATAAATGCTAATAAAATAAAAAATAGATAGAAAACGTTGAGAGGTGCTTGTGAGTATGGGAAGAGTTTTGTTGTGAGCCGTGCACTAATGAAACAATACTTAATCAGTGCTATTTTTCCAGGAAAAAAACCAGTTTATAAATAATACCAGCCAGACCTTTAAAGTTTTGCCACACAGACGCAGAGATGTTGATAAATAATTAAAAGGACAGCCGTGATAAAATACAGGCAGTTGAGCAAGCGTTTGGTGCATACATTGAGTTAGCGTAAATGTTAGGTGTTGCAGCAACAGCTAAGAACCCCAGGCATAGTTTTTATGATTGGGTCAGAGCCTATACTTTTCACGATATGAATTAATGCTCAGTGATAAGCCTATTACTGTGTTTCCATCGCTTCAGTATATTTGCCATAACGAGCTGCACCATTAAGCCTGGCTCGATCTAACAACGCAGCCTGAGTTTGCTCTGCATTATTTGTATTACCTTTCCATGCTGCTAATGCCGGTTCCTGTAAAGCACGCCCATAGGAAAAAGATAACTCCCATGGCTGCCCGGCTAACTCATTCATTGCATTGAGATAGGCTGTTGCCTGCTGGGGGCTGAGACCACCGGAAAGAAAATTGATGCTGGGTACGGCGGCAGGTACTGTGCGACGTAAAATTTTAAGTGTGTATGAAGCTACCTCATCAGCTGTAACTTTTTGTGAGGAGGTTTTTCCCGGGACCATCATATTGGGTTTTAAAATAATATGTTCCAGAGAGACCTTATGTTGATGAAGTGCATGAAACAAGGCATGAAAAACTCTTTCACTAACCTCAGCACAGGTTTGTATTGAATGCTCACCATCAATTAAAACTTCAGGTTCCACAATAGGTACCACTCCTTCAGACTGGCAAATTGCAGCATATCGGGCGAGGACTTCTGCATTGGATTGCACCGC
>Ga0316204_10011083_pt1 | contig 11401 bp, 8 predicted proteins | sample 6monrhotite_MG_2_FD_205661 | JGI IMG/M metagenome (GOLD analysis project Ga0316204, IMG submission 205661) | Microbial mat bacterial communities from mineral coupon in-situ incubated in ocean water Damariscotta River, Maine, United States -... | ecosystem: Environmental > Aquatic > Marine >...
CCGTCGCAGTTCTGGTCGATGCCGTCGCCCTCGGGGTCGTTGGCGCCTGCGTGAATGGTGGGATCGGTGTCATCGCAGTCGAGGTCGTCCTCGTCCTCCACGCCCGAGGACGGGTCGTAGTAGCCGTCGCCGTCCTGGTCGTAGTCGTTGGCGCCGTCGCAGTTCGAGTCGATCCCGTCGTACCAGATCTCTTCCTGACCCGGGTAGATGCTGGCGTCGCTGTCGTCGCAGTCGCCCTTGACCACCGGGTAGCCGTCGCCGTCTTCGTCGAGATCCGTGGCGCCGGGCCCGCCGTAGCTGCCCATGTCCGAGGTGCTGCCGTCGAGGTCGAGGACCGTGGGATCGCCCGCGTCACGGCACGGGGAGTCCGTGGTCAGGTAGAAGATGTCGTCGGTGTAGATGCCGTCGTTGGTGAAGGCGTAGAAGCCCGGGTCTTCGGCGATGTTGCCGTCGACCCCGACCTGCTCCAGCAGGGGGTCGCTGTCACCGTTGCGGTAGAGGTCGCTGTAGGCGAGGGTGACGGTGGAGGACTCGTCCGCGGCGAAGGAGCCGCTGGTGTTGTAGGCCACGATGGCGTTGACCAGCGTGAGGCTGGCGCCCTCCCAGGCGTCGCCGCCGCGCGCCGTGCCGACGATCTCCAGGTTGCTCAGGCGGAGATCCGTGGCGCCCAGCGCCCGCGCGGCCGCGACCGACTGGCCCAGGAACTGGCTGTTGGTGACCGTGACCTCCGGGCTGTCCGTCAGCGAGAGGCCCTGGCCGCCGGACAGGAAGCGTGCGCGCTGGAGGCTCCCGGTGACGCCCTGGCCCTCGACGCCGATCCCGTTGGCCTGAAAGAGCGAGTCCACGACCTGCAGCTCGGTATCTCGCAGCGCGAGGCCGACGCCGTCGTGGTCGGCGATGGTGGAGCCGGTGAGCTGGACCGAGGCGCTGCCCACGGCGGACACGGCGCTGCCGGTCACGACCACCTCGGGTACCTCGGTGTCCATGCCCGTGTCGGTGCCGGTGTCTGCGCCTGTATCCGTTCCTGTGTCTCCGACCGCGCTCCCTTTCTCCTCCGTGCCGGTGACGTTGTGCTCGATGCGCGTATCGAGGAGCACGAGGTTGGTGCCGGCGCCGCCGTGGTGCACGGCCGCGCCGTCGCCGGCCTCGTTCAGCTCGAAGACGGCCCCGTCGAGGGTGAGGGCGTTCTCGCTGGCCAGCCCGCCACCGATCTCGGCGAGGTTGCTGCGAAACACGCCGCCCACCACGGAGACGGTCTTGGTGCTCCAGACGCCGCCGCCGCGGCCAGCGGCGCTGTTGTTGCTGAAGCGGGTGTCGCGCAGGTTGAGCGGCCCGCGGGCGTGCACGGCGCCGCCGTCACCCGTCGCCTGGTTGTCGCTGAAGACGCAGCTCTGGAGGCTGGCGCTGCCCTGGTTGTCGATGTAGAGCGCGCCGCCGCTCGCGGCGCTGTGGTCGCTGACCTCCGCGCCCGTCATGGTCAGCTCGCCGGCGGTGAGCCAGATCGCGGCGCCCCCGGCGCCCCCGGTCACGTTGGACGCGAGGTCGCCGGTGACGGCGAGCGCGCCGCTGGCGACGAAGACACCGCCGCCCGCGCCGATCGCCTCGTTGCCGATCACATCGCCGTTGAGCTCGCCTGTGGCCTCGTCGGCCAGGTAGATGCCGCCGCCCTGGCTGCTGGCGGAGTTGGCCTGGATGGCGCCCGCCTCCCAGGTGAAGCCGCCGCCCTCGATGTAGAGGCCGCCGCCCAGCGGCGCCGCGTTGGCCTCGAGGGTGACCCGATCGGCGACCAGCTCCGAGCCGTTGCTCAGGTGCAGCCCGCCCCCGGCGATCGCCGCCTCGTTGCCGGTGATGGCGACGTTGGTGAAGTCCAGATCGGCGTTGTAGCCGTAGACGGCCCCGCCGCTCGAGGCGCTGCTCTCGGCGATGGTGGCGTTGGTCAGGGACAGCCGGGCGTGGCGGACGTGGAAGGCCCCGCCGTTGACGCCGCCGGCCTCGGCGAAGAGCACCGAGAGGCTGGCGCCGCTCAGAGTGGCCCCGTTGCCGACGACGATGGCGGTCCCGGTCGTTCGGCTGACCGAGCAGTCGCGCAGCACCAGGGAGGAGCCGTCGACCTCGATCGCCTGGGCCGCGTCGCGCAGGGCGAAGCCCTCCATGGTCACGGACTCGCCGCCGGTGACAGTGAGCAGCACCCCCGCGCCGTTGCCGTCGAGGGTCACGCTCTCGGCGCCGCCGGTGGTGATGAAGTCCAGATCCTTCCCGCCGGTGTCGAGCGCCTCGTAGTAGGTGCCCGCGGCGACACGGATGGTGTCGCCGCTGGTCGCCAGCTCGATGGCGTCGCCGATGGAGGCGGCGTCGCCGTCGCCCGACGGGTTGACCACCACGGTCGCGGCCAGGGCGGGAGAGGAGGAGGTCAGGAATAGAAGCGTGCAGAAGCGGTTCATCGATGCCCCCGGCGGCCTGTGGGTATATGCGCGTCTTGCGCGAGGGCACCGGCACGGTGTCTTATATAGCCGAGCAACCCGGGTCGGAGTGCTTCCGCCTCCGCTTGAGCCCCTCTCAGAGAGTCACGATGTCGTCAGTCCTTCTGCTCCTCGGCCTGCTGGCCTGCTCCGGCGGCGGGGAGGAGCAGCCCGCTACCCCGGCAGCCCCCGACACCAGTCAGCAGATCGCCCAGGCCAAGGCCGCCCTCATCGACGCCGATCTGGATGCGGCGGCGGCCTCCTTCGAGGCTGCCTTGCGCGCCGATCCAACCAACACCGAGGCCGCGGTCGGACGCGCCTATGTCGCCGCCATGGCTGGCGACATCGACGGCGCCGATAAGCTGCTCGCCGCGGTCCAGGCCACCGCCGGCGCTGAGGCCCCCGGGGTGCAGCTGCGCCGCGCCATGCTGGCCGCCTCCCGAGGTGACACCGAGACCGTGGTGGCCCAGGGCAAGGGCTCCGGCACCCCCGCCGGCAAGCTGCTGGCCGCCGAGGCGCTGCTCACGGATCTGGAGCACGACGCTGCTCTGGAGCTGCTGCGCGAGGTCGTCGCCGACGACTCGTCGATAGGCGAGGCCGCCAGCCGCTACCTCGAGTTCCTCGAGGATGAGGATCCCACGGTGGCGGCCATGGCCGAGAACTACGCGCTGTGGTCCATGGGGCAGCGCTCGGTGGCCGTCACCAGCGTCGCGCCGCTCATCCAGGCCATCTCGGAGAGCGACTGGAAGGGCCAGGAGCTGCTGGTCTGGGCGGGCCGCGCCGCCGCGGTGGGCGAGCCTCAGGCCGCCAGCGACCTGCTGGAGTCCATCGCCTTCGCGCCCAAGGGCCAGAGCTGGCGGGTGCGCGCCACGCGCGCCATGATCCGCTGCGCCGAGCAGGACGCGCGGGCCTGCAAGGACGGCTTCGCCCAGCTGGAGGGCAGGGCCCCGCCGCTCGGCCTGCTGCACGCCAAGGCCACCGCGGCCATGGTGCTGAACGAGGAGCACCGGGAGCTCGCCCTGGCGCTGCTGGACGAGCGGGTGTCCGACGCCACCGCGCGGGCCGCCCTGGCCGCGGGCGACGTGGAGCTCGCCGAGCGCCTCGCCCCGAGCGGACTGCTCTCTGATTACCTGAGCTCGAGGTAGCCATGCGACGTACTACCCAGACAGCCCTCACCGCTCTCGCCGCCCTGGCGCTGGCTGTGGCCCCGCCCGCCCTGGCCAAGAAGGGCAAGTCCGGCGAAGGCACCGCGGTCACCGTGCGCGTGGTCGACGACGCCGACCGCCCCATCCCCACCGCCGTCATCCGCCACCCGGAGGAGTCCGACCGGCACAGGGTGAACAGCGTGGACGGCACCTGGGGCGAGCAGCGCCTCTACCTGCCCGACGGCAGCGAGCTGATCTTCGAGCCGGGGCTCATCCTCCAGCTCGAGGTGAGCGCCCCCAACTTTCAGCCGCAGGTGGTCCAGTACCAGGTCCGCCGTCGCAACAACTACTTCGACGTGGTGCTCAAGGAGGTCGAGGCGATCGACTCCGACCTGAGCGCGCCCGCTATCGGCTTCGGCCGGGACACGCCCAGGGAAGACCTGGGCACCGCCCCCGCCGCCAATTGAGGTCCCTGGAATGATCCGCAGTCCCCACCGCCTGCTGTTCGCTGTCGCCCTGGGTGCCCTGGGCGCGATCGGCGTCGCCAGCGCCAGCGATCTCGGCAAGTATGACGCCCTCTTCCCCACCAACCCCTGCCAGGACGGCTGGGTCGCCTGCCTGGACGAGGTCGGCGACGAGGTGAACCCGGGCCCTCTGACCGACAAGGTCGGCCGGCCGGTGCCCTCCAGCTCCCGCCTGGGCTGGTTCGACCTGAAGCCCACCGCCGGCTTCTCCCCCTTCATCACCCTCTCGGAGTACCCCGAGGACGGCGAGCTGCCGCCCAAGGCCGGCGAGGCCGTGGCTGAGGCCGACACCTCGCAGATGGCCGAGGAGATCGCCCGCATCGAGGCGGAGCGCAAGAGCATCCAGGAGGAGCGCAACAGCATCCAGGAGGAGCGCAAGGCGAGCCAGGAGAACGTGCAGGCCCAGGAGGAGGCCGTCAAGAAGGCCCAGGAGGACGCCGCCCGGCTGGCCAAGCAGCAGGAGGAGCAGCGCCGGAAGGACGAGGCCGCCCGCAAGGCCCGCGCGGCCGAGGAGGCCGCCGCGCTGGCGGACGCCCGCTCCCGCAGCGCCGAGGACGCCGCCCGCGTGGAGGCCGAGCAGGCCAGGGCCCGCGCCGCGGCCGAGGAGGAGCGCAAGGCCCGGGAGGCCGAGGCCGAGCGCCAGCGCCAGGAGGCCGAGCGCAAGGCCAAGGAGCAGGCCGATCGCCTCGCCGCCGATCAGGAGGCCGCCCGCAAGGCGGAGGAGGACCGCAAGAAGCGCGAAGAGGAGACCGCCCGCAAGGCCGAGGAGGCCGCCCGCAAGGCGGAGGAGGCCACCCAGGCCGCCGCCGAGGCCGAGGAGCGCCGCAAGCAGGAGGAGGTCGATCGCGCCCGCAAGGCCGAGGAGGACGCGGCCAAGGCCGCCGCCATGGCTGAGGCCGACAAGGACTGCTCGGACCTGGTGGCCATGGAGTCCGGCGCCCTCATGGGCAAGCTCCGCGAGGGGCAGATCGGCTGCCTGGAGACCGCCTACGCCGGCGCCGCCAGCCAGACCGACAAGAACAAGGTCTCCCGCGTGCTGATGGTCAACGCGGAGGCCAGCGGCGATCGGGCCAGCTGGGAGCAGCTGGTCACCCGCCACCTGGAAGAGGTCGATCGCTCCGACCCGGATCTCTGCTACAGCTTCGCGCTGTACCTCTCCAAGGGCGGCGTAGGCCGCGCCTGGGGCGTCATCAAGTGGGCTGACTACGCCCTGGAGAACAAGTCCCGCTGGACCGGCTCCACCTACAAGTCCCGCGTCTACAGCCTGATGCAGCTCAAGGCCCAGGCGGCGGCGTCCCTCTGGGAGTACTCGGCCCAGGCCGTGGTCTCCGGTGAGGGCGATCGGGCCAAGCTCCAGGAGGACGAGAAGAAGATGCGCGGCCTCGCCAAGGACTACGCGCTGGAGTGGCTGGACTACGCGCGTGCGTCGAAGCAGGACGACCGCACGGCCATGGCCCTGTGTGTGTCCGCCGCGGGCAGCAAGAAGTTCTGCGAGGGCGGATGACTCGAGCGATGACTCTCCTGGTCGGCGCCGCGCTGACCGCGGCCCTCAGCGGGTGCACCGGCGGTGATGACGCGGACGCGGCCACCGCGCCGGCGGCCGTCGCGATCGTGCCCGCCGCGCTGGCTGCCGGTGCCTGGCAGCTGGACGTGGCCGACCCCGCCGCGCTGAGCGCGCTGGGCGCCAACCCCGGCTGGACGGCGCGCTTCGCCTGGGATCTGCCCGCCGCCGCCGCGGCCTTCGCCGGCGACGACGCCCCGTCTTCCAAGGCCGCGCTGGCGCGGATGCACGCCGAGATGGGCGCGCTCTACCGGCAGGCTGCGTTGATCCAGGCGCACTCGATCCTGGAGACCTACAAGCCCGAGCAGCGCCGGGACGGCGATCCCGTCGAGGTGGTCTACCTGCTGGGCGTGGCCCACGCGATCCTCGGGGACCGGGAGGCCGCCCGGGAGCACTTCGGCCAGTCCGCCGGAAGCGGCGTGGCTGGACTGCCTGAGGCGGACGCGGCCTGGGCCGGGCTGGCGGCGAGCGACGACTTCGCGCTGAATGTGCTGGGCGCGAGTGGGCTGTACGGCCTGCCGGCGGTCGCCCCCGGTCAGACCCCGACCCCGAAGCCCGCGCCGCACTTCTCGCTGCCCGAGACCGTCGGCGAGCTGACGGTGGAGGCCGCCGACCCCACCGTGACGCTGCAGCTCGCCATGTGGCACCGCGCCGCCGCGGAGGCAGCCGATCCGGCCGTGGCCGCCGCGGTGCTCTCCCCGTGGCTGCTGTCGCTGGAGCCCCCGGCCGCCCCGGGGGAGGTCGGGCTGGAGGCGCTGTTCCTCGGGCCCTGGCCCACCGCGGCGGATCTCGCCTTCGTCGCCACCGGCGAGGCCTCCGAGGGGGCCCTCTTCGACGCGGCGCTCAGCGCCTGCCCCGGGGAGCGCCCGGACCTCTACTGCGTGCAGGAGTCCGCCCAGAACCTGGCCCGCCAGCTCCAGGCCGCCATGGCCGAGGCCGGCGGCGGCGCCCACGGCGATCACCGATCACTGGCTGCCCAGGCCCAACTCGGCCTGCTGCGCCACGCTAGCCGCCGCGCCTTCGCCGACGGCGACAGGGAGCTCGGGGCGCGCTTGATGATCGGCGCCATTGACCTCTCCGCCGGCGCCACCGGCGATCCGATTTTTCTGCTGAAGACCGCGGCGTGGGACGCCAGCGTACGCAACACTCTGCGGGCTCAGCAAAACCTCCACGGGCAGATCAACCGACTGCCCGGACTGGACGCGGCCCGCCGTTCGTTGGATGCTCTCGCTGTACGAGTCAGCCGGGACGCCGGGCCCGCCGTTCCGTTGCACTAAGGGATCAGGAGTCTCCTCCATGTCCAAGACCCGAAACTGGAAGCGCTTGATCACAGGCGCCCTGGTGGGCTTGAGCGCCCTGGCCACCTGCGGCTCGACTCTCTCCTTCTATGAAGAGAGCCTGCCGACGACGCTCAACCCCCTCTACGCGGCCTCGATGGTCGATCACCGCGTCAACGAGCTGGTGTTCGACCGCCTCTACTACCACGACCCCATCACCAACGAGCTGGCCAGCCGCCTGGTGACGCAGTGGGAGCTGGTGGAGCAGGGCAAGGCCGTTCGCCTCACGCTGCGCAAGGACATCAAGTGGCAGGACGGCAAGAACTTCCGCGCGGATGACGTGTGCTTTACGGTGCGAGCCATGCTCGACCCGGGAACCACGAGCCCCATCGCCGAGGGCTACCGCTCGGTGTTCACGGGCTGTGAGGTGGAAGGCAAGGACCAGGCCATCGTCCGCTTCACCAAGATCTTCCACAACCCCTTGAACCGACTTGGCTTCTATGTGCTGCCCCAGCACCGCTTCGACGGCGACGCGGTGCCGCCGGATCACGACTTCTCCAGCCACCCGACCGGCACCGGCCCCGCCAGCGGCAACCTCGGCTCCAAGCAGGTCAACTTCCAGGGCATTCAGAACAGCCACCACCAGCCCTCCATCGCGCAGCTGAGCCTGCTGGAGGCCCAGGATCCCCTGGTGCAGGTCAAGACCCTGCTCAACAACGGCGTCCAGGGCATCATCGCCGTGCCGCCGCCGTACCGGGCCGAGGTGTCCACCAGCGACGACATGTCCCTGAAGGGCTACGACCTGCGCTCCTGGTGGTTCATCGCCGCCGACCAGACCAAGCCCTTCCTGAAGGACAAGAAGGTCCGTCAGGCCATCAACCTGCTGCTGGACCGCACGGACCTGCGGCAGCTCTCCATCGGCGTGAAGCCCGGCGAGCAGAACTCCCCCTGCGAGTTCATCTCCGGACCCTTCGTCCAGGCCTCGCCGTACTACAACCACGACGTGCCGGTCAGCGCCCGCTCCGACAAGGATCGCGCCCTGGCCCTGCTCACCGAGGCCGGGCTCACCGACGTCGGCGGCCGCTGGCACTACAACGGCGCGCCCATCACCCTGCGCATCGGCATGAAGGCGGCGCTGGACAACGAGGCCCCGGACCTGCTGTCCCAGATCGGCAACCAGCTGGGTCAGGCCGGCTTCGATCGGCAGACCTACAAGCTCAGCGAAGATGAGTGGAACACCCAGGCCATCACCGGCCAGCTCTCCGAGAACTACGACCTGCTGATCGGCAAGTGGTCCTTCGGGCTGGTGGAGGACGTCAACGCCCTCTTCCACACGCGCCGCGACGGCCGGGGCTCCAAGAACATCTTCAACTACTCGAACCCTCAGGTCGACGCCCTCCTGGCCCAGTACGAGTCGGCCAAGACCGACACCCAGGCCCGGGACGCCTACCACAAGCTGCACAGCATGCTCGCGGAGGACCTGCCCTACCTCTTCCTCTGGAAGCTGGACACCAAGTCGGCCTGGCGCACGGACGTCCGCGGCACCACCATCGCGCCGTACTACTACTGGACCGAGATCGACAACTGGAAGTATGGCGGCTGATGGGGCGAGGCAGTGGTGGATACGACCAGCCATCCGCCTCGGCGCCGCGGCGCTGCTCCCTGTGGCAGTGCCCGCCGTCATCACCGGTCTCATCTGGGCGCTCCCCGGCGACCCGGCGAGCCTGATCTGCCCCCCGGAGATCTGCTCGGGCACGGAGCAGCTGGCAGCCCGCTGGAACCTGGACCAGGGGCCGGTGCACTTCTTCCTGAGCTGGCTCTCGGACGCCGCCAGCGGCGACTTCGGCAAGAGCTGGCGCATCCAGCAGGGCTCACCGGTCACCCCGCTGCTGCTCACGGCCATCCCCCACACCGCGGCCCTGGTGGGCCTCGCGCTCAGCCTGCTGCTCGCTGGCGCGCTGGGCGCGGCCACGCGGGTCCTGCCGGCGCGGGCTGACAGCCTGCTGAGCGCCGTCGGGCTGATCCCCACGGTCGTCATGTCTCTGGCCGCCGCCGCCGCGGTGAGCATCAACTACGGGGCGTCCGCCTTCGATGCCGAAGCCGTGCGGGTGAAGATCCTGCTGGGCGCGCTGGCCCTGGGGCTGGCTGACAGCGCGCTGGCCGGCGCGGCCCGAGGCGTGCGGAGCATCTTCGAGTCCGAGCGCCAGCGGCGCTATGTGCAGATGGGGATCCTCCGAGGGGAGGGGGTGCTGTCCAACGCCTGGCCCAACGCCGCCCCGGCCATCGCCGGCCAGATGCGCGCCCGCACCCTGCACCTGCTCTCCGGCGCTGTCGTGGTGGAGGTGGTGCTGCAGATTGAGGGGCTGGGGGACCTGCTCTGGAGCGGCACGCTGGCCCAGGACTTCGGCGTGGTGCTGGCGGCCACCTTCGGCTTCGCCCTCCTGAGCGGGTCGCTGCTGCTGGCCCAGGCCGCGGTCGAGATCGCGGTGGCGATGCACGTGCGCCGGTCCCCGCCGGTGCGCGAGGTGGCGGCGTGACCCGGGGGCGCTGGCTGCTGGCGCTGCTGGCGCTGGTCTTCGCGGCCTCGTGGGTGGTGCCGGGCTTCTTCGCCGAGCCCCACCTGCCGGATCCGGATCTGATGAAGCGGCTGGCGCCGCCCTCGGAGATGCCGCCCTTCGGCGCCGATGACCGGGGACGGCCGCTGCTGAACTACGCCCTCCAGGGCGCCCAGGTGGTCGGCATCCCCGCGCTGGTGGCCGGCCTCCTGGTGGCGCTGCTCGGCGTGGTCGGCGGGCTGCTGGCGACGGTGGGCGGCGGGCGCGTCGAGGGCGCCGTGGCCGCCGTGGGTGAGCTGCTCGGTGCCCTGCCGCGCATGGTGGTGGTGCTGGTGGTCGCGCTGCTGGTCCCCCGGGACGCTCGGGGGCTGATGCCCATCGCGCTCACCTGGGCCATTCTCGCCGCGCCCGGGGCCATGGACGAGGCCGCCGCGGTGGCCGGTCGCCTGGGCGGCGCGGCCTTCGTGGAGGCGCTGCGCGCTCACGGCTTCAGCCGCTCGCGCATCCTGCTCTACCACGTGGTCGGTCTGAACCTGCGGCCGGTGGTGGTGCGCCAGGGGGCCGAGACCATGATGCAGGTGGTCTTCCTCGAGATCGCCCTGTCCTACCTCGCCATCGCCGAGCGCCAGGGCTCCTTCACCCACAGCGACGACATCCACTCCTGGGCCTCGCTGCTGGACCTCGGCTACAAGGTCGTGCTGGACCTGCCCTCCTGGCACGCGCTCGGCCTCGGGCTGGGCCTGATCGCCATGGTCGCCGTCACCGCCGTGACCGCGTCGGCCGCCGCGAGGGCCCGATGAGCGAGCAGCCCGTGAGCGAGCAGCTGGTCAAGCTGCGCGGCCTGTCGGTGGAGCACCGGGGCCGCAAGCTGCTGGACGGCGTGGACCTCGACGTGCACGCCGGCAAGGTGACCGCCCTGATGGGGCCGTCGGGGTCCGGCAAGTCGCTGACGGCCCGGGTGGTGCTCGGCTGCGTGGACACCGACCCCGGCGTCACCGCCGGCTCGCTGACCTACCCCACGCTCTCGGACCGGGACTGGCTCGCCGGACGCACCGGCGCCCGGGGCGCCAGGCGGCTGCTGAAGGAGAGCCGTGACCTGCGCGGGGCCTTCATGACCTACGCCCCCCAGTCCGCGGCGAGCGCCCTGAACCCGGGACGGACCCTCGGTCGTCAGCTGCAGCTCGCCATGACCCGGGGCGGGGTGCCGGTGGGCGAGCAGCCCGCTGTCTTGAAGACCCTGCTGGATGAGGTCGGGCTCCCGGCGCGCGCCATCGGGGCGCTGCCCGGAGAGCTCAGCGGCGGCATGTGTCAGCGCGCGGCGCTGGCGATCGCGGTGGCCCCGCGCCCCCGGCTGGTGATCGCGGACGAGCCCGAGACCGGATTGGATCCGGTGCTCACGCGAGTGGTCACCGAGCTGCTGCTGGAGCTGTGCCTGCATCGGGGCTGCGGGCTGCTGCTCATCTCCCACCGGGACGAGACGGTGGACCGCATCGCGGATCATGTCGTCCGCCTGAGCGGGGGGCACTGATGAGCGGGCCGATCGTCACCATCACAGGGGTCGAGAAGACCTTCCGGCTCCCCGGGGCGTGGCCCTGGTCGCCCGGACGCGCCGTGCCGGCCGTGCGTGGGGTGAACCTGGAGGTGGCCCCGGGCGAGATCGTGGCGCTGGTCGGGCAGTCGGGCTCGGGCAAGACCACGCTGGCCCGCATGGTGCTCGGCCTGGAGGAGCCCACCGCGGGCACTATCCTGCTGGAGGGCGAGCCCTGGAGCGGGGTCGCCGAGAAGCACCGGCAGGGCAGGCGGGTGAAGTACCAGTACGTGCCGCAGGACCCGATGAGCGCGCTCAACCCCCAGCAGACCCCGCTGGAGGCCGTGAGCGA
>Ga0316204_10011084_pt1 | contig 11400 bp, 10 predicted proteins | sample 6monrhotite_MG_2_FD_205661 | JGI IMG/M metagenome (GOLD analysis project Ga0316204, IMG submission 205661) | Microbial mat bacterial communities from mineral coupon in-situ incubated in ocean water Damariscotta River, Maine, United States -... | ecosystem: Environmental > Aquatic > Marine >...
ATGGCGACGGCAACGCGGCGACGACAGGCTCTAGCACCATCACGTCAACCAGTACTGGTCAGTTTTCCAACGTCAGTGCCGGGTCGACCATTGAAATCACCGGCACCGCAAGCAACAACGGCACCTACACGGTGGCCAGCGTCGACGCCACCGGCACAACCGTTACCGTCAACACCCGCATGCTGACCAATGAGGCCAATAATGCCGGGGCCAGCATCACCGTTGGTCCCAACTCCGCAAACAACGTCGCGCAAGCCGACAAGATCACAATGGCGGGCACGATCGTTGCTGGCGATGCCTACAGTGTGACGATCAACGGCATCACCAAAACCGCGACGGACGCCGGTGTCGGCACCTTGGTGGCTTTGCGCGATAGCTTAATTTCGCAAATCAACGCGGACCCCGCGATCAGTCCGCTCGTCACGGCATCCGCAAGCGGCGCAGATGCAATCAGCTTGGTTTCGAAAGCGCCAGGCGTGCCCTACACCCATGCGGTCGCTACCACTGATGCCGGTGGCGCAATCGCCAATTCCATCGCCGTCAGCGCCGTTACCGCCAACGTTACGGCGGCCGGCTCCGTACTGAACAGCACCAACTTTACCGACCTTTCGTTTGATCGCGCCACCAACCGCATGACAGTCGGCGCCGCCAGCCTGGGCACCAACGCGCTGTCTACGCTCACCGTCGGGGCGACCATCACCATTTCAGGCACCGCCCAAAACAACGGCACCTACACCGTCGCCGCCGTCGCCGCCAATGGCGACACCGCCGATATCGTGCCCAAGAAACTCACCGACGAAGGCACCGCCGCCACGCCGACCTCGACGTTCACCGGCGCACAGACCTTCGCCGTTGTCGTTGGTGGCGACGACACCATAACCGCCGTGGCCGGTGCTTACTCAAACGTGAAAGCAGGTATGAGCATCACCATCGCCGGCGCCACCAATGCCGGTAACAACACCAACTTTACAGTCACCTCGGTTGCCGCTGACGGCTCGTCCATCAGTGTGCGCGAAACCGTGATAGCGGAAACCTCGGGCGCCGGCAGCACCGCCATCGTCAGCAATGCCGACGGCGCCATCGCTTCGAAGAGCTATTATGCTGGCGACGATCTGACGGTCACCCACCGGGTCGATGAAAACCGCAGCTTGCAGTTCGACCTCAATGGGCTGGACCCAGCATTCGAAAAAGCCATTCGCGCGATGGCCATCATCGCCCAGGGCGAATTTGGCACCGAAGGTGGTTTGGACCAAAATATATCGCGTGTGGAGAATTCAATCTATTTGCTGGAAAGCGCCTACGATGGAACCGTTGCCGGGACCCCGCCCTATGGCGCCGAGCAGACCAGCAGCATTAGGGATTTATTGATCACATCGGGCTATCAAAAGGTTCTGATCAATCAGACCACGGAAAGTCACAAAACCTACACCGGGTTTATTGAAAGCCAGATCGCGAACATCGAAAACGCCGATCCGTTGGAAACGATCACCCAGCTTTTGGACGATCAGCGCGCCTTAGAAGCCTCGTATCAGACCCTCGCGCGCATTCGCGAGTTGAGCCTGATTAACTATATGTAAGGTACCTGCAATGAACGGGTGAGTATTGAACCTGGACACAGCCCTATGGAAGACTCTATCGTTATCGTCCTGATCAGAGTGCGGTAAGCCTAAGTCAAAGAGCAAATAGCGGAGCGCAAATGTCTACATCGCCTTATTCTTCCGTACCATCGGCTGGTTCACCCAGCCATTCCGAAGCATGGGCCCTTACCGAAGCCGCGCGTCGCATCGCTACGGCGCTTGAAAAGGTCGCAGCCGCCGATGACTTGGCCCAGCCCGCAGCACGGCGCGATTTGCGCGACGCAATCCGCCTCAATTGGCGACTGTGGACCATTTTTCAGGCCGAATTGACGCTGGAAACCAACCCTGTTCCCTTCGATTTGCGCCAAAACATGCTGACTCTGTGTCAGTTTGTGGATAACCACACCATCATCTGCATGAGTGAATTGAATCCTGAGCAAATCAAAACCCTGATCGACATCAACCGCAACATCGCTCAGGGGCTGCTTGAAGGCCTCAACAACGCCCCGCAAAGCACGCCAAAGCAATCGCCACAAAAGCAACAGGACGAGCGCCCAGCCACCAACAGTGGCGGCACATTGAACACAAACGCTTAAACGCCCCGTACACTTGTTCTATTTGCGAAATAATGCTATATTTCCGTAGTCTGTTAGAAAGTGCCCAGAAGGGCGACATCGGTGCCTTTTGGGTACGCGGAGTGGAGACTGGGAAGAATGCCCGTAACAGTTATGAGCGACGTCAATATAGGTGCTGTTCTGACACGCGTGTCAGAGGCGAATTTTAGGTTTGGTTTCGAGCATCAGTTCACTCAAATCCAAGACACCACCGTCAAACGCATCAACAGTGAAATCGATAAGGTCATCAGAAATGACGACACGCCCAGACGCCTTGCCGCGTTGGAGCGTGAATACGGCACTCTTGAAAAGAACAAGGCTCTTATTGACGACTTCAGTTTTGACCTGCGCGCGAACCAAGGCCGATTGAGCGATATGCAGACCAAGGTTACGGATGCAATTGCCGCATTCAGTTCTGTTGACGACGACACCAACCTCACCGCCGACGAAATCATCGATCTGAATGCAAAGCGCGATGAGTTGATCCTAGACACCTCCGCGCTGATATCGTCGGTTCACCCTGACATCTCGACCCCTTTTGTTATTCGCGACATCAAAAACATGTACGAGACCCTCAAGGCCATGAGCCCGGTTGAAGGTGTGGTCGATGCTTCTGGCGCCCCCGCAACCAACGGAAACCGCCAGATTCTCGACGACCTAACCACTTTAAGCGGACTACTCGATACGGCTTATAACGTCACAACCACCACGTCAGAAAACGCCACCGATATCACCTTGAGCATTTCTTCTTCGATGGCCGAAAAGTTCTCGGATATGACGCAACTGTCAAATGTCGAATTGACCCGCCGCGAGAACGAAATCGAAGATATCAAATCAAAGTACGGTAACATTTTGCGTGTGATCTCTTTGTCGTTTGAAGCGCGCATCAACTACCTAGAACAGACGAATAAAGCTCTTCAGGGCTGGGAAGTGCAACCCGGTTCAGTCATGAATTTATTTGCCTAATCCCTTTGCCGCGACTAGCGTTCGCCAACCACCGTCCAACAGCCCCTTATTCTAGGATCAGATGTGCCTCTTCTTATCGACTTCAAATCCGGTGACAAGCTGATCATCAACGGCTCCGTCCTCGAAAACATCGGCAGCAACACCAAAATTTTGGTACACAACAAATCTGCTATCCTGCGCGAGAAGGAAGTCTTGTCCCAAGAAGACGCTCAAACGCCAGCGTCTCGGGTTTATCTCGAACTGCAAGGCGCATACATCTTGCTTGACCCTACAGAGCGGGAGCAATGCTTGCAGCGCTTTGAGCAGCGCCTGAACGAGTTCATTGCGGCGTGCCCGAACGCCATGGAAATTGCCCTCAAAGTTCGCGACCACGTGCACAATGACCGCATCTACAAGGGGCTGAAGGAAGCGCAAAACCTGATCAAATACGAATCAAACGTGTTGGCTCAATTCAGCGAACAACTAAAAGCCTTCCTGTCGGAAAATGACCAAAATCAGATGGAATCCACGGACAGCGACGCCGCGACGAACGACGATGCTCATCCGAATCAATAAATGTCTGCGTTCACCCCTTTTGTTTTTCGGACATAGTTGCAACGTGGCGGGGTCGCAGAGACATGAGAATATAATTACAGCATTTTGCTCCGACTACTTTCTAGGCGTCCTACACGTCCAATCACGGATTAACATCCCGAAAGCATACCAACATTGAAACAACCCACTTCCAGCAGGACCCTATGAATCAATACGAAAAAGATATGCTTGAGATTTTGCGCCAAGGCAAAGAAGAATTTGGCTACCTTGGGGTAAAGTCAGAGTTTGAAGCAGAAGGTACGAGAGTGGATGAGTTCCTTCGTTTGCTTGAGATTACGCGCCGCGCGGATCTGAACGTAGGATTGAAAATTGGTGGTTGCGAGGCCATTCGCGACCTCAATGAGGCGCGGCAGTTCGGCGTCGATTACATCATTGCGCCGATGGTTGAAACCCCATACGCCCTGACGAAGTATATCGAAGCGATTGAAAGAACCTACGGTCCTCAAGAGCGTCCAGACACTGAGTTTCTGTTCAATATTGAAACCATCACAGCCTTCAATAACCTAGACGACTTGGCCACCGTCGCCGTTCAGTCAAGTTTGAAGCCTGGGGTCGTCTTTGGGCGCGTCGATTTCTCAGCGTCCAACAATATGGGACGAGACGCGATCAATACGGACGCCGTTCAGAAATACGTCCGCGCCGTCGCTCAAAAATGTAAGGACAACGACTTGGATCTTGTTGTCGGCGGGGGTGTTTCCCATGATGCCCTGCCCAAATTAAAAGAGCTCAAAGCCATTCGCCTTGATCGTTTTGAAACTCGAAAAATCATTTTCGATGCTGCGCATATTTCGGAATCAAACATTGAAAAGGGCTTGTTGGCGGCCGTCCATTTTGAGATTTTATGGCTTCAAAACAAGCAAGAGTACTATAAAAACATTTCGAATGAAGACGAGACCCGCATCAAGATGCTGACATCACGTTGGGTATAGTGAATTTCAGGCATTCACAAATGGCGATAAACACCATTTTATTCGATCTCGATGGAACGCTGGTCGATAGCGCCATTGAAGTCGGCGCCATACTAAATTCAATGAGAAAAGAACGGGGCTACAGCGCAATAGAGTGCAGCCAGTTTCGCAAACTGATCAGCTATGGAGCCGCAGGCCTTGTAAAATCCGCTCTGGGCTCAAGTGAAGAAAACCCGCAGGGGTTGGTTGATGAGTTTCGTGCAAAATACAGCACCCTAAAAACACCCAAGGCCTCAATCTACCCTACCGTTGTTGAGACATTATCGACGTTGAGAAACCGCGGTTATGAATTGGGTGTCTGCACAAACAAACCCCAAAATCTATGCGACAACGTTCTAAGGGATACGCAACTGGATTTCTTTTTTAGTTGCATCATCGCGGGCACCCCCGCGTTGAAACCTAAGCCTCATCACGCACCAATCCATTTGGCGATGTCCCGTATGGGCGCTGATATTTCGACGACCATATTGATTGGTGATAGCTCAGCAGACCAGCGCGCCGCGCAATCAGCTGGCATACCGTTTATATTTTTTGCTTCGGGCTATAATGATAACGTCATTGAAGAACGGGCTTTGGCTTCAATTCACACTATGAACGAATTGCTCGACCTCGGTCTCTTTGATAAGGCGCAAGCTCGTTTCAAGTTGTGAACAGCAATACCTACTCCCACCTATTATCTTTCATTTCGTCCTCTGAGAGGAATGGCGACATGTCTTCCAAGGAAGGAGAGACAATTGTGCCGTCCGCAAGCTGCTTTGAAGACAGCTTCGGAGCAAAGGGTTGGTTTTCATCGATCACGACTTCACAAATCGCAGGCCCCTCAATCGCCATCGTCTGAATAATTGCTTCCGTCATCTCATCGTGTGTCGTGCATTTACGGTATGGCAGGTCAAACGCGTGGCTGAGCTTGCTGAAATCGGGGAAGCTCACACCCGATGATGGCCCGGCGCCAACTTCAACGCCATTGAAGAAATTACGATGGGTTTGAAATATCGATGAATAGCCTTGGTTATTTAAGATGAATATTTTAATGGCGAGCTTGTTTCCGGCGATGGTTTGTAACTCTTGAAGATTCATCATGATACTGCCGTCGCCCGCGATGCAGACGATCGGCAAATCACCAGACCCTTTACATGCGCCAATGGCTGCGGGGAGGTCATACCCCATAGACGCGCATCCTGAATTCGTCCAGAAACGCTGGCCGGGCTTTAAGTGGGCGACCTGGAATCCGATAACGCAGGCAGATCCATTCGCCGAAACGACAATCTGTCCCTCATCTAAGTGCTTGAATAAATCATCCATAAAGCAATAGGGATTGATTTTTTCATTGTCCCAATACTCCGCGAGGACGACGGGGTACTTTTCGTGTCTCTTCTGACACCAGCCTAACCATTTTGTATGTTCTTCAGTCGGCCCACCATAAGCGTGGGCCGCCAAAATTGGGAGGAGATCGGATAAATCAGCGTGAATGCGCATGTCGCCATTGAGGGTTGGTTTCTGCATTTCCAATTCATCAATATCGACCAAAATTTTATAAGCTCTCGGCGCAAATGCGGGCCAATTGTAACTCACTTGACGGATGTTTAATCTGCTGCCCAGGACCAAAAGCACGTCAGCATTTTGGACAACGAAGTTCCCTGGGCGATCACCAACGGTCCCGGGGCGACCCACGTATAAGGGATGCTCATTCCAGACCGCATCATGGGCATTCCAACCGGTCACAACGGGGACGCCAAGTTTGTCGATCAGAGCAAGAAAAGCATCGTGCTCGCCACTCAAGCGGACTCCCGATCCAACAAAAACGACTGGCCGCTGCGCGCGCGCCAGCTTTGCAAGAATATCCTCAGCGGCTTTTTCTAAATCCGTAGACGTCCACGGTTCATCAAGCTCCTTGGGATCAAAGGCAGGCAAATCGTTTGGATCGATTTGCGCGCCTTGGACATCGATGGGAATATCCAGCCAGCATGGGCCGGGGCGTCCAGTGGTGGCAAGGTGGTGCGCTTTTTCAAGATGATAGCGAATGGAATTTGGATCCGTGACCATTTCGCAGTACTTCGTTATGGACTTTGCCATCTTATCAATATCAACCTCTTGATCACCATATTGGCGCAAGGCCAACCCCGTGCTTCGAATGGTTGTTTGATATTTAACTTGCCCTGAAATGACCAACATACTGATGGAGTCAGTCCAGGCCCCATGCACGCCCGAAAGCGCATTTATGGACCCCGGGCCTGTCGTGACATTGACCAAAGCTGGACGGTTCGTGAGGCGCGCATAAGACTCGGCCGCCATAGCGCAAGCTTGTTCGTGATGATTGAAGATACACTGCAGGTCGGCATGCGTGCCGAATGACTGATTGAGGTGCATTGCGCCACCGCCTGTCACCATGAAGACTTGGTCAATGCCAAGTGCGACGACTTTTTGAGCAACATAATCGGATAGCTTCATTCTCATCTGAGTCTGCTCATCTCTGTAGCGGGTATCATTTGCACAATGTCGGAATCTTAAGTATCTACGGCGACGAGATCATTTCCCTTAAGGATATAAGCCTCAACCTTGCGACCAAAGGTGCGTACCGTTTTGAGAACTTCCTGGGGATAAAGGCCCGGCACCATAATGATGATGCCATCCACATCTGAGCGTTCGAATTCTTTTGGCGACACGATCTTGTTGAACATAACGGGGCTGAATTTGCCTTGTTTAAAATCCGCTGAATCGACAATAAATTCAATTTTATTGATCTGACTGATGGCCAGCAAAGCCAACGTGCGATGCCCCGCCCCCCAAACGGCGATCTTCTTGCCCTTGTTCACATACGCATCGACCAACTGATTTAAGCGAACCGTTAAATCGTCGACCTCAGCCATGTACGAGGAAATATTTAAGGATGGTCGTTTTTGGACAACGATCTCAATATCATTATCGTTGTTGATGGTTTGGCAACTGAGAATGTCAAACCCGTTCATTTCAAAGGCAAGGGACAATGTTTTCGGGGTGAAATAGACCAAGTGATCCGCAACGAACTCATAGAGGCACTTCGACTGCAGTAAGTAATCCAAATTTGGAACCGTCACGTAGCCGATTGCATCTGCGGTGGTTACCCGACGAATTGACTGTATGAACTGCTTAACGTCCGGCTGGTGCTCTAAATAATTATACGAAAAGAAGACATCCGACTTGGCCTCTGGATCAAATTCATCAATGTAGCCGCATTGGATATTGCGGCCCTTTGCGGTTACGATCTCAACAGACGCCGGTGAATATTCAAGGCCCAAAGGGTCGAGCCCCGCGTCGGCCATAATATCCAACATCTCTCCCTTTGCGCTGCCCACCTCCAGGGCCGTTTTACCTCGCAAGGCGAACCGATCGACGAATACGGTCATTTCTTTGAGACGCGATTGTCTTGCGTGCGGGGATAAAACCGCCGCCGTAATCACCTCTTTATAATAATCAACCGGTTCAATCTTCAGTTGGACCAGCGCGCATGATGGGCACTGGAAAACATCCAAAACGATGCCGGTGTCTTGAGCAAAGTCGTCTTCGGTCGGATAGAACTGAGCCGCTTTTGGAAATGGCTGCATGCTGATGATGGGGGCGTCATGCAATGGTGACGAACACAATCTACAGCCGTCGGAATTATCATTGAAACTCATAAGGACACCGTTTCCACATGATCTAAAAAATTACGTATCGGTAGATTTTTTTGTAGAAGCTATTTGTTTCCAACCCTTTTGGTTAAAGCCCATATTGTAGGCTGGCAATCCATAGCCCATACATTTGTTGCAAATTTCTGCTGCTTCTTTGTTGCGGTTTATGTCCTCTAAAGAAGCTTCAAGGTAATTGTCAGATACGATAATCCCCTCATTATTAAAAACGACACAGCAAACCGGAACTTTTAAATCCCAGTTGATGTTCATTTGATTGTCTTTGAAGGGGCAGGTTTCCGAACGGAAGTCCTTTGTTACGGATATCCCCTCATCAATATCGACCAAAAGAATTTCATTGAGGACTTCCGTTTGAGGATCGCTGACGCCATCACAGTGATCGAGGCAGCGTTCAAGCGGCATGACAAGAGAATAGGTTGCCGATAATGAGAAACCCAGCTCATCGCAGAGCTCTTTCATTTTATGCAGGTTCTTCTGATTATTATTATTGTAGAGATGATAATTTACATCCACAAAAGTACCCGCATTATATTTTTCAATGTAATGCTTCACACGATATAAATTTGATTTAACGAGATTTACATCCCCACCTGTATGCGTTTGATTATATACCTCAGGATAGTAACCCGATATCGACACCTTTAAGTATTCCGGAGAGGCCTGGATAACATTTCGAATTTGATCAGCCGACTTAATCGATAAGTTACTGGAAACTGCCGCCGCGATTCCGTTGTCATGAAGGTGATTAATAATTTGCGGTAGTTTGGGATGCAACAAAGGTTCGCCCCAACTGTACAAGCCAATATGGGTCACGACTTCGACTTCGCGTTTGACTTTATCGATGACCTGCTTGAAGTGATCGAATGACATTATCCCTCTGGGATACTTCTCCCCATTGATACTGTGTGCGCAGGAGGGGCAGACCAAATTGCAGGTGCCGACGACATCAATGGTATAAAAAGACCCGCAATAATCAGAATACAAAATATAGTCTCTTCCTGAAAAATTCATTTCCGTTAGAGATTTTATAATTTCTTCTTCTTTAATCGACACAGCAATAATAATGGTAATGTTTGGATGTAAAAGTTTAAGTTTATTCAGCTCGCTAGGGTGTTTGACGGAGATGCCATTGACTGTTTTGTTTTCAAATGCAGGATCTGAATCAACAAAGCTAACGACATTCAGACCGTTTCCTTTTGAAAAACGAAGAAAACCCATACCCGTCATCCGCGCGCCCCAAATGACGATTGGTCGGCCCAGCAACGCTTCAATCAGCTCCTGCTTCGTTTTCGTCATATTGGATCACTCTGATTCTTTGAGTTTTGCACAATATTTCTCAATATCTGGATGACTGACATACCACTCATACATTTCTTTAACCGAGGCTTTGATATCGGTAAATTGGAAATCGCCAAATTCAGCTTTGAATCTCGCGTTACTTGCAGAGTATTCGGGCTTTGTCCCCTCTTCCCTGACCGTAACTTTTTCACCACCAGGAAGCACATCGCAAATCACATTTGCAATATCCAGCAAGCCTATCGGCTGGCCTGTGCAAACATTGTAGTTTTTATATTTGGTGTCTTTGGTAAAGAACATCTCAAGTATCTTGATAAAATCAGGAACATAGATGAAATCGAATGCCATATTCTGATTGATGGTCACGCCCAGTCCTGCGATCGCCTTGCAGATGTTGTTTGAGATAAACCGGCGCGTGTAATCTTCGTATTTCCCGAAGATGCCGAGAACTCTTAAATTCACAATGTTGCGGGGATGTTTCTCTATGTCATTTGACATGACATATTTTGACAATCCATAAGTGTCGCATGGCACGTGTTGACCGAAGTAATCTTCGCTCATCATCGGGTAATAATGCCTCATGTCATATTCAGCGCCAGAGCCGATGGTGATCATCTTGCCGAAGTTTGCCGAACAGCGCTCCACGTTGAAGTACATCTGCAAATTTTCTGCGAGAGATTGGATGTTAACGGCACTTAAGATGACAACATCAGGCTGCAGGTCTTTGATGTAGGCATCGACGCCTTGCGTATCCAATAAGTTCAGCTCTTGTCTTTTGGGTGAAAAAACATCGTACTCATTTGGATCTAGGTATTCGACGATATTGCGCCCAATAAATCCGTTGGACCCCAAAACCAAAATTTTCAAGTTTGCCATCTTATTTTTCAACCCACTGATTGTTTTCTAAAGTTTCATCGTCAGAAACGCCCATAGCTTTAAGGACATCCTTTTTATAAGGATCGAGGTCCTCATCAACACACACCATGGGTGCCGAACAATTGTTGCAGAAATTAATTTTGTTTCTGGCATCCTTTAGCATGGCGACACGCAATTGTTTAAGGGCCTCGCCTTCCCATATTTCTTTCGCGCTTTGCTCGTTTACATTTCCAATCACGACTTTTCTTGGCCAATCTAAGGTGCAGGGGCTGGTTGTGCCATCGCAGTTGAAATGAAGGTACATGAAGACAAAGGGACAGATTTCCTTATATTTTTTTATTTTTTGATCATACATGCCCGTTTCATCGACTTCATTTTGCTTGTCCGCTTGCGTCTCAGCCCATTGCGGAACAATTTTTTCTATATAAATTTCGTCACAAATATTTCCAAAAGTGTCATAAAAATATTTACGTTCTTCTTCATTGAGAACATGAATGCGATGATCTTCTTTGTCCAATGAACTGGTTCGGTCGGCAATCTTTACATACATTTTGCAATCGCCGCGGACGCTGTACAGGTGGGCGATATTACTAATCAGTTCATCCATGTCTTGTCGCACGCCTGCAACTTCCATATAGCGTTCGGATGTCAGCCCTTCCAAAGAGATGTTAATGCGTTGCAGGCCGGCATCCGCGATTGCCTTATTTAAGGTCGGGGTCAATTTTGAACCGTTGGTAAACAACTCAATCGTATCGGCGACACCTTTTTCGCGTGCATAGCCAATCATCTCAGGAAGGGCGGGGTGCATTGTCGGCTCCCCATTGTTTCCAATTTTAATTTTTTT
>Ga0316204_10011085_pt1 | contig 11399 bp, 8 predicted proteins | sample 6monrhotite_MG_2_FD_205661 | JGI IMG/M metagenome (GOLD analysis project Ga0316204, IMG submission 205661) | Microbial mat bacterial communities from mineral coupon in-situ incubated in ocean water Damariscotta River, Maine, United States -... | ecosystem: Environmental > Aquatic > Marine >...
AATATCTGCTTTTCGAGCTTCTAAAAAAGTTAACCAGCCTTCTTTACTGCGTTTATAAAATACCACATCTTCAACTGCGGTATTGATTGATGAGGTTGTAGCAGCCATACACAGCTGCTCTGAACGCAAAGGGATGCTATGACACGCCAATGGTAGGTTAACTTCTGTAGAATCATGAGAAATAGCCAGAGCATCTGAGTTAGCAAAGCTGAATATCAGGGCAAAAAGCATCCGGGATTTTTTCATTATGCACAATAAACCATGTTTGAATGAGTTAGCTTAAATTATTGCATAGTTTGTTGAGTGATGATCGTGCATTTGAAAAAAACACGGTGAGAAACCATAATTATAAACCTGCCCAGAAGTTTAATTAACACCTACTGGTCAATACGGGTAAGCGTAATATTGTTTTTACTTAAGTAGGTATTGTTAATAACAAGAGTGTCATTAGTAACGCTTATCACTTTATAATTGAAATTGGTCTTGGCGCAGTTTGGACATGTTTGTATATTCTCATATATTTGGTACCGTCCTGAGGATTGTGCTCTACAATCAATATTCCAGTGTCCAGTGCTTTTCCACCCGGTGCTATCTGAATATTTCATGACATTATTATTTTGATATTCTGCGAACTGATTATTTAGGATGCCTATTGTCCATTTGCCGATCATAAGATCTTCTTGCTGTTGGCATTGCTCGGCAGCAATTTTTTTATCGTTTGCTGCTTTAATTGCTTGTTCTTCAATGGTTTTAATTCGAGCTTCTTTTTGCATTGCTTTGTTTATTGCTCGTTCTTCTCTCTGGGCTATGCGATCGAGTTCCCTTTGAGCCTCTGCCTGTGAGTATAAATACGACTGTATTGCAATTATTGAGATAAGACTTATAAGCACTAGTCCAAATCCCCATTGTGCATAACGCTTTCCTTGCGGACTTAGAACACTATAGATTGTGGCTAGAAACCAGCTGATAAAGGTAATGCTTGTAATCAGAGCGCCAGTAAGTATTATAAGATAACTTATGCCATAACTAATCCAACCAATTAGGAGAACAATACCTGCACCGGTTTTGTAACCTTCTGAAATTAAGCCGTCGGACCATAGTTGCAAGATGAAACCGACTACTAAAAACGACAGGCCATAAATAGCACCTAACGTACCACCTATGTTTTTAAGTTTCATTAAGCACTCTTTTTTATTGCATTGTGTATAGATCTGTAACGTTCTAAGTTTTAACTTATTACCAGACTAACATATTTGAAAGCGCTATATTCTAGAGCCGTAAGTCGTATCTCAATGCTTTTTATTAGTAATATTATTTCTGGACTATTGAACTAATACATTATATCTTTATATTAGATTTATCTAATGGAAGAACGATTATGCATATAGGTACGACTCTAACTCAGTGTATTATTGAAGCTCAACGTGAGATTCCAGGCGCTACGGGTAACTTCACGGGCCTTATCAATGACATTGCTACAGCCTGTAAAAAGATTGACTCAATGGTTGATAAAGGTGGATTAATCGGTGTTTTGGGTGAAGCCGGCTCAGAGAATGTGCAGGGTGAAGACCAGAAAAAGCTCGATGTCATCACTAATGAAGTATTCATCGAAGCCCTAGAAAACAATGGTCATGTGGCCGGACTTGCATCTGAAGAAATGGAAGATGTATATCACCTAGGTGCTAGCAAACGTCGCGGTAACTACATCGTGACTTTTGATCCATTAGATGGTTCCTCAAATATAGATGTCAATGTGTCCATTGGTTCAATATTTTCAATTCTAAAAGCCCCTGAAGGCATTACTGATCCTACTGAAGAGCACTATATGATACCTGGCTCTGAGCAAGTTGCCGCAGGCTATGTATTATATGGTCCATCCACTATGATGGTGCTGACCAGTGGCAATGGCGTACAAATGTTTACTCTGGATCGAGACATGGGTGAGTTTGTCCTGACATTCGATAATGTACGAATCCCTGTTGATACACAAGAGTTCGCAATTAATATGTCCTACATGCGTCATTGGGAAAAACCAGTCGATCGATACGTTAAAGAATGTCTGGCAGGAACGACAGGCGTGCGCGATAAAGACTTTAATATGCGCTGGATTGCTTCAATGGTGGCAGAGGTTCATCGAATTTTGAATCGAGGCGGTATTTTTATGTACCCAATTGATGCAAATATCAGAGCCAAAGGCGAAGAAGGTAAGCTACGCCTGATGTACGAAGCCAACCCAATGGCAATGATAGTCGAACAGGCGGGTGGAGCTTGCACCACAGGACGTGAACGGATGTTAGATATCAAGCCATATAAATTACACCAACGTGTTCCAGTGATCTTGGGTTCAAAAAATGAAGTGGACAGGATCACCAGATACCATAATTTATAGCCAATAATCACTGTCATATTAAGGGCTACCAAGTCATTAGATTATGACTTAGTATGGTCGGTATTTTCATCTTCTTGTTGTAATTGCCACATTTGAGCATAGGCTCCACCCATAGAAAGTAGTGCTTCATGGCGGCCTTGTTCAATGACCTCACCTTTACCTAGAACCAGTATTCTGTCCGCATCAATAATGGTAGAAAGCCGGTGGGCAATAACCATGGTGGTGTGGTCCTTAGCCACCTCCTGTAATGTTTGTTGAATCGATTTCTCAGTTTGGCTATCAAGGGATGAGGTTGCTTCATCAAAGATCAATATTTTAGGTTTCTTTAATAATGCTCGCGCAATGGCTACTCTTTGTTTTTCGCCGCCGGATAGCTTTAATCCACGTTCACCTACTATGCTGTCCCACTGCTCAGGTAGTGCATTAATGAAATCATAAATGTGAGCAAGTTTCGCGGCTTGGTGAATTTCTTCTTGGCTTGCATCCTTGTTGCCATACTGAAGGTTGTAATATATTGACTCATTAAATAACACGCAGTCCTGAGGCACGATACTTATAACCCGCCTTAAGCTGTTTTGAGTGACCTCCGCTATATTTTGCCCATCGATTGATATCTCACCATTATTGATATCATAAAAGCGATACATCAGTCTCGATAAGGTGGATTTACCCGCACCGCTGTGCCCTACAATGGCGACTTTTTCACCGCCTTTAATTTCAAAGCTTACATTGTTAATGATCTTACGTTCTTCTTGGTAGGAAAAATCGACGTCCTCAAAACGAATATGCCCTTGCTCAACAATCAATTCAGGTGCATCTGTTGAATCAATCACTTCGGGTTGTTTCTCAAGTAACTTAAACACGAGATCCATATCCGCTAACGAATATTTTATTTGCCGGTACACTATGCCTAAAAAATTAAGTGGTATGAAAAGTTGCAGTAGAAAAGCATTGACCAATACCAGATCACCAATACTCATACTACCTTCCACAACGCCCTGAGTGGCTAAGTACATTACCCAAGTCACCCCAAGTGCGATAATTGCCCCCTGCCCAATGTTCAATAGGGACATGGAGGATTGGTTTTTTACGGCCCAATCTTCCCATTCACCCAAGGTATTATCGTAACGGCTGACTTCCATATCTTCATTATTAAAATACTTTACTGTTTCATAGTTCATCAAACTATCAATGGCGCGACTGTTAGATTTTGAATCTAAGGCATTCATTTGATGACGAAAATCGATACGCCATTCTGAAATAGAAAATGTAAAGCCTATATAAACGATGACGGAACCAAAGATCGCAATAGAAAAGATAGGGTCATAATCTTTAATTAACACAATCGCAACTAAACTGAACTCAACAATTATGGGAAGAATGCTAAATGCCATATAATTTAAGATGCTACTAACTGAGCGAGTGCCACGCTCGATGTCACGAGTAATTCCACCCGTTCGGCGTTCTAGGTGAAAGCGAAGTGATAACTGATGCAAATGATTGAGCACGCGTGTAGATAACCGCCGCATGGCTCGGTATCGTACTTTGGCAAAGATTACCCCACGAAGTTCGTTAAACAGCGAAGCACTAAGTTTTAATGCACCATAGGCAAGTAGTAATGCAACCGGTAATACGACCAGTTGTTCAGGTTGTTGGTTCAGTGAATCGACAATTTTTTTCAGGAAAATAGGAATGCCAACGTTAGCTACTTTTGCTAACACTAAAAATACCAGCGCTATAACAGCTCTGCCACGAAATTCCCATAAGAAGGGCAGTATGGCTTTTAGGTTTTTCCAGTCTCGGCGGTCATCATGAACTCTTGAGGCAGGTTTGGCTTTTGATTGCATTATCAGTACTTACTATTGTGTCGCATTACTAGCATCTAATTCACCTAAGGTTTGATTGGTAATATCAGTGATCAATGGAAAGGCTGCTTCAAATTTATGCCATACAGCTCGAGAGCCAGAGAAGTTCAGCCAAGCATGTATTGCTTCTTTAATGTTTTGCTCTTGAATCATTCTATAGTCTTTATCTCGGGCTGTCTCTTGTACTGAGCGATACCAACCTTCTAGAGTATTAAGAAAACGAATATGCAGGTGCTCAAATTGCATTAACTCATCCTCATCAAGATTATCTATATTTAATCGACCTCGATTAAGTAGGTTAGCTGTTTGTTTTGAGGATACGATAAGGTCACAGTATTGATTAAAGCCATCTAATGTATGGCGTAAAGATTCTAACTCAGATTGTTTGTTTCCCTGCTTCACTTGGACTGCTAAATATATGAGTGTGATAATCACTACCAAGGTACCAATTATCTCCGTGACAACGCCAATCGCTTCCCAATTCATATTTGTTACCTGTTAGTTTCAATTAAGAACATTGAATTGTAACTTAAGAATCACCATCTCTCATCTTTATCACTGTTTTCTCCTATAGAGTCAGGTTTTTATGTAGCGGTGTTTATTCGAGAATAACCATTTGTATAATGTTGAATGATTTATCTCGGTGACGTTGTTCTACAAAATTAGATGTAATGATATGAAGAAATGGAAAAATTTATCTAAATAGTCTAAATTGCAACCACTGGTTGACAAATAATCAAGCCGACTTGCTGGTCTGCAACTACCCAATTTCCTATGCTTACCATCAATAACCGATGGAGGAGTAACCCTAATGATTTTAGCAGAAAAGATAGTTAGATTAAGAAAACAGATTGGCTGGTCACAGGAAGAATTGGCTGAGAAGATGAATGTTTCCAGACAGTCAGTATCCAAGTGGGAAGCTACTAACAGCATACCTGATTTAAATAAAATAATTATCTTGGCAGAGCTATTTAGTGTTTCAACTGACTACCTACTAAAGGATGAAGTTGAAATAGCTGATGTACACCATGACGACATGGAGCCTGGGGTTGTCCAAGTAAGCTTAGAACAGGCATTAAAGTATGTTGATAGTAAGCTAAAAGCGGCAGCTTTAATCTCTAAGGGTGTTGTACTTTTTGTATGCTCAGCAATTCCAATGTTTTTCCTACTAGCAATGGTTGAAGCGAATCAATTTAGTCTTACAAAAAATGTCGCGGCTATGACAGGAATTATAATCATATTGATAATTGCAGCTATTGGAATCAGTTTTTTTATTAGAGCCAACCAATATGAGGGTGACATAGTAGCAATAGAAAAAGAGGCCTTTGAGTTGGCATATGGTGTACACAGTGTTTTTAAAGAAAAGTTACAAAAATACCGAGGTACCTATAATCTAAGATTATCTTTAGGTATATGCATGTTCATTCTTAGTGCTGTGCCGCTGTTGTTTGTTAGCATGTTGTCCAAAGGCTCAGATATGACTTTAATGACGTTAAATGTGATGCTCTTTATGATTGCTACTGGAATATACATACTGATGCCTGTCTCGGCTAAATATGAGGCATTCAACAACATTCTGAAAGAGAATTCCGCAGTTGTGGGGAAAAGTCGGCGCGCACAACGTGCAGAGAAGCTTGCTGCATTCTACTTTCCTTTCATAACGGCGATATATATTGGTTGGAGCTTGTGGACTATGGATTGGCACATTACTTGGATTCTTTGGCCTGTGGGTGTCATCCTTTATGCAGCACTGCTCGGTTTAATGGAACTGTTGGATAAAGAGGATCGCTGATAAGCCCTAGTGTTTAAATATTAGCGCCATTGAAGAATGTAGCCGTTTATGGTCAGGGCGTTATGCAAATAACGGAACAGTTGGGAACAGACAGGCATAACCTGGTTATGCGCCCTTTTTTTCTAGATAAAGATGTTTGAGAAGTGACATACTTCAATATTTTCAGTGATTATTAACGTCTCTAGTATTGATCGGGGGCAATCATAATTTATTAATATCAAAAGTTCTAAACAGCATCTACATATAATGAACTATTATGCGCATATGATGCCTAATTTTTATCCAAATTATGAGTGTCCAGTTATTACCGTTATTAATTCGGTTATTAATTATTACAATTAGTTTCTATCGAGAACGGACATGGAACGACATTACTAAGGCTGTTATAAAATATGAAAATTAATTTAAAGAGTTATCCTGCACTATTCGTAGCAGTTGGAATAGCAATAGTCATTGCCGTTGTTTTAATCGCATCTAAACCGACCATACAACATGTGTCTGCAGTTATGCCAAGTAAGACGGTACACATTATTACTGCAGAAAATATTCCTTTTCGTACTCGCGTAACCGCCTATGGAAATGTTGAACCCGCCATAACACTGAATAGTATGGCACAGGTGAGTGGTAAAATTCGCTATATACACCCTGATTTAAAAGCTGGGAAAACTATTCCAGCAGGCACGATAGTAGTCAATATTGATGCTGAAGATTATACCGTGAGTTTAAAACAGACCGAGGCGGATCTAAAAGCCAGTCAATCCTCATTGGCTGAGTTAGAAGAGGGTCAAAAGACAAATGTTCGTTCACTGCAGTTAGCAAAACAAAACCTTGATGTTGGTGAAGCTGAATACGAACGACTCAAGAATGTATATAAACAACGGTTAATTGCAAAGTCGACATTAGACACAGAAGAACAAAAAGTTATTCAGTTACGTCAGCAGGTAGAGGAGTTACAAGGAAAAATTAACAGTTACGATAGCCGTAAAACATCGGTTGAAGCGCAGATTTCACGTGCAGAGCAAGAAGTGCAGAATAGAGAGACCATACTCAGCCGTACTGAAATTTCATTACCTTTTGATGCACGCATTGGAGCGGTGAACATCGATAAAAACGAATTTGTCGCTGTGGGTTCTGTAATGTTTGAGGCCATTGACCTAAAGGGTGTAGAGATAAATGCGCAATTATCTATAAGCTCAATGAATAAGCTAGTTAGCCATTTGAAAAAACCGCCAGCTGGAAGTGAGCATGTACTGAAGGTTGGGGGTCGTATAAACGACGCACTTGGCTTAGATGCTTACGTTCGATTAGTGAATGGCATGTCAGGTGCCGTTTGGAACGCCAAGGTGCTCAGATTAAGCGACTCAATAGATGAAACCCGTCAGACTGTTGGCCTTGTAGTTGGTGTTGATAACCCCTATGAGAAGGTGATTCCAGGGAAGCGACCGCCCCTTTTAAAAGGCATGTTTACAGCAGTTGATGTATTTGCTCCAAGTCATCTTGCCATGGTCATTCCGCGTAAGGCTGTACATGAGGGCAGAATATATATTGCCAAAAGCGATGGAACACTAAGTATTCGCGATGTGGACATCAAATTTTTTCAGGGTGATTTAGCAATTATTGCGAATGGCGTCGAAGCGGGTGATCAGATCATCATAACCGACCTAATCCCCGTGATTGAAGGTATGCCGTTAGAGATTATTAAAGCAAAAGCCTTTTCAGTTCAAATGAAACAATCTTCTGCTGGTGAAGTAACGGAGATGCAGCAATGATTCGTTTTTTTGCGGCCCATCCAACCGCCGCGAACATCTTGATGTTTATTATATTGTTATTGGGAATTACTGCGCTTCCTAATCTCAATAAAGAAACATTTCCAGAAATTAAGGCCTATAAGGTTCAGGTATCCGTGACTTACCCAGGAGCCAGTGCTAGTGAAGTGGAAGATGGCATCTGTAACCGACTGGAAGACAGTACTGACGGTATCAGCTTTCTTGAAGAACGTAGTTGTGAAGCACGTGAAAATATCGGGATTATGGTTCTAGAAATGCAGGAAAGCGGAGACCTCCAGCAATTTATTGTTGATGTAAATGCTGCCGTTGACACCATTATCGATTTTCCTGTTGATGCAAAAGATCCAATCATTAAAGAACTTGGGCGCACATCAAGAGTTGTTAGTGTGGCGATTAATGCAGAATTATCACAACCAGAACTTAAAGCGCTAACTGAATATTATCGCGACCGGTTGCTGGCCTTGCCAAAGGTACCCATGGTTGATGTAGGCGGTTTTTCGACGCATGAGTTCAGCGTACGCATAAAAGCTGAAACGCTGCGTCGTTACCAACTAAGCATTCAAGACATTGCGAATCTTATTCAGCAACAATCAGTTGATTTACCTGCAGGCACGCTTGAAGCTGAGCAACGAACTTATCAGGTTCGTGTTGAAAATCAACGCCGTACGGTAGAAGAACTAGAAGCACTAGTAATTTTGACTGACGTAAAAGGAGGGCGTTTACGACTTGGTGAGATTGCCACCATCGTTGATGAATTTACTGATGAAGAAGTCCGCGTTGAACTGAATGGACGTCCGGCTGGCTTACTCCAGGTGAGTAAGAATTCCACCGATGACACCTTGACTGTTTTTAATGCAGTAAAAGATTTTGTAGATACAGAAAATGCCCATCTACCAGAGTCAACCCGTCTGGTAATAACACAGGATTCAGCCTCAATCGTACAGGATCGACTTGATTTATTATTAACCAATGGTTTACAAGGACTGCTACTCGCTACTATAACCTTGTTTTTATTTTTCAGCTGGCGGTACACGTTCTGGGTTGCAATAGGGCTTCCAATTTCATTTGTCGGCGGTCTAATGGTAATGAGTGTATTAGGCATTACTATCAACATGATATCGATGGTGGCATTGCTCATGGCCATTGGTATCCTCATGGATGATGCGATCGTAATCTCTGAAAGCATTGAACAGGAATACCGCCATGGTCAGTCACCGCTTGATGCCGCTGTAAATGGTATTAAAAAGGTAGGTCGCGGAGTAATGTCGTCTTTCGCAACTTCAGCTTTGTTATTTGGCAGTTTGTTATTTCTTAAAGGTGATATGGGACAGATTATGGGTGTCTTGCCGGTGGTGCTGTTATCGGTACTCACCATTAGCTTGGTTGAGGCATTTTTGATTTTACCTCATCACTTAAAACATTCACTAGAAAAACATAAGGATCAGTTTATAGAAACAAACACCAATGGTTGGAGGCATAAATTTGAGCAGTGGTTTGAACAATTAAGAGATAGCGTCGGTCGCCTAGCGGATACTGCAATTCAATATCGTTACATTACCGTTGGCTCAGCGATTGGATTGCTAGTGATTACTATCAGCCTATTTTCTGCTGGTTTTGTTAAATTTAAAGCCTTCCCCGATATTGAAGGCAACTTGCTCGAAGCACGTATCATCATGCCACAGGGTACCGTCTTAGAGCGAACCGAAGAAGTTGTTGCCGAATTACTCCTCAGCCTACAAAAAGCACAGGCGCACCTCCCTGCTGAAGATAAGGGTGATTTAATTAAGCACATTCAAGTGTTTTACAGCAGTAATGCTGATGCAGGTGAAGAAGGCGCACATCTTGCGACAATTAATTTGGATTTACTCGACTCAGAAATACGAAATGCCTCGCTAAATGAGTTACGTAGATTATGGTCACAAAGTATCGCCATTATTCCCGATGCGGTATCAATTCAGTTTAAAGAGCCCGCATTAGGACCTGCTGGTAAGGCCATTTCAATTCGTTTACAGGGCGAGGATTTACAACAACTTTCAAAAGCTTCATGGGAATTGCAAACTTGGCTGAATGGCTATTCTGGTGTCTCGAACGTTATGGATGATTTACGTCCTGGCAAACCACAATTTATTGTAAGCTTGCACCCCGGTGCACTCGTGTCTGGTCTTAATGCCCAGCAACTGGCGCAACAACTACGTGGCGCCTACCAGGGTATAAAGATTGATGATGTTTATAAAGGTCGTGAAGCCTATGAGGTCAATGTCAAATTAGATACCGATCGAGAACACGCATTGCGTGATTTTGAGCAACTGAGTTTGTTCAATAGCCAGGGTATTGATATCCCCTTGAGTGCAATAGCAGATATACAAGAAAAGCGTCAATTCTCCCGTATTATTCGTGTTAATAATCAGCGTACTGTGACCATTACCGGTGATATTGATTCTGAAGTTGCCAATACCAATGATGTGATCAACGATACTCGTGAGCGTTTTTTAAGTGATCTTCAAAGCCGTTATCCGGGCCTATATTTTAGCCTTGAAGGTGAAGTCAAAAATAGCCAGGAAACGAACAGTTCTGTCCTGGTTGGCCTTATCCTTGGCATTAGTGGCATTTACTTTTTGCTTTGCTTCCAGTTCAGAAATTACCGTGAACCCTTCGTCGTGTTAATGAATATTCCGCTCGCCTTAATTGGCGTAATTTGGGGGCATAAACTGATGGGCCTAGATATTACAATGCCAAGCATGATTGGCTTTGTTTCGTTAGCAGGTATCGTAGTGAATGACTCCATTTTATTAGTCGAATTTGTCAAACGGCGAAGCCTTGAAGGCATGGTTTTACATGATGCCGCAGGCCAGGCGGTAAGAGACCGTTTCCGGGCTATATTTCTTACATCAATAACCACGATTGCCGGTATGTTGCCTTTACTGACTGAGACTAGTTTGCAAGCACAGGTACTAGTACCACTTGTAGCCAGTGTTGTTTTTGGCATGATGTCATCAACAATTTTACTATTATTGGTGTTGCCAGCTGCCTATGCAATTTTAGAAGACTTAGGCTTCCGTGAATCTGATGTTGAAGAATTGGCCTAATTAGCAAAGCTACTATGGGCCGGTTTAATTCAGTTACGCCTGTCTTGGTATTTTCTATATCCAATATAAGTTAAATTTCAGGTTATTATAGTATTAAGCGCTCGATTGACTTGACTAATTCAGAGGGCTGTTTATCATTCTAAGCGTTATATATTTCATATCTTTCAGGAACTAAATAATGAGTTTAAAATCCAACAAGTCTTCTCGATTGAGTAACAAAAAACCGCCTATTATCTGGCTGAATGTATTGGTTTTTCTTATTACGTTTCTAGTGGCAGTTATTGGTGTGCCGTTATATGCCTATTACAATGGCTTCAGTCTAAGCATTATTATTACTGCCTTTATAGCTTTGTGTTTTTGTGAATTGTCTATTACAGCAGGCTATCATCGACTCTGGTCTCATAAAGCCTATCAAGCAAGCCCTGTGATTCGATTTATTTTTGCAATCGGTGGCGCCTTTGCAGTTCAAAACAGCATTTT
>Ga0316204_10011086_pt1 | contig 11399 bp, 5 predicted proteins | sample 6monrhotite_MG_2_FD_205661 | JGI IMG/M metagenome (GOLD analysis project Ga0316204, IMG submission 205661) | Microbial mat bacterial communities from mineral coupon in-situ incubated in ocean water Damariscotta River, Maine, United States -... | ecosystem: Environmental > Aquatic > Marine >...
AAGGGATGGGTAGGGTCATTGTTCCTTGACTGGCATGGTGAAATTTTTGTCTTTCTTGCGTAGTCCAACCCTGGTCAAGCCAGACAATGTTATTACTGGTTGGCATGACTGGGAGCTGCGAACAGCCAACCATGAGTAAAATAAGGCTAAAGAATATAATTCTTTTTGGTTTTATATGTGATTTCATCTGTGAATTCACCTCTCCTAGGCGTTGAATAGGAATGTCGGTTGCTATGTGGAAAAGGAAAAGTTTAGCGGTACCCAAAGAGATTAGCACTAATTTTCTGATGTGCTTGTTATTTAGGCCTGTTCATTGTGTGCGGGCAGAAAATATCAAAACATCTTGCCTTCGGATGGCTGTCTACTGCCGGTTGCACACACTGTTTTTTAGCTGGGAAATGTTTAGTCGAAACCTAATGCAGCCATACAATAATGCGTGCTTGATCCTATCTGCGAATGACTGTAGGGGGGAAGCCTTGTTTTGTGTTGAGTTTAACGGAGTGCCTAGCTATAGAGATATAGCTTGCGCACCGAAGGCTTTGCTTCGATATAGCCGTAGGGAGATACCTTGCGTCATATCGTTAACTTGCGACAAAGTTCAGTGCTAAGCCGTTATTACAATATCGCAGACCTGTAGGTTTCGGGCCGTCATCAAATACATGGCCTTGGTGGCCGCCACAGCGTGCACAGTGGTATTCGGTGCGTGGATAAAACAGCTTGAAATCAATTTTTGTCTCTATTGCTTTGGGTAGTGGGGTAAAGAAACTGGGCCAGCCGGTGCCGCTATCGTATTTCATTGCTGAGGTGAATAGCGCTAGATCGCAACCGGCACAGTGGTAAACACCGTTGCGCTTTTCATCATTGAGCGGGCTGGAGAATGATGGCTCGGTTCCTTCTTTGCGCAGAATATGAAACTGTTGAGGCGTTAATCGTGCTTTCCACTCAGATTCGGATAGTTTAAATTTTTCGTTATTATTACTGTCCATGTCCTGCGCACTTACTCGAGGGGCGAGTAGGGGGGTGGATACAGTGGCTAGCATGGCTAATAGAAAGCTGCGGCGTTTCATGGGGTTGATCCTCTTTACTACGGGTAAATCTATTTTAGAGTGATTTCGTCCAAAATATATCACGAAAGTATCATGAATTATTAGCGGTAATCCGAGTACCAAACATGAGTTTTATAGCCATTTATTGCTTATTAACGATCAATTGATGCGGCAATATCTTGTAGTTTTTTTATGGCGTCTAAGCCATGTTTTCTTTTCTCATTATTTTCCTTTTTTAATATAGGGATATTTTTTTTAAGTAAATTTGCCATTTTATCACCGCTGTCTTGCTCTTTTAACTCCTTAGCTGCCGCCTTTATTTTCTCTAGCGTGTCATTTTGTTTTTGGTCAAAATGATCAAACTTATCGTTGATTTTCTGTTCGAGTAGTTTGAGTTCAGCAACCATCTCTTGGGTAAAGTCCTCAATGGGATCAACTATCTGACGGTGACCTTTTCCATCTTGGGCGGTTGATGGCGGGATGCGAACAATAAAACCCTTACGAAAGTTTTTTAAACTTCTTAATTCTGGATTAGCTTTGAGTAGTGCCGTCTCTGCTTGTTCGCGGGCTTTGGCCTTTAGGCCCCGGTATATCTTGTCGGTAATGTCTGACACTCGTTTTTCATTGCGTAATATTAAATATCTCATTGTATCGGTTCCCGTTAAATTGACTTGCAGCTAATTAGGTTTAGCAACTTGTTAAGTAATTATGTTGATAGCATTCCAGGGCGCAGGTATAGGTAATGTGCCACCACTGTCGCTATCGACAACAATGTTGCCGGATGAAATATTCCCCATGACCACATAGTGTGGACTTTTTAGGAGCATGCTGTTGCGATCACTGGTGCCGATTAAGCGATTGTTGTTGGCACCGATAGTCTCGGCCAAGAGGGCGACAAGCATGCCGATTTCAGAGGATGTATTGGTCACCTCATTGTCGATAAAACTGCAGTGATTGGGTGTGATGATTAATACCGCAGTCGCCCTGCTTGATGTGGCATAAAAACGATTTGCATTGACCGTCACGTTGCTAGAGGGCTTACCCAGTTTTATCACGCGATTTTCAAATGCTGCGTAGGCAAGGTTATTCAAATAAATCATAGGGGCTGCGGCCACGGCATTTGCTTCCATGGCGTAGGCGGCCTCTTTATTCATTGAATCCTCCATCGTTGTGTGAACCTCCATTTTTTCCTTCTTTTGGTCGACGGGCGGTTTGAATGGACGCATGCTGATGGCTAGTGGCCGCCATATTGCTTCGTAGAGTGGGTTTTCCTCTTGATCGACGAGTTCGTTTTGGTCGACTCGATGTATTGCATTGTTATTTATTTCAAAATGTCCTACGGAACTCTTAATAAAAATGCCAAAGCCACCACCGCTGTAGCTATTTGGTGTGACTTTAAAGAGCCGGTTGCCACTGATTCGCACATCTCTGCTGGTGGCAACGGTAATGGCGGCTCTCATTGCTGTATTGTTGCTGGATTGAACAACGCCATCGAATACATTGTTGCTAATATCCGCTCTTAAGCTTGCGTGTATATGTAGTGCAGTCTGTACATTGTTACTATTGTGCAGGTTGCCATTGATCTCGCTAAATTGATTATTCTCAAGACTAAGGTATTCAACTGAGCCGGCTGTTAAAACGATAAAGGCTGAACCGAAAATGTTGCTTATTTGATTTTGTTTAACCATGATTTTACCAATACCGTCTCGAACGGCGATGGCATGGCCAGCATAATTACGAATTCGGTTGCCGATTACTTGTAGGTCATGATTATCCTCGGGGGCAAAACCATCGACAAATTGAATGGCGTTGCCGCGGTGGTCTGCACTGTAGTCGGATTCGATGTCGTTGCAGAGGATGCGTACATTTGACAAACCGCTACGTATGCCATTGAGGCAGTTTTGGAGGATATTGTTTTCGATGCTAATTGAGGTGTTATCGAGAGCCTGACCGGTGAGTTCTATGCCCACATGTCTAGCCGTACTGAGGGTGTTATTTGAAACAGCTAATTTACCTAGATGAAAACTAAGTTCGGTGAAACTAATCCCCAGCTGCTTGCTGAGTATGAGGCAGTTGCTAATGGAAAAATCCATGGTGAGCAGGTAGTCCTCTTTTAACCTAGGCCCGATAATGGCTTGCTCGGCTGCTATTTCACATTCTTTTATAGCGCAGCGAGCGATAATGCCGCCAAGCTGTATGCCTAGACTCGTGCCTCGTTCAATGGCTGCATTAATGACGAGACAAGCTGTGAGTGTCAAACCGAATACATTGTGAGCCGTGAGTGCTGCGGTGCTACCCCTGACGGTGGAGGTGAGGCAAAACAGGTTGTCGATGGCGATATCGGTGGCCATTTTACCGTCTTCATTGCCAATCTCTATGAGCGTGCTTTGTTTGCGGCTGATCAGCCGAGTTTGCCAGCCTTGGCCACGCAAGGTGACGGAATTGCCCGTGATTTTAATGGGCTGATCAACGTGGTATTCACCGACGCTTAAACACACCGTGCCGCCACCTTGGCTAATGACTTGATCGATGGCCTGCTGAATGGTGGCGGTGCCATTGTTGTGCGCTTCAGGTGACACGCAAACGCTGCAAGCGCAGCCTTGGCCCTCCAACATGGGTGGCCATAAGGTACGATAATCAGTGATGTCGTTATTGTCGACGATGGCTAGTTTGGCATAGTGGTGATGAATGCCCTCGGGTGGGGCGCGATCAAGTAGTTCGACGGTGGCGTCGTTAACGCGAGCGGCAATGGTCCAGTAATCGCCAGTTTTAAATTCGGCTTCAAAATCCGCTTCATCAACAACCTCTTCTAAGCTGAAATCTACTAAGATTCCTCGTTCGAGAAACAGACGGGTTCCGGCTGCGGGAATGGTGATGAGGCCGTCACTGGTGTTGGCGTCTAGGTTGGTATACTCACTGCCATTTTCGCGAAACACGGTGCCCGCTTGGTCCCAGCGAATAATGCGGGTATTGTGGCTAGGCTCTGTTTGATTATCATCAACAATAAGAAACTGTTTGTTACCCGAGCCCAGTGGTAATGGATTGCCGTCTAGGGTGATGGTTCGGGTGGTGGGATTAATCCCGCCGCCGAGTTTTATGCGGCGTAGCTCACCCGCTTGACCCTTTAGGTCCCGATGATCATCAGTGATCTCAACCCAATCGCCTTCTTTAAAACTTAACATCTCATCGCGACCCAAGGAGTCGACTACGATGTTAGTGATTCCGTCGCTACTGGAAATGGCACTGACTCGACTGGCGACAATGGCATTGTCGCGCGACCATTTGAAGGTGGCGCTTCCCGCAGGGCCAGCGTCGTGTACTTGAACACGGTAGAGCTGGTTCTCCAGGCCTTTATAACCGGCTTGGGGTGGGAGCAAGCAGAGGGAGTCTTGATCTTCAATTTCACCTGTGGCGGTGGAAAGACGGGCTGAGGATGGGTGGATGGTTTCTAACCAGCCAGGAATATCGGCATCAGCGGCGTTTGGTTCCAAATCGCCAATGTTGGCCAAATACTTCACCTGCCAGACGGTTTGCTGACGAGCTGTGGTATCGACGCCAATGGCGACATCCACCAAGCTAGCGTCTTGCAAATAGGTGATGTCTCGCTGCCAGACATCGACATAAACTAAATAGGGTTCACCCTGGGGTAGCGTAGGCGGCGTGGGGTAATAGGGTTGGTCGCTGTAGGCTGTCGTGCCAACGAGTCCAGAAGGGGCGGCGTCAACATCCGCACCGGAGAGTTTGGCCGTGCCGGAAAGTTCGGCCAGACGTGCATCCCATTTAAGTGTCTCGGTGTAATTTTCTGCCAGCACACCATCAACATAGATTCGCCCTGGGCCAATATTAATCGCATTGCTCGGACCGGTGATTAAGAAGCCGTCAGGCGTCGTTCTAGGAACCACGCTGGGGCCGAAAGTGTCGAGACCTTCAGCTTGATTGTGGCGGCTGATTTGCGCCAGCATGGTGTTCCAATCCGCATCGGTTTGCACACGCCCTTGTTGCATAACAACCTGGCTATAGCTATCCAGCGGGTTAAATTTTTTTCGACTCAGATCAAAGCTCATGGTCAATTCCTTTGTTCACGTTGTTCAATTCAATGAAGGTCGTTTATTTGCCGGCTAAGGCAAACTCGATGATTCTTTTAGCTTTCATAAATCAGCCCTGCCTCTAAACCGACGCGCAAATATTCACGCAAACGAATCCGTAAATTGCGGTCACGCTGGGGTGCATAAAGGTGGTGAAAGGCACCCATTTCGCTTTCATCATCGGCACCGCGCCAGATGCAATCGGGGTTTGAAACTAATAATTGCGCATAAGCTGCTTGGCCATAACTTAGCGATGTAAACTGAGGGGCTAAGCGTAGCGCGGTTTCAGCGCTGTCTGGTTGGCAGCGATAGCGTCGCGGGGCAATGGCATCAAAAGGTAAAAAGCTGAAACGAACACAGCCGCTTTGTTTTCGCTCCGCCCAAACAGGTGCTGGCCAGGTATCGGCAAGGGCTAATCGGGCCAATAAAATGGAGTTATTGATGGTGCCAAATTGGCGAGCGTGAATTTTGCCGATGAGGGTGCTGGCCTCGCTACTGAGTACTGCTCCTGGTCTATTGTTATCCAGGTCTGCCAAGGCCACGGCCTCAACATTGTTGGCATCAATAATACTGTCGACTAGCTCGATAGTTGACTCAGGCACTGCTCGTAAGGCACCGCTAATAGACTGGTTTATATTGACGCTGACACTCGCTAACGCGATCTGTAGGCTGGTTGCGCCGGGCGTACCTGCTGCGCCGTCAGCATCAAGGCTGAGACCAGGCACCAGCGTGCAGTGCGTTATATCGATTTGCTGCAAGGCATTGTCGCCGTCATCGGGGACGTTGATGAGGTCTTGGCTGACGAGACAGCCATTAATACTAAAACGACTGCCTTCGCCGCCGGTGACGCTGAGTGGACCGGTTAAGGCTAGGTGTGGAAAGGTCCCATTGGCAGCGCGCAGTTCAATCGATGAATTGCCATCTACGTTGATGTTGAGTGTTTCTTCATAGCGACCGTTGTCGGTAATTTGTACCACGCCATTGCTCAGGCCATCACTGTCTAATGCCATAAGTGCTGTAAGTGCCGTAAATGCTGCTTGCAGTGTGGGCTGTTGATCGGGCACCAAGATAATATTGTCGCTTTCTTGTTGCGCGAAGCTGTTGAGTCGCTCGTACTCACCGCCACCGATGTCGGCGCTAAAGCCGCGATGATAGGAGATAAATACCTCAGCCGCTTCATCCTCGTCAGCGTGGAGGGCGATGCGACCAAGCACGGGGTCGATGGCGTAGTGGCCCAGCGCAGGTTGATGAGCCCAGGCCGAGCCGTCATCGCTTAGATTACAGATCTGTATTTCCTCCAGCGGAATGATTCGCCCACCGACTTGGAGTAACAAGCTATGGCCGTAATAATCAGCCAAGTGTTTGTGCAGTTGGCGGCGTGACAGAGGCTCTGCCACGTTCAATGGCGAGGCTAGTTCAGAGATAAAGCCGGATTTGTTTTTCCGAGGTGTCGAATACATGGCCAGTGCATGGCCGAGTGGGCTGACCAGGTAACGCCTGGGCGCAATACGTAGCGCGGGGCTGTTGCTATGGGGATGGGCTGATAAGCGCCACAAGAAAATACCAATATTGGGAATGTTAAATCGGCCGCGATTGGATTCGATACGACGCACATCCACGGTGTGTTGGACACTGTTAAATGCCGTGCCGATTCTATCCAGCGCTTCTTGGTTGCGCAGACTTGGGCTGTAATGGACTTTGTCGCGGTTGTGGTTAGCGTACTGTGTCCAACCTAATGTCTTAAAAAATTCGACGGCGCAGGCATCCCAGCGTGTGACATCTCGGGCCAGTTGCTCAAGCACTACGGCGGTGCCCTTGCGCCGCCGTAGTGCGATGGTGTGAGCAACTTCAGCACGCGGGCTGGCCACATCGGGGACCTTGCCGTGCAGGCTCTGATAACCGATTAAATCACCGATATAAGGGGTGAGTGTTTTGTCACAGGTTTCGATGAATAAATCGTCATAACTTTGTTCAATATTCTCTTCCATGTAGGCAAGCTGTTCGGCAATGACCTCCATCAATTCTTGGAGCGGCCCGTGTTCAAGTCCAGCCTGTTCGGCCAGCTCTGCATCGCGAATACGATGGATTGTAGGCAGTAAGTCTAATAACTGCTGGCTATCGATACTCATGAGTAGACTCCCATTTCGATTGGCTCATCGGACAGCGTGACCAGCTGTGCCGGACTGGGGGCAACAGTGAGTGAGGCGACAGGGAGCTGTGAGGCGATGGCTTGGGCGACGCTGTCGATGGCACCCGTAGTTTGTTTGTAAAAACGTGTGAGGCGCACGGCTTCGATGTAATCAACTTGGTGAGCGACGGCTAGGACTTCATCTTGAGTCACGTGTTGGCCAAATTGACGATTGGCAAAGCTGAAGTGCTTGCGTAGTGCGGTGTCTAAATTTAGCAAAACCGTGTCGCGATTTGCTTCATCGTTGACCTTGACGGCCAGCCCAAGGGCGAAGCTGACGGGCGTGTAATTTACCAGCGTTAGCGCTAGCATCGGGTCACCATAGCGTCGTAGTGAGCTGAGTAGGTTGCTATAGGTACTGCTATTGCTAGGGATTATTGCGCCATCAATGCCCGCCAGGCTAATGTAAATACCTTTGGCAGGGCCGGAGCCAATCCACAGGGCATGCGCTTTGGCGACACCTGAAAAGGCCTGGGCGTAGTGCTGGTAGTCCAATTCGGAGACGGCGCGATCAAGGGTTAATACCGTCAGTGGGGCATTTTGCTTGGCATCCTCAATCACCTCAGGATCGGCACCGCCCGTGGCAGGCTCAGGATTGGTGACTTCAGTGACCCCCAGCGGCTTTTGCAACAGTGTGGTGAGTGTATCGTTATCGAGATTGGCAGCAGTGCCAATATATTTTCGGTAAATCGCCCGGATATTGGTTTGTCCTGTGGGCAGGCGACCCCCTTCTTCACCATCACCAAACAGTATCTCGCTAACGCCATCGTCGCGGTTATTAATTTGGTAGGCGCGTTCGGCGCTGTCTGCTTGGTATAGACTACTGCGTTCACTCCACGTTAAATCGTTGACTTGAACGGTTAAGGCCGCCGCACTACCACTGGCCGTGTCGGCACTGATGTGAGTGAGCGGGCCTTGTTTTAGCGCAAAGCGTTGGTTTTGCTGACGCGCATCGCCATCGCCTAATATTTCATTCACTGTTTCACCATGATTAGCGGATGCAACGTTAAAATTTATGCGGATGGAATCGCGTTGGTAGACGTATTTTAGGCTGCTGCTGAGCTTAATTGTTGTTCTGTCTCGATCGTGTTGGATAGCGAGTTCTGTGCTGTTGAGTTGGGCGATTTCGGCGACAGGGCTGTCATTCTCATCAGCATCCCAGCGCCAGTTAGCCGCTTTTGTTTTGACCGTGCCGATGTTGCCGTCACGATCAATAACGTGTAATTGCAGTAAGGTGTTTGACTTGCCACTGCTAATCAGTGAACCAAATTCTTCAGGATCAAGTTGTACCGGCGTTGACGCCACTATTTTTTGAGGCTGGCTAGCAAGCTGGAGACTGTCACCTTCATTGAGTTGGCTATTGCCACTGTCTGATTCGAGCGTAAGTGCCGTGACGCCGGCGGCAACTTTGATGCGTTGGCGTAGACCGCTGATGGATAAATATTGGCTCGGGCTGAGTCCATCCAGACGTTGTTGCAAGCGAATGCTGTCGCTAAAAACGGGGTGAATGAGTCGCCGTGGATGGATGCTTAGCTCTTCGCTAGCGGCTAGGACGAGGCTGTCTTGTAAGTTGAATTTATGAATATTTTCCGAAGTGTCTGGGCGTATACGGGTGATTTTGCCGCTCATGCCGTAGTCCGTGCGAGCGGTGCTGGAAACTTTGTCGACACCGTACAATTCGACATAGCCGGGCAAATCATCACTGCCTATAGCGCTGTTATTGGAAACTAAGGCAATCCAACCACCCGCTAGGACTTTGTCTTCAGGGTTAGCTAGATCGATTTCAAGCTGCGGGTCTTGTTGTATAGCGTAGTTAGCCCACCATCGTTCAGCGCCTGTTTTTCCATTTAGCAGTGAACTTAATTCATTATCTGAGCGGATGCTCATTAAGCGTGGATCAGGCGCGTTATGACCAAACAAGCTAGTGCGTTTTCGAAACACGTAGAGTTTGACGTTGTGATCAGCAGGTTGAGTCGTGGGGTGGGTATGGCCGATGGGGTTATTCCAAACTAAGCGGGTGCATAGCTTGTTGTTATCGAGTTCAACTTGGTTGACGATGCGAATGTCCCACCGCTCGCTGTTTTTATTATCGAGGCGAGCTTGACCGACGATGAGTATGGCATCGCCAATACTAATATTGTTATTGATGCCAGTGACGTAAATATCTCGATCGCCATGTTGGGGGCTATACGCTGTTGTCGTTTGCGCGGCGATTTCATTCCATAGCGCACGGGCTTCAATGTCTTGAGCGGTTTCAAATATTTGCGGTACTTCGTCTTGGCCTGGCACGCTTTGTATCCGTGTACCTTGGGGGATGGTAATGGGGGCTTGTTCTGCGATTGGAGTGCCCGGAGTGGTTTGTAGCGTAAAGGCGAGATGGGTTGCCGCCGCTACGCCCGGTGATAATTCATAGCCGATGAGTTTGGCCATTTCCAGGACGGAGCGCCGCTCGGTGCTGGTTCTGAGAAAGTTCTCATTCATGTAGCGTTCTTGATAAAACGTTAATACATCCAACAGGGTGGCAATGCCATCGAGATAGGCAGGGGTGAAATCATCATCGTCGCGGGTGCCAAGTGCTTGCAAGGCGGGCCGGTTGGCATCGGTGAGTGCGGCCAGCATGGATTTTTTAAACTGGCTGTGCGTGCCAATGCGGTAGTTCAGCGCCGCTTGGGATGGCAAGTTATCGAGTGGGTTTGGCGTTTCCTGCGCCACGCCGGCACAGCAACCGCAGTCGTCAAGGTCGGTGGTTTTTGCCATCTTATTTGCCTCCTAGCATGGTTAACGTCAACACGCCGTGTTCGGGGGTGTTTGGGTTGTTATCCAAACGGGGAATTTCGAGTCTGCCGAGTTTCATATAGCCATCCGCGAGCGCCTTGGGGTCGTCATCACCTTGGCGACTAAAGTGGGTAATTTGTACCGATGAAACACCTGCTACTTGACGAGCCGCTGCATAAAATGGACTGAGATAAATAGTTTGGCCAAAGCTGAAATTGTCGGCATGAAATAAACCGAGCTGGCCGTTTGTTTGGCGACCGCTGGTGAAAATATTCAGCAGAGCTTGTTCGATATCGGCGCGAAAGTAATCTCGTGAGACGCACACTTGCAGTTCTAATTGCAGTGACACAAAAACTGGATTGTTGACGTTTAAATCATGACCCGCCATACGATAAGGTTCTAGCTGGCGGGTTAACAAGTCTTCAAAGTCTTGATCAACCGCCAGTCCGTTGAGGCGGTCAACGGTAATGGTTTGTGTGTGCCAACTGCCAGTCCAGCGAGGCGTTACTGCTGCTTGTTGCACGCCCGCTTGAGCCTCGGTGAAATCGGCATAATCCTCTGAGGTCACGGCGCGCAGTTGAGTGCGAAATGCTTGAGGTGCACGGCGGCGAATTTGTTCCAAACTCTCGGGTGCAATCCCTCCTTGGGCGGGCAGTGGATTGCGCACGGCGAGGATTCGGCCATCGAGACTAACCGCATGTTTAATGCTGTCAGCACCGACGTTGCCCTTCGGCCCGTTGCCAACACGATAGCTGATCTCAAAGTCTGTACCGCTGTTGGGTCGAGCGCCGTGCTCATCATCACCAAAGCGCAGGCTCGCGAGGCCTTCGTTATCGAGTTCGACGACATAATGGGGATCGGTGTCGTTGCTGTTGAGTAAATCAGCGTAAGACAGCCATGGCGTAGTGCCCAGTGTATCTTCGCCGGTTAGTCGGTGAATCAAGGGCCTGATCTGCGAGGCTAGAGGAATCAGACTGCTTGCAGCGGGGGCTTTGTCAGCAGGGGCATCTGCACCGTGACTCATTGGATAGTGTTTTAGTGTGGGGCGAAAGCGCGGGGCGATGGCTTGTTTTGATGCCTCGTTGCAACGCTGTTGGCTGTTATCTTGTGGGTAATAAAGCCAGGGCGTAGGCACTGTGCCGAGTGTTTCTGTGACTGTTTCGCCGTGGTCGATCAAGACGATATTGCCCCGCGCCACACTGATATCAACGATGGCTTGAGGGGCCTCAGTATCCGTGTTGGTTTCAGCAGAAATACATAAGGGAAAGCTGAGTGCATCGGTCTGTGACCATTGGATTTCAGTGA